>CBJMC01400__coassemble_569_pt1 | contig 101343 bp, 94 predicted proteins | sample CBJMC01400__metabat2_high_PE_029 | metagenome-assembled genome bin CBJMC01400 | reverse complement strand
CTTTCCAGCTTCTGCGTGGTAAGTAATGCATTGCGTCTTAACTGGTTCAAAATGTATGACACCAGTAAAGATAGAAAAATCAAAACAAAGAAAAACAACAAGGAGGACAAAACCATGACAAAAACAATAAGTATTGAAGGTATGATGTGCGGACACTGCGAGGCTACTGTAAAGAAAGCTCTTGAAGCTCTCAATGGTGTGGAGAATGCGGAAGTCAGCCACACAGCAGGAACTGCAGTGGTAACTCTGGATGCTGACGTCAGCGACGACGCACTCAGAAAAGCTGTAGAGGATCAGGATTACAAAGTTACCAGGATCGCATAAAAAACGGTCCGGAATCTTTATGTTCCCTGCAGGAACCGCAAAGGCGGCGTTTCCTTTTTCCAAACAGGAATCAGGAAACGCCGCCTTTGCAGTTCTCTATTCGATTTTATTTTTTCATGATTTCCACATTTCCCGGTAGAGCTGATTCATCTCTCCCTGCAGTCCCCGGTAGAATTCACTGATTTCCGGACGGAATGTATAGCGCTCCTCATCCGTACCGGAACATGCCGCCCGGTAAGCTTCATCCAGAGTACAATAGCAGCCCATCGTCCGCGCCGCCACCATCCAGGCTCCCAGTGCGGTTCCCTCTGCGTTCTCTGAACGCCGTACCGTCTTACCGTAGACATCCGCCTGCATCTGGTTGAAGGCCCTGCTCTTTGAAAGCCCGCCGCTGATGAGGATCTCGCTGACCGGAACATATTTTTCGAAATTCGTGATGTTGTTCCGGATCTCCATGCAGATGCTCTCCAGAAGCGCCTTGAGCATATCTTCCCGGGTGGTGTTCAGCGTCAGGTTGACAAAAGCAGCCGTTGCCAGGCTGTTCCAGTCCGGCGTGGATCTTCCCTGGAAGTACGGCAGTGCCATACAGCCGTTTGCTCCCGGCGGAAGCTCCTGAAGCGTGCGGTTCATGGTGTTGTAGAAGTCCGCATCCTCCCGGTAAAAATTATTCCGGAACCATTCCATGGCAGAGGTGCATGTCAGCATATTTGCCTCCAGGATATATGCACCTGCATCGGAAGAAGCATTGCAGATCACATCCCAGGACAGATTCTCCGGCACTTTATTGCACGTAGTCAGAAGGAATCCTCCTGTTCCCAGGGTGAGGGAGACTTTTCCCTCGCCGGTCACGCCCTGTCCGAGCATGCCGCACTGTTGGTCTCCTCCGCAGGAAATCACGGGAATCCCCGCCCTCAGGCCGGTCTTCGCGGCAAATTCCTCTGTGATTCCTCCCATAATGCTGCCGGGCGCTTTCAGATCACAGAGCTTTTCCCGGTCTACTCCGAAAAGTCCCAGGAGCCGCTCATCCCACGTACAGCTTTTCAGGTCCATGAGAAGGGAACGGCTTCCGTATGTATAATCGGTGAAGAAATTTCCGGTCATATGGTAAACCATATAATCCGGGATCACAATCAGCTTCCAGGCTTTCCCGTAGAGATCCGGCTCATTTTCTTTCAGCCAGCGCATCTTCGTCCCGGAGAATACCGGATTTAAGCGGGAGCCGCTTTTTGAGAAGACTTCCTCATTGTAAACGGACATCTCCTCACAGATCGGCACGGTTCTCTTGTCCTGCCACATCTGGGCATTTGCAAGGGCATTTCCCTCACGGTCCACCGGAATCACCGAAGACCGCTGTGCCGTCAGGGCCACCGCATCAACGGATATGCCGTTTTCTTCCGCGTAAGACGCCGTTTCTGCTGATATCAAAGTCATGTCATTTAGAAAGATGAGCGGATCCTGTTCGATCCGCCCCTCTCCTACAGACAGGATATTATATTTTTTCTGTACCGTATGCAGGATTCTTCCTTCCTCCGAAAAGAGGATGCCCCGCATACTGGATGTCCCCACATCCAGTATAAGAATATTCATATAACACCGTCCTTACTAGACCCTTGTATCCCACCTGTCGCAGAATACCTGGTCTTCATAATGTCCTTCGAAAGGCTCCTCGCCCGCCACTTTCTTAAGCAGGTGCTCCAGGACTTCCTCTGTCGGCGCGTAAGCGTTGATAAATGTCTTTGCCATGGGAATGTCGATCAGATGGTTCGTGTAGTTGAGTCCCACAAAAACAGTCGGCACTTCCTGGACATACCAGGGGATTTCCGTAGAATGTTTTACGGACCACTCCAGGCGGACATTGTTCATCTGTGCATAACCGCTGACATTGATAAATGTAAATACCACGTCATACTTGCTCTTGAACTCTTCCACGCTGCCGATCAGGACGGACTGAAGCAGTGTCTCTTTTCCAAGTCCCTGTTTCAAAGCCAGGTCATAGTAGCTGTCGTGCATGGTCACGTCATAACCGAACTCGGTAAGCTTTCTCCTCACCAGTTCCTTTGCCGGGTCCTCTTTATTGCCCCGGAAAATGGGCGGATTGCTGACCACAATGGCATAGGCTCTTTTGTGCGTCTTCGGAGAGATCGGGAGCTCGTTTCCGGTATTCTTCACCAGAGTGATGCTCTTTCTCGCCGCCTCGTCAGCCATGGCTTTATGCTCGGCGCAGTGTACGACTTTCAGCCCTTCCTTCGGCGGAATCAGTGTTCCGTTGGCTTTCTTCTCATGAAGTTTGAGTCTCGCCTTCATGCCGAGGATACGTGTCACCGCATCGTTGAGCCTCTCATCTGTGATCACGCCGTTCTTATATCCGTTCATCATGTATCCGAAGTCTTCCTCGATATCATTGAAGAACAGGAACATATCGCATCCTGCCGCAATCGCCTCCGGCACCTGGCGGTATCTCGGCATAGCGCCGGTCATGCCTCCCATGTGGGATGCGTCGGTCACAATCAGGCCGTTAAATCCGAGTTTTCCGCGGAGCAGGTTCTTGATCAGAGTCGGGGAGAGAGTCGCCGGAAGGATCTCGCTGTCCTTGATTCCCGGGTTGAACTTTCTCTCATAGGCAGGCATCGCGATGTGTCCCACCATGACCGCCTCGATCTCAGCCTCGTCGATCAGAGCTTTGTAGACTCTGCCGAATGTGGCGTCCCATTCCTCGCAGCTTAAATTGTTGGTTCCCATCACAAGATGCTGATCCAGTTCCTCCACGCCGTCGCCCGGGAAATGCTTGGCGCTGACCGCCAGGCCGGATCTCCTCATGCCGCGGATGTAAGCCTTGGAATTCTCAATCACCTTGTCCACATCCGAGCTGTACGCCCTTGTGTTGACCACCGTGTTGCGCCAGTTGAATTTGATATCGCAGATCGGCGCAAAGTTCCAGTTTACGCCCACTGCAGCAGCCTCCACGCCGCTGACATATCCCACGTTCTCCGCGGTCTGTGTATCCGAGGTTGCCCCGCAGGCAGCCGCACTGGCAATGTAGGTTCCGTCTCCGCAGGCGCCGTTTCCGCCGCTCTCGCAGTTGCAGGCGATCAGCACCGGGATCTTCGCGCACTCCTGATAGAACTTGTTCTGCTCGTAGATCTTCTCTGCGCTCTCGTTCTCATAACGGCATCCGCCCAGATGGTAATCCTGAAGCAGATGTCTCTCATCCTCCCGGTCTTTCTTCCGGTCCAGCATGATGAAGAGCTGTCCGATCTTTTCTTCCAGTGTCATGGAGTCTCTTGTCTCCTCCACCCATCTGATATCATCATCACTTAAATAAAATGGTTTTTCTCTTAAATTTACCATACTGTATTCGTTCCTCTTTCTTTCCCTGTCATTCCCCTGTCAGATCCAGTTTTCCCAGATCCAGGCAGGCAAGCTCCTCGAAGAATGACAGAATCGCCTTTTCCTTTTCCTGAGGTTCTGCATACATATTTTCAGGCACCCGCTCCCGGATGGCTTTTCCCACCGGATAGTCCGGCGTGTAGCCCAGAAGATCGCTGTACATGCGCACCGGACATTTTTCCTCAAAATACCGGTTGTAAATCTCCAGGCATCTTTCATCTTTCCAGACCGTGGCGATGCGGGTTGATTCATTGTAACCGTAAGGATCCGGGCATCTGATTCCGATGCGTGCCTCCGCCATAATATTCCGGCTGGAATTCCCCGCCATGATCTTATAGACTCCCGGCTCCACTGCAAACCGTTTCAGTTTCTCATCGTAGGATGCAAACGCACCTGTCTCAAGTTCAAAAGAAATCTCCGCCGATTCGCCCGGCTCGAGGCTTACTTTCCGGAATGCCTTCAGCTCCTTGTACGGTTTCTGCAGCGTCGGATTCTCATGGTGAACGTAGATCTGTACGACCTCTTTCCCCGCCATGGTTCCTGTATTTTTCACTTCCGCCGTAAACCGGACAGGTTCATTTTCAAAAATCATCTTTTCCGGTTTCAGGCCGGTAATCTCAAATTCCGTGTAGGAAAGTCCGTATCCGAACGGATACTTCGGAGCGATTCCTTTCGTGTCATAGTAGCGGTATCCCACGAATATTCCCTCGCCGTACCAGACTTCCCCGTTATATCCGGGGAAATTCAGCCAGGTCGGCGTATCCTCATATTTTTCCGGGAATGTAAGAGCCAGTTTTCCCGACGGGTTCACCCTGCCGTAGATAATATCCGCAAGCGCGCGGCTTCCCTGGCATCCGGGGATAAAGACGCAGAGAATGGCGTCCGCATTCTCCTCGTACTCTCTGACATCAACCGGACCGGCCACATTGAGCACCAGCACGGTCTTCTTCCCCGCAGCTTTGGCTTCCCGCAGAATCCGCGTCACTTCCCGCTGGTCCCCGGGATCCAGAAGCATGGCCTCCCGGTCCACGCCCTCCTGTCCTTTTGATCTTCCGACAGCGATCACATAATCCGCCTTTTCACAGCCGGACATATCGGAATTATCCTCACCGGGCATGCAGAATCCCACATGCTCCGCTCCCCCGATCTTCATCATGCATTCGCAGAGATCCGGGGATTTCCTGCGCAGCACTTCCGCGCTGCCGCTGCCGAACTCCAACAGATGATGCACACCTTCCCCGGCGAGATACACCTGAGCATCTTCCGGAAGAGGCAGGACACCGTTGTTCTTCAGCAGAACCGTGCCCTCGCACACTGCTTCATAAGCCATCTTTTCCGAATATTCCCGGTCGATTGTCTGATACCTGCGTCCTTTCATGCAGGGCATCTCAAGCAGGGCATTCAGGATTCTCCGGACCGACCGGTCCAGGATCTCCATCGGGATTGCTCCGCTCTCGACCTCCCGGATGATCCCGGGAATATCCGGATTCTTCGGCATCTCCAGATCATTGCCCGCCTCCAGGGCAGACCTGGAATCGTAGACTCCGCCCCAGTCGCTGATAACAAGACCGTCGAAGCCCCACTCCCCGCGGAGCAGATCCGTGAGGAGCCAGCCATTTGCCGAACACGCCGTACCGTTCAGCTTATTGTAAGCGCTCATGACCGTCTTTGCCATTCCACGTTTCACGCAGGCCTCAAAGCCCGGGAAATAGATCTCCCGGAGCGCCCGCTGGGATACATGGACATTGATGCCTTTCCGTTCCTTCTCGTGGTTATTCGCCGAGAAGTGTTTCGGATCAGCCAGCAGGCCGGTCTCCTGAATCCCGGCGACAAACGCGCTTCCTGTCATACCGGTCAGGAAAGGATCCTCTGAAAAGCTCTCGAAAAGCCTTCCTCCCAGAGGATCTCTCTGAATGTTCACATTCGGAGTGAGAAGCACGTCCACTCCAAATGTGTCAAATTCTCTTGCCAGTGCCTCCGCACATTTTTCTGTCAGTTCCGGATTCCAGGCTGCTCCCATCAGTATCCCTGCGGGGAAACTGGTCACTTCCAGAATCCGGTCCGGGTCCCCCATATGTTTCTGGATCGCCCGGTAACAGACCATTTCATCCTCATTTAACTCTTCCAGATGAATGCAGTGGTCCCGCCGCAGCTGATCAAGAATCTTTTCCCCGCGGCGGAGACTGAAAAGGATATCCTCACCCGTTTCCATGGAACAGTAGTTTGCAAAAAGCTGGCGGAAATTCATGCCCGCCATGGAATCCCCCAGTAGTGCTGCGGGGATTCCCAGTCTCTCGATGGCCTTTGTCCCATAGGGGAGTCCGCCGGTAATCAGCTCGGCCTTTTCTTCCACTGTCATCTCCCTGATTACCTGTTCCACCGTGTCGCGTGCAAGTTTAACTCCCATTGTTCTTTCCTTTCTAACCTTTGACAGCTCCGGATACAAGACCTTCCTGGAAGAAGTTCTGGAAGATACAGTAGATCACAAGGATCGGGATAACCGAGATAACGGATGCCGCCATGATCTGTCCGTACTCTGTCGTATACTGGGACGTCAGGTTTCTGAGTCCGAGCTGGATCGTATAGAGATCCGGATCGCTTAAGTAAATAAGCGGTGCAAGGAAATCGTTCCATGTGGATGTAATTGTCAGGATCGCGGATGTAATCATCGCTGATTTGGACAGCGGGAGCATGATCTTGGAATAGATTCCCCAGTCTCCCAGACCGTCGATTCTCGCAGCTTCGATCAGTTCATCCGGTATTCCGTCAAAGAACTGTTTGATCAGGAACACACCCATAGGGCTGAATGCCTGAATCAGGATCAGTGACCAGTGGCTGTTTACAAGTCCCATCTCCCTGATGATGGAGAACTGCGGGATCATGACTACCTGGTAAGGAACCATCAGGGTTGCCAGGTAGAGCAGGAACAGCTTGTCTCTCTCCGGGAATTTGATCTTACTGAATGCATAAGCCGCCATGGTACTTGTGACAAGCTGCAGGACTGTAATAATCACAGTCAGCTTCACTGTGTTGATGAACAGTACCGGGTAGTTTGATCTCTCCCAGACATTTGTGTAGTTTTCAAAATGGAACACTTCCGGGATCCACTTGATCGGGAAGGTAAAGATCTCCAGGTTTGTCTTAAAGGATGCGGAAACCATCCAGATGAACGGAACCAACATGGAAATCGTCAGCAGTAATACTACTGCATACTTTAATATCGTGTATACCACTTTACCGCTCGTTATTTTTTTCTTATTCATATATTTCAGCGCCTCCACTCGCTACCGCTCTGTCCTATGCCGCTACTCTCTTATTGTGATAGAACTGAATCAGAGTAACAATCAGGATCATCAGGAACAGGATCATTGCCTCGGCTGAAGCGTAACCGAACTGATAGTTAACGAATGAATCCTGATAAATCTGCATTACCAGAACGCTTGTTGCACGTCCCGGACCTCCGCCTGTCATAACATAGATCGGAGTGAAGACCTGGAATGAATTGATGATACACATAACGGTTGCATAGAATGTAACCGGGCGCAGATTCGGAATCGTGACGTGGATCAGCTTGTTCCATGCATTTGCGCCGTCCAGCTCTGCCGCCTCGTACTGGTCGGTCGGAATTCCCTTCAGACCTGCCAGATATACGATCATGTAATATCCGATTCCTTTCCAGATAATCATGATCATTACCGCCAGAAGCGCTGTCTTCTGATTGGATAGCCATACCGGCGGATTTTCCACGCCGATTGCGTGGAGCATGGCGTTGATCGGTCCTTCTTTCGCATACATGAACTGCCATACGACCGTTACGGCGATGATAGATGCAATGTGGGGGAACAGCATGATTGCCCGGTAGACAGGCGCCCCCTTCACACCGTTGTTCATCAGAACGGATACAAGCAGTGAAAGTATAATGACAAACGGCACCGTACCGATTGTATAGATAATTGTATTTTGCAGGGCAATCGTAAAGTCGGAATCATGGAAAAGATTAATGTAGTTTTTCAGTCCTACAAAATCCATTGTGTTATTGCCGTCATAGTTGGTAAAGCTGTAAACGATCGCCATAATTACAGGTATCAGCGTAAACACGAAAAATCCGATAAAGTTAGGTGCCATGAAAAGATATGCATGCCTTCGGTTTCTTCTGACGATCGCCGCACTTGTTTTATGTTTGTAACTCTTTTCCTTCATACTCATATTCTCCATAGCCGATATCCGCCTTCCGGCAGATATCTGAAACCACCGTTACTATGTCTCTTATACATTCCGCTATATACAGTAAATGTTCTAAATGTCCGCAAACACTTAGAACATTTACCGCTGTTATTATTCTGTTTTATGTCTGTTCATCATCTGCGGAATGCTCCTGCCTCCCGGGCAGGCTCTTTTCCAATGCCTACTGGGCACTTGAGATCAGTTCTTCTCTCTGGTCGGTCAGATTCTTCACGAAATCATCTGCCGTCTCATTGTCGGTAAGCACAAGCTCAAGCTCCTGCTGTCCTGCTGAGATGATCTGGCTGAAGATCGTATTCGGCTCGCCGAAGTCATGTGTTACATTGTCTGTCAGAGCCTCTACAGAAGAGTCATCAAGTTCTACATGCTCAAGGTAGGACTGAAGAACTGTATCATTCATATATCCCGGAATCAGGTTTGTTGTTGCAAGGATGGAAGCTCCTTCCTCGCCGCACATGAATTTCAGGAATGTGTAAGCTTCGTCTTTATGCTCTGTTGCAGCGCTGATACACAGCGGTGTGGATGTAACGAAGTTAGATTTCTCACAGCCTTCCCAGTACGGGCTCTTTGCAACGCCCCACTCGAATCCGAGGTTGTCCTGGCTGTTTAAGTTCTGTACGAACCAGGAACCGTTCCACATCATAGCCCACTCGCCGTTGAAGAAATAGGTCTGGTCTTTGTTCAGAGATTTGGAATCGGAATACTCTTCCATTGCTCCGCTGTCCATCATATCCATGATCCAGTCAACTGCCGGAACTGTTACGGAAAGATCAGATGTTGTAATATCAAATCCGTCGGAACAGTTGGTCAGGAACGGGAAGATGAAGCCCATCTTCGGCTGGAACTCGAAACCGTAGATTCCGTCATCAGAGTTTGCAACAATCTGTTTTGCAGTGTCAGCAACCTGCTGCCATGTCATATCGTTTGTCGGGTAGGCAACCCCTGCCGCGTCAAACAGGTCCTTATTGTAGAACAGCAGCCAGTCGTTTGTTCTGAACGGAAGTGCATATACATTCCCGTCAAATGTCATCTGCTGCTCAAGTACAGTTCCGTAATTTGTCAGGTCGTATCCGTCGGAGTCAAACAGCTCGGACAGATTCATGCAGTATCCCTTGGAATACAGTCCCGGAAGAGATGTATTGGATTTTGCGAAGAACAGATCCACATCATCGCCGCCTGCAAGCATTGTGGTAAGTTTTGTCTCATAGTCAGCACTCGGAGCGTTGACAACTTCGATCTTGATATCCGGATTTGCCTTCTCGAAAGCCTCGATCATCGGATCGTATGTTGTCGGTCCGTCTACGTCGTAGTCCCAGAGAGCAAGACGCAGAGTTACAGAACCGTCATCGGAAGCTCCGCCCTCATCCTTGGAGTCGCCGCCGTTACCACAGGCAGTAAGGCCAAAGACCATTGCCGCTACCATAAGCATACTTAAAACTTTCTTTTTCATAATAGTCTCCTTTTCTGTTTTTCTTGTTATTCAGTTGTATGTTGCTAATTAGCATTTTTATAAAAGCGCTTTTTTATCAGATTTTAAAAAGATTTATCAGGACATCTTTTGAGACAGTCCGAGAATCTTCGAGGCGCAGTTCTCATCCGTGATCAGCGTATTCAAAAAGCCGCCCCTGAGAGCACCAAGAATCGCATCCGCCTTGCTTTCGCCGTATGCGACACAGATTACTTCCGGACATTTTCTAATGTCGTCCAGGGTAATCCCTATCATCCTTTCCACCAGTGCCGTCTCCAGTTCATTTCCGCGGATATCGTAGAAGTGTCCGCCGATATGTCCGACAGCCCCCTGTTCGGTCAGAGCCTCGAGCGTCTTGGCGCTTAAATAGTCGCTCCAGGACTTGTATACAATGGAACCCACGCTTGTGAGAATCACATCGGAATGTTCCGACAGATCCAACACTTTCCTGATGTTCTGTTCCTGAATCAGGCTTTCCTTCAGGCTCCGGTCCCGCACAAACAGCGGGGCGTAGATGTAATGATACTTCCCGCCGTATGCGGAGGCCAGGTTTTTTGCCAGTTCCATGGCGTCCTTTTCAGGACTTTTTATGTTCGCTGCCCCCATGATGGGGACAACGGTAATTGGTATGTTCTTTCTGTTATTTGTGTCAATGTTCTTGATGATTCTGTGCAGTGTATTCCCCCAGGAGATTCCCACCACCATGTCCGGCTTTACAATGGAATCAAAGTAGTACGAGGCTGCCTCGGCGATCTTCTGAAAGCCGCCGTCTTCACTGCTGTTTCTGGTAGCTATCACACGGATGTTCGTCAGTGAAAACTCTTTTTTCAGCCTTTGCTCAAAATCAAGGTTCCTCTCCCTGGGCTCCCGGATGTAGATTTCCACGATTCCCAGCTCTCTTGCCTTTTTCAGCATCCTGGACACCTTCGATCTTGACGTATACATCCTGTCGGCGATCTGGCTCTGGGTCAGTTCCGAATTGTAGTACAAATTAGCAACTGTCGCCAGGATTGTCCACTGTTCCTGCACGGTCATTGACTCATAATTCTTCATCTCATTCATGGCCGTGTTCATCTCCCATGGTGTTATTCACAGTTTACAGGCAGGAACGGAACGGAATGTTCTGCGGCGCCTCGAAGCAGTCCTCAAAACCGCGTCTGTGGTGGTATGCCTTCTTATCCTTGTCTGTCGGATATACATACTTGCCGCCAACTTCCCAGAAGAACGGATGGAATTTGTAATCCAGACGGTCCTTCTTCATATCGTAGAGCACTCTGATCTCGTTGACATCCGCCATGAAGTTTGTCCATACATCGTAGTGGATCGGGATGACAACTTTACACTTTAATGCCTCTGCCATACGCAGGATATCGCAGGAAGTCATCTTGTCCGCAATTCCCACCGGGTTCTCGCCATAGGAGCCGAACGCCACATCCACATCATAGTCTTTGCCGTGTTTTGCAAAGTAGATGGAATAATGGGAGTCACCGCTGTGGTAAATATTTCCGCCCGGAGTCTTGATCAGGTAGTTGACTGCCTTATCATCCATATCGGTCGGGCAGATGCCTGTCAGCTCTTCTCTGTTTTCTGATGTGTCATCAGTCGTAACCAGACAGGTTCTGTCAAAGGAATCCAGGGCAACGATCTCGATATCTTTGATCTTGATTGTATCGCCCGGTTTCACGGTAATGCATCTGTCTGCCGGAACTCCCCATTTCTGCCAGAGCTCCACAGATTTCTTCGGTCCGATGAACGGAACCGGAATCTCTTTGCCGTTCTCATCCACGGTTGTCATGCCGCTCTTGATTACATGAGATGCATACTCCGCACTCATATGATCCTGATGATAATGAGTTGCAAGAACCGCGTCCACCTGCTTGATGGCAAACGGATCAATCACAAACGGAACTGCTCTTAAGTTCGGCTGCATCGCCCTGACACCGGCCATATTCGCCATCTGGTGTCCCGGAGCCATCTTGCCGTTTCCATGGGTTCTCTTTCCGTTGCCGCACCACAGGTCAATGGTGATATTGCAGCCGCCCGGCGTCTTGAACCAGATTCCCGTACATCCGAGCCACCACATGGCAACGGTTCCGGGTTTCACTTCCTCAGCTTCAATCTCCTCGTTGAGCCATGTGCCCCACTCCGGAAATGTACTCATGATCCAGCTTTCTCTGGTGATGTCTTCAATTTTACTCATTCAACTATTCTCCTTTATTCTTTCTGTCCGTAGTACGCATTCGCGCCGTGCTTCCGGTAATAATGCTTGTCCATCAGTTCCTGAGGCGCCGTCTTCACACGGGGATTGATCATCTCGGTGCGGGCCGCCATCTTTGCAACTTCCTCAAGCACAACCGCATTGTGCACCGCCTCTGCTCCGTCTTTGCCCCACGTAAAAGGTCCGTGGTTCTTGCAGAGCACTGCCGGCATTCCCACATAATCCTTATCCCGGAAATACTCGACAATCAGCACACCCGTATTCTTCTCATATGCCTCATCGATCTCCTCTTTCGTCAGGTTTCTGACACAGGGGATCTCCCCGTACATATAATCCGCATGGGTGGTGCCGTAGCAGGGAATCCCTCTTCCCGCCTGTGCCCAGCTCGTCGCCCAGGGCGAATGGGTATGTACGATGCCGCCGATCTTCGGAAATGCCTTGTACAGCTCCAGATGCGTCGGCGTATCAGAAGACGGGTTATACTTTCCCTCTACCTTGTTTCCGTCCAGATCCATCAGAACCATGTCTTCCGGAGTCAGCTTCTCGTAGTCCACACCGCTCGGCTTGATGGCGAAGATCCCGGATTCTCTGTCGATCTCACTGACATTGCCCCAGGTGAACGTCACCAGCCCGTGTTTGGGAAGCTGCATATTTGCCTCATAGACACGCTGTTTTAATTCTTCAAGCATAATTGGTCTCCTTTAAAAAGTGTACATCGCGATCTCGTTGATCTCACGGTTGGTCGCGATCAGAATGTCCTTTCCATCTGCATGGTACCCGAACACATTCGCCGGTCCGCAGTCATCATCCAGAGTATGGAAGGCAAAATCGCCTTTCTCCTCATCCCAGGTAAACGCCATCAGACGCCTTGCGCCTTTCCGGTGTCCCAGAATCGTCGTCGGCTTTCCGTTGATTGTACAGCTCCAGATTGCATGAAGGAACTCTGCCTTCTCCGGATAGTGATAAGCCGGCTCATATCCGTTCTCGCCGAGTCTGTAAATAGTGATATCATCACCGTGGAACGGAGAGATCACAGTCATCTCATCTTTTCCGTCCCCATCCAGATCGATCATCGTCGCATCGCTTGCCGGTGTATCCAGAAGCTGCTCCACGGTCCACTCGCCGCCTCTTTCCTTCGGCGGACAGCAGCGGAACACGCCGTCTGCACTGCACACGAGAGAAGCTTCCGCTCCGTCCGCGTGGATCTTGCAGTATCCGTGGTTCTTAAGCATTCCGTCCTTGAGGACATCCAGTTTCAACTGATGATCCTCATCGAATCCCGAGAGATCCTCCGGCAGCTCTGCAACATAAATCTTGCCGGGATTGGACCAGTCATCCTTGAACTCATGTCCTGACTTGAGCGTGCAGGCAATCAGGTAATATGTCTCCCCGCTCCTCAGAATATCAAACCGGTGAACGAACGGAAGTTCCACCAGGGTTCTGATATCCCACTTTCCTTTCCCGTCAGGCGTTGCGATGATAATCTTCGCTTCCTTCGAATCATTCGGTGAATAAAACTTGTGTGTTGCCAGAAACTGTCCGTCTGTTCCCGGGACCTGAACCATCGTCATGACTCCTCCGGGCCCCTCCCAGACAGTAGTCTCCTCATTTCCTTTTTCGTCAAAGAGGATACATCTGTCCGTCTTTTCCGCGGCCACCAGGATATGTCTTTTTCCCTGGTACTCAAGCGGGGCAATCGAGTAACATTTCTCCAGTCTGGCCATTACTTTCTTTTCCATACCGACCTCCCTACAAATCCATGCCTGCGAGTTTCATCTTTTCTGTCACAAACCGGTACGCGTCCGCGATCTTCTCCGTTGCCTGTTCCACAGTCTGGTCAGCGCTGTTGTCCGCCCACATCTCGATCAGGAACATTCCGTGATAGTTGAGCTCATTGAGCTTTCTGAAGATTCCCTCGAAATCGACCTGGCCTTCTCCGAACGGAACTTCTTTGAAGACGCCCGGCTTTGTCTCCTTTACATGGATGGCAACTGTCTGGGAAAGTCCCAGTTCCAGTTCCTCCGCCGGATCTTTGCTGAAGTTGCTCAAGTTGCCCATGTCCGGATAGATCTTGAAATACGGAGACGGAATCTCTTTGAGATAGTGATAAGCTCTCACGATGGTTCCGACAAACTGCGTATCCATGATCTCCATCGCCAGGATAACTCCCGCTCTTGACGCCATGGCGACCGCTTCCTTCATGCCTTCCAGGAACAGACGCTTCGTCTCATCGTCCGAAGGTTCGTAATAGACGTCGTAAGTTGCGAGCTGAATGCAGCGCACTCCCAGTTTGACAGCCAGATTGATCGCTTTTTCCATGATCTCCATGGCGCGCGCTCTGATCTGCGGGTCCTTGCTTCCGAAAGGATATCTGCGGTGGCCGCTCAAACACATGGTCTGGAGATTCATTCCCGTGCGGCGCATAACGGCGCGGAGTTCCTCAATCTCATCGTCGGTCCAGTCCAGTCTTGCCAGCCTCTCGTCCGACTCATCAACGGATATCTCCATATAGTCGAACCCGGCCTTCTTTGCCGCCGTGAATTTCTCTTCCCAGGTAAATGCATTTGGTAAAGCTTTCTCGTAAATCCCGATCGGATTTTTGTGGATACTATACATCTTTCCTCCCCTTTCTGTTCCCATTTTGTGAAACATGACTTGTTTGCTTGAGTTAAGACTAGCACAGCAACATTGCATTTTCAATAATTTCCAAAATTCTGCACATTTGTGCAAACCATTTGCAAAAACTCAGTTTTAACAGAAAGAAGGAGGGAGTTCTTCTGTCGGAACTCTCTCCTTCTTCTCTCTATTCCACCGTTTTTCAGGACTTTCCCAGACGCTTCCTCATAGTCTTTTCCACGGCATTTAAAACATTTTCATATCCGGTGCATCTGCACAAATGTCCGGAGAGGAGCTTACGCAGCTCATCACGGGTATATTCCTTCCCGCTCTCCAGGATCTCCACAGCGCTCATGATCACTCCCGGCGTGCAGAATCCGCACTGGACCGCCGCCTCATCGATGAACGCCTGCTGGATATCCGACAGCTCCCCGTCCGGTCCCATCAGGCCCTCCAGGGTACGGATCTCCTTTCCGTCCGCCCACACAGCCAGATAGATACAGGAGTTATAGCACTCTCCGTCAATCATCACATTGCAGGCGCCGCACTCTCCGACTTCACAGCCTTTCTTCACACTGGTCAGGGAATAGTTGCCCCGCAGCATATCCGTAAGGGATGCCCTCACATCCACCATGGTCTCCCGCATCTCGCCGTTGATCCGGCAGCGCACAAGCTTGTACTGCCTGCCGTCTGCGCCCTCGATAAGCGGGTGCTGTCCTGTCGGGAAGGCCGGTTCTGCCGGATTCTGTGCCGCGCCATCCGGTTCCCTGTTTGCGTTTCCTGTTTCACGTTCGTCCGGTTTGCCGTCCTCTTCTTCCGCGCGCCGGATTGCCTCCTCCAGGGCGCGTTTGCACAGAACAGTCGAGATATGCTCCCGGAAGGCTTTGCTGGCTCTCCAGCTGTCCCTCGGCGTCACGTCCTGCAGCACAGCGTCTCCGATCTCTTCAACGCTCTCCCCGCTGGCCGGAAGTCCCCGTCCAAGCTCCTCCGCGTGTACCGCCCGCATGGGAACCGGTCCTGCCACACCGTAGGCGATCCGCACATCTTCGATGGTTTTCCGTTCATCAGAAAGCTTCACACTGACAGAGCACCCCAGAGTGGCGATATCCATGGCGTTGCGCATGGCATACTTAATATAATATCCCTTATATCCTTCGTAAGAGGCTTTCGGGATCAGGATAGCGGTCTGGATCTCCCCCGGATGCAGATCTACCCTGCCTGCACTGATATAGAAATCCCTGATGGGGATCCGGCGCACGCCCTCCGGCCCGGTCAGCTCGATCACCGCATCCCAGGCAAAAAGAGTGGAGGCGGAATCCGCAGAGGTCACCCCGTTGCACGTATTGCCGCCAATGGTGCCGATATTGCGGATCTGGGGGCCGCCTACCATATCCACAGCCTCCCCGAGGACGCCGATATACTTCCGGATCAGCGGATCCTTCGTAATGTGGGAGAAGCTGGTGAGGGAACCGATGCGCAGCGTCCCGTCCTCTTCCATGGAGACTCCGCGGAGTTCATCCAGCCCGTAGATGCTCACCAGGACTGCCCCGGCTCTCTTTCCCTCACGCATCTGGACAAGGACATCGCTTCCGCCGGCAATGATCTGCGCCTCCGGATGTTCTTTCAGAAGTTCAATGGCATGGGGCACGCTCTGCGCCTCATACAGTCCGTTCATATCATACATTGTGCTTTCCCTCCTCTCCCGGAATCAGCCCTGCTTTCCGGAACTCTTCAAACAGGACATGCGGTCTCAGCGGAATCTCGTTCACCGCCACGCCTGTAGCTGCAAGCACTGCGTTGCGGATCGCCGGCGCCGGGGAGCATGCGGGCGGCTCACCCAGGGCTTTTGTGCCGTAGGCGCTGGTGGGCTCGTAGTTCTCGATAAACGACACACGCAGATCCGGATGGTCCATGAACGTTGACAGCTTGTAATCCAGCAGGTTGTTGTTCAGAGGCCGGCCGGTCTTCTCATCATAAAGAAGCTTTTCAGAAAGCGCATATCCGATTCCCATGCTCATGCCCCCATGTACCTGGGCGCGCGCCAGATCCGGGTTGATCAGCCTGCCGCAGTCATGGACGTTCAGGATATCCACCACACGGGCTTTGCAGGCCGGGATATCCACTTCCACCTCCGCGAAAGTACACCCGAAGGAATAGGCATTGTTCTTGATCTGGTAACTGCTCTCCGCCGTCAGATGCCCGTTGTCTGTCAGGCTGTAAAGCTTTTCCGTGGCCAGTTCTCCCAGGCTCATAAGGATTTCCCCATTCGTTGTCCTGACAATATATCCGTTTACAATATCCAGATTTTCTTTCATTTGTCTGGTTAAATCATGCGCGGTCTCGATGATCTTTTCCTTCAGGAGCTCCGCTGTCTGACGGATGGAAAACCCGGCCATGTAGGTCTGTCTGGAGGCATATGCACCGGTCCCGAAAGGAGTGATATCCGTATCCTGCACCGTCATGACATGGACATCCTCCACCGGAATGCTTAAGGTCTCTGCCGCCATCTGTGCAAAGGCAGTATCCGCCCCCTGTCCGATCTCCGTCTCTCCCACCTGGAGCTGGATGCTGCCGTCCTGGTTGAGCACCATCCGGCATGCCGAAGTCTCAAGAGAGATGGGCCATACGCCTGTATTGTACCAGAACACGGCCATCCCCACGCCCCGCCGGATCTCGCCGGTCTGGTGGGCGTATTTTTCCAGCTTCCTGTCGTAGTCGAATTCCTTTCTTCCCTTCTCCATACATTCCCGGAAAGTATCATAGTAATTTACATTTTTGGAAAATCCGTCGGTAAATCCCTTCGGCATCACATTCTTCATGCGGAATTCATAGGGCGGGATTCCCATGGCGCGCGCCACGTCCTCCGTGTGGCTCTCCATGGCGAACATGGCCTGCGGGATACCGTAGCCCCGCATGGCGCCTGACACAGACTTGTTGGTAAATACCGTATATGTATCCGCCTCGATATTGGGGCAGGGATAGAGCTGCGGAAAACATCCCATCCCTTTTGCCGCGATGCTGTGCCCGTGGGAGGCGTAAGCTCCCTGATCGGAAAAACTCTCGAATTTCCGCGCCGCGTAGGTGCCGTCAGGTCTGACATAGGAGATGATGTGGAAGCGGATCGCATGGCGGACCCGGTTGGAGACGAAGGTCTCTTCCCTCGACACATCCAGCTTCACCGTCCTGCCTCCCACCACTGTGCTCAGGTATGCGCAGAGGGGCTCATAGAGGATATCCTGCTTGTTCCCGAATCCTCCGCCGATATAAGGCTTGATCACCCGGACTTTTCCCCACGGAATCCCCAGTGCCTGACCGACCACGCGGCGGCAGATATGGGGAATCTGGGTGGAGGTGACCACCACGATGCGCCCCTGCTCCATATAGGCATAGCAGATGAAGTTCTCAATGTGGCAGTGCTGTACCGTGGGCGTCTCATACCATCCTTCCACCTTTGTAAGCCCCGGCTCCTTCCGGGCATTCTCGTAGTCTCCGTTGCGGATGGATGTATGCGCCAGAACATTTCCCGGATATTTCTCATGGATCTGCGGAGCGCCCTCTTCCATGGCTTTCTGTACATCCAGGACAAAAGGCAGTTCCTCGTACTCCACCCGGATGGCGCGTACAGCCCGGGCTGCAGCCACCTCGTTTTCCGCCACTACAGCCGCCACATCGTCCCCGTAGAAACGGACATGGTCTGTGAGCAGCAGCCGGTCCGCCACATCCTGATGCGCAGCTTCCGTAGACCAGGGATGCCCTGCGGTGGGAAAATAATTCTTCGGCACATCAAAACATGTCACAATCTTCACCACACCCGGGATCTTCTCTGCTTCCGATGTATCCACCTTCCGCACATATCCGTGGGCCACCGTAGCGTGCAGCACCTTCGCCACATAAGCGTTTCTGTCACAGAGGTCATCGGTGTACTTCGCCCTGCCTGTCACCTTCTCGAAGGCATCGACCCGCTTTACGCTTTTCCCTACTGCATGTTCCTTTTCCATCAATGCAATCACCTCCAGCTTGAATCTGTCAGTCAGTATCGATCTGGCGTCCCCGGACGTATTTCGCCCGGATCTCCCGGTCATCCGAGAAATAGATCATCCGCTCCAGCCGGCTCTTCACATCCAGCGGCTGGGGATGTTTCAGCCTGCTGTCATCCAGGACAACCGCATCAAACTCATAGCCCGGCTCGAAACTTCCCACTTTTCCGAAGAACGCGCCGCCTCCTTTGGTTCCCATGTAGAACACCTCTTCCACAGAAAGCGGATCCAGAGACTGGTCCTCAAGGCGCCACCGGAGCTTGGAAGACTGCACCGCATGAGCCATGGCTGCGAACAGATTTTCCGTGGAACCTCCCGCCACATCGCTTCCCAGGCCCACATGCAGCCCTTCTTCCAGGAACCGCCTCACCGGCGCAATGCCGGAGGACACGTTCATATTGGACTCCGGACAGTGGGCGATGAACACACCGTTCTCCTTCATCCGTTCGATCTCCTTCTCCCCGCTGTAAACACAGTGCGCCATAACCGTCGGGCAGTCCGCGCCGAACAGGCCGAAATGATCATAGACATCACCGTAGAACTCCGACCACGGGCAAAGCTCCTTCACCCAGTCAATCTCACTCAAATTCTCCGAGAGATGGGACTGAAGAGGCAGGGAGTAGCGGAGCTGGATCTTCTTCAGATCCTCCATCAGGGCGTCCGTGCAGCTCGGCACAAAGCGGGGCGTCAGAATCGGAAGGGTATTCCGGTATTTCTTATGGAACACATCCTTGATCCACTCCACCGTCTCATCTGCGGACTCCTGCGTTTCCTCGCACAGAAAATCCGGCGCATTCCGGTCCATGTTCACTTTTCCCACAAAGGTACACATCCCGCTCTTCTCCATCATATCCATGAGAAGCAGTGTCGCCTCCCTGTGTACGGTAGCGAAAATGCAGGCTCTCGTTGTGGCGCTGCGGCGCATATTGTCCGCAAAAATCTGATACGACTTCTCCGCGTAATCCAGATATTCAAACTTTGCCTCCTCCGGGAAGGTATTGACCTCAAGCCACTCCAGAAGCTCCAGGTCCATCCCCAGTCCCCGGTAGGAATACTGGGGCGCATGGATGTGCAGATCCACAAGCCCCGGGATAATCAGGCAGTCCCCGTAATCTGTAACCGGGTATCCGCCGTATTTGAACGGCAGCGTCTGGTACACTCCCTGCACTTTTCCGTCCTCACAGACCAGATATCCGCGCTCGCATATTTCAAACGCATCCGGCTGCTTCGTGTAAATAATATTTCCCTTTAAAATAAAAACAGATTCACTCATCGCCATGCTCCTCTCTTTTTCCATAAATACAACGGCGGAACCTACCGTCCGCCGCGATACTTATAGTCAGCCGTTCCGGCGGCTGGTAGAGACGTTCAACCGATTATGAACCTATATAAGTATTCTGTATTCATTTTTATAAAATCAGTTTACCACAAAAAGCGGCTGCGGTAAAGAAAAAAACATCACTGCACCCGCTCCAGCATCACTTCCACCGTTCCGCCGCATACCATGCCCTCATCCTCCGCCGCATCCATCGTCATATCCACCCGGCATACAGCAAAATCCGGCCGGTCCTCCCGCATCATCAGGAGAGCTTTCTGAATGATCTCACTTTCCACACAGCCTCCGCCGATGGTGTCCGCCGTGCTCCCGTCTTCGAGGATGAGCATCTTTGTTCCCACATCTCTGGGCGCAGAACCTTTTCTGGAGATAATCGTTGCCATCACCATCTTCCGCTCCGTTTCTTCAAGGACAGCCCGGAGCAGTTCTTCCGAATATCCTCCCGACTTCTGATGGCTGTTCTTCACCTGGATGATCTCCGCCATCACAGACACTGCGATCTCCTCCGGCGTCTGTGCCCCGATCTTCAGACCGATGGGCGTGCGAACGCCTTCAAGCACTTCCCGGCTGATGCCCTTCTGGGCAAGCTGGTCCTTCACAATGGCAGTCCGCCGTCTGCTCCCCATCATCCCCACATAGGCATATTTCTTCGCCAGAATGTTCTCCAGGCATATGGTATCGTACCGGTGTCCCCTTGTGACAATCACAAACCAGGAGTCCGAGTCCCCCGGAATCCCGGCAAGGGATTCCTCAAAGGGCAGGCAGATCACCCGATCCGCCCCCGCCGCTCTGGCGTGATCCGCAAATTTCGGGCGGTCCTCCAGTACCGTCACGGAAAATCCGAGCATTTTCCCCATATGGATGATGGGAATGGAGACATGCCCGCCGCCGCAGATGACAAGCTTCGGAGTGCGCCCGATTCGCTCCCGGAAAATCCCGCCGTCTTCCCCGCCCGGCACCATTTTCTGTTCAGCCGTTTCCTGCTCCGGCGTTTTTTCTGTATTTTCTTCCAACGCTTTCTCTGTATTTTCTGACGAGATCAGATATTTCATCCCCGCATCCTCGCCCGTCAGAACCGTTTCCGACCAGATGTCGCCGTCCGGTTTCCGAAGAAGTTCCTCCAAACGGATATAATATTCTTTTCCTTTCAGACCTGTCAATTTTCTCATTATCTTTTCCCTTGAAATACAAGTGTTCAGTATGCTATAGTATAAATGAAAAAAGAACAACCGCCCACAAGGGGTTGACCAGTTATAGTTAGTAATAGCATTGCCACCCGTAACCGCTCAAAGTATCAGGGTGGTTTTGCTATGTCTGGCTAATCACAAAATGAAAATACAAATGTAAGCAATGCCAGAATGAACATTCCAAAGGTCATCAGATCTTTAAAATCAAATGGTTTCTTGTTCATTAGCATCACCCCCATTCTATGTAGAATAGAGGTCATCCACCCTGTAACACGGTTGTTCCTTTCTCTATATTATCATAATTCTGCATTATACGCAATGTTCATTTAAACAAATAAATGCTGTAACGGCGCGCCGGACTGGATCATCGAGATCGTCTCCCCGGGGAGCAGGCGGATGGACTACTACACGAAGCTGTTCAAATACCGCACTGCAGGGGTCCGCGAATACTGGATCGTTGATCCGGAGAAAAACAGGATCACGGTTTATTCATTTGAATCCGATGATACCGCAGAGTATACTTTCTCTGAATCGGTCAGAGCCGGAATCTGTGATGATCTTGAGATTGATTTCCGTTCAATCGATATCTGAACCGCCAGTTTAGATTTCGAACAACTGCCAAAGTGGTTGACCTCATTAAAACATTCACGGAAACGTAAATGCGAAGCTTTCTACTTTCCGAACCCGCAGTTCGGGAACGTACACTGCGCGCAGTTCAGGCACAGTCCGCCCTCGCCCAGCTTTGTGAAATCCTCTGCGCACAGCCGCTCTCCCGCTGCAATTCTGGGGAGTACCAGGTCGAAGATCGTGCGCTTCGAGTACATCACACATCCAGGGAGTCCCATCACCGGGACGTTTCCCGCATATGCGAGCATGAACATGGCTCCGGGAAGTACAGGGGCGCCGTATGTGACTACCGTATCTGTAGCGTTGCGGATAGCAAGCGGCGTCCGGTCATCCGGGTCCACGCTCATCCCGCCTGTACACACGACCACATCAGCACCTTTTGCCAGCCACTCTTTCACCGCATCTGTCACCATGTCTGCATCATCATTGCACAGAGTATTTCCAAGCACTTCCATACCGGCTTCCTCAAGTTTCCCCTGTACTACCGGAGTAAACTGATCTTTTATCCTGCCGTAATAGACCTCGCTTCCCGTAGTCACAATTCCCGCTTTCATGGGGCCAAACGGGAGCAGACGGAAGATCGGCTCATCCCCGCAGATCTCCTTTACCCGGTTCATCTTCTCCTCTTCGATCACCAGGGGAACGACTCGCATACCCACGATTTTGTTCCCCTTTTTCACCGGAAAGTCCCCGTGCCTTGAAGCCAGGATAATCTGACCCATGGCATTGACGGCGTTCAGTTTTTCCCGGTCGATCTTCAGAAGCCCGTCCCGCTCTGCGGACAGTTCGATCTTACCTTCTTTTGCTTCGGAAGCCTTCATATACTCTCCCTGGCAGACCTGCCGCAGCACTTCCGCCGCGTCGTTCTCGTGGAGCATCCCCTCCTGTTTCTCCCAGACGTAGAGATGTTCCTTCCCAACCGAGAGAAGGACCGGGATATCTTCTTCCGTCACAACATGGCCTTTCCGGAACACCGCATCCTTTGTCACTCCCGGAATAATCTGTGTGATGTCATGGCAGAGCACGCTGCCGACCGCATCTTCTGTTCTGATCAGTTTCATTGCTGCATCCAACTCCTTTTCATTCGTCCATGAGAGATATATTTCCCAGATCTTTAAGCCACACTGCCACGCAGGCGTCGCTCGGCATCCTCCAGTCTCCGCGCGGAGAAAGCGCCACCGTACCGACTTTCGGGCCGTCCGGCAGGCAGGAACGCTTGAACTGCTGGGAGAAAAATCTGCGGCAGAATGTTTCAAGCCATTTCAGAATCGTTACATTTTCATAGTCATCCCGGAAAGCTTCCTCGGCGATCCGGAAGATCTTACTCGGCTCATATCCGAACCGGAGCATATAGTAGAGGAAAAAGTCATGAAGCTCGTAAGGTCCTACCAGATCCTCCGTGCGCTGTGCGATATCTCCGTCCTTTGGCGGAAGAAGCTCCGGGCTTACCGGGGTATCCAGCACGTCGTAAAGCACACTTTTCAGTTCTTCATCCGCCGTCTCATCCGCCGCGTATTTCACCAGATGCCTCACCAGAGTCTTCGGCACGGACGCATTGACCCCGTACATGGACATATGGTCGCCGTTGTATGTCGCCCATCCGAGAGCCAGTTCGGACATGTCCCCGGTTCCGATCACCATTCCCCAGGTCCGGTTGGCGATATCCATCAGCACCTGTGTGCGCTCCCTTGCCTGGGAATTTTCATAGGTCACATCGTGTTTCTCCGGATCCTGTCCGATATCCCGGAAATGAATGTTCACCGCTTCCGCAATGGGCACCTCCATGAGAGTCGCCCCCACTTTTCCTGACATCTCGCAGGCATTCTGGTAAGTCCGGTCCGTAGTTCCGAAGCATGGCATGGTCACTGCAATGATGTCCTTTTTATCCTTGCCAAGCATGTCGAAAGCACGGGCGGTCACCAGCAGGGCCAGGGTGGAATCCAGTCCGCCGGAAATCCCCACCACCGCCGTTTTCGCATTGGTATGGGCAAGGCGCTTTTTCAGCCCCATGGCCTGAATTGTCAGGATCTCCTCGCAGCGGCGCGCACGGGTATTCTCATCATCCGGGACAAAGGGGCGCTTCGGGAACGTCCTGGTGAGCTGTGTCTTTTCTTCCTCAATATAAAACGGAACTTTCACAAGGGTGCGAAGCTCCTCCGTCTGAAATGTGGTATTCTTCCTTCGCTCGCTCACGATGCGGAACACATCGATCTCCGAGTAAATGATCTCGTTGCGGTAACGGCAGGACTCCTGCAGGATCGTCCCGTTCTCGGCAATGATATTGTGCCCGCCGAACACCATATCGGTCGTGGACTCTCCCTCTCCGGCGTTGGCATAGATATAGCCGCAGATCAATCGCGCCGACTGTCCGGAAATCAGTTCCCTGCGGTAACTGTCCTTCCCAATAGTCTCATTGCTCGCCGAACAGTTGGCAATCACCGTAGCCCCTTCCAGCGCCGCTTCGATGCTGGGCGGAATGGGCGACCAGACATCCTCGCAGATCTCCGCGGATACGATCAGTTCCTCCATGGCAGACGCCTGGAAGAGAATCTGAGGTCCAAAAGGCACCTGCTCCCCGCCGAAACAGATCATTCTCGCCTCGGACGGTCCCGGCGTAAACTGCCGCATCTCATAGAATTCCCCGTAATTCGGAAGAAATGTCTTTGTCACAAGGCCGATCACCTTTCCTGCATTGAGGGCTGCCGCAACATTATAGAGTTTTCCGTCAATGCACAGCGGCACGCCGACGAAAGCCAGAAGATTCTTTCCGGCAGTAAATGCAGCGATCTTTTCCAGGGCCCGGGAAGCCTGTTTTAGCAGAATGTCCTGGGTAAACAGGTCTCCGCAGGTATATCCGGTTACACAAAGTTCGGGAAATACGAGGATCTTCGCACGGTTGTCGTCCGCCTCCTCGATCGCCTCGCATATTTTCCCGGTATTATATTCCACATCCGCCACCCGGATATCCGGAGTCGCAGCCGCAACTTTCACAAATCCATGCTTCATCTCTTCATCCGCCTTTCTCTTATCTGCTCTTCTTCAGCAGCTCCTTCAGTTCATCCACCGAATATTTGTACGCCGTATTGCAGAAATGACATTTCACCTCAATATCCTCCCCGTCATCAATCATGGACTGGATCTCCTTTTTCCCGATGCTGATGATGGCCTTCTCGATCCGTTCTTTGGAGCAGTTGCAGTAAAACTCTGCCGGAAGGGTATCCGTGATTTCCAGATCAAGCCCTTCCAGAACATGTCCGAGCATCTCCTCCGGCGTATGTCCGTTGTCCAGCATGGAGGTCACAGACTGGATCTTCTGTATATTCTCCTCCAGCTTATTCAGGACGCTGTCCTCGATAAACGGCATCACCTGCACGATAAATCCGCCCGCGCAGCGCACCGTATTGTCCTTCTCCATGAGAACTCCCAGTCCCACGGAGGACGGCACCTGCTCCGATGTGGCGAAATAATAGGTCAGATCTTCCGCGATCTCCCCGGTCTGAAGAATCGTCTGCCCGGAATAAGGCTCTTTGAGTCCCATATCTTTGATCACCGTGAGCACGCCCTGTCCGAGCGCCCCGCCCACATCCAGCTTTCCGTTTTTCGGGGGCAGCATCACATCCGGATTGTGTACATATCCCTTCACTCTTCCCTGACTGTCTGCAGTAACCGTCAGACCGCCGATAGGACCGGAGCACTGAATCTGGAGAGTCAGGACATCCTCCGGATTCTTCATCATGCTCCCCATCATCACACCTCCCGTGAGCAGCCTTCCGAGTGCGGCTGTGGCAACCGGGCTTGTCCCGTGCCTCTGCCTCGCCTCCTCCACAAGTTCTGTCGTCACCGCGGCAAACGCGCGGATCTGTGTGTTCGCCGCCGCTGCCCTTACAATATAGTCTTTCATCGTTCTGTCTCCTTCATTTTAAATAGTATGCAATATATTTTTCGCTGTATTTTACAGCTGATTTTTCTTTCCGCACTCTCTTGCGACAATATAGATTCTTTCGCTTTCTTCCGCAGGGCTGTCCTTCGTGAATGCATCGTAGGCCGCCAGAAATTCCAGCCCGCTTCTGTCAAGCAGCTCTCTCATCTCCTCCAGGGTATACCCTCTCTGATAGTGGGTCTCCTGAAACTTCCGGTAGAGATCGCCGTGCTCCCCCGAATGCTCTGCATCCCGGATAAAGAGCGTCAGGTCGTACTCATTGATCTTCTCTTCCTCATAATAATAGTTGTCCCAGATAAAACTGCACTCGCCGCGGTCTTCCGCGATCGTCGTCTCCCCCAGGATCTCCCGGTATTTATACTCTGTATTGAAATCAAAGATAAATACGCCTCCCGGATCAAGATAGTTGTTGACAAGCCGGAACACCTCCGCCAGTTCTTCCGGATCCGTGATATAGTTCACGGAATCGCAGACGCTGACTGCCGCGCGCACGGTTCCGTACAGCTCGAACTCCCTCATATCCTGCATCAGATAGAGAATGTCATGTCCGGACTTTTCTTTTTTCTCCGCCGCCAGTTCCAGCATATCCGCAGAGTTGTCCACACCGATCATATCATAGCCGTATCCGGCAAGAATCTCTGTCATGCTTCCCGTGCCGCAGCCCAGATCCAGGACAAGGCCTTCTTCGACGCCGTTCTCCCTCAGCAGCTCATGAAGATAGGCTCCCCATTCCTCATAAGGGACATTGTCCATAAACGTATCGTAAACAAGTGCGAAACTCGTATATGCCTCCATTGCTTCTTTTCCTCCTCAAACGCAGTTTCATTTTACAACATTTGAAAAAGAGAAGCAACACAAGGCTTGAATTTGGAATTTTTTCAGGTTTTCTGTAAATATTACGCGACTTTCCGCAGATAAGGCCGATTTTATTGACAAAACTCGGGTTCCCGCCTAAAATCAACCTGAGAACAGACAGAAGAATACGGAGGTAACTGTCATGAAAAAGAAAAATATAGTGATCCTTGCCGTCGTGCTGGTGGTGATCTGCGCTGCGGCTCTGCTGCTCTACCGGCAGTTCGGCCCCAAACCGGTGGAAGGTGAAAAGAACATCTCCGTGACCGTCATACACGGGGACGGCACAGAGAAGACTTTCGACTATCAGACCGACGCAGAATATCTCGGCGAAGTCCTTCAGGAAAACGGCCTGGTTAAGGGCGAAGAAGGGGACTACGGGATGTTTATCACAGAAGTGGACGGAGAGGCCGCGGATGACGCAAGCCAGCAGTGGTGGTGCATCACCAAGGGTGGCGGCACGGTAAATACATCTGCGGACCAGACGCCGATCGAAGATAACGATGCATTTGAACTGACACTGAAAGAAGGATATTGATGCCAAAAGCAAAGATGGGAATAAGAACACAGGAGCTTGTTATCATGGGGATACTCACGGCAGTCCTGTTCATGGGACAGGTGCTGCTTGCCTTTCTTCCGAATGTTGAAATCGTGACCCTGCTGATCCTGCTGTATACGCTGATATTCGGAAGAAAGGTTTTTTTCATAATCTATTCTTTTGTGCTGTTGGAGGGGATTTTCTACGGATTCGGGCTGTGGTGGATCAACTACCTGTATGTCTGGAGCATCCTGGCTGTCGTTGTGCTGCTCTTCCGCAGACAGCGCAGCCCCGTTTTCTGGAGCCTGGCAGCCGGATTTTTCGGGATCTCTTTCGGTGCGCTCTGCGCGCTCCCGTATTTTTTCATCGGCGGTCCCGCTGCAGCATTCGGCTACTGGATTGCCGGGATTCCCTACGATGTCACGCACTGTATCGGGAATGTGGTGCTGTGCCTGCTGCTCTTCCGCCCGGGATACTACATTTTAAACCGGCTTCACTCCCGGCTGCCTGAGACATAGGCAGCCGGAGATCTTCTCAGACCAGCATGGTCATATAGGCGGGAATATACAGGATGCCGTCCTGATATTTTAACGAATTTGAGAAATGTTTTTCCCCGGTTTTTAACGAATTTGAAAAATGTTTTCCGGTTTTCGGAAATTTCAGGCCGCAAACTCCCGGAACAGCCGCGTCAGAAAATGATGGAGCCGCTCATTTGTCAGCCGGTTGATCCTCTCATCTTCCATCAGCTCCTGCAGGGGCTCCAGGAGACTGCACTCCCCGCAGATATCCACACCGATCACCTGCTGGTGAACAAACACCTCAAGGAGAAGTTTTTCCAGCACTGCCAGGGGCATCTCTCCCTGATCCCAGTTGGTCCTTGCCCCGCTGCGGTCAAGAACATCCTTGTCAATGGAGATATAGACGGGGACTGTCATATCGATCCGGGAAATCTTCCCATCCATCGCCTTATTCTCGATCTCTTCCCGGCTGATACATACTAACTTTTCTCGTGCCTGTTTTCCCGGTTCTCCCGGCTGTTTTCTTATTTTTCCCGGTCGCTCCCCCGGTTCCGTCAGCACTTCCTCCAACTCTTCCGGCAGCTCCTCCATACTCTTCTGCTCCGGTCCTGCGAGGATCATCTGCCTGAGGTACGGGTGATGGAGCAGCAGCTCCCCCGCCCAGCTTCCGCAGCTTGTCATCCCGGGAAAGAGGGGCTTCTGCATGTCGCTGTGATGGTCGTAAAGCACAAGGGAAAAAGGCTCCCGGATCTTCCCGGCAAAGAATTTTGTGACATAGTGGTAATTGCCGTTATCCAGGAAGTGAATCCCCCTGGGACCGTAAGGGGACAGCCGCCGGCGGATCTCTTTCTCTGCCTCCCTTGTACAGTACATATCCGTGCCGGGGATATCACTTAAATCAATCCGTTTCAGCCCCGGCGCCTGCTTTTCAACATCTTCGGGATAAATGTGGGAAAAGTCAAGTATCATATTCTGTTCTATTTTCATTCTTTCTCTGTCCCTCCTGAATTTTCCGCCCCGTACTCTTCTGCCTTTATTTTTGATTTTTCCATCAGCTCACGCTGTTTTCAACTTCAGATTCCGGATGCACTGCCTGCGCACGAACCAGAAGCATACCGCCTGCATGAGAATCGTGGCGATCCAGGATCCCGGATAGGATATAAAGAGGAAATGCAGGGATCTGTGCTGCGGGAAGAACACGTAGATCCAGAGGATTCGCGTTCCCACGGTTCCGATTACAGAGAGCACCATCGGCACCGCCGAGTGTCCCATTCCCCGCAGGGCGCCCGGGATCAGATCCATGATGCCGCAGAGGAAATAGGGAACCGTCGTGATTGAAAGGATCTCCAGCCCGCACTGGATCACGTCTGCATCCGACGTATAGATCTGCAGGATCCGGTCGCCGAATATATAGGCTCCCACGCCCAGCACGGCCGCCGCTCCCGCTGAGAGGATCAGGCAGTCCAGAAATACACGGTCCATTCTCTTCTGTTTTCCCACACTGTAGTTCTGGCTGGTAAAGCTCATGCAAGCCTGGGTCACGGCATTGACCGAGACATAGAGGAAGCCGAGGATATTATTTGCCGCCGTGTAGCCAGCCATGGCGGTATATCCGAAGGAATTGACCGAGGACTGCAGAAGCGCGTTGGAGAAGTTGATCACCGTGCTCTGGATTCCCGCCGGTATTCCCACCTGGAATATCCGTTTCAGGTAGACCCACCGGACCTTAAGCTTTGAAAAGCGGAGCTGATAGCTGCTCTCTGTCTTCCAGAGGCAGCGGATCACCAGAATACTGGAAACACACTGGGACGCCACCGTACCGATAGCAACGCCTGCCACGCCCCAGGGAATGACAACGACAAACAGCAGATCCAGCACCACATTGGCAAGCCCTGCCACAATGAGGAACACCAGAGGGCGCTTCGTATCGCCCACTGCCCTTAAAACAGCGGCGCCATAGTTATACAGCATGAAAAACGGCATCCCGCAGAAATAGATTCTCATATACAGTACCGAAAGATCGATCACATCATCGGGCGTAGCCATCAGCTGCAGTGCAAATCTGGATGCCCCCACTCCCACAAACACCATGACAACACCGCTGATCAGCGCCAGGGTTATGGCGGTATGTACCGATTCGGACATCTCCTTTTCCTGGCCTGCGGCATAATATCTCGCCGCCAGCACGTTTGCTCCCATGGAGATTCCGATAAACAGGTTGGTAAAGATGCTGATCAGCGCTGTGGTGGACCCTACTGCCGCAAGAGCCTGGCTAGTGGAAAACCGCCCGATCACGATAATATCCACTGCGTTGAACATCAGCTGCAGGATACTCGAGATCATCAGCGGAAGCGAAAACGAGATCAGCTTGTCCATGATCGAACCGTTGCACATATCGATTTCGTATTTATTTCGTTTCAATTCTATTCCCCTCCATCTTCTGAGCTTTTCGCCCATTCTTTTATCATTTATTCGACACTTCCCTGTATGTCTGTATATCAGCAGCTCTGCCGGACTGAACGTTCTTTCATTCAGCCTCCGCCTGTTGCGCTGCTGAAGTCCATAGAAATTTTAGCACATTCCCATATTTTTTCAATACTCGCGTACCCGTGAAAAAACGCCCGACCGTTTTTTGGCCGGACGCGCTCAGATTTTTTCATATCTGTTCCCTTTTCGATATATACTGCTTCCTGCTGCTCCGCTTTTTACCGGATGCTGACCACATGATATCCGGCATGTTCTACCGCATATTTCAGCTCTGCATCGTCCACATGGCGGTCACAGGATACCACGGCAGTACGGGCTTTCAGATTCACCTTTGCGGCTGCGCCGTCAATCTCATTCAGGGCATTCGCCACACTGTTGGCGCAGTTCTGACAGTGCATCCCGGATATTTCTATCGTATGTTTTTCCACTGCCGGGCCGCTCAGTTTCTTTCTCTTTTTCTTCACCGTACCGGTGCCGCCCCCGCAGCAGCCGCCCTCCCCCTTAAAATGCATGATCGAGCCTCTCAGTGCAAAAACAAGTATTACTGCAATAACCAGAATAATGAGTCCGTCAGCCATAATGATCCCTCCGATTTTCCTTTGTCAGACGGTACTGTCTGTCTTATTATTTCTCTCATTGTTAATATAGTCTCACTTTTGTTAGTTGTCAATAACCGCCGCTTGACAATCTCTTTTTACAGAACTATACTTAGCAAAAAGGAAAAAGGAGGCGTCTGTGTACGATGAAAAAAATGATACTTGTAACCTCTCCTCCCGCCTGCGGGAAGACTTATATTTCCAAACAGCTTGCACGTAACCTGAAACATGTGGTCTATCTGGACAAGGATACGCTGATTCCTCTTTCCAACCGGGTGTTTCTGGCTGCCGGCGAGGAGATCAACCGGAGTTCCGACTTTTTTGAAAAAAATATCCGGGATTATGAATATGAAGCAATTGTAGATATCGGCGTGGAAGCCCTGGAGTATGATGATATCGTGCTGATCAACGCACCTTTTACCAAAGAGGTGCACAGCGAAGAGACCCTGGAGCGCTTCCGCACGAAACTGCGCACCAAAGGGGCGAAGCTGGTCATCATCTGGGTAGTCACCGACCCGGAGATCTGCCATCAGCGGATGATCGAGCGGAATTCCGACAGGGATACCTGGAAACTGGAGCACTGGGATGAGTATATCAGCACTGTGGATTTCTCCATTCCGGAGCCTCTGGAGCGCCTGGACGCAGGACATGACCTGATCCTCTTCCGCAATTCCTCCGATGAGGAATTCGACGAGTCCATGCGGACGATCCTGCCACTGCTCGAGGAAGACGACTGAAAACCGGACTGCAGGGAAGGCGGCCGCACGAATGGCAGCCGCAGGAATGGCAGCCGCCGCGCGGGCGGGCCGGATGCCATTCCTGCAGTCCGCCTGTTCTATTTCACTGTATCTTCTTCCTCGAATTTATATCCCACGCCCCGTATGGTGTGAAACATTCTTTTCCCATCCGGGATCTTGCTCTTCAGAGCGTTGACCCGCACCTTCACCGTACTGGGCCGGACCTCTTTCCCCGCGTTTTTCATCTCGCGGGCGATCTGATGGCTGGTCATAACACTGCCCTCATTTTCCATAAGGATCTTCATGATCATAAATTCACTGGGCAGAAGATCGATCTCTTTTTCATCCACAAAGACCTGGTACTGACCGGGAAAGATCCTGATTCTCCCGCACCGGAGCCCTTCCTCTTCCCCCGTCCTGCTCTGGATTCTCCGCATCACCGCATGGATATAGGCATGCAGCTCGGCAGCGCCGAAAGGAGCCGTCATAAAAAGCTCGGCTCCCCCGTCCAGGCCGCTGACAATCTCATTCTCGGAAGCTTTCTCTGCCAGAAGGATCACCGGGATCCCGCTCATTTCTTCAGATTCCTTGATCTGCTTCATAGTCGCCACCGCCCAGGAACTGTCCTGCTCCTCATAGAGAAGAATCAGATCCGGCCGATCCGCCGACGCAGCCTGCGCCATCTCATCCAGGGTGTGGAACGTGCGCACCTGTTCTTTCTGTACGTCAAGACTGTAGGAAATCATTCTGGAGAGTCTCTCTCTTTCTTCCAGAATAAATATTTTCATAACGCATACCTTCTTTATTACTTTCCGTTCTGAACTGACCGGGAGATCCGGATCAGCCAAATCTTCCGGTGATGTAGCTTTCTGTTCTGGCATCCTTCGGCTTGGCAAACAGTTCTGCCGTCTCCCCGTATTCCACCATCTCCCCGAGAAGGAAGAACGCCGTCCGGTCCGAGATTCTCGCCGCCTGCTGCATGTTGTGGGTCACAATGATAATGGTATACCGGTCTTTCAGCTCTATGGCCAGATCCTCGATCTTCGAGGTGGAGATGGGGTCCAGAGCGGAGGTCGGCTCATCCATCAGGATCACCTCCGGCTCTACCGCCAGAGTCCTGGCGATGCAGAGACGCTGCTGCTGTCCTCCGGAAAGCCCGAGCGCGCTTTTCTTCAGACGGTCTTTCAACTCGTCCCAGATGGCCGCCTGCCTCAGGCTTCTCTCCACGATCTCATCCAGCTGGGACTTTTTCCGGATTCCGAATATCCGCGGACCATATGCCACGTTATCGTAGACGCTCTTCGGGAAGGGGTTGGGCTGCTGGAATACCATTCCCACTTTGTAGCGCAGTTCAATGCCGTCCATATCCCGGAAAATGTCCCTGCCGTCCATGAGGATCTTCCCGTCGGTTTTCACTCCGTTCACAAAATCATTCATGCGGTTCAGCGTCTTCAGGAATGTAGATTTTCCACATCCGGACGGACCGATCAGCGCCGTGATCTCATGCTCATGGATCTGCATGCTGATATTCTTCAGCGCATGGAACTCCCCATAGTGGAGATTCAGATTCTGAACGTCGAATTTTATTTTCTGTTCCCCGTTGTTTTCATCCATATGTTCTTTTATATATTCTCTTATATGCTCACTCATAAATTCACGCTTTCTCTCCTGAATTCTTTGCTTCGATCCTTCTGCTCCAGACATTTGCCCCGATATTGAATACCAGTACCAGGATCATCAGTACTGCGGCGGAAAGATTCGCCAGAGCCGCATCCTGACCGTTGACCTGCAGATTCCAGATCTGCGTGGACAGTGTTTCCGCCGGGCGCATAAGATTCAGCGGGCAGGTGGGCGCCGTCACATTCCAGTTGCCCCAGCGCAGGGCGCTTCCCGATCCCGTCGTATACAGAAGCGCTGCAGCTTCGCCGAATCCGCGCCCTGCCGCCAGGATGACACCGGTCATGATCCTCGGGATACATGCGGGCAGAAGCACATGGAAGATGGACTGCCACTTTGTCGCCCCAAGCCCCAGGCTTGCCTGGAAATATCCCTCCGGCAGCCCCCGGATGGCGTCCTCCGTGGTCGTCGTCAGCAGGGGCAGCGTCAGAATCGATACCGAAAGCGCTCCTGCCAGAAGGCTTTTCCCCATCCCCAGGAATACGAGAAATACCAGATATCCGAACAGACCCACAACAATGGAGGGAAGGGAGGAAAGTGTCTCGATACAGATTCTGAGGAATTTTGTCAGGGGGCCGCTTTTTGCATAGACGGCAAGGTAGATCCCTGCAAGAACTCCCACCGGCACCGAACAGACCAGTGCCACCAGAACCAGATAGACCGTGTTGAACAGCTGGTTTCCGAGAGTTCCCTGCCTCTCAAATCCGAACATCTCCGGCTTTGCCCCAAGGAAGCCGCCGATAATTACCTTTCCCGCAAACGCTGCCAGAAGAAGCAGGAAGAATACAGCTATCATATAGAACACCACCGTCATAATGCGGTCGGTCCTTTTCGCCCGTTCCATTCTCTCTTTCACTTTATTTTCCTCCCTTCTCCTTCTCTCCCGCTCCTGAAATCCGGTGAATCAGGGTTATGAAAAGAAGGGATATGAGAAACAGCAGCAGAGCCATGGACCAGAGCGCGGATTTCAGCTCCCCGCCTTCCATCGCATTGCCCATCTGTGCCGCAATCTCTGTTGTCAGTGTCTTTGTCGTGGAGAAGATCCCCGACGGAAGCGCTGTCGTCTGTCCTATGACCATCGCCACTGCCAGTGCTTCTCCGAATGCCCGCGCCAGTCCCAGGATCACTCCTGTAATGATTCCCGGACCTGCTGCCGGGACAATAACCCGCCAGATGGTCTGCCACCGGGTGGATCCCAGACCGTAGGCTGCGTTTCTGCACTCCCGGGGCACCGCTGCCATGGCGTCCGCAGCCACACTTGTTATGGTGGGGAAGATCATGACCGCCAGGACCATGCCCGCAGCCAGGAGCGAATGTCCCACCTGTCTGTGGAACACCGCCTTAATGGCAGGCACCAGAACAGTCAGCCCCGTCCAACCATATACCACCGACGGAATTCCCGCAAAGATTTCCACCACCGGCCGGTAGAACTTCTCGCCGAACTTTTCCGAGATCTGGGTCATGAAAATGGCCGATCCCAGAGAAAACGGAGTGGCGATCAGAAGAGCCAGCCCGCAGGTGGCCAGGGAGCCCACGATGAAGATCAGCGCTCCCACCGTTCCGCCCCCGTCCCCGTTATCCGCAGGGTCCCACTCTGCCGATCCCAGGAACTCCCATATGGTGTGCCCGAATTTTAAAAACGTATCAGAGCCCTTGTAGATCAGGAAAGCTCCGATCACAAGCGTCAGCACGATCACAAAGAGGCCGAAAAATACTGTCAGACCGCGCCATGCATATTCTTTGTAAAACATTCCCTGTTTTTTCTTTTCTATCATGTGTGATCAACCTCATCCGGTAAAAGGGAGCGGACTCATCTGTCTGACGAGTCCGCTCCGCTTCTGAACCCCTGTGTTCGTGTATTAGTGCTCTGTTACTGTCATCTTGGAGGATACTCCGTATCCAAGGCTCTCCATCTTGGAGCCGTACTCATCTGACATGATGTATTTGAGGAATGCATCACAGACTTCATTGGGCTCGCCGTTTGTATACATGTGCTCGAATGTCCATACCGGATATTTGCCCGCATATGTATTTTCCAGTGTCGGTTCTACTCCGTCAATAGCAACCGTAGATACTCCCGGGTCGTCAACCAGATAGGACAGAGCCACATATCCGATTGCTCCTTTTGTATCTTTTACATTCTGAAGAAGGACGCCGGAATCATCTGTCTCCATGGATGCGTTGGACGCCTCCTCGTTTCCGTCGAGAGCGTATTTCTCAAAGGTTGCGCGTGTTCCTGATGAAGTCGGTCTCGTCACGAGCACGATGTTCTCGTCCGGTCCTCCCACGTCTTTCCAGTTTGTTGTCTTTCCTGTGAAGATAGAGATCAGCTGGTCTTTTGTCAGGTCTTTCACACCGCCCTCGCTGACGTCGTTATTTACGATCGGAGCCATGGTGATTACGCACACCTGATGGTCTACCAGCTTGTCTGCCTGATCTGCATCCAGCTTTTCTGTTGCCTCCACATCAGAGTTACCGATATCAACCGTTCCCTCTGCGACCTGCTTGAGTCCCTCTCCGGATCCTCCTGCATCGACTGTGATCGCCACATCCGGATACTTTTCACTGAACGCATTTGCAGCGTCGTCTACAAGAGGCTTTAACGCGGAAGAACCTGCCGCGGTGATCGTGCCGCTTAAGTCCTCTGTTTTTTCTTCTGTCTGATCTGTCCCCGCACTCTGCGAGTTGTTATCTTTACTGTCGGAACCGTCGCTTCCGCACCCTGCAGCAAGTCCTGTTACCATAAACGCTGCCAGAAAAGCAGCAAGCATTTTTTTCTTCATTTTTTTCATCCTCCTTGTTTTGTTTTCTTGTAAAATAGACTCTTTATATAAAGAAACCACACTGTTTCTGTAAATTCTGCGTAAAAAAAGGAGCGTACTCCGTTAAATCACTATCAGAGTACGCTCTTCTGTTCTTTTAATATTCCACCACTCCGGTCACAATGGACTCGCCCCTGACGGAGATCTGTGCGATCTCATCCTCCAGGCGGATCACTGCCGGGATCTCCTCTTCCGTCCGGTTCAGAATGACAAAGACGATCTTTCCGTCCGGATTTTTCAGGGCTGTCACATCCAGCCGGTCCGTGTATCTGCTGAACCCGATCCGCACGGCTCCCCGGTCAATAAAATGTGTGAAATGCCGGAAATGTTCGCCGATCAGCTGGGGCATCAGCCTGCGCTTCTTCGTGTCGTAGAGAAACGGCGCATGGCAGAGGTTTCCCACATGGTTGGGTCCGCCCGTCTCGTCCAGAAGGATATTCCAGTCGTAGAAAGCACACATGCCGCCGTTGATATCCCCGATGATCTCGTGGGAGAGCCTGGAAGCATTCTTCCAGTGGTCTCCGGCGCCGTATTTGGTATACTCGATACAGCTTTCCGACACGATCAGCTTTAAGTCCGGGAACTTTCTGCGCACCAGATCCAGTGCCTCAAAGTGGTCCCCGCTGTACCAGTGGAAGGCAATGCCTGCCGCCATATCTTTCGTGATGCTGTCAATGATCCGGCATGCCCGGTCGTAGACCCGCTCCTTGTTGTGGTCCCAGATAAAGACCTCCACATCGTCCAACCCGTGCTTTTTCAGGGCGGGCGCCATATAGTCCCGGAGGAATTCTTTTTCCTGGGCCGGCGTGTAGACACAGGAATCCCAGGTCTGCACTGCCTTTGCCTCATTCTGCAGGGAGATCCGCCGGACAAGATACCCTCTCTTCCTGAATTCTTCGATATAACGGCAGATATAATCCGCCCAGAATCCCCGGTACTCCTCCTTTAAGCTGCCGCCGTTCTTCCTCTCGCCGTTTGTCTTCATAAACGCCGGCGGGGACCATGGGGAGAGCATAAGTTCGAGCGGTCTTCCCGCCGCCCGCTGGGCGTCCTCCAGCATGGGGATAATATACTTTTCCGTGCGCGCAAAGGAGAAGCTCTTCATCTCCCGGTCCGTCTCATCCGACATGGCCTCGTACATCTCTGTGGAAAAATCACAGCTGTCCATGTGGATGCGCACAAGACGGTACTTCATCTCTTCCGGAGAAAAATAGGTCTCCATCAGTTTCTTTTTCTCCTCCGGTCCCATCAGGGAGTATACATATCCCGCCGCGTCCGTTATGGCGCCGCCAAATCCCTCGATGGTCTGGAATGCGGCGTCCGGATAGAGGTTGATTACTTCGTTTTCCACGCCTTCCTTATCGGCACAGAAGGCAAGAACCTTCTGTTCCTGCCTTTCTGCGCCGCCTTCCCCGTAAGTAGTATATAGTTTCAGCTTTATTTCTTTCATTTCTTTCCTTTTTTCCTTACTTTTTTCTCCTGATATTTTCTCTCCTCTTCCTCAAAGGAAAGTCCTTTCTTTCTGCAGTATTCCTGCAGTTCTCTCTTCCGGGCTTCCTCAGCCTCCCGGTCGGCTTTCTCCTGTTCCAGGCGTTCCCTCTCCTCCGGCTCGATCCACACGCCGCCGGAAGCAATGACCGCCGCTTTCTGCCGCTCCAGGATCTGCTTCTGCTCCGCGCCGATATTCTTCTCCACATTGAGGAAGAGCAGAAGGATGATCAGCGCCGCGTGGGCGAAGGTCTCAAATCCCACGAAGAAGAATTCCGCCACGCCTGCCGGGTTCATTCCGCTGTTGTCATAGAAGAACAGGAAGAACGCCACTGTCAGTCCGTTGACCACGGTGAGCACCGCGGTGTACACCGACATGGACACGCCATCGCAGCGGAAACCGAAGCGGGCTTCCAGATGATCCAGCACATCGGCAAAGAGAGCCATCATGATGTAGGCTCCCGGGATGCTCCCGATCCCCTTGAAGGTCTGTCCCACGAGCACCACCCAGAAGGATGCGGGACTGCTCACACAGATGATGCTTCCGATGATGGAGGATACCAGACCGGCGATGACCATATTCCTCTTCCCGAACCGGTTGGCAAGGGGCCAGATAAAGAGCATCGCCGCCGCAAGGGGAATCCCGCTGATCAGAGCCAGTACGGACTGCACCATCTCGCCGTTCATCTCCATGCCCAGCACATTGACCCGGGAGAAGAACTCGTTGCAGTATATATTGAAGATAAACCCGCCCTTGAACATGACGCCTGACTGATAGAGAGCGTAGAAGATCATAATGATCCACCAGTACTTATCCTTCATCGCAGCTTTCAGCTGTTTTGCCGCGGGGATGGTCTCCTCTTTGATGTCAAGCTTCGTGCTCTCTTCTGTGATACGTTCTCTTGTAAAGAAGTATTCCAGAAGGCAGGCAAAGAATGCAATGACGGAAAATCCTGCCATGACCGTCTGCCATCTGCCCTGCTGCCGTGCCGCGCTTCCCGCCGCCTTGATCCAGCTTAAAATCAGGGGCATGACAATACTGCTGATAAGTCCGTTTGCCGCCACAGCCGGAATGTTTGACACCACGGAAAGAGTTCCTCTCTGCTTCAGGTTCCGTGTGGACAGCGACACCATCAGATAGTGGGGCGACGAGTACATGGGGCTTGCGATAGCTGCGAACAGGTTGTAGGTGACTGCCATCCACACCATCCGCGGTCCCAGGGGCAGATCCGGTATAAAAAACACCAGGATGCCGGAGACCAGCAGAAGCGGAGCCGCCGTAATCAGGTAAGGCCTTGCCTTTCCCTGTGAGGTCTTCGTCCTTCCGATCAGGATTCCGATGATGATGTTTGCGAGCACCATCGGAATCACCGAAATCAGGGGAAGAAGCGTCAGGAAGCTTCCCTGGCTGACAATATCAGCGTAAGTCCGGTAAAAAGTCAGGTAATACGTACTGACCACTGTAGTCATGATCAGAACACCCAGGGGACCCACAAAATAACCGAACAGCATCTCTGTAAATTTTACGTTTGCAGAACGGATACGGGTTGACAAGAGAGGAAGATCCCATATGCTCTTTGCTTTACTGTTTTCTCTGCTGTTCAAAATATCACTTCCTTCCGCTTCTTCTGTCGAGACGCTCCGGCATCCATCCGTTTTTCCAGCACCGGCTTAAGTCCCAGGCATTTTTCCACTCCTCGTCCAGAGGCCTGTCTTTGTCTCTTGAGAGCTGGTAATACAAGCTCATCTGATGTCTCATAATCTGACAGATAGTCGTACAGGTCTGTCTCGTCCCCGTCATTGATCGTCACGCTGCTTTGGGTTCCCAGATATCCGTCCAGCGTAATGCGGTAGGAATCCGCAATGCCGTATGCCATGATGGCCGCCACGAGGATCACCGCAAAAATATTCATAAGACCTGCGTAAAGATTCGATCCACGTTTTTCTTTCATGTTCCCGTTATCTCACATTTTATTGAAAGAAGTCAGCCCAGTCTGTGCTCTCAAAGTTGCCGATCATCTGTCCCGGAGCTGTCACAGAATCGTAGGAAAGCTTCATGGTGTCCCCGTCCATCTCGGAAACTGCTGTCGTTCCGTCGGATTTCGTCACTGTCAGGACTCCGTCTGCGAATGTCCACGTACACTCCTCTGTGATGCCGTACTCTGCCATGTTAAATGCGCATGTTCCGTCTGTATTGAATGTCATGGTCACGGCATCCCACTCGGGAGAAGTCATGGTAAACGCAGCCTCTGCTGTCTGTCCTGCCGCGTCTGTTCCCGCTGCATCATCCGCTGTGGCATCGGTTCCTGCCGCTGCGTCTGTTCCTTCTTCGCCACCTGCTGCCGCTGCATCTCCTTTCGGATTGCCCTTTGCATCTCCTGCAGGCTCCCATGTGGAAATCGCGCCGTCATCTGTCACAGTGAATACTGTCTCCGGAACACAGTCCAGAATCTCCGGAACATCGTCGCTGGTCCACTCGCCAGTAGAACCATCTTCTGCATAGCTGAATGGCTCATACATTCCCTGCTCTGTAATGTAAGCGCCGCCTTCATAAGTAGCCGTCGCTGAATCCGGAACAGAGATTGTCACCTTATCATCCTCCTGAGTATAGGTTCCTGTCGCCACCATCTGGATATTGGAATATGTAGGATCACTCTCTGCCGGCTCTCCCTGGGTGTAGAAATGAGATGTCAGTGTATAGTTGCCGTCAGCAGTCAAATCCAGTGTCACATCCAGATTCATGCCATATGAAATCATCCAGCTTAAATCAGACGCCACAAACTGGTAATCCGGAATAGCGTCCAGCACATCCGATCCCAGGCTGTTGTCATAGGTGACTGTGTAAGTCTGATCCTTTGCTCCGCCGCCGCAGGCTGTCATAGCCGCTGCTGTACAAACGGTAAGTCCAACTGCCAAAAGTTTCTTTGCATTTTTCATAGTAATCTTCCTCCTTCGCTTATCGCGTATCTCTTTGTCGCATTTAGTATATATCCCGTCCGTTTTCCATACAATATGCGTGGCACGAATGAAGGATTTCTGGCACAAACGACTTTTCGCCGTGCTTTACACGTCCTTTACAGAGGGTTTACATGGTGTTTGGGACGCACCTGTGCCGTTCGTGCCAGAGCTCTTGTCCGGAGAGATCTCTTCTATTTATAATAGAGAGAATTTCAGACTGCAAAACAGCAGGACTGTCAGTATCCGGTTTCCGGATAATAAACAGAATGGAGCAGTGTATATGGAAAAGAATACGGTAAAGAAGAAAAGACATTCCCCCCTCAGATGGTTTCTGACCGCGGCAGGCGCCCTTCTGCTGCTGATTGCCCTCCTCGCCCTGGGATTTACAGCCTTTACCCGCATCATGCGGGACGACAGCCTGTCGGATATCCGAGGGGTGAACCTGGGGAGCTGGCTTGTCCTGGAGCGGTGGATGACGCCGGAAGTATTCGAAGGGACAGACGCGGCAGATGAGTACACACTCGCCCGCGCCATCCCGGCAGAAGACTATGCGGCGCGGATTGAAAAACACCGGAGTACTTTTATAACGGAAGAGGATTTTGCCTTTCTGGCTGATCAGGGTGTGAATCTGGTGCGGATTCCCATTCCCTACTACATATTCGGCGACCGGACAGATGAGCCCTATATCGCCTGCATCGATGAACTGGACCGGGCCTTTGGCTGGGCGGAAAAATACGGGATGCAGATCCTCATCGATATGCACATGGTGCCGGGAAGCCAGAACGGCTTTGACAACGGGGGCATAAGCGGCGTCTGCGTCTGGGCGCAGCACCCGGAAGAAGTGGACTATGTGCTGGATGTACTGGAACGTCTTGCCGTTCGCTACGGAGAGCGCCCCGGGCTGTTCGGCATCCAGCCTCTCAACGAGCCCCTGGTCAGCAGCCAGGAATGGGAGGATATGGATGTGATGGAGCGCTATCCTCCGGTGGATAAAGAACTGGCAGAACAGTCCGCTCCCCTTTCCATGGATTTCCTGAAAAGCTATTATCTGGAGGCTTACGATCGTCTCCGCCCGTTTCTTCCGGATGACAAATGGATCGTCTGCCACGATGCCTTTCAGATGTGGAGCTGGCTTACCTTTATGAATGACGGGGAATATCAGGGCGTTGCCTTCGACACCCACGTCTATCTCTTCAACGTGGAGTCCGTGGGGCTCAAAAGTCCTTTCTGGCACCGGGCTTTCGTCTGGGGCAACGGTCTTCTCATGGAGGCGCTGCAGACACGCTTCCCGGTGATCTGCGGGGAGTGGAGCCTGTTCAACAACTATTCCTATGAAGTGGATGATTCCGGAGAGCTGTCGGATTACTATTCAGACATCGCGCAGTACCAGCTTGAGACATGGGAAAAGAAAGGAGCCGGTTCCATCTACTGGAATTACCGGCTCGGAGACGGGCAGACAGGAGAAAACATGGAGGCATGGGATTTCAGGAAATGCGTCGAATCCGGCTGGCTTGATTTCCGGAAGCCGTCGGAAGGATAATCTGCAGGAGGAAAATGTGGTGGTCCGTACTCACACGGATATCACCGCCGTACCTCCTGGCGATGAGCTGAATACTCTTTACGCCGAATCCATGGTTTTCCTTATCCTTTTTATGAGTAACCGGATAACCGCCCCGGATCACAATCTCGCCCGCATAATAGTTTTCCACGGAAACATAGAGCATCTTACCCTGATCCTTGATGGAGAGGCTGATGGTCTTTTTCTCCGCATCGCTGATCCGGTCAACACTCTCGATGGCGTTGTCGATGGCATTGCCGAGCATGGTGTACAGATCCACCACCCGGAAGGAATCCAGCTGATTCGTATTGACCATGCAGGAGAGACGGATATTCCGGTTCACGCAGTAGACGCTCTTCTCGGTGAGAAGCGTGTCCAGGGCTTCATTTCCGGTCTTCACCACAGCATCGTAGAAGTCCACTGCCTTCTTCGTCTCTTTGAGCATCTGGCTGCGCTCATCCTCTCCGGCGAATTCCAGAGCCCGGAGCTGATGCTTCAGATCGTGGCATTTCCGGTTGATCATCTCAATATTTTCCCTGGAGAACTCGTACTGCGCTTCCTTCTCCTGGAGAAGCTGGTTGAACATCTTCCTCTCGTTCTGGAGCACAACCGCCTCATAGACATAGTACAGAATAATCATCATGCTCAGGCTGATCAGCCGCATGACAAGCACACAGAAATGGCGGACGATAAAAAAGATGTTCGCGTAAATATCCTCCGTCTGCAGAGGGAGGACGATAAACTCACAGACCACCTTGGCAGCGGAAGTAATCACCGTATGAAAAAGATAGATCAGGAAAAAGATCAGCGTTGTCCGTCCTTTTTTCTGATAAAGTCCGCTGTCATCCCTCTGCATCCTGACAGCAGCCAGACGGTACCCGATAAAATAGATCGGAACGTATATCGCCAGCGCAATCAGAATATAGAGCGCCGTGTGACGCTCCGGCAGATCCGGATACAGGTTCATGACTACATGATAGCGGAGAATCGTCGTCACAACCGACTCCAGAGCGGCCCCGAGCAGTCCGCGGAACAGGGCGCTGCACAGATTCATTTCAAAGCAGAACATGAGTACCAGCGCCGGCACGAAGCTCATAATCCCCCAGTAAGGGGCTGTCGTGTACCAGGTCATCCCGTGTTCGGCCAGATAAGTCTGGATCGGCAGAAACAGAAGCGCCGCTCCAAGGCAGACCACATAGCTTCCCGCCACACGGATTACAAAATGACTCCGCTTCGGCGCCGCGTGGATGCCGAACAAAAACACACTGACCAGAGCTCCCGTAATATAGCGGAACTGGTCGAGTACTGACAAAAAATCCATGATTCCCTCTCTCCTGACTCTATCCTCTGATGTATCTCAGATATTCCTGCATAAATTTCTCTTTATAGCTCCTGCCGACAGGAAGCACGTCCCCGCCGACTTCCGCCTCCCCGGTGCGAATCTCCTCCACATATGCCATATTCACCAGATAGGACTTGTGAATCCGGCAGAAATCATAGGGGGCAAGCTCCGCCTCGTGAACCTTCATGCTCCCCCTCACTTTAAAGCAGCCTTCCTTTGTGTGGTACATCAGATAATGAGAGAGTACTTCCACGTACCAGATATCCGAGACCCTGACCTTCCTCGTCCCATCCACCGTCTCAAGAGCAAATGTCCGGTCTCTTCGCTGGGCCGCCTTGCTGACCGCCTTCTGGAACTTCATGGAAAAATCATAGTAGCCCACAGGCTTGATGATATAGTCCACCGCCTCCACCTCGTAGCCGTTGATGGCATACTGCGCCATATTGGTCACGAACAGAATCACCACATTCTCATCCTTTTTCCGGATCTCCCTGGCAGTGTCCAGGCCGCTCGTCCCCGGCATGTCAATATCAAAGATCAGAATATCAAAATCATACGAGTACTCCCGGAGCAGCTCATCCCCGCAGGTGAACTGGCTCACCTCTATCTTCCGGGAAAATTCTTCTGCAAACCGCTCAAGGAACGACTGCATCCTCTCCCGCTCCTCCCTCTCGTCATCGATCACTGCAACCCGCATCTTTTTCTCCCTGTCCTGGAAAATATTTTCTCTGAATTTCCTGTATTTTTCTCTGATTTTTCACTATTTATAAACGATTATACCTGACCCGCCACTTTATTGCAAATTATTCTTCCCTTTAGCATGACAGCGTGGTATAATAGCAAAGCTTGTGTTAAAAAGTTGTTAAAAAAATATGATTGAAAGGAATGAAAAGGAAAATGAACAACAACAAAAACGAATTCAAGCCGTATATTCCGGCGGACAGAATCGTCCCGGAATTTACAGTCACATCCATCCTGATCGGAATCATTCTCGCGGTCGTATTCGGTGCAGCCAACGCCTACATCGGACTGATCGTCGGTATGACGATCTCGGCATCCATCCCGGCTGCCGTTATCTCCATGGGCATCATCCGTGTCCTGCTCCGCAGAGATTCCATTCTGGAAAACAACATGGTGCAGACCATCGGTTCCGCCGGTGAATCTGTTGCCGCAGGAGCGATCTTCACGCTCCCGGCCCTGTTTATCTGGGCAGAAGAGGGAAAGATTGATTTCCCGAGTATCATGACAATCTTCCTTGTAGCTCTCTTCGGAGGTATCCTGGGCGTATGCTTCATGGTTCCTCTCCGTCAGGCACTGATCGTGGAAGAACACGGAACGCTGCCGTTCCCGGAGGGAACTGCATGTGCGGAAGTCCTTCTCGCAGGCGAGCAGGGCGGAAGCAAAGCCGGATCCGTATTCGCCGGCCTTGGAATCTCCGCAGCGTATAAGTTCATCGCAGACGGACTGAAGTTCTTCCCCAGCGAGATCGGATATGCATTCAAAGGCTTCGCCGGCTCCCAGATCGGGATCCAGGTACTCCCGTCTCTTGCAGGCGTGGGCTTTATCTGCGGTCCGAAGATCGCAAGCTACATGCTTGCCGGCGGTACTTTAAGCTGGTTCGTGCTCATGCCGATGATCGCGCTCTTCGGCGGGGATCAGATTTTATTCCCTGCCAGCAAGCCGATCAGCGAACTTACACCGAATCTGCTCTGGACCAACTATATCAAATACATCGGCGCAGGAGCTGTGGCTGCAGGCGGTATCATCAGCCTGATCAAGAGCTTCCCGCTGATCGTACGCACCTTCAAACAGGCAATGGCGAGCATGTCCAGAAACCATGCGCAGAAGAAAGTCCTGCGTACAGAACAGGATCTTCCCATGCCGATTCTGCTCATCATCGCGCTTATAATCGCAGTTGCGATCTGGCTTCTCCCGGTATTCCCGGTGAACCCGCTTGGCGCACTGATCGTGGTAGTGTTCGGTTTCTTCTTTGCCACCGTGTCCTCCCGTATGGTCGGACTGATCGGATCCTCCAATAACCCGGTATCCGGTATGGCAATCGCAACACTGATTATCGCCACACTTCTTCTGAAGGCAACCGGAACAACCGGAACAACCGGAATGGTAGGCGCCATCGCCATCGGCGGTATCATCTGCATCATCGCAGCCATCGCCGGAGATACTTCACAGGACTTAAAGACCGGATTTATCGTAGGCGCAACACCGAAGAAACAGCAGCTCGGAGAGATGATCGGAGTGGTCGCTTCCTCCATTGCCATCGGATTCGTTCTCTACCTGCTTAACGCAGCCTGGGAGTACGGTTCAGACAAGCTTCCGGCAGCACAGGCAACCATGATGAAAATGCTTGTTGAAGGTATCATGAACGCGGAACTTCCCTGGGCTATGATCCTGATCGGCGTCTTTATCGCCATCGCAGTTGAGATCCTGAAGATTCCGGTTATGCCGTTTGCAGTAGGTCTTTACCTTCCGTTCAGCTTAAGCGCAGGTATCATGGCAGGCGGTATCATCCGCTTCATCGTGGACCGCATCAAGGGAAGCGATGAGGAGAAGAAGGCACGCGCAGACCGCGGTACACTCTTTACTTCCGGTCTTATCGCCGGAGAGGGTATCGTGGGCATCATCCTGGCAATCCTTGCGGTAGCCGGAGTGGACGATGCAGTCGGTTCCTTCCTGCCCTTCAAACTTCCGCAGATCGGAAGCCTGATCATCTTCCTGATCCTGCTCTTCGGCATCTATAAAGTGTGCATGAAGAAAGAGAAGAACAAATAGCATAAAGATTAAAGAAAGGAAAACAGGAGTGACAATGCCGATGAAAAAGAAAGAAAGCCGGAACTATCTTGACTATGTGCCGGTAAGGAACCCGGAAATTGAATATGAGACAGGGGACGACGGCATCGTCATCCTGTATGTGGAGTGGAAAGGATTCTACCACCGGATCGCGCAGCGATTCTTCCTCAGACCCAGGGTGAGCGACATCACCATGGATGCATACGGAAGCTTCGTCTGGGGGGGCATTGACGGAAAAAAGGATGTACACGCCCTCTCGCAGGAGCTGGACAGCCGTTTTCCCGGCATGGAGAAATCCCTCTCCCGCCTGATCAAATTTCTGGAGATCATGCATGACAATCACCTGATCTTCTGGAAGGGGGAGAAACAGAAATAATGCTGCAGACGATTCTCCACTATATTCCTTACGTACTTCTCTTCGCCGTGGCGGTGGCGTTCATCTACGGATGGGGGCTCTGGCGCACGGCGAGGCAGAAGCAGGATCTGGCGAATCTCTTAAGTTCAAAAGGAATCGCCCGGATCCGGAAAGCGCTCCGCAAAAACGGAGCCATGACAGAAGAAGAGCTGAAAAGCGTGGTCGCAGGTCTGACGGCAAAACAGCCTTTCAGCAAAGAGACCATCGGCGTGACCGACCCGGAGAAATTTCTCCGCTCTCTTCTCCCGTATATGAAACGGCAGAAAATGATCACAGAGGAGACGGAAAAGGGACGGACGGTATATCGCCTGAGACGCTAGGGAAAAGCGCTCCGGCAGACACGCCACAGAAAAAGAACCGGAACCCCTCCGTGCAACACAGTCTGAGGTTTCCGGTTCTTTTTCTTTTTATGGATCTGTATTTTCGATCTGTATTTTCAGAGATCTGCGGGTCTGTCATTATCACAGTCTTCCAAGGATCTCCTTTCGCTTCTGCTCGTACTCCTCTTCCGTGATCCTGCCGGACTCATAGAGGGACTTTGCCGCATTCAGCCGTTCTTCTATCTCTGTTTTCAGGCTTTCTGTTTTTTCTTCACTGATTCCCGGATCTTCCCCATCCTCTATGACGATCTCATGGGAAGGTACTCCCCGGTCCGAAAATGCGTTGATTCCGTTGATGATCGTGATAATCAGCGCAAAGACTGTCCATATAATTCCAAACATTCCGAATGTCGGAATTACCACAAACACACCGATCAGGCAGAAAAGTACTCCTGCCGCCATCCCTGCCTTGGACTGGGTTTTCCCCGGTTTCACCCTGATATTCTTTGACATTTCCGCATATCCTCCTTTCATCCGCTGTTTCTCAACATCTCACCGATCTCCGGCATGCCAGGTTATTGGTTCACCTGGCATGCCGGGTCCTTACTCCGCCAGGCGGGCAAGGATATCTTTCAGGAATTCATAGAACCGCTCTGAGGAGTCCAGAGGCAGGTACTCATCCGGAGTATGGCACTCCAGGATCGTCGGTCCCACCGCGATGGCGTCAAGCCCTGGGATCGCGTCGGAGAAGAGTCCGCACTCCAGTCCCGCATGGATCGCCTCGATCTTCAGCTCCTCACCGAAGAGCTCCCGGTAGCTTTCCTGACAGATCTCACGGATCCGGGATTCCTCTTTGTAGCTCCATCCCGGGTATTCCCCGCTGCACTCCATGGCAAATCCGAAGGTATCCGCCAGAGTCCTGAGCCTCGTCCGCATCTCCTCCTGGAGGGAAGCCACGGAGGAACGCGGGGAGAATACGATCAGGAGGCGGTCCTCCTCTGCCTTTACGATACCCAGATTCGAGGAAGTCACAACGAATCCTTCCATCTTCATGTTTCTTCTCTGAACCCCGTTGGGCGCAAGGTACACTGCTGTCACAAGGTTGCGCGCGTCCTCCTCTGAGAGCGCCGCTGCCTCCCGGTTCTCTTCCACTGCGATCTCACAGGAGAAATCCGGCTCATAGGGCGTAATCTCATCTGCAAATGTCTCCGCCAGACTGCAGGCAAGCGCCTCTGCCTTCTTCGCCTCTTCCGCATCCGTATAGATCAGGGACGCCTCACACTCTCTCGGAATCGCGTTGTCCTTATTTCCGCCCGCAAATGTGACCAGTCTTCCATCTGTCTCCGTGAGAAGCCGGTTCAGCATCCGCGCCATCAGGATATTGCCGTTCTGGCGCTCTTTGGAGATATCTGTCCCGGAGTGACCTCCCTGCAGTCCTTCCACTGTAATCTGCAGCATGGTTCCGGATACCGTCTCACGCTGCACTTTCTTTGTCAGCTCCACATGCATCCCGCCTGCGCAGCTTACTGTGGCAACTCCTTCCGTCTCGGAATCCATATTTACCATAATCCGGGCGCTGATCTGGGATTTGTCCAGGGCAGCCGCGCCATTGAGCCCGATCTCCTCCTGGGTGGTAAACACGCACTCCACAGGCGGATGGACCAGCGTATCATCATCCAGAACCGTCAGCATCAGAGCCACGGCAATTCCATTGTCCGCGCCAAGAGTAGTACCGTTTGCCGTAAGGTTGCCGTCCTTCACAACCAGGTCCAGACCGTCTTTCTCAAAGTCGTGCTCCACGCCTGCACGTTTCTCGCACACCATATCTGTATGCCCCTGGAGCATTACCGCCGGCTTGTCCTCCGCGCCTTTGCTTCCGGCTTTCTTGATGATCACATTGTACATATCATCCCGGTAGTGCCAAAGACCTCTCTCCTCCGCGAATTTCACCAGGTAATCACTGATCCCTTTCTCATTCGCCGATCCCCGAGGCACTGCGCTGATCTCCTCAAAAAAGTGAAATAATTTTTCCGGCTTATAACCGGTAATTCTGTAATCCATAGTCATCCTACTTTCTGTGATCTTATTTTTCCGGCACGGCTGCGCCGGAAACGATCCTTAAATGATTATAGCAGATTTCCGTCCTTCTGACACCTGTTCCGGCTAATCTTTCTTCTTTTCCCGAAAAAAACTCCATGTTTTTCTTGACACATCCTCCCATATAGACTAGAATATTCGGTGCAGAAGAATTGAATATCCGTCATTTCGGTAGGTGAGGTTACCACAGGGATTGGGTTTATCCCGAAGATTGCTGCCGCGAGATTGTGGAGACACAAAGAGCTGGTCAGCAGGCTGCGTCGAGAAGGCGCAACCTAATGCAATTGATATGCCCTGTGATGCTAAAGCTTGGACGATTTGTACAGAACCGTTTTCGGGAAATATTATGAAACAGAGTGCGGCTCCGTCATTGTTCAGGCATTGACGGAGTTTTTGTTTATAAAAAAGGAGGTGAGGTTATGGACTCTGGCGCCAGTTGTCACTTGTGCGGCTTAAAGAAAGAAAATTGCATAAAGAGAGGTATTTATCATGAACAGAGATATTTTTGTAAAACTCCTGCAGCAGCGTCAGTTCAAAGCTGTCAGGAGCATTCTGGATGTAATGAACGAAGTGGACATAGCCTCACTTCTCTCGGAACTTGAAGACAAGGAGCTTGCCCTTGCCTTCCGTCTGATCCCCAAGGACAAGGCTGCAGAAGTGTTCGCCAATATGGATTCTTCCATGCAGAGCAGTCTGGTGGAGATCTTCACGGAAAAAGAGCTGAAAGAGCTGCTCGATGACCTGTACATGGATGACACCGTGGATATCCTCGAGGAACTGCCTGCCAATCTGGTCAGCCGTATCCTGGACGCCGTATCCCCGGATGCGAGAGTCAAGATCAACGAGCTTCTCAACTATCCGGACGACAGCGCCGGAAGCATCATGACCACGGAGTATGTGGATCTGCGCCAGACTATGACAGTTGCCCAGTCCATGGCGCACATTAAGAAAACCGGCATCCATAAGGAGACCATCTACACCTGCTATGTCACAGAGCGCAGGAAACTGATCGGAACCGTCTCCGCCAAGGAACTGATGACCGAGGACGATGATATGCTGATCCGGGATCTCATGGAGACGAAGATCATCTCCGTGCGCACCCACACGGATAAGGAAGACGTGGCACAGCTCTTCCGCAAATATGACCTGATCGCCATCCCGGTTCTCGACGAGGACGATCTGCTGGTGGGAATCGTCACCTTCGACGACGCCATGGATGTCATGGTCGAGGAGGCGACGGAGGACATCACAAAGATGGCTGCCATCAACCCCAGCGAGAAGCCCTATTTTGCCACCTCCGTGTTCGCTCACGCGAAAAACCGGATTCCCTGGCTTCTGATCCTGATGTTTACATCCATCATTACCGGAAATATTATAACCAAATATGAGAATGCATTTGCAGCCATTCCCCTTCTTGTGGCGTTCATCCCCATGCTGATGGACACCGGAGGAAACTGCGGCTCCCAGAGTTCCACGCTGATCATCCGGGGGATCGCACTGGGCGAGATCCGGTTCCGGGATATTTTCCGCGTTATTTTCAAGGAATTCCGCATTTCCCTGATCGTCGGACTGGTCCTCTCGGCTGCCAACGGGGTCCGCATCCTGATCCAGTACCGGAATGCCGAACTGGCACTGGTCATCATGCTCTCCCTGATCTTTACTGTCATCATCTCAAAGATGATCGGCTGTATCCTGCCCCTGCTCGCAAAACGCGCGGGACTGGACCCGGCTATCATGGCTTCGCCCCTGATCACAACGCTGGTCGATATCTGCTCGATCCTGATCTATTTCAACGTGGCGACCGTGCTGTTCCATCTTTGAAATACACCGGCCGTATGTGCTGTCCCGGCTTCCGATATACGGACAGCTCCGTGCGGCCGGATAACAAAAAAGAACCCGCCCAGGCTGGTTCTTTTTTGATACATTCTATTTCTTATTCGATTACCTTGATCCAGCCTTCCGGCGCCTCGATGTGTCCCATCTGGATACCGGTCAGAGTATCGTACAGCTTCTGGATCGTCGGTCCCATCTTCTCCATTCCGCTCGGGAAGCAGATCTCCTCGCCGTGGTTTACGACTTTTCCAACCGGAGAGATCACTGCCGCTGTTCCGCACAGTCCGCACTCTGCGAAGTCTTTCACTTCATCGAAGTATACTTCTCTCTCCTCAACCTCGAGTCCGAGATAATGCTCCGCCACATACATCAGAGATCTTCTTGTGATAGACGGAAGGATCGTCTTTGATTTTGGTGTGACGATCTTGTTGTCCTTTGTCACAAAGAGGAAGTTGGCTCCGCCTGTCTCCTCAACCTTGGTTCTGGTCGCAGAATCAAGATACATATTCTCATCGAATCCGTTCTTATGTGCTGTCACAATTGCATGCAGGCTCATGGCATAGTTCAAACCAGCCTTGATGTGTCCTGTTCCGTGCGGCGCCGCACGGTCAAAGTCCGAAACACAGATTGTAATCGGCTTTACACCGCCCTTGAAGTACGGTCCCACCGGTGTGGTAAATACACGGAACTGATACTCGTCAGCCGGCTTCACACCGATTACCGGGTTGATGCCGAACATGTACGGTCTGATATAAAGTGTCGCTCCTGAGCCGTACGGCGGTACGTAAGCCGCGTTTGCCTTTACGGTCTGGACAACCGCATCTACAAAGCGGTCCTCCGGAAATACCGGCATCTCCAGGCGTTTCGCCGAATCTACCATACGGGCTGCATTCAGGTCCGGACGGAAAGTTACAATGTGTCCGTCTTCCGTCGTATATGCCTTCATGCCCTCAAATACAGTCTGGGCATACTGAAGAACTCCCGCGCACTCGTTCATCACGATATTCGGGTCATCGATCAGCGCGCCGTCATCCCATTTCCCGTCCTTGTAATTAGAGACGTACCTTTTATCGGTCTGCACATAGCCAAACCCCAGGTTCGCCCAGTCAATGTTCTTCTTCTCCATTGTAAATTCCTCCATTCCCCGCTGCTTCACACAGTTCGTCAAAATCATTACGGAGACATTATAATACGATCATTAAGAAAAATCAAGAGTGCGCTCGGTTTTTTACGGGGGATGATATCCCGGGTGCTTATTTTTCCCCATACCTGATTTCAGGCTGTACTGTTTCATGTTGTCACGAAGGCCCGTAGTGGAACGCCGGCCCTTGGGCTGCGTCTTTTGCAGCCTTAGTGCCGCTGCGTTCCACTCCCGAGCGAAAGCGTGGCCGCCGGGACAATATGGAACAGTACAGACGGACGGTTGGCAGATGTGTGAAAAGTAAGGCGCCGGGCTATCTCTCCATCATACTTATGGACTCGATTCCCACGCTTCCGCCCCGGACCACCTCTATGGTCCTGAACTCTTCTTTCATCAGTTTCACCACCGCGTCATTCTTCGTGGCCGTCTGCACGAACTCCACCAGGACGCTGTCCTTGCCGTAGTCGATCACCTTTGCCTTGAAAGTCTCGGCGATCTGGAACACTTCCACCTTGTCTGCAGCGCTGCAGTTGAACACCTTGATGTAGAGAATTTCCTTCATCCTCACAAAAATATCGGTGAAGTCGATGACCTTGATGACCTCGATCATGCGGTTGAGCTGTTTCTTGATCTGCTCAAAGGTCTCGTCATCGCTGACTGTGGCAATCGTCATCCTGGAGACGGTGGGATCCTCGGTTGTCCCCACCGTCAGGCTGTCCAGATTATAAGATTTTGCGGAAAAGAGGCCGGAAATCTTGGAGAGAACACCAACCTGATTTTCAACATACAGTGAGATCCATCTTTTTTTCATATTATTATCCATATTCTCTGTTACCTCCAATCACGTTGTCCCGGACTAGCAGTCCATAATCATCTCTTCCAGAGTTCCGCCGGGCTTGATCATCGGGTAGACCATCTCTTCCGGATCGATGATGAACTCGATCAGCGTCGGCACCTTTGTATTTTTCTTCGCCTCTTCAAATGCAGCTGCGATCTCTTCCTTCTTCGTCACGCGGATTCCCTTTGCCCCGTAACTCTCCGCCAGTTTTACAAAATCCGGTGTATACTCGGGCATCTCCTCCCCGTTGGTCCTGCGGTAGAGCGCTCCTGCGCGCATATTCGTCATGCCGTAGCGTTTTCCGTAGAAGAGCTTCTGCCACTGGCGCACCATTCCAAGATACTCATTGTTGAACACGCAGAGGATCAGAGGCAGCTCCTCCAGCACAGCAGTGGCAAATTCCTGAATATTCATCTGCATGCCGCCGTCTCCTGAGATGGCGATCACAGTTTTATCCGGATTCCCGAGTTTCGCGCCGATCGCTGCCGGGAACCCGTATCCCATGGTTCCAAGGCCGCCGGAGGTCACCAGCTGCTTCTTCGGGGTGATCTCCGCATACTGGGTGACAAACATCTGGTGCTGTCCCACGTCCGTGGTGATAATTGCGTCGTCGAACTGGCGGTTCATCTCCTCAATAATGTCCATGGGGCTCATATTTCCCCGGCTGCGCATGGTAAGCGGATGTTCTTCCTTCCACGCCCGGATCTGCGCAAGCCAATCCTCCGTCTCGCAGGGCTCCACATACTCGTTCATCTTCGTCACCGCCTCAAGGGCATCCGCCACGATCGGCACATCCACATGGATATTTCTGGAAATGGAAGCGGTATCGATATCGATGTGAACGATCTCCGCCTTCGGGGCAAATGCATGGAGCTTTCCGGTGATCCGGTCATTGAATCTCGTTCCGATGGAGAAGAGCAGATCGCACTCGCTCACCGCCATGTTAGCCGCGTACTGGCCGTGCATTCCGAGATTTCCTATAAACAGCGGATGGTTCGTCGGCACCGCCCCGCGTCCCATGATCGTGGTGACAACCGGCACGTTCGTCTTTTCCACCACTTCCGTAAACACGGCGTTCGCCCGGGCGATATTCACGCCTCCACCTGCAAGGAACAGCGGTCTTTTCGCCTTTTTCAGCATTTTCAGGGCACGCTTCAACTGTCCCATATGTGCGCTGGTATTGGGCTTGTAACCGCGGATATTTACCGAATCCGGATATTCTGCGCTTCCCAGCTCTCCCATCACGTCTTTTGGAAGGTCGATAAGCACCGGTCCCGGTCTGCCGGTTCTGGCGATGTAGAAGGCTTCCTTGATGATCCTTCCCAGATCCTTGCGGTCGCGTACCGTCACTCCGTATTTTGTGATGCTCCTTGTGATGCCCACAATATCGACTTCCTGGAAGGCATCGTTTCCGATCAGGTGCCTTGCCACCTGCCCGGTAAAGCAGACAAGGGGAACACTGTCATAGTTCGCCGTCGCCAGTCCTGTGACAAGGTTCGTCGCGCCCGGACCGCTTGTCACCAGGCAGACGCCCACCTTTCCCGTTGTCCGTGCATAGGCGTCCGCCTCATGGACAAGCGCCTGCTCATGTCTGGGAAGAATGACCCGGATATCGTTCTGTTTGTACAGCTCGTCGCTGATATCAATGGTACAGGCTCCCGGATATCCGAAAATGGTATCCACTCCTTCCTCTTTCAATGCTCTTACCAGCAATTTGTTTCCTGTAATCTGTCTCACTTTGCTACCTCCTTTTTTAGAAAAGAAAAGCCCCAAGCATCTTCTGCAAATGCTTAGGGCGAATCTGTCATCCGTGTTACCACCTAAATTCAGAGAAATCCTCTCTGCGCTCTGCCGGTACGGGACTCTGGTCTGCTGTCCGATACCGCTTCCCTGTAACGCGGGAAAAACGTTGAACCCTACTAATGCGCCGGCGGCGCCGTTTGGGTCCACTGCTCGAAGGCTACTTCCATGACCCCCTCACGAAGATTTCCACCATCCATCTTCTCTCTGGGCTTTGGCAGACCATGTACTCCTCCCTGTCACTGCATTTCTGATATCCTGTAAATATTATGGGTAAAAAATTTAAATTCATTATAGTGTGTATTTTTATCTTTGTCAATCCTGTTTTCTTGATCTTTTTTATCCCAAGGTAAATTTCAGGTACTGCTATACAGATTATTATATTCGTTTTCTGTACAAAATCCAACGAAGATTTTTGGCACATATTTACAAAAATATACTTTCTCCTCTTTAATTCTTGACAGGAAACGCAAAGCGTTCTATTATTCGTTTTACAGAAATTCTGATGTCAGCAATGTGACACCCGTTTTTCTGTAACAAAACATCAAAATCACAGGTCTTCCTGTTTCCGGGCATTCTCCGATCACCTACTGCCCTGCAGGAGGACATGCCTATGGGCAAAGCAAACACAGCGGTAAATACCTGGCTGAGCGACAACAGACGCTTCGCAGACCTGTTCAACGGAACCGTTTTCGGAGGAAAACAGGTTATACTGCCGGAGGATCTGGAAGGTCTCGACCGGGAAACGGACATTATCGTTACCGGTAAGGACAACACTTCCAGAGATCTGCAGCGCTACCGGGATATCGTAAAACAATGGAAGAAGGGACCCTTTTTTGCAGTACTTGCGTGCGAATCGCAGGACAGGATTCACTATGCCATGCCGGTGCGGAACATGCTGTATGACGGACTGTCATACACAGAGCAGATCCGGACAGTCTGGAAAGAAGATAAATACCACCGCTCTAATCCTGCTGGCGGACAGGCTTCCCATCCCCGGCTAACCGGCGAGGAATATTTCTCCCGTTTCCGGAAAACAGACCGAATCTTTCCCGTTATCACACTGGTATTCTATTATGATCTGAAGAAATGGGACGGAGCCGTAGAGCTTTACGATATGTTTCATTTCGACGGTCAGACAGATACGGAAGCGGAAACCTTTGATCTTCTGCGCACCTATCTGCCAAATTATCGGGTTAATCTCATCGATGCCGGAAATATGGAAAACATAAATCGTTTCCACACAGATTTACAACAGATTTTCGGCGTGCTACAATACAGGGGAAAGAAAGATGAACTGCGCAGTTATATGTTGGAAAACCGGGATTATTTCGGACAGGTCGATGTGGAAACCTACTATGCGCTGCAGTCATTTCTGCACTCGGAGAAGATACTGAAAGAAGTAGAAATTTCGCAGGGAAAGGAGCGGATCGATATGTGTCAGGCACTGGAAGATATATATGCGGATGGAGTAAGGGCTGGTGAAAAAGCCGGTGAAAAGGCCGGTGAAAAGACTGGACGGGCTCAGGAAAGATTAAAAATTATCTCTAAAATGCTTCAGGAAAATTTTTCAGCCTCAACAATCAAAAAATGTACCGACGCCACAGATGAGGAGCTTCAAAACGCAAGAAATCTGATAGAAAAAATGAGTGTTCAGACTTCATAATTTACCGGAAAAGACAGGAAAAACGGATGTGTCCTGCACCGGAGATTTTCTCTCCGGCATGGAACACATCCGTTCTTCCTTATTTATTTTCGTTCCCGCATTTATACGATGCCCTGACATAGGTCATTCAATTTACTGCAAACAGTCTCACAGCCAGCAGGTAGACAGAGAGATAATAGAGAATCAGCACGGCGGCTCCCCGCACTTTACTTCTCTTTCTTCCGAGGCGGTTGATTCCGAGGAGAATGTCTGAGACGAGGAAGAACACGCCTCCTGCTATCGGGATCAGCCCTGCTGCATTTCCTGTCTCCAGGATGCGCACGGTGCCGGAAACGACGGCAGCGGAACACATGACGCTGAGGATAAGGATATACAGGACCGCAGGCACAAGCAGCTTCTTCAGATGGGGAATGTATTTCCGCAGGAAGAAAGCTGCAAGGAAAACGGACAGTAGAAAGCATACCCCCAGAAGCAGGGAAATCTCCGTCTGCGTGGGAATTTCTGCCCCGTAGGAATATATGCCCGCAGTTTTCCCTGCATATTCCTCTGCATATTTTTCCGCATATTTTCCCGCAGCAGAAACCTCTCCGCCCAGAACAAATCCCGCGGTCATACAGATATGTCCGGCGCTGAAGCAGACCGCGCCCCAGACAAACTTACACTCCAGGAGCACATCCGCCGCCATGTAAAAGACCAGAGCGGCAAGGGTACAGATATAAGCATACAGCATTTCTCCGGTATTTCCGTCAGCTGCAGCTGTTCCCATGTTTCCGACGACGATTCCCGTTCCCGGGAACAGCTTAGAAAAGCTGCAGACAAGCAGAAGCACGGGCATAAACGTGGCTGCTGCCTTGCAGAACAGCGCCGCTCTCCTGTTCTTTTTCTTTCTCAGAAAATAAAATGTTCCAAATACTGCCATGAACGGAATGACCGCTATCGCCATAATCTCCTCCCGACTTCTACCGCCATGTTTTCCTCCTGATCACACCTGCCAGAGAATAGAGAATCAATGCTGCAATATTCGCCATCACCACGCTGGCCCCCGCCGGAGTCGCGCAGTAATACGACAGGGCAATCCCCGCCGCCAGGCACACCACAGAGATCACCGCCGAATGGATCACCACACTGCGGAAGGTGGTACACACACGCATGGATGTAAGCGCCGGGAAGATAATCAGGCTGGAGATCAGCAGCGTCCCCATCATCCGCATTCCCAGAACAATCGTCACCGCCGTCAGCACGGCAATCAGTGTGTTATACAGATCCGCCTTCACCCCTGTGGCCTGAGCAAAGGTCTCGTCAAAGGTAATGGCAAATATTTTGTTGTAAAAGAAAATATAAAGGATCAGGACAACCGCCGCCAGAACAACGCTCAGGCGGACATCCTCCGCGCTCATCGCCAGGATACTGCCGAACATGTAATTGTACACATCCGTGTTCATCCCTGTGGTGAGCGAGATCACCATCACACCCACGGCGAGAGAGGACGTGGAGATCAGGGCGATGGCCGCATCCCCCTTGATCCTGCTGTTTCCCCGGATACGCAGAAGAAGGATGGCCGCCACAATCACCACCGGAATGGCAACCGTCAGGGGTGCCGCGTTGAGCGCCGCCGCCACCGCCAGCGCGCCGAATCCCACATGGGAAAGGCCGTCCCCGATCATGGAGTACCGCTTCAGCACAAGGCTGACCCCCAGAAGCGCCGAACACAGCGCCACAAGCGCCCCGACAATGAATGCCCGCACCATAAAGGGATAGGAAAACATCTCAATCACCGACTCAAACATGCTGCTCACCTCCCAGAAACGTCCGTCCCACGCGGCTGTGCTCATACTCCTTCGCCGTCCCGAAGAACAGCGCCGTCTCCTGCAGATGCAGGATGTGGCTGGCATACTGAACCGCGCTCTCAATATCGTGGGAAACCATCACCACTGCGATACCGGATTCCCGGTTGATCTTCCGGATCAGCTGGTAGAACTCCGCCGTGACAATGGGATCCAGTCCGGTCACCGGCTCATCCAGCAGAAGCAGTGTCTTCGTAGCGCACAGTGCCCGCGCCAGCAGGACTCTCTGCTTCTGACCGCCCGAGAGATCCCGGAAACACTGGCGCGCCAGATCCCGGATACCGAGCATATCCATCTTCTCCCACGCCTGCTTTTTATCTGCCTGGGTATAGAACGGGCGGATTCCCCGGCTGTTCAGACGACCGGAGAGCACCACCTCATACACGCTGGCAGGGAAATCCTTCTGGGAATCCGTCTGCTGGGGAAGGTAGCCGATCTCGTTCTGCCGCAGACCGTCCCCGTAGAGGATTCTGCCCTTCTCCACAGATTTCAGTCCCAGGAGACTTTTCACAAGAGTGCTCTTTCCGGAGCCGTTTTCCCCCACAATACACAGATAATCCCCCGAATTTATCTCAAAACTCAGGTTTCTGACCACAGTCTGGCCTTCATACCCGATGGATACATTTTCACATTTGATCAGAGCCATCAGTTCAGAACCTCCTTCAGTGTCTCTACATTCTGTTCCATCATCGTCAGGTAGCTCTCACCGTTCTCAAACTGCTCTGCCGAGAGATTGTGACAGCTGTAAAATACTCTGACTTCCGTTCCTGTCGCCTCTGCAACCGCGTTGGCTATATCCGCATTGCTCAGCTCCATCTTCAGCACGGCAGGGACGTTCTCCTCTTTTACTTTGTCAATGAGAAACACCATGGTCGCGGCGCTGGGCTCCGTGTCGGAGGCGCACCCCGGGAATGCCGCATAGTAGTCCAGTCCGTACTCGTCCGCAAAATACCGGAATGGGAAACGGTCCCCGAAAATCAGGAGGCTGCGCTCTGCATGTTCCACCACGTCCCGGAACTCCCCGTCCAGATCCATCAGCTTCTCCGTATATTCCGCCGCGTTCTCTTCATAAATGTCTGCGTGTCCGGGATCAGCTTCTTCGAGAAGCCCCGCGATCTCATCCACAATCGCCGCGGCATTGACCGGAGATGTCCAGACATGTTCGTCGATCTCATGGACCGAGTGGACATCTTCCTCTTCTTCCCCTTCCTCTTCTTCCCCGTCATGGGAGTGCCCGCCCACAGACTCTTTCATGCCCTCCACATGCTCCTCCTCCACCGTGTCCACACAGTCAAGAAGGCGTAGCGTGCGCATATCGCTTGCGGGCATGGACTCCAGGATATCTTCCACCCAGACGTCATTTTCTCCGCCTACATAGATAAAGATATCACAGTTCTGTATGGCGATGATATCCCGGGGAGTAGGTTCGTAGGAATGGGATTCCTCACCGGGTTTGAGAAGCATCTGAAGATCCACCTCATCCCCGGCAATCTCCCGCACAAAATCATACTGGGGGAAAATTGTCGTCACCACACGGATCTTCCCGTCCTCCGCGCCGTCTCCGGAAGAGGCTGTATCCTTTCCGCCGCCCGCTGCCGGCTGACAACCCGCTGTCACAACAGCCGCCAGAAGCGCCATAACCAGGATCTTCGCGCCAGCAGAAGCCCCCCGGCAGCCGTTACGCCTCTTACGCCTTTCTTCTCTCATATTTCGTAAAAGTAAATTCCAAATCAAAACAGGTCTGCTCCTCGCTTTCCTCTGTCATCTCCCACTCATCCATCTCATCGAGATTCGGGAAGAAGGTATCCGCCTGAAAAGCCCGGTCGATCTTTGTCACCAGAACCGTGTCACAGTACGGAAGCATCATGCGGTATACACTTTCTCCTCCGATAACGTAAATATCGTCGGAATTATATTTCTCCAGTTCCCTGAGCAGTTCATCCTCCGTGTGGACAATCACAGCGTCCTTCACACTGTAGTTTGGGTTCCCGGTGAGCACAATATTCGTGCGGTTTTTAAGAGGAAGCCCATTCGGGAAACTTTCCAGTGTCTTTCGTCCCATAACTACAACTTTTCCGGTAGTTGTCTGTCTGAAAAACTTCATGTCAGACGAGATGCTCACAAGCAGCCTGTTGTTTAATCCGATACCCCAGTTTCTGTCTGCGGACAGTATTGCCTTCATAATGTTTCTCCTCCCAGTTTTTATACAGCCACAGGAATATTTTTAATCTGCGGATGTGTCTCATAATTTTCCAGTGTCACATCGTCCGGTGTGAAGTCGTAGAAATCCTTCACATCCGGATTCAGGTGAAATACCGGCGCCGGAAGCGGCTCGCGGGAAATCAGTTCCTCCACCATCGGCACATGGCGGTCGTAAATATGGGCGTCCGCAATCACATGCACAAACTCTCCCGCCTTCATGCCGCACACCTGTGCCAGCATATGAATCAGCACCGCATACTGGCACACATTCCAGTTGTTCGCCGTGAGCACGTCCTGGGAACGCTGGTTCAGGATCCCGTTAAGCGTCAGGACGTCGCTGTCTTTTTCTTTGGTCACATTAAATGTCATACTGTAGGCGCAGGGATAGAGATTCATCTCATGGAGATCCTGATGCACATAGATGTTCGTCAGAATCCGCCGGCTGTACGGATTATTCTTCAGGTCATAGATCACCCGGTCCACCTGATCCATCATGCCCTCTTTATACTGATGCTTCACTCCCATCTGATAGCCGTATGCCTTGCCGATGGAGCCGTTCTCATCCGCCCAGCTGTCCCAGATATGGCTTTTAAGCTCATGGACGTTGTTGGACTTCTTCTGCCAGATCCACAGCATCTCGTCCACACAGCTCTTGATCGCCGTCCTGCGCAGTGTCAGGGCAGGGAACTCTTTTGAAAGGTCATACCGGTTCACAACCCCGAATTTCTTAATCGTGTAGGCAGAAGTGCCGTCCTCCCACACCGGACGGACCTTCTCTCCCTCTGTACTGGTGCCGTTGTCAAGAATATCCCGGCACATATCGATAAACACTCTGTCAGCGTAACTCATTTTTCTCTTCCTTCCTGTCTCATACTTCCTGTTTCACATATTTTCACCATCACCGGATCACAGTCACGGATCTGCAATATTGTAGAGCAGTTTCTCCAGATTCTTCCGCAGCGCCTCCGTCTCCCGCTTCGTCATGCCCCGGGTCAGCTCCCGGTCCATCTTTCTGCGGTCCGTCTCCATGCGTTTCTGGATATCGTATGCTTTTTCCGTGAGGTAAATATTTTTCTTTCTCCGGTCCTCCGCGTTCGGGACGCACAGCACATAGCCCTTCTCATCCAGCCGTTTGAGTATCCCGGTGACAGTCGGATTCTTCAGATTCAGATGGCGCTCCACATCTCTCTGGCTCACCTCTTCCTTGCTTGTGTGGAAAAGATAGTCCAGCACCGCACACTGGGATGAAGTAATCCCGATTCTTTTCAGCTTCTCATTCAAATCTTTCTCGTATACATTGTTGATCTGTTTGATCAGAAACCCAAGCGGGCGGCTCCTTCTCTCCATCCGTTTCCTCCTGTTCCTCCTGCTGTCTTCTTCATCAGTCTTTCATATATACCCGGATCACGCTGCTGATCTCATGGACACATTCCATCGCCCGCAGCTCGTCCAGGGCATCCTGCATATGGTACTCTTTCACTTTCTCCGTCACTATGACAAGTTCCGCGCGCTCCGGTACAGCGTGCTGCTGCACAACCCGCTCGATGCTCACCTTGTGCTCTCCGAACACCCGGGCGATCGCCGCCAGGACGCCGGACTGGTTCGCCACCTGCATGCGGATGAAAAACTTGTTGCGCACATCCCCGAAATTCCGAATCGGGATCTCTTTGTAGCAGGTACAGCTGATTCTTCCCGTACAGCCGTACTGCAGATTTCTCACCACATCGATCACATCGCCGACCACCGCGCTGGCTGTGGGCATCTCTCCGGCGCCTCTTCCGTAGAACATGGCATCGTCTACCGCGTCTCCGTGAAGGAACACCGCGTTGAATGAATCCCGCACCGGCGCAAGGGGATGATCCTTCGCGATCATCATCGGATAGACTCCCGCCATAATGCCCTCCTTCGTATGCCTTGCCACGCCGAGCAGCTTGATTACACTGTCAAACTCCTCCGCATAGGCGATGTCCCGGGACGTAATCTGCGTAATCCCCTCGATATGCACATCGGAAAACACCACTCTCGAGTGAAATGCCAGAGAAGCCATGATCGCCACCTTGCGCCCTGCATCCAGCCCTTCGATGTCCGCCGTGGGATCAGCCTCCGCATATCCCAGTTCCTGAGCCTTTTTCAGGGCGTCCTTAAACTCCATACCGTCCTCTGTCATCTTTGTCAGAATATAGTTGGTCGTCCCGTTCACAATTCCCAGAACCGCTGTGATGTCATTTGCCGCAAGGCACTGCTTCAGGGGACGTATGATCGGTATGCCGCCTGCCACTGCAGCCTCGAAAAGGAAATCTCTGCCGTACTTCCGGGCATCGTCCAAAAGAATGCCGCCATCTTCTGCAATCAGATCCTTATTTGCAGAGACTACATTCTTCCCCGCTTTGAGAGCCTCCCGGATAATCGTGCGCGCAGGCTCGATGCCGCCCATCACCTCTATAACAATCTGAATCTCATCGTCGTCAACGATCTCATGCCAGTCATCTGTCAGAAGGGCAGGATCAATCCCCTCCCGTTTCTTTGCCATATTGTGAACAAGGATTCTGCTGACCTCAATCTGCGCCCCTGCCGTCTGTTCCATCACATCCGCGCGCATTTTCAGGAGCTTCCATACTCCCGTTCCCACTGTTCCAAGACCTAAGAGACCAACTTTTACCGTCTTCATGTATTTCCTCCTTCTACGTACCTTAACACCATACAGATATCTTTTTTATCCCCCTCTTTGCATTACATTAGAGTATACCATGATTTCCAGACCGGCGAAAGACCTGCCGGGAAAAATACCTGTCGAAAAAAAATAGCCGTTGAGATAATTCCCATACCTATCAGGCAACTATCCCAACAGCTACTCCGCTGCAATAAAAAAAGCGACAGACGGGGTTCGAACCCGCGACCCCGACCTTGGCAAGGTCGTACTCTACCAACTGAGCCACTGTCGCATTTTTCTGTGTTCCGCTGACCGGAACAATAGATACTATACTATACCATCAAATAAATGTCAACACTTTTTTCAAATTTTTTTATTTAAAATTTTTCACCCGTTTTTTCATGGCCCGCGGGGACTCTCCGAACTCCTTTTTAAACAGTCTGCTGAAATATCCCGGATCGTCAAATCCCGTCAGAGAGGCTATCTCGGTAAATGAACTGTCTGTCTCAAGGAGAAGCTTCTCCGCCTGCGACAGCCGGTATTTTCTCAGATATTCTATGGGCGTCATCCCCCTGCCTGCCCGGAAGCAGCGGATCGCCTCGTTCTTCCCGATATTTCCCGCTTCCGCAATATCCCCCAGACTGATCCGGTCCATAAAATGTTCCCGGATGAATACCGTCATTTTCTTCAGCCTTGTCTCTGTGAGCATATTCGCTGTCCCCCGTGCTGTACAGACCATATCTCCCCGGTTGAGGAAAAGGATGCCCCACAGCCGGCACAATCCGGACTGCACCAGAATCTCCCAGGCATCCGCCCGGTCGCGGCAGATCCGGAAAATCTCCCTGAGCTGCCCACTCAGCTCTCTCTCATACTCCCGTTCCCCGCGGATCAGCATGCAGGAGTACGGATTTTCCAGAAACGGCAGGACATATTTCTGATACACAACGCCCGACTCCTGAGCGATAAATTCTGCCGGAAACACAATATTCGGTGCAATACAGGAAGCACAGGCCCGAAAACTGTGCATCACGCCTGAATTGATAAACACAGCCTCTCCCTCCTGCAGTATGTATTCTTCCTCGCCGATACGGATCTGCGCCTTTCCGCGCTCGATCAGCATAAATTCAAATTCCCGGTGCCAGTGCCAGCCGATTTCGTGATCCCGGTATTTGTAAATATCTTCATAATAATAATCAATTCTGCTGTTCCCCGCGCCCGGACGGTTTCTCTCCATCATCGCATCATCTGTGACTACATCCGTAAGCTGCATTCTTCCACACCTCCCCGAGTGATATATTACCAGTTTTCAGTGATATTGTACAAGTAATATGAAAGAAAATTTTATATTATGTGTTTCAGTTGTTATTTTTCACTTTATCACGGAGGCAGAATATATTATGAACGAATCCTGTTCAGGGAACAGATCCCTACCCAAAAAAGAATCTTATACAAAGACCGTAGCCGCCTGCTACACGGGATATGTGGTGCAGGCAATCGTAAACAATTTTGTGCCGCTTCTGTTTCTGACGTTTCAGAGTACATACGGCATTTCCATGGGCAGAATTACCCTGCTCATCACCGTGAACTTTATGATTCAGCTCACCATCGATTTCCTATCCGCAGGATTTATCGACAGAATCGGCTACCGGGCATCCGTAATCATCGCCCACGCACTTGCCGCGGCGGGACTCGCCAGCCTGACCGTTCTTCCGGACCTCATGCCCGATCCATACTTCGGCCTGCTTCTGGCGGTCACACTCTACGCGGTAGGCGGAGGACTTCTGGAAGTGCTGTTAAGCCCCATTGTGGAAGCCCTTCCCACAAAAAACAAGGAGAAAACCATGAGCCTGCTGCACTCTTTCTACTGCTGGGGCCATGTTGCCGTGGTTCTGATCTCCACTATATTCTTTGCAATTTTCGGCATAGAAAACTGGAAAGTCATGGCGCTTCTGTGGGCTCTTGTCCCCGCCTTCAATCTGGTGGCATTTATCCGTGTGCCCCTCTGTTCTCTGGTCGAAGCCGAGGAGGAAGGTATCTCCCTTACCGGACTGGTAAAAATACCGGCATTCTGGATTCTCATGGTGATCATGATGTGTGCGGGCGCCAGCGAACAGGCGGTGAGCCAGTGGGCGTCCACCTTTGCCGAACAGGGACTTGGCGTAACGAAATCCATCGGCGATCTCGCCGGACCGATGTTTTTTGCCATATGTATGGGGACTTCCCGGCTGCTCTACGGTCTGTATGGAGAAATGCTTGACCTGCGCCGCGCCATGATCGGAAGCGGACTGCTCTGTATCATCTCCTACTGCCTGATCTCCCTTTCCCCGCTTCCTGCCTTAAGCCTCCTGGGCTGCGGCATCTGCGGTTTTTCCGTGGGGATCATGTGGCCCGGAGCTTTCAGTATCGCCGCCGCCCTTCTGAAAGGAGGAGGCACTGCCCTCTTCGCATTCCTCGCCCTGGCAGGCGACCTGGGCTGTTCCGGCGGTCCCACCTTTGTCGGGCTGATCGCGGACAGCGTATCCGGCGGCCTGAAAACCGGTATTCTCTGCGCCCTTGTCTTCCCGCTGCTTTTAATGGCGGGAGTCGTGCTGATCCGCAAGATGAAAAACTCTTGATAAAAGGATGAAAAGCGCCTGATAAAATCCCCGTTGTCAGAGACGGGGATTTATACTATACTGAAAGCATACAAAATACAGAAGGAGAATCACTACTATGAAATTTATATATCCCGCAGTTTTCAGGAAACAGGAAGAGGGAGGCTACCGTGCTTTTTTTCCGGATCTGGAGCAGTGCGAAGCCATCGGCGAGACACTGGAGGACGCCATCGAAAACGCCAATGAGGCGGCAAGAAACTGGATCTCCGTGGAACTTGAGGAGGAGGATCCTTTCCTGCCCTATGTGTCCGATATCGAAGATATTGAGACCGAAGAAGGAGATATTGTGAGAAATATCTCCGTGAACATCCGTTTCTATGAAGGATGGGATGAATAAAAAGCTTTGCTTGAAAGGATGGTGTTTATTTATGATGTATCCTTATCTTACTCTTAATGATGACACGGAGATTACCCACTCGGAAATGCTCCCTGATGGACGTATCAAAGTGTATATTGAAACTCCGGACGAGAAAGACGGATTTCACAATGCAACCTGCTTTCTTCCCGGATACGAGTGGTCTGATATTAATGGCTATTCTGAAAATGAGATGAACTATTTCAAGAAACTGATCCGCGATAATGCACACCTGATCATGGAATTTTCGCAGGAAGGAGGATTCTCTGATGCCGCAAATCTTTAGAATCGGCTCTTATATCGTATATTTCTGGTCAAATGAAAATGACCCCCTCGAGCCGGTACATGTGCATATCGCAGAAGGACGAGCTTCTGCAAATACCACCAAAATCTAGATAACCAGTACTGGCAAAGCTCTGCTGTGCAATAACAATTCCAAAATTCCAGAGAAAGACCTGCGCAGAATGATACGGATTATTGAGGCAAACAGTGCCTTGATATTAGAAAAATGGTATTCTCAATTTGGTGAACTACGCTATTATCTTTAGATTAAAATCATTTTCTATGAAGGATGGGATGAATAAAAAGCTTTGCTTCAGAGAGGAGGTGATCGAATGACAGGTACAGTCAGAACCAGAATCATTTCTGCACTCTGTTCGTTCTACCTGCTCTCTCTTTTTCTTACAGGGTGCAGTTCTTTCTCGGCATCAACAGAAGTCACCCCGGAAACACTCTACGCAGACAATCAAGATATCGATATGTTTGTATATAAGGATACCGCCTGGGTCAACGCCTCGAATGTGGACTGGGGCACTGAGCTTCAGCCGGAAGCGGTTAGCCAGATCGGAGAAGTGAAAAAAAGCGGTGTGACCAAAGACTTCAGGGACTGGGATGCCACCGTGCTCAAAGCAGGCACTTCCGTCTACAGCTGTCAGGACAAAGACGGAACGGAGCGGACCGATCTCCTGCTCGTGGAAGAAAGAGGAAACTTCACGCCTTATCTGAAATATGTGGAAGGGTAGAAAACAGGATCTTATATAGCCGATTGATTCAAAACAAAAATCAGTCGGCTGTTTTATACCCGGATATTCAAATTTGCTTAGACATTATTTTCTACTTTACTTTCATACTACATTTTAATATAATATGTAGCATAAAAGTAAGGTGATGAAATGCAAAAATCAGAACTGATAGAAAAAATTTTAGAAGAAAATAATGGAATTTTACGTTTAGAGGATGCCCTGCTCGCAGGAATTTCCAAAACATATACTCTTGATTTTATTAAAAAAAATAATTATGAACAGGTGGCAAGGGGAATTTATTTGTCTCCTGATGCATGGGAAGACGGTATGTATATCCTTCAGAAACGATACAAAGGAGTAGTTTTTTCCTATGAAACAGCGCTATATCTTTTGGAAATGGCAGATCGGGAACCACTCCAATATACGGTTACGACGAAATGGGGGTATAATCCCACCAACCTTACAAAGCAAGGGGTAAAAGTTTATACAGTAAAGAAAGAATGGTATCCTTTAGGAATAACACAGGCACATACTCCAATGGGACATATGGTGTACATCTACGATGCGGAAAGGACAATATGCGATATATTCCGGGGGAACAGCCGGGTTGAAATTCAGGACAGACAAACCGCTATAAGAGAGTATGCTGCAAGGGAAAAAAAGAATATTCCACGGCTAATGGAATATGCAAAAATTTTTAAAGTTGAGAAAATTATAAAGCAATATCTGGAGGTGCTATTATAATGATCCATACATCAAGACAGCTAAAAGCATTGGTACGGAATCGTTCTGGCGGGGACAGTGCAAAAGCGCAGACAATTATAAGAAATTATATTATGGAAAGATTGCTTGAACGTATTTCTTTGTCCAAATACCGGGATAGGCTCATCTTAAAAGGCGGAATGTTGGTTTCTGCTCTGGTTGGTTTGGAAAACAGGTCAACAATGGATATAGATACGACTATGAAAAATCTTCCACTGTCAGCGGATGAGTTAGCAGATATCTTGACAGAAATTATGAAGATTGAAATAGACGATGGTATTATCTTTACGCTAAAAAAGGTGTCAGAAATTATGGATGAGGCTGAATATCCGGGTGTCCGGGCAATGTTGGAAGCACAGTTGGATACAATGCGGACACCTTTAAAAATAGATATTTCTACCGGGGATGTAATAACACCAGGAGAAATACAGTTTGAATACAAGCTGATGTTTGAAGAGCGGACGATTTCTATCTATACCTATAATATTGAAACAGTATTGGCAGAAAAACTTGAAACAGTCATTTCAAGAGGGACGGCAAATACAAGACTACGAGATTTTTATGACTTGTATATCTTACAGCAGGTAAGGAATATATCTGTTGATGAATTAAAACTGAAAATGGCATTGGAGGCAACAAGCAGAAAGAGGGCATCATATGAAATTATGCTACAGGGGGCCTCTATATTAGAGCAGATTTACAACGACACAGATATGAAAAAGTTGTGGATAAATTACCAGAAAAAATATGACTACGCAAGGGATTATACGTGGGATAAAGTCATGGAGTCTATAAAAACCTTATACGATAATATCCAAGTTTCAGCTATTTCTTCCGTATATATTTAATGCATGCTATAATCACCAAAACCATCATAATCAGTCTGAGCAGGCTGCCCAGATATTGAAACAGCAGCAACAGAATTCCCAGTATATCCATGCTTTCCCCTCCTTTATAATTCCTTTTTAAAATATGCGAAGACTATCTGTATTTTTATTTTACATTATCCAGAAAGAAAATCAACGTTTTTTACATTATCAGACGCAACCATTGGTTGCCAAATGTAAAAAACGCATTCTGTGGAGGCTTCACATGAAAGAACTGAAAGAACGTTTAAGAGAAGAGCGCATCGCTCACCATTATACCCAGGCTTCACTCGCCAGTCATATTCACGTCACACGGCAGGCTGTATCAAAGTGGGAAAACGGGCGTGCTATCCCGGACATCGATATGATAAGAAAGCTTTGCAGACTCTACGGTATTTCCATCGATAACCTGATCGGAGATGGCACGGATGAAAGAACCAGGCAGCCGGAAAGCATATCGGAGACGGCTCCGGAGGAGACTGTGAATAAGGACGGATCACAGACCTGGATAACAGAAACCGAGCTGTTTCTTATTCTGACATTGTTTTCTCTTGTCTCCTGTCTGATTCCCGTAGTCGGTCTTCTCGTGCCTTTCGGCATCTTTTTCTATAAAAAGAAGCTTTTTTTATTTCTTTTTATGCGTTATATGTTTCATAATAAATCTTTTCTTTTTTCTTCTCTGTTTCAGCTGAGATATATGCCGACCGACATATCGCAGGGATTTCCTGCAAAGTAAAGCAAAAAAAGACCAGAACAGCAGAATTTGCTCTGTCCGCTCTGGTCTTCTCTTGTCTTCGCTGCGGGGAATTTGTTTCTCCGCGAATATACTACTCTTCCGTCAATGTCTCAAGCCCAAGTTCTTTGAGCTGTTTCTCATCGACAACGCTGGGAGCCTCTGTCATCAGGCAGGATGCGTCTTTCACCTTCGGGAAGGCGATCACATCGCGGATGCTGTCCTGTTTTGCCATGAGCATGACAAGACGGTCCAGACCGTATGCCAGTCCTGCGTGAGGCGGAACTCCGTATTTGAAAGCATCCAGAAGGAATCCGAACTGGCTGTACGCCTGCTCTTTTGTAAATCCGAGCACCTCGAACATCTTTTCCTGGATATCATCCTGATGGATTCTGACACTTCCGCCGCCGATCTCATTTCCGTTAAGCACGATATCGTAAGCTTTGGCGCGCACTTTCCCGGGCTCTGAATCGATGAGAGGAAGGTCCTCCTCCATGGGCATGGTAAACGGATGATGCATCGCCACATAACGGTTCTGCTCATCGCTCCACTCGAGAAGCGGGAATTCGGTGATCCATACAAAACGGTACTCGTTCTTATCGAGGAGTTCAAGCTGCTTCGCCAGTTCCACACGGAGCGCTCCCAGGGAATCCCATACCACTTTATTCTTATCCGCTGCGAACAGAAGCAGATCCCCCGGCTCGCCGCCCATTGCACTGATCAGGTTCTGCATCTCCCCGTCGCTCATGAATTTCGCGAAAGAAGACTTCACCGTGCCGTCCTCCTGGATGGCAACATAAGCCAGACCCTTTGCGCCGTAATCTTTTACAAATGCCGTCAGCTTGTCGATCTTCTTTCTCGGCATTGCGCCCTGTCCCTTGGCGTTGATGCCCCGGACGCTGCCGCCGTTTTCGATGGCACCTGTAAATACTCCGAATCCGCAGCCTTTCACCACATCCGTAACGTCAACAAGCTCCATGCCGAAACGAAGATCCGGTTTGTCGGAGCCGAAGCGGTCCATCGCCTCCTGCCATGTCATTCTCTGAATCGGAAGCTGCACGTCTACATCAAGAACTTCCTTGAATAATTTTGCCAGATATTTTTCATTTACCGCAATCACGTCATCCACATCCACGAAGGAAAGCTCCATGTCGATCTGGGTAAACTCCGGCTGCCGGTCCGCGCGCAGGTCTTCATCGCGGAAACATCTGGCGATCTGGATATAGCGGTCGAATCCGGAGCACATCAGAAGCTGCTTGTAGAGCTGCGGAGACTGGGGCAGGCCATAGAAGCTGCCCGGATGGATACGGCTGGGCACAAGATAGTCTCTCGCCCCCTCCGGCGTGCTTTTTCCCAGCATCGGAGTCTCGATCTCCAGGAATCCTTCATTTGCAAAGAACTGGCGCGTCAGTGTCATCACACGGCTCTTCATCAGAAGATTTCTCTGCAGATCCGGTCTTCTCAAATCCAGATAACGGTATTTCAGACGGACCTCCTCCCTTGTCTTGGAGTCCTCTTCCACCGGGAACGGCGGAGTCAGAGACTCGGAGAGAATCCGAAGCTCTGTGGGGAGGATCTCAATCTCACCTGTGGCGATCTTGTCGTTGACCGCGCCGGAGCGTCTTGCCACTTTTCCCACAAATGCAACCACATATTCGGAGCGGAGTCCTGCCGCCTTCTCAAGAAGAGCCGGATCCGTTTTGCCTTCCTCGCATACCACCTGGATGATTCCCGAGCGGTCGCGCACGTCCACAAACACAAGTCCTCCTTTATTTCTGTTCTTCTGCACCCATCCCATGATGGTCACTGTTTCGCCGACTTCCGCCGCAGTCAGTTCACCGCACCGGTGGGTTCTTTTCAATCCCTGCATTGATTCAGCCATAACTGTCTCATACCTTCCTTTCTATAATTGATCCACAGAATCGCGGTAGCACTCTGTAATATCGGAATATCCTTCCGCCTCAAGCTGTTCTTTCTGGAACTTCTTGTTCTTCTTCATATTGGCGATCATCACCTGTTTTCCGGCCTCACGCTCTGCCTTCGCCAGAGAGAGGATCTTGAGCATGCCTTCCTGTGGCATATTCTTCTCGATCAGGAACGCTTTCTTCGGCTTGCTCGTAGGCACTTTATAGCCGCGCTCGAGAAGGAGCATGACGATCCGCTCAAAGCCGATGGAAAATCCGACTGCAGGAGTATCCTGTCCGGTAAACTTTCCGATCATCTTGTCATAGCGTCCGCCGCCTCCCACGCTGCCGCCGAACTCGTCCATGGAGATCTCAAAGATCGTCCCTGTATAGTAGGACATACCGCGCACCAGAGTGGGGTCGAATTTCATGCGGAAATCCGCTTCTTTTGCGCTCTCCACGCTTGTGATGATCATTTTCAGGGAATCCGCCGCCTCCGGAGCAAGGAATCCGGAAAGTTTTTCCTTGCACATGCGCACACCTTCCACATCATCCGTAATCTCCTGAAACAGCGCCAGATATTTATCTACGGACTCTTCCGGATAACCGTTTTCTTTCAGCTCCGCCGCCACGCCGTCGAGTCCGATCTTGTCCATCTTGTCCAGAGTGATAAACACGCTGTCATAATCCTCTTCCGCAAATCCGCTGTACGCTGCCATTGCCTTTAAGAAACGGCGGTCATTGATGCGGATGGTAAAGTTGTGGAAATCCAGTTTTCCCAGAAGCGCCGTAGTGGCAAGGATCAGCTCGATCTCCGCCAGGTTGGAAGGCTCTCCCAGAATATCGATATCACACTGCATGAACTGGCGGAAACGGCCTCTCTGGGGACGGTCTGCCCGCCATACATTTCCCATCTGCAGGGCCTTGAAGGGCGACGGAAGTTCATTTGCGTGGTTCGCATAGTATCTGGACAGGGGAACCGTCAGATCATAGCGCAGACCGCTGTCCACAAGGTCCGCCTCCTCCTTCGCCTCATCCAGTTTTAATTTCTCTCCTCTCTTCAGGATCTTGAAGATCAGCTTCTCGTTGTCACCGCCCTGTTTGCTGCACAGATTTTCAATATGCTCCACACAGGGTGTCTCCATGGAAGAAAATCCATATGTCTTATAAGTCTCCTTGATCAGACTGATCACATAATCGCGGATCTCCATCTCAGAGGGCATAATGTCTTTCATCCCGGTAACCGGTTTCTTTTTCAGCGCCATAGCAATTCTCCTTTTCGTTCTATCATTTCGTCAATACGGCTGATATACTCCGTAATGTTCTTAACATTCTCGATCCGGATCAGGTTCGTCTCCTTCCCGTTCTTCATCCGGATCTTCTCCGGCAGCACGAACTTCGTCGAGGCGCCGGCCCCGGCGGCAAGGATCGTCTGCTTTTCTTCCATAATAAGTATATTGTATATTCCGGCTTTGTCAACCTTTGCATAGCCAACATTTTCAAAATTTCCCGCAATATTTTTCTGCCGGTAGAGATAATAGGGCACAAGTCCCATTCTGGCAGCGCTCCCGGCAGCCTCTTCGATCATCCGGTCGATCTCCGTATGCATATCTGCCGCCCTTCCCTCCTGCCCGAACCTTGCCGCCCGCTTGATGGCAAGCGCGTGGACGGTCAGGCTGTCCGGCGCAAGCGCCTCCACTCTGCGCAGGGTATCCTCCATGTCCTCCGCCGTCTCCCCAGGGAGCCCGGCGATCAGATCCATGTTGATATTGTCAAAGCCCAGGCTGCGGGCCATGCGGAAAGCTTCTTCCACCTGCGCCACCGTATGTTTTCTTCCAACCAGATCAAGAGTCTTCTGCTGCATGGTCTGGGGATTGATGGAAATACGCGTCACCGGATATTTACGGATCACGGCAAGCTTTTCCTCTGTGATGCTGTCCGGTCTTCCCGCCTCCACGGTGAACTCCAGGGCGTGCTCCACATCGAAACACTCCGCGATAGTGCCGAGCAGCCGGTCAAGCTGTCCGGCAGTCAGCGTGGTGGGCGTGCCTCCGCCGATATAAACCGTATCCGGCGCCGGCTTTCCCTCCGGTGCTTCTATCCCCGCACCCGTGCGCGCCACGCGATTTTTCGTCATCTTTCCCAGGGCGCGGATCTCTTTTTCCAGAGCGCACAGATAGTCTTCCACCCGGTCCTCCCACTCCGCAATGGGGGAGGAGCTGAAGGAACAGTAGGAGCATACACTGGGACAAAATGGGATTCCCGCATACAGGCTGAAACCGTCCCGGCAGTTCAGAAGATCAAGCTGGTGCTTCTCCCGGCACGCCACCTCGTAGGCGAGCTCCGCTTTCTCCCGGCTCACGAAATCGTCCTTCATAAAGGAACTGACGATCTCCTCTCTGTCCTGCCCTTCCTCGATCTTCTGCATCGCCATCTTGGTAGGGCGCACGCCGGTGAGCATGCCCCAGGCGAGTTTCCGCCCGGTCTGTTCGGAAAGATGCCGGTACACCCGGCGGGTTACTTCCCATTTTTCCACCTGGAGGGGATCGTGATCCGCCTGTTCAGATCCGGGCCCCCAGACCTCCCCCGGAGTCACAGAGAAAACAGTACCGTCCGCCAGTTTCAGAGTCACCAGAGTCTCCTGCCCTTCATCCACCTTCTGTGTGATCTCCTCCTCCGGAAAAAATGCTTTCACGATATGGTAGACATTGTAGGTAAATTTGTTTTTCTTACTTGCTATTTCAATCATTGCACTCATATTCCTCCAGGCATACATTTCCAGACTGAAAAAACGGGCTGCCCCGGGGACAGCCCGCCTTCATGTCCTATATAAACATCCTATATAAACGGATTATACCTCTTCTCATACCCGATGGTCGTCTCTTCCATATGTCCCGGATACACCTTCGTCTCCTCCGGCAGGACCATCAGTTTCTCCCGCACCGAGCGGACCAGCTGGCTGCTGCTTCCAGTGGGAAGATCCGTCCTTCCGATGGAGCCGTGGAACAGGGTGTCTCCGCTGATCAGCACGTTCTCCGCCGGAATATAATAGCAGCATCCGCCGATGGTGTGTCCCGGCGTGTAGATTACATGCACTTCGATCCCCGCCACTTCAAGAACCTGCCCGTCGGTGAGATACTCTGCCCCGGAGAATGTATACGGCCTGCCGAACATCCCCAGGGAGGAATTCAGGTTCGCGTCCTCCAGGACCTTTTTCTCCTCCTGGTACGCGTACACCGGCACCGGAAATTCTTTCAGGAAATCATCCAGTCCCATGATATGGTCAAAATGTCCGTGGGTCAGCAGCACCGCCCGCACCAGAAGCCCTTCCCGGCGTATATGTCCGGTCAGCTCCGGCGGACATGCCGCCGGGTCTGTCACGAAGCACTCTTTCGTCTCTTCATTTCTCACAATATAGCAGTTTGTCCCGATGGGACCGATCACAAATTTCTCTATTTTAATCATCCGGTCGTCCTCTCTATGTCAATCACGCTTTCAATCTGTCTGAGCTTCTCGATCACAGTGTTCAGCTCTTCCCTGCCATGGACGATAAATCCCATGTCCAGTGTGGCGGTTCCCTTCTTGCTGGTGCGGATATTCATGTTCTTCACATCGATCTTCGCCTCGGTAAACACCTTGGAAATATCCATCAGAAGCCCCTGCCTGTCGTGGGCGTACATCTTAAGTTCCGCCAGATACTGGCCGCCCTCATCGCTGTCCGCCGTATCCTCCCACTCCGCGTCAATCAGTCTCTCCCGCTCGGCAGCGGAGAGATGGAGCATATTCACACAGTCCGTGCGGTGGATGGACATTCCCCGCCCCCGGGTGACGAATCCCACGATCTCATCTCCCGGCACCGGATTACAGCACTTGGAGAACCGGACTGCCATATCGTCGATCCCCTTGACCACGATGCCGCTCTTGGACTTGGCGATGTGTACCTTCTGGCTGTTCGCCTCGGCGATCTTCTCCAGGATCGTCTCGTCCGTGATCTCCTTTTTGTGTTCTTTCTCATATTCTTCCAGAAGCCGGTTCACTACCTGGCCTTCCTTGAGTCCGCCGTGTCCGATGGCAGCCAGGACAGCATCCCAGTCGCGGAAGCCGTACTTCTTCTGAACCACCTGCTGATATTTGGGCTTCAGAATATCGTTCAGCGCAATGCTCTTACTCTTACAGTATGCGGAAATGAGTTCCTTCCCGCGGACAATATTCTCCTCCTTGAATTCCCTCTTAAACCACTGGTTGATCTTGTTCTTCGCCTGTGTGCTCTTGACGATGTTCAGCCAGTCGCGGCTGGGTCCCTTGGAATTCTGGGAAGTCAGGATCTCAATTCGATCCCCGTTCTGAATCTTGTAGTCAATGTTGACGAGCTTGCCGTTCACCCTCGCCCCCACCATCTTGTTGCCCACCGCGCTGTGGATGGCATAGGCAAAATCCACCGGCGTGGAGCCGTTCGGCAGGTTCTTCACATCTCCGTTGGGCGTAAAGCAGTAGACGTCCTCCTGGAACAGGTCCAGGTCGCCTTTGAGCAGGCTTAAGAACTCCCGGTTGTCGGACATGTCCCTCTGCCACTCCAGGATCTGCCTGAGCCAGTTGAGCTTCTCCTCTTCCCGTGCCTTCACGTTCTTCGTGGCGTCTCCGCCCTCCTTGTATTTCCAGTGGGCAGCGATACCGTACTCAGCCGTCTTGTGCATCTCCTCCGTGCGGATCTGGATCTCGAAAGGCTGTCCCGACGGTCCCATCAGCGTAGTGTGGAGAGACTGGTACATATTCGGCTTGGGCATGGCAATGTAGTCCTTGAACCTTCCCGGAATCGGTGTGTACATCTCATGGATCACGCCCAGGGCGGCATAGCAGTCCTTCACCGTGTCCACAATAATGCGGACCGCGAACAGATCATACACCTGGTCCAGCGTCTTGTTCTGGTTCACCATCTTCTTGTAAATGCTGAAGAAATGCTTGACGCGTCCGTACACCTTGGCGTTGATATGTGCATTCTTCATATGTTTGGAAACTTCCGCGACGATCTGCTGTACAAACTCCTCCCGCTCCGTCTTCCGGGCGTTCAGATCCTTCACAAGCTGATAGTACACTTCCGGCTGATAGTATTTCAGCGACAGGTCGTCCAGTTCCGTCTTGATCTTCGATATACCGAGCCGCTGGGCGATGGGGGCATAGATGTCCATCGTCTCGCGGGCTTTTTCCTTCTGTTTCTCCGGTGTCATAAACTCCAGCGTCCGCATGTTGTGCAGCCGGTCCGCCAGCTTTATGATAATCACCCGGATATCCTTGGCCATGGCGAGGAACATCTTTCTTAAATTCTCCGCCTGGACCTCCAGTTTATCCTGGGCGTAATTGAGCTGTCCCAGTTTCGTGACGCCGTCCACGAGAAGGGCAACCTCCTCGCCGAACTCTCTTGTGATGTCGTCCAGCGTCATCTCCGTATCTTCCACCGCGTCGTGGAGCATGCCGGCGACAATAGTCTCCTTGTCCATCTCCAGATCCGCAAGTATGATTCCTACCCAGAGCGGGTGAATGATATACGGCTCCCCTGATTTTCTCACCTGATCTTTGTGGGCTTCCTTCCCGATTCTGTAAGCCTTTTCGATCATGGAAATATCCGCAGAAGGATGATACTTTCTCACCCTTGCGACCAGCGCCTGATATAATTCTTCAGGGTCCTGATAATCTTCCGGCGCTTTTACGGCATGGCCGTCTACGATTTCGAGATTTTTATTCAGCTGTTCATATTCCAGAGTACCTGCCATATCGAATCCCCCTTCCCTGTTTCTCCTGTGTATCCGTCATTCTTTCATATGTCAGACATTAATATTACTTAGTATATCACCATTTTACGCATTTTCAAACCTTTTTCTGTTTCAGAGCGCTGCGGTATAGCCTTTTTCTGCTGCAAATTACTGATAATTCATAATTGTCAGCTGCAATGTCCGCCTTCCCATGTACTCGTTCACGGACGGGTAATAGGTAAAGGACATGACCGGTTTTCGCTCCATGGCTTTCAGACACTCCTCCACATCGCCGAAATAGACGGCTTCCATCTGGTTCCCTTTCGCGTCTTCCAGCCGGCACTTGAGCACGTTGCGGTTTCTTCCGAAAATCCTCGGGCTGATTACCCGCAGGTTCCGCTCCGCAAAGAGAGGCTTTGCGTTTCCTTTTCCAAAAGGTTCCAGCAGCTCCAGCTCTCCGATCAGTTCTTCAGTTATGTAGGGGAAGGGGAGCTGCATGTCAATGGAGACCTTCATCTGCAGGTCGTCTTCCGTCAGCTCCGCCAGATCATTGATGGTGCGGCGGAAGAGATCTACATTTTTCTCCTCCAGAGAAAGCCCCGCCGCCAGCTTGTGGCCTCCGAACTTGGTAAACAGTTCCCGGCAGCGGCTCATCTCGGCAAACATGTCGTATGTCTCAATGGACCGCCCGGATCCCTTTACGCCCTCTTCCGCCTTTGTAAGGACGAATACAGGACGGTAATAGCGCTCCCGGATACGTCCGGCGATAATCCCGGCGATACTCTCATGACAGTCCGGAAGATAGACAACCAGCACCTTGTCATCTTTCAGATCCGTGCTCTCGATCATCCGCACCGCCTCTTCCACGCCTTTCTCCGTCATCTCTTTGCGGCTGTCATTGAGGGCTTTCAAATCCTCTGCCAGCATAACCGCCTCCCGTCTGTTCTTCGCATTCAGAAGCTCCAGGGCCCGTTTCGCCGTATCCAGCCTGCCGCTGGCGTTGATGCAGGGTCCCAGGACAAAACCGATGTGATAGGCAGAAAGCCGTTCCACGTCAATTCCGGTACACTCGATCAGAGCTTTCAGTCCCGGATTCTTCGTGCGTTTGAGCATCTCCAGCCCCTGTTTGACAAAGATCCGGTTCTCCCCGATCAGATCCATTACATCCCCCACGGTGGCGATGGCAACATTTTCCATAAGATAATCCACGTCCTCCGGATCCCGCTGCATCACGTTGTAGAGGGCCTCCACCAGCTTGTATGCCACCCCTGCGCCGCAGAGCCCCTTAAAGGGATATTCGCAGTCCGCCCGGTGGGGATCCACAACTGCGTCCGCCCGGGGCAGGATGTAGCGTTTCTCCCCGTTTTCTTCCAGATAGGGAACTTCATGGTGATCCGTCACAATCACTGTCAGCCCGTGTTCTTTTCCATAGGCGATCTCAGCTGCCGCCGCAATCCCGTTGTCACAGGTAATAATCGTATCAATACCGTCGTCCAGCGCCCGGTCGATGAGCATCCGGTTCAGCCCGTAGCCGTCTTTGATCCGGTCCGGAATGTCCGTATCCACCTCCGCGCCCAGCCCGGAAAGTCCCTCCTGCAGGATGTAGGTGGCATTCACCCCGTCAATATCATAATCCCCGATGATCCGTATGGGCCGCTCTTCCCGGATCTTCTCCGCCAGAATCTCCACTGCCCGGTCCATATCCTTCATCAGCATCCCGTCGTAGAGATCGGCGATCGTTCCGTTCAGATAGAAGTCAACCTCCTGGTCCCCGATCACATCCCGGTTTCGGATCAGGCGGGCAATAATGGGAGAAATATGGTACTTCTCCGCAATTTTATTAAAATCTGCTTTCTTCATGGTAATAAACCATTTTTCCATAACAAGTGCCTCCCGGGGCGGTCAGCGCCGCCTCTTTTGTCTGCGCATGCCTGCTGCTTTTTACAGAGAAGCCTGCCCGGCGGCATCCGCACATCGTCTGTGCTCCTCCGCCCGGCAGGCTTCCCCGCTTTTTATTACTGTCTTCTCTTTTTCTTCTTTTTCTTCGGCTTCGCCGCACTGTTTGCGCTCTGTACCGCACTTGATGCAGCCGCCTTATCCTCAACGCCCTCAGTGTTCATGGTGATCACCGCCTGCTCTGCAGCAGCCAGCTCTTTCGCCCCTGCGCCGACTTTCGTCTTCATCACATACCAGAGTGCTCCGGTAATGCAGATGGATGTATAAGTACCGCAGGCGATACCTACCATCAGCGGCGCCGCGAACTCTTTAATGGAGCTTACGCCCAGGATAAAGAGGACGACAACCATGATAAATGTAGTCAGGTTTGTATAGATACTTCTCGTCAGCGTCCGCATGATACAGTCGTTGACAAGATCTTTCAGGCTCATGTTCTTCGGCTTCGTCTTCAGCTCCTCGCGGATACGGTCGAAGATAACGATGGTTGCATTGATCGAGTATCCGACGATGGTCAGCATACATGCGATAAACGTGCTTCCCACGGAAACCCGGGCGATCACATAGAACGCCAGTACAACGAGCACGTCATGCACCAGAGCCACAACCGCACTGGTCGCAAAACGGATATCCTTGAAACGGAACCAGATATAGAGCAGCATACAGATCGTCGCAATAACAACCGCGATCACCGCATCCATTCTCATCTCCCCGCTGACCGTGGAGCTGATGTTGTTGGTCTCAATATCCTTCTCCGGATTCACGCCGTAATTGTCTTCCATATACTGTGCGAACGCCTCACGCTCCTCAAGACCGAGTGTCTGAGTCTTGAAGATTACCTGGTTGCTGTCGCGGACGGTCTGTACCTGGATGTTCACATCTCCGGTGATCTCCTCCAGATCCGGAATCATCTGGCTGTCCACTTCCTCCAGGGTGTACGGCTGATCGAAAGTAACCGTTGTGGAACTTCCGCCTGCAAAGTCAAGACCGTAATTCATGGCCCCGATGCCCCGTGCATGGTTGATTCCTATAAACACAAATCCGCTCAGGCACATGATGATGGAAATAACAAAGAACACATGTCTCTTCCCTACGAAGTCGATGGCTTTCCGCTTCTTGAGCAGACGTCCGTACAGCTTCTTATTGCGGAGTCCCACCGCATAGAAGGAGTAAATGATCAGTCTGGTAACAAGAAGTGCGGTAAACATGGAAACCACGATACCAAGCGCCAGTGTCTGCGCAAAACCGCGGATGGAACCGCTGCCCCGCAGCCAGAGAACAGCCGCAGCGATCAGTGTGGTCACGTTTCCGTCGATAATCGCGGACATGGCCTTGTGGAACCCGGCATGCAGCGCGCTGCGCACGGATTTTCCCTCTGTCAGTTCCTCCTTTACACGGGCGAATATGATGACGTTCGCATCCACCGCCATACCGATACTCAGGATAATACCGGCAATACCGGAGATCGTCAGTGTAATGTCAAATGCATTCAGCAGGACGAGCACCAGCCCCGTATAGATCAGAAGGGCAAGACTGGATGCCAGTCCCGGCAGATAATAAACGCAGATCATAAAGATGCATACGATCGCCAGTCCGATAGCTCCTGCGAGAAGGCTGGTTGTAACCGCTTCTTCACCGAGCTGTGCGCCCACCACCTGGGAGGTCATCTCTTCCAGTTCCACGTTCAGGCCTCCGATACGGATGGTGGAGGCAAGGTTCTCCGCCTCCTCGTAAGAAGCCATTCCCTCGATCTCCGCCTGGCCGTTCTCAATGGCAGTGTTTACTCTTGGCACGCTTACAAGCTGTCCGTCGTAGTAAATGGCGATCGTCTCGCCTTTTGCTGCCGCTTCTGTTGTGGCGTCGGCAAATTTTGTCGTACCTTCCTCTGTCATGGTAAGCTGAACAACATACTCGGTTGCGCCGGTCGTCTGGTCCTGTCCGGCAGCCGCCGATGCACTCTCCACATCCGTTCCGGTAAGAACAATACTTCCGTCCGCTTCCAGCTCATCAATGGACTTGTTCAGCTCATAAGCTGTACCGTCCGCATTCACCTGATAGTTCGGATTCCCCTCGCTGTCATTCTGCCGGATGAAATACAGGTTTCCCGGCTGTCCCAGCTCTGTCAGAATCTCGTTTGCGTCCTGGACACCCGGGATCTCAATGCTGATCCGGTTATCACCTTCCTGATATGCCTGTGCCTCTGTGCTGTACTCCTCCACACGTCTCTGGAGCTTGTAAACCGTATCGTCCATATCCTCCTGAGACGGCGTGTCGCCCTTTACCTGGTACGTGATGCTCACGCCTCCCTCCAGGTCCAGACCGAGATTGATGTTCTTTGCCGCCCCCATACCGTTCAGATCGATGCCGAGCACGGTTGTGACCCCGAGAAGGATCATCACGGCAACAACAAGGATCAGGCTCAAAATTCCTTTGCTTCTGTTCATGATCTGCATCCCTTTCTTACTCGTCTGCCAAAGCAGCTTTTATCATAATCGCGCATTCCACTCGCTTGCGCTCCATCTCGCAGCTCACCTCATAGGTGTCATTGATGTTGTGATGGAATTTATATGAATTTGCCATACAGCCTCCGCTGCAGTAAAATCTGGCAAAACATGTCCTGCAGCTCTCTTTGGAATAGACGCTGCATCTCCGGAACTCTTCCGCGATCTCCGGCTTCGTGATGCCCTCGTCCACATTTCCCATCAGGAACTCTTCCTGTCCCACAAACTGATGGCAGGGATAGAGGTCTCCCCATGGCGTCACCGCCAGGTACTCGGTTCCCGAACCACATCCGGAAAGCCGTTTGGACACACAGGGACCGCCCTCCAGATCAATCATAAAGTGGAAGAAAGTAAATCCTCTTCCCTCCCGCTCGCGGTCCACCATAATCTTCGCGAGCTTGTCATACTCCGCGAAAATCTGCGGCAGATCCTCTTTCCGGATGGCATAGGGATCAGTGTCATCTCCCACCACCGGCTCGATGGACATCTGCTCGAATCCCAGATCTGCGAAATGCAGCACATCGTTGGAAAAGTCCAGGTTGTCTCTGGTAAATGTCCCGCGGATGTAATATTTCTGCTGCTTTCTGCTCTCCGCCAGTTTCTGGAACTTGGGAACGATCAGGTCGTAGCTGCCTTTTCCGTTCCGGAACGGACGCATCCGGTCATTGACCTCTTTCCTTCCGTCCAGGCTCAGGACCACGTTGTCCATCTCCCTGTTCAGGAAGTCCTGGATCTCGTCATTGAGAAGAACGCCGTTCGTCGTCAGCGTAAATCGGAAATGTTTGTCATAAATCTTTTCCTGCTCGCGCCCGTAAGCCACCAGGTCCTTGACAACCTGCCAGTTCATCAGCGGTTCGCCGCCGAAGAAATCCACTTCCAGGTTATGCCTGCTGCCGGAATTCGCGATCAGGAAATCCAACGCCTTCTTTCCCACCTCGAAGGACATCAGCGCCCTTCTGCCGTGATACTCGCCCTCCTCTGCAAAGCAGTACTTACAGGCAAGATTACAGTCATGGGCAATGTGAAGACAGAGCGCCTTTACAACTGTCTTTCTCTTCTTCACAACATCCACATAGTCCTCATAGATATCTTTCGTAAACAGTCTGCCCTGCTCTGTCAGCTCCGTAACAGCCTCCAGAATATCCTGCAGGTCTTCCTGCGGGTATGTACCTCCCAGCTTTTCAGCCAGATAAGCAGCAGTCCGGGGATCCTTAAGTGTCTCGACAGTATGGTTCTCATTCTGTTCATTCAGGGCGGCAATCACATCGTAAGCCTCCTGGTCCACCACATGGACAGCACCGCTGTTTACATCGAGGACGATATTATATCCATTGTTCTGATACTGGTGTATCACAACGATACCTCTCTTTCATCATTAGATTATCAAATTTATCCGATCCTCTTTATCCGATCAGCAAATTTGCAGGGACACGCGTAAGGCAGCGGACATAAGCCGCTGCCTTCCCCCTGATTCTTTTTACACGTTACAAAAACAGACTATTTCCTGTTCTCACATGTCTGATTTCCGACTGTGCAGGATGTCTTGCAGGCAGACTGACATGATGTCTGGCACTCGCCGCATCCGCCTTTCTTTACTGTGTTGTTTAATGTCTGTGTATTCAATGTCTTGATGTGTTTCATGTCACAACCTCCTGTTCTTTCTCATTTTCTGCTCGTAACATTATATCACATGACATCAGGTTTTTAAAGAGTTTTTTTACGCAATCATTCCTCCCAGCATTCCGCCGCCTGCGCAGAGCAGGAATGTGGTAATCAGACCGCTGATCTCCGACTGAAGGGAATGGTACAGCCCCAGTGAGATCAGCACAAGAAGCAAAAAATAGAGAATTCCCGCCAGAAGCCCCCAGAGAAACTTCCTGCTCCCGGTCAGTTTTCCCATCACAAACCCGCCTGCAAACGTCGAGATCACATAGATCAGCGTGATTCCCGCATTGACGTTTTCTTCGCTGAGTCCCATTTTATATAGAAGAAGTGTCAGAATCAGCAGAAAAATCCCCGTCACCACATATGCGCAGAGCAGAGATTTGATCATCCAGACCGCTTTTCCTGCGATACCTTCCCCGCTTCTGCCCGCTCCCGTGCCGGCAGCCGTGCTTTCCCTGCACACCCTGCCTGCACTTGTGCTCCGCATCCTGCTTTTGATTCCGCCTGCTTTTTTCTCCATCCTCATGTCCCTCCCGGATTTCAGTCAATTCTTTCACGATTCTCTGACGCAAAGTCCGGCAGGGCAGTTACCCGGGCGACGCTCGCCGCATCAGTATGTCCCGCCCGGAACTTTGATAATAAAGTTTATGACTGATCCGGGATGTTTATGACAGGAAATGCGACCTACGATCCCATCTGCCGTCCGAGGAAATCTGCCGCGCTTGCCGCCACCTTCTGTTCCAGTTCCCCGAACTTTTTCTTATCGTCTTTATTCAATATCGTCACGCCGCCGATCACATCTCCCTCGCTGATAATCGGGCAGACAGCCTCATCCATAAAATCTGTCATATCCGGAATGACTTTTATAAATCCCGTCTGCCCCGCCTTTTCCAGCAGCATCTTCCGCTCCTGCAGCACTTTTTCCAGTTCCTTACTGATAAACTGATCCTGCAGTTCCTTCTTTCCTGCCCCGGACGCGGCAACCACCTGATCCATATCCGTGATGCATACCGTACAGCCGAGCGTCTGCGAAAGACTCTCCGCGTAGAGCTTCGCCAGTGTTCCCAGCTCACCAATAGGGGAATATTTTTTCAGAATAATCTCCCCCTCGCGGTCCGTAAATATCTCAAGCGGATCACCTTCGCGTATCCTGAGCGTCCTTCTTATTTCCTTCGGGATGACGACGCGCCCAAGATCGTCGATCCGCCTTACTATCCCTGTCGCCTTCATATAAAAAATCCTCCGTTTTACAAATTTCTACATTCTTACTTCTTTCTGTCAGTAAATGTAGTATCTGTAAAACAGAGGAAAATATGCATTCTACTTATATCACATTATCTCACATCTATTCCACATCCTGAAGCGCTGCAAGATCTTCTTCGCCGGTTCTCACCTTCACCACTCTCGTCACGTTATAGACGAAGATCTTGCCGTCTCCGATATGCCCTGTATAGAGTGCTTTCTTTGACGCCTCAATCACGGCATCCACCGGAATCTTGCTGACCACGACTTCCACTTTCACCTTTGGAAGCAGATTCGCATCCATCTCGACACCACGGTATTTCTCGCCTGCTCCTTTCTGGATTCCGCAGCCCATAACCTGGGTCATGGTGATGCCGGTTACGCCCAGATCATTGAGTGCCGTCTTCAGAGCATCGAACTTGGACAGTCTGCAGATAATGCTGACCTTATGCATGCCGGTGTCGTACACACCGTCCACGACAGTTTTCTGATTCACCACTTTCACCGCCGCATCAACCTGAGCCTTGGAAGCTTTTGCGTAGTCGTCTTCTCCAAGATCTGTATTTTCATTCACATCCATATCCATTCCGGTCATATCGTTGATGGCAAATCCGGAGTATGCAGATGCAAGGCCGTGCTCGTGAATATCCAGACCGTCGATCTCGACCTGTGCCGGGACACGAAGTCCGACCGTCTTGTCAATGATCTTGAACACGATAAACATCACAACAAGCACATATGCTGCAACCGAGACAACACCGAGTGCCTGAATGCCCAGCTGTGCAACACCGCCGCCGTAGAAAAGACCTTTTGCCACGCCGTCACCGCCGTTGCTGAAAAGTCCCACAGCAAGTGTTCCCCAGATACCGTTTACCATATGCACGGATACAGCGCCCACCGGATCATCGATTTTTGCAACATTATCGAAAAATTCAACAGAAAGCACAACCAGGAAACCTGCCACAAGTCCGATGAAGAATGCTCCTCCCGGTGTCACGCAGTCACAGGGTGCAGTGATCGCCACAAGTCCTGCCAGAGCCGCGTTAAACGTCATGGACACATCCGGTTTGCCGTAGCGCAGCCAGGTAAAGATCATTGCCACAACTGTGGAAACTGCCGCTGCAAGGTTTGTATTGAACATAACGAGGGACGCCAGTTCCATATCTGCATCTGTTGTCATTGCAACCGTGGAACCGCCGTTGAATCCAAACCAGCAGAACCAGAGAATGAACACGCCCAGTGCCATGGCTGTAATATTATGTCCCGGAATCGCTCTTGCCTTTCCGTTCTTATCATATTTTCCGATACGTGGTCCAAGCATGGCAGCGCCCAGGCATGCGATCAGGCCGCCGACCATATGTACGCAGGTGGATCCCGCGAAATCATGGAAGTTCAGACTTGAAAGCCATCCGCCGCCCCAGATCCAGTGTCCGGAGATCGGATAGACGATCAGGCTGATCGCTGCACTGTAAATGCAGTATGCCTTGAAATTCGTTCTCTCAGCCATGGACCCGGAAACAATCGTTGCCGCTGTCGCACAGAATACAGTCTGGAAGATCGCATAGCACCATGTGGGAAGAGTCCCGAAATCATAATTTCCCCGGATCAGCGGATCCAGTCCTCCGATCAGCGGACCCGAGCCCGCGAACATGATACCGAATCCGATCAGCCAGTAACAAGGTGTGCCGATACAGAAATCCATCATATTTTTCATCAGAATGTTTCCCGTATTCTTGGCACGGGTAAGTCCCGCCTCACAAAGTGCGAATCCCGCCTGCATAAAAAATACCAAAATTGCTGCGACAAGAACCCACATAACGTCAGTTGCTGAGTACATATAATCTCCTCCTTTACTTTTCCCGATACAAAAAAAGTGCACCGCAGGGAGACTCTGTCCCCTATGATGCACATCTTTGTACCGGTTCAGGTATTTTTATGGTAAAAGTAAAGGCGCTTCGGAATTTCTTCCAAAGCGCCCTTGCTTTTATGTGTTATACTTTACTCTCCGAAAACACAGTTGTCAAGAAGTGTGTTAAGATTTCGCTAATTTTTGCAATTTCTTCTTGATTTTTCACTTTTCTCTGATCATTTTCATGCTATTTTACAATAGCCGGGGCATATAGATACGCCCCGCGTTATTTCATCCCCTGATACTCCTGGGCAATATTCAGGGCATGATCGCCCATTCTCTCAAAATCTGTAAGGATCTCCGAGAACACGATTCCGCTCTGAGGCTTGCATTTTCCTTTTTTCAGGCGCTGCATCTGCTTCTTGAAATATTTGTCGCGCAGATCGTCCGTCTTCTGCTCAAGGAGTACCGCCTGGCTGAGTACCCGGTCGGCATTGTCCGAAGTGACTTCCTTCACATTATCCAGAGACTGGACGCACTGCTTTTTCATCTCCTCCAGCTCTTCCAGCACATTGTCCGAAAACTGCAGATCCCACTTTTTCATATCATCGGCATACTCCGCGATATTGACCGCATGGTCGCCGATCCGCTCAAGGTTGCTGATGATGGCATAGTATCCGTTGATCTTCCGGGAGTCGTCCGTGGACATCTCGCTCGCCATGAGGGAGACCACATACTCGGAAATTCCCTTGTTGAGGAAATCGATGTACTCTTCCCGCTCCGCGACTTTCCGTCTGGACTTCTCATCATATTTAATCAGAGTGTCAAATGCATCTGAAATATTTTTACAGACCATATCCCGCATACGTCCGACCTCATCCCGCACCTGGGAAACCGCGACAGCGCTGTGTCCGATCGCATAGGATGACTCAAAGGGACGGATATATTTCAGACGCAGGTCCTCGTCGTCCTCCTTCTTGCTGTCCGGAAGGATCTTCACCGCCAGGTCGGCCATCTGGGTGCCGAACGGCAGCAGAATCAGCGTGGTCACAATATTGAAAATCGTGTGAGCATTGGCAATCTGTCTGACCGGATCTCCCGGGGAAATCGCCTCAACCAGACTGACATACGGCGTCGTCATACAGATCACGGTAAAGATGATGGTACCGATAATATTAAACATCAGGTGAATGATGGTGGTTCTCTTTGCATTGACCTTCATGCCGATGGAGGCCAGAACTGCCGTGATACAGGTTCCGATATTCTGTCCGAAGAGCACGTACACCGCACTTGAAAGGGGGATCATTCCTGTTGCCGCCAGCGCCTGGAGAATACCCACTGACGCGGAAGAGGACTGAATGATCGCGGTGAACACTGCACCCACAAGAATGCCGATCAGCGGATTGCTGAACTTGGTCATAAGGTTGATGAACGCCTCTGAATCCTGCAGCGGTTCCATGGCGGTTCCCATCATGTTCATTCCCATAAAGAGGATACCGAGACCTGCAAAAATACTGCTGATATGGTGAGCTTTCTCATTTTTCACAAACATCATGACAGCCACACTGATGATAGCGATCAGCGGTGCAATGGCTCCGATATCCAGAGCGATCAGCTGTCCGGTGATGGTCGTACCGATATTGGCTCCCATGATGATCCAGACCGCCTGATAAAGCGTCATAAGGCCGGAATTTACAAAGCCCACAACCATAACGGTGGTCGCGGATGACGACTGGATGACCGCGGTAATCGCCGCGCCCACAAGCACGCCTTTGATACGGTTTGACGTCAGTTTCTCAAGGATCGACTTCATTTTGTTGCCGGCTGCGGCCTCAAGCCCATTGCTCATCATCTGCATTCCATACAGGAAGAGCGCCAGTCCGCCCAGCAGTGAAAGTACATCTGTAATGCCCATTACTCCTTCTCCTTTGTGTAAACACTGTTAACTTATATTCATTTTTACGCACTATTATCAAAATAACATGCCGTGCTCCGGCATGTCAATGCATATTTTACATTTCATAACACTTTCCTAACATATTTCTAACACATTCATAACACAATATTAACCTGTATCACTGTCCCTTGAAAACTGCACTTTATTCTGCTAAAATCGTAGACAGGGCAAACGCCTTTTTCAAAGATTTCTGTGATCCTTATACCAACTGACAAGGAGTGGGAATAACCATGAGTTTAAAGATACCGATCGAGACTTCTGCACGGCATATCCATATTACCGCGGAGGATTTTGAGACACTGTTCGGGCCCGGGGCGCGCCCCACGTTTTCAAAAGAATTGAGCCAGCCCGGCCAGTACGCCTGTAAGGAACGTCTGGCTGTCGTCGGTCCCAAAGGCCGATTTGAAAAGGTCGTCATCCTCGGTCCCTGCCGGAGCGAGACCCAGGTTGAGATCTCTGTGACGGATGCCCGAAGGCTGGGGATCAGAAGCGTCATACGTCAGTCCGGCGATCTGGAGGGCACGCCGGGGTGTACACTGATCGGTCCGAAAGGAAAGGTTGAACTGGAAAAAGGCGTTATCGTGGCAAAACGGCATATCCATATGACGCCCGTGGATGCGATCCGGGCACACGTAAAGGATAATGACATCGTCTTTGTCATCACCACCAGTTATGAGCGCTCGCTCATTTTTTCCGATGTGGTGGTTCGCGTAAGCCCTTCCTACCGGCTTGCCATGCACGTGGATACTGATGAGGCGAATGCATTTGCCAACGAGGACAATCCCACCGGAGTTATCCTCAAGCTGTTCAACGGACACACCTACAGTCTTCAGACCTGGGCAGATGAGCTTCAGGCGGGAATACACAGATAAAACAAAATTCTGAGGAGGAAATGAAACTATGAGTAAAATTGATGAAGTAAGAAGCGCTATGGTTGCGGCCATGAAGGCCGGCGACAAGGAGAGAAAGGCTGCACTGTCCTACCTTCTCTCATCCCTGAAAAACAAGGCTATCGACAAACGTGCCGATCTGACCGAGGAGGAAGAAAGCCAGGTAATCCTCAAAGAGATCAAACAGCTCAAAGAGACCCTGGAGACAACGCCCGCAGACCGGACGGATCTCATCGAAGAGTGTCAGAAACGGCTTTCCGTCATCGAGGAATACGCTCCGAAAATGATGAGCGACGACGAGATCCGCGCGGTTGTAAACGAGGTCCTCTCCGAGCTGGGAATCGATGCTCCGACTGCAAAGGACAAGGGAAAGATCATGAAAGAACTTATGCCGAGAGTCAAGGGAAAGGCAGACGGAAAGGCAGTGAACGCCATCGTTGCCTCCCTGATGCAGTAGGAGGAGCTTCCGGACTATGTTTATTCTGATCTTCGAGCAGCAGGTGAAGATGTTCTTCATCATGCTGCTCGCATTTTTCTGCTATAAAATCAAACTGGTTGACCAGAACGGGAACCGCACCGTATCCAATCTTCTTCTCATGGTGGTCAATCCCCTTCTGATCCTGACCGTGTACCAGACCGACTATGATCCGCATCTGGTGCAGGGACTGATGTGGGCATTTGCGGCTGCCGTCATATCCCACATTGCCGCAATTATCATCGGCTCCGTCCTCGTCCGCAGCAAAAGCGGGGCGGATTACTGCATCGAGCGCTTCAACGCCATTTATTCCAACTGCGGCTTTATCGGAATCCCGCTGATCGGAAGCGTACTTGGGGACACCGGAGTATTCTATCTGACCGCCTACATGGTCACTTTCAACATCTTTACCTGGACCCACGGGGTAATGCTGATGGAGAAGAAGTTTTCCCTGGAGAACTTAAAAGAGGGAGTACTCTCCCCCTCTTTTCTTGCGGCACTTGCAGCGGTAATCCTCTTTTTCCTGCAGGTCCGCCTGCCCTCCGTCCTGCTCGACTCCATGCAGTATGTGGCGGACATGAACACGCCCCTTGCCATGATGGTGGCAGGCTTTTCCGTGGCACAGGCTGACCTGACCAGGATGTTCCGGAATGTGCGGATGTATTACATCTGTCTGATCAAACTGATCCTCATCCCGGCTGCCATGGTGCTGATTCTTCTGCTCATGCCGGTCTCATCGGAAGTGGCCGTCACCATCCTCATCGCCACAGCCTGCCCGGCTGCCACAACCGGAACAATGATGGCGATCCGCTACAGACAGAACTACACCTATTCATCTGAGATCTTCGCCATGTCCACTGTTCTGTCGGTTCTTTCCATACCGGCGGTCGTCCTGGTGGCCGAGCAGCTGCTCTACTGAGGCTGACGCGATTTTTCCCTGTCTCTCGACTCCCATTTCCGGTAAATCGCCTCCAGGGCATCCACCGCGCCGTCGATTCCGAGCAGGCTCACATTGAACATCATGCTGTTTCCTTCAATGCTCCCCCACTCCCGTCCGGTTCTCGACTCGTAATAGAGCTTTCTGTCCCGGTCGGTCTTGCGGATCTTCTCTTTCGCCCGCCGCTCGTCCAGGTTGTACAGCTTCATGATCCGGTTGAGCCGGTCCTCCTTGTATGCGTAGATAAATGCGTTGATACAGTTGGAGTAATCCCCCAGAATGTAGTCCGCACAGCGCCCCACAAAGATACCCGGACCTTTTTCCGCCAGTTTGCGGATGATCGCCGACTGCCGCTCAAACACCCGGTCCGTCAGCGGCATCCCGGATGCATCGCTTGTAATAAATGCCCGGTACTCCAGGCTGTTTGCCGCATAGGCGGACAGGAACCTTCCCAGAACCGTCTCATCCACCTTCGTCGCATCCTCGTTGCTGATGCGCAGCTCCTGGGCTGCCATGCGGATCAGGTTGTGGTCGTAAAGGGGAATGTCAAGCCTCTCTGCCAGGCGGTTGCCCACCTCATGCCCTCCGCTTCCGAACTGTCTGCCGATTGTAATAATTGTGTGCTGCATCATATCTGTCACTCCTCCCCGCGGATTATTGTACGGCGGACCCGGTCCGCCTCTTTACTGACAGTATAACATTTTCAGGGCAATTTGCACAGACAATTCTGCATTTTCAGCCTCACGTCCGGTTTCCTCCGCTGACAATCCTGTAATACTCCCTGGACGTCACCAGATAGACGAGCACGTAGAACAGGGCGAATACGGCAAAGGTGGCAGCGGTCACCAGGATCAGCAGCATCCTGTCTGTAGAGAGCATCAGGAGCAGGAGCTTGGCGATCAGCGGGAAGGCAAAGACCAGATGGACTCCCGCCGCGATCAGGGGCAGGAAGAACACAGTCAGCACCTGGGAATTGATGCTCTGCCGGATCTCTTTCCGGCTCATTCCCACTTTCATGAGGATGGCGAACCGGTCCTGATCCTCATAACCCTCCGAGATCTGCTTATAGTACATGATCAGCACTGTTCCGAAGAGGAATACCGCTCCCAGCAGTACGCCCAGGAAGAACAGTCCCCCGGTCAGGCCATAGTATCCTGACCGCTCCGCTTCTCTGCACTCCGTATAGGTAATGGGCCACTCATCGCCCTCTGCTGTCCCTGCAGCCCGGAGCTCGCTCACGGCATCGTCGATCTCCTTCCCCACCTCGATTTTTTCCTCAGAGGGACAGTCCATGTCAAATCCGTAATACTCGCAGCTGTGGGACATCAGTTTTTCTCCGTAGACTACTCCCTGACCCGCCTCGATCCTGTCGAGAACCCCCAGGTCTTTCACCAGGATATAGTACGTGCTCGTAACCGCAGCCATATCCCCGCCCATGGGGATGAAGTCGTCCAGAATGCCTTTCACCTTCCATGTGCCGCACTCTTCCAGGGTGATGGTATCGTAATCATAGTCCGCCCGCACTCCGGATATATATACCTCATCTTCCGCAAGGGTAAGGTTCTCTCCCATGGCGGCATTGTAGTCCTCCAATGGAAGGACATAGATGCTGCGGATTCCGGACATGAGATTCACGCCGTCCTGAAATGCCACATCGGTATCAAAATAGATCATATCCTCCTTCTGATATCCGGAGGTTCCCAGATAACGGTAGTTGATGATATTTTCCTCCGTCAGCCCGTGCTTTTCCATAACGCTGTCAATGGCGTCATACACAGGCGTGACGTATTTTTCCCGGTCCATGGAGTAGATCTCCAGCGTCAGATCCCGGGGATACCGCTTCACCAGACTGGTCTCGGAGCCCGCATACAGGCAGACCGTGGATGACACGGTGACGAGCACCATGGTGGAAAGGATACAGATGGACGCAAGTCCGGCTCCGTTCCTCTTCATCCGGTAGATCAGGGATGACAGTGATACAAAATGTTTCGTTTTATAGTAATAGCTCTTATTCTTCTGGAGCAGCCGGCACAGAGCCACACTGCCTGCAATGAACAGAAGATAGGTGGCAATGATCACCATCACGACCGCCACAAAAAACAGGAGCATCGCCGTCATCACGTCGTCGATGGTTACAGCCAGATAATATGCCCCCGCCAGCAGGATAACTCCTGCCAGGGCTAGGATCCAGTTCGCCTTCGGCGGCTTCTCTCCCACGCTCTCGCTGCGCAGCATCTCCACCGGGCGGGAACGGAAGATGTAGAACAGCATCCGCAGCATGATCAGGAAGAAGAGTCCCACGAACAGGACTGCCGTGGTCACCGCCACGTCCGGGCGCACTGTCATGGAGAACCCCGCATTTCCGCCCAGGATCTTCGCCGCCACCATCTCCCCCAGTTTGGAGAAGAGGATTCCGCAGGCAAGCCCCAGCACAAGAGAGACAACTGCTGTCAGCACATTCTCCCAGAAGAGGATCTTCACAAGATTCCGTTTTCCCATTCCAAGGATATTGTAAAGTCCGAACTCCCTCTGCCTCCTGCGGATCAGGAAGGAATTCGTATAATACAGAAAGATCAGGGAGAAGATGGCGATCACAAACACGCCAAGTCCCAGAAATCCCTGCATGGTTGCACCGCCGGGCACATTTTTAAAGTCGTCGCTGACCGAGAGATACAGTACGATATAGAACATCATGATCATGCAGACACAGGTAAGAATATAGGGAAAATACAGTTTCCGGTTCTTCATGATCCCCGTGCCTGCCAGCTTTATATAAAATCCGCCCCTCATTTTCTCTCACCGCCTGTCGCAAGCATGGTCAGGGTATCCGATATCTTCTGATAGAGCTGTTCATCCGACATCACGCCCCGGTAAACCTGATGGAAGACCTCCCCGTCCTTGATAAAGAGCACCCGCCCTGCCCGGCTTGCCGCCTTCACGGAATGGGTCACCATGAGGATCGTCTGCCCCATCTCGTTGATTCTGGCAAAGAGCGCCAGAAGTTCATCCGTGGACTTGGAATCCAGGGCGCCTGTGGGCTCATCCGCCAGGATCAGCTTTGGCTCCGTGATCAGAGCCCGTGCCACAGCCGCCCTCTGCTTCTGCCCTCCGGACACCTCATAAGGATATTTGTCCAGCAGCATGTCAATCCCCAGTTCCTTTGCCACCGGAGTGATCCGCTTCGCCATCTCCCTGTGAGGCATGCCCTGCAGGACGAGCGGCAGAAGAATATTGTCCCGCAGATTGAAGGTGTCGAGCAGGTTGAACTCCTGGAACACAAACCCCAGATTGTCCCGGCGGAACCGGGCGATGTCCTTTTCTTTCACCGAGCTGAGAGGCTTCCCTTCCAGATATACCTCCCCTTCTGTGGGTCTGTCGAGGGCAGCCAGGATATTGAGCAGCGTGGTCTTACCGGATCCGCTCTCCCCCATGATCGCCACATATTCTCCCGCCTCCACGGAAAAGGACACCCGCGAGAGGGCCTGCACCTGATTTCCGCCGAAACGGGGCCTGTATATTTTCTTTATGTTTTTCACATCCAAAACAGCCATGATTTATGACCTCCTTCTCAAGTTCTGAAATCAGTATAACAAAACAGCCGGAACGCCAACATCGAATCCCGTGACATTCCGACTGTCCTGTGTGACATTTTTGTAATGTTGCGGCAGATCGCTCCGCCTGGAATGGATCGCTCCGCCCGGAACGGATCACTCCGCCTGGAACGGATAGCTGTCAAGCTCCACCGTAAACCTGCTGCCCTCTCCCAGAACCGACTCCGCTGACAGCCTGTGTCCCAGCCGGTCCGCCGCCGTCCTGCACAGATAGAGCCCGATTCCCGTGGATTTCTTATCCAACCTTCCGTTGTACCCGGTGTATCCCTTTTCAAAGATACGGGGCAGATCTTCCGGCGCAATGCCGATCCCCGTATCCGACACGCTCATCCGCTTCTTCTCATCCACTGTGATCGTGATGGAACCGCCGGGAGCGGTATACTTGACCGCATTGGACAACAGCTGTTCCAGAATAAATGACAGCCATTTCTCATCCGTCAGCACCTTCTCGTCCGTTCCCTCATAGACAAGGCGGATCTTCCTGCGGATAAACTGCCCCGCGAACTTGCGCACCGCTTTCCGGATGATATCGTCCAGGCTGTACTCCTGGATCACCAGATCCGATGCATCTGCCCCCAGCCGCACATAGCAGAGCGCCATCTCCACATACTGTTCGATACGGAACAGCTCGGCTTTCAGCTCCTGGTTCTCCTGGGTGTCGTCCTGCTGCAGGAGCACCCGCATCACGGCAATGGGCGCCTTGATCTGGTGAACCCATGTGGCGTAATAGTCTTCCATATCCTGCCGGGCGTTCTCCCCGTGTTCCTTCTCCCGCCGTCTCAACGACTCTTCCCTGCGCACAAGATCCTGGTAGTCCGCCTCCAGGACCCCCTCCGGTGCAGGGAGCGCATCGCCCACGCCTTCTTTTCCCTTCTTAAGGCTTTCCAGCATCCGGTGTTTTCTGCGGAAATCAAGGAAGCCCCAGAGGAAAAATCCGACACTGACAAGCGCGCACAGCAGAAGGGGATACCAGACTGCTGCCATGGTGATCCCGTACAGGGAAAATATCACCGCAAAGCAGACGGAACACAGAACTGCCCAGATGATCACCTTCTTCACTTTACAGATATACTGAAACAAAAGCTTCACCGGTTCCACCTCTTCCTTCCGCTCACTCTGCCGTCAGGATATACCCTCCGCCCACCTTTGTGGTAATAAAATTGTGAAGTCCCGCATTTTCAAGCTTTTTCCGCAGACGGGCAATATTGACGGTAAGCGTGTTCTCCTCAATATAGTTGTCCGTCTCCCACAGCTTGGTCATGAGAGTGTCCCGGCTTACAAGCCGCCCCTTGTTCTCCATCAGAGTCTGCAGGATGCGGAACTCGTTTTTCGTCAGGCTGATCTTCTCTCCCTCGTAGGTCAGCGTGGTGTCGTACAGGTTCAGCACCGCGCCTCTGTGTTCCAGAATCGGCACCTTTCCGGACAGGTCGTAGGTCCGCCTCAGAACCGCCTGCACCTTCGCCGTCAGCACGCTCAGGTCAAACGGCTTGGCAATGAAGTCATCGCCGCCCATATTCATGGCCATAATGATGTTCATGTTGTCCGCCGCCGATGAGATAAAAATCACCGGCACATTGGAAATCCTGCGGATCTCACTGCACCAGTGGTATCCGTTAAAAAACGGAAGCGTGATATCCATGAGAACCAGATGCGGATCATAGTCCGTAAACTCCGCGAGCACGTTCCTGAAATCTTCCACATACTCCGCCTCGTTTCCCCAGGCGGTCATCTCTTTGCGGATCGCCTGTGCCATGGCCAGATCGTCCTCAACAATCAGAATCTTGTACATTCCTTCTACCTGCCTTTTTCAGCCCAGAATCTGAATCGCCGCGTCCTCGTCTCCGGTGATGGAAAAACCTGTCTTCTCGTAAAATCCCGCCATCAGCACCTCGTACTGCGCCGGTCCTTCATATCCCACGGGCGCAAGCTTGTAGCCGAGAGGCGCGCGGATCAGTGTGACGCCCTTCCTGCTGAGCTGGTCCAGGATCTCGATCATGCATACACTGCCATACCCTTTTCCCCTCAGCCTTATGTCCGTGACATAGAAATCAATAATCTCCGCCTTGAACTTCGTCTCAAGGAAATACTGGAGATGGAACACGGGCGCGCCGTCCTCGAACACATCCACATTTTCTCCCTGGTAATGAAACTCCAGAATATGGGCGCTTTTGTCGGAAAGGGTAACGCCTCTGAAATAATCTTTTCTTATGTATAGTGCTATCGCCATAATCTTTGCCTTCCTTTTCTTCCGGTAAAAGATTTCTGTCTGCACCAGTCATTATAACAACCGGGGCAGGGAAAAACAACGCTGTTTCTGTAAAAAATCTGTCGGCGCCAAACCGGAAAACAAAAGGGCTCCGTCCGCTCTGCTGCGCTGCAAAGTCGGGGAAGCCCTGTATCTTTGATCCGTTTACCCGATCATATCTTTCAGTCCGGAAAACAGTTTCATGTCGGAATCCACCAGTCTGGCCTCGGAGCTCACCGTCTCCTGCCCCGGTCTGGTCACCTTCAGTTCGATCACCGTGTCCTCCGGCATGCCCTCGCCGCCGAACTGTTCCAGCACGAAATGGAAGAATTCCGGGTGATTGTCAATGAATGCCCTGCGCTCATTGACCACTTTCATTACTGACATTGGATTGATCATCTGTACCATACACCTCGCTTATCAGTCTTTTTGCCTCTGCAACACTGTTCTCATCCGGGATAATCACATAGAGCTGCTGTCCCGGCATGGAGAAGGTCTCCGCATATGTGCTCTGTCCGTCAGAAGTATAGGATGTGATGTTCCAGGTTGCCATATCGGACAGCTGCATCTTCACCAGCGCCGCGATCTGTTCCTGAGGCATGTTCGTCTCGAAACTTCCCGCCACTGCATTCATAACCGAATTATAGTTTGTCAGGAGCGAGGATGACGCCGCCTTGTTGATCACCGCACGGATAACTTCCATCTGGTTCTTCGCCCTCTGGAAATCTCCCGCCGCGAAACTGTACCTCTCACGGGCAAATGCAAGCGCTTCCAGACCGTTGAGCTGGTTGTATCCCTGATGGTACTCTTTGATATTCTGTACCGTGAAATCATAGTCCGAATAAACATCAATGCCGCCGAGCGCATCGATAATCTCGATAAATCCGGTAAAATTCACCCGCAGATAATAATTGATATCAATGCCATACAGCCGCTCCAGCGCATCCATGGAAGCGTCAACGCCGTAAATACCGGCGTGGGTCAGCTTGTCCTTTGCGCCCCCCGTCACGGAAAAGTCCACATAATAATCACGGGGTGTGGAGAGAAGAAGGATGTTCTTCGTCTTTGTGTTCACCACCGCCAGAATATTCACGTCACTTCTGGAACGGGCAGATATGCCGCCGTAGGTGTCAATTCCGCTCAGGTACATGATAAAGGACTCCGGAACATCCTGCGGGACTTCCTCCTCCGGCTGTTCCGTCACTACCTTGTGGGAAACAGATGTGATCTCCCTGAGATCCGTGGAAACCCATTCGTAGCCTTCCACATCGCCTGCGATTCCCACATAGGCACCGTTCATGATAATCGCGCCTATGGTTCCGCTTTTGAGTTCATCCAACATGGTAAACATGCTGTCATATTCCGTAATGTTCAGCTGCCGCCCCAGGGTTCCCTGAAGCTCCTCAACCGTCTTGTCCGTATTCTCCCGGTCAATATTGCTTGTAATACCGAACTGGTATGTGGCCACATCCGTCAGGACCTGCGCCGGGTCATCCTGCATGACGTAGACACTGACTACATCTGTCTCCGTCTCCGTCGTGGAAACCTGCCGGATCGTTGTATCCATCTTGTCCACATAGTAACATCCCGCGATACATGCAACAGCCAGTAACGCGCACAATACGTCTCCTATGATTCCCGTGGCGAACTTCTCCTGCATGATGGCAAACAGCACTGCCAGGATCGCCAGGACGATTCCCAGGATCAGGAGATATTTCACCGGCAGCATGTCAAGCCCGATACAGAAAATGATCAGGACGAACGCTGCCACTGCGTACACTGCGATAAACGAGTAACCGACCATCTTGCGGATCGGCAGACCTCTTCGCTTTTTTCCTTCCATCGTATATCAACCTCTTTTGGTATTTTCTGAGCATGCCGGCATAAACAGACATACACAGAAGCTATTATAGCAGTCTGACCCGGATTTTACAATATTATTCTGAAATACGGCAAAATCCGGCAAGACCTGCAAAGTAGAAAAACTGCTCTTCGCGCAACTTATGGGGCTCCTGCTGACAACTTCCGGTTATCCGGTTATCTTCCCGCATACCGGCGGACGATCTCCTGCATTTTGTCAAACTGCTGCTCCATCTCGTCCACAAGGCGGAACTGGGTCCTTGCACGGACCAGATTGTGTTCCGGATATTCGGTCTTGAAATAAGTATCTCCCTGAAGATAATCCGTGAGGAAACGGATGCCGCACTCCAGCGTCATCAGCCGCGCTCCCCAGGGCAGACTCTCGATCTCCTGTTCCGTCAGCACGTCCCCCGTCTCCTCCAGATAGCCTTTCACATAGAGCTCATAGAGGGAGATGTCAAAGTGCACGAGATCCAGATCCGGCTCGTCCTCCGCCGCCGTGGCAGCGCCGAACCGGATCGAATCTCCGAAATCATTGGCAGCAAGCCCCGGCATGATGGTATCCAGGTCGATGATGCACAGACCTTTTCCCGTCTTTCCGTCAAATAAAATATTGTTCAGCTTCGTGTCGTTGTGGGTCACGCGCAGGGGAAGCCGTCCCTCCTCCTGCCATTTTACAAGCACGCCGCAGTCCGCCTCCCTTGCCAGGACAAACTCCGTCTCCCTCCGGCAGGACGCCGCACGGTTCTTCAGATCCCTCTTTAAGGCAACCTGGAACGCGCCGAAGCGTTTCACCGTATTGTGGAAATCCGGGATCGTCTCCACCAGCTTCTCCGCCGGGTAATCACTGAGCTGCTTCAGGAAATGTCCGAAGCTGCTGCCCGACTGGTAAAACTGCTCCGGCTCCTCCACCTGCTGGTAACACACCGAATCCGGGATGTAGTTATAACACCTCCAGGGCTCCCCTTCGCTGTCCTCGAAATAGTTGCAGCCGCTCTTCGTCTTGATGTAGGAAAGCGTCTCCCTGTCCGGATCACCGCCCTCCCTGCGGATCACATTTCTCAGATATTCCGTCACCCCGAAAATGTTGTCCATCACCCCTGCCGGGTCCTTGAACACGTTGCTGTTGACCCGCTGCAGCACATAGGAGAGCTCGTCCCCGTCCTCCCCGGGCATGTATACCGCATAAGTCTCGTTGATGTGTCCCGCGCCGAAAGGCTTGACATAGCTGCACCTGGGACCGAAGCCGAAGGCATAGATGGCATCCTCCAGATCCCGGTCATTTACCCCGTCTATTTTCCTCCGGGTGGAGAAAATGACCTCTCCTGCCTCCACCTTCTGCTTTGAGACAATACTGCAGTTCGCCTTCACCACGCTTCCCAGGCCGATATGCGCGCCGCAGGCCACAAAGGAATCGTGATCCACCACCGCGCCGCTGTTGACAAGGACGCCGTGCTCGATGACCGTGTGGGTATTGACCACCGCCCGCTGCATGATAAAGCTTCCGCTCCCGATCACCGCACTGGGGCTGACCACTGCCGACGGATGGATGATCGCCGGCACATGATACCCTGCCTCCATCAGCTTCTCCGTCCAGTACAGCCGCATGTTGTTGTCCCCCAGGGCTGCCACCGCCGTGTCATATTCTTCGCGGAAATCCTCATAGTCGCAGCACTTTCCCACCACATCCCTGTCGCGGACTGCATCGTCGAGGAACACCACCTTCTCATAGCCGAGCAGGACTGCCGTCTCCTGGATCATATGGCCGAAGCCGCCTGCGCCTAAAATCAGTAAACTCTTCATTGTACTGTAACCCCTTTCTTCCCGGTACCAATTATTGTTTTATTATAGACGCTTTTCCCGTCTTCTGGCAAGAAAAAGTAGAAGAATCCCTGTTTTATCTTGAGCCATAACGGTCTTTTGTGATATATTGGTTGAGTATTTTTTTGATTGATTTCAAACGGGAGTTATATTTTGGGCAATTTGGGTAATATAAAGTTACTGATAAACTGCATAGCGAACGACATGATGGAACCGATCGGATATATTCCCTTCGGGCTGATTTCGGGCATCCTGTACCTGGTCATTTTGCATGCCAGGAGGAGTTTCCGGAGAAAAAATAATCTGCCGGAAATGAAAAAGGTCTCCCCGCGCGCTGCCGTGCAGAAGGACCTCGTTCATTTTCTCATCATCGTATATGCCGGCGTTCTCCTGAAACTGGCCTTCTTTTCCCGCGAGCCGGGATCGAGGACGGGAATCAGTCTGCTCCCCTTTGAGACATGGGGCACGACCGAGATCGCCCATGCCTTTTTCATCGAGAACATCCTCATGTTCATCCCCCTCGGCGTCCTGCTGCCCCTGGCGTCCGCGCGATTCCGAAAACCTGCGGTATGTATTCTCTCCGGACTGCTCTGCAGCACATGCCTCGAACTGATGCAGCTGATCACCCAGCGGGGATTCTGCCAGCTCGACGACATTATGACCAATACCCTCGGGACAGCGACGGGCTTCGTTCTCTTCTCTGCAGGGCGCCGGCTGAAAGACAGATTCGCCCGCTCCCACTAGGCATCCTCTTTCCCCGAACATTATTCTTTCATATTCATTTCATCCCCGGTGTGGTATCTGTGTTCCCGGTTTACCTGCAGAAGACACATTGTCACCACGCCGAGAATCAGCCCCAGAAACAGCCCTCCTATGAATGCTGCCAGTACCATTTCCCATCAACTCCCCTTAATTTGTTCTCACTTTCTGCGGATTTTCAGTATCTGCTGAAAGTGTACCCCTTTAAAGAAAGTTTATGCGGGGTGAGGGGAAATCATGCGGAGAATGGGTTGGATGGGAAACAGTGAAAATTTTTTCATATTTTTACCTGACTCCTACGCAGGATATGGAAATTCCGGTTTGCCGCAGCTGTTCAATAACATCCATTCCCTTTTTCTGTCCGAGTAAAAAAAGAGCTGTGGAAAGGATGTCACCATATACCGCAATATCTGTTATGACTGACACACTTGAAAAATCTGAAACAGAGCAGATACCGCTTTGAGGATTTATCAAATGACTGTAAATTATTCCGTCTTTTTCAAAATAATGTTCATACCATGAAGAAGTTGAAATTGCCTGATCTTTCAATACTACTTCTGTTACAATCTTATCAGATTCGTCCGGATCTCGAATCCCTATTTTCCATCCTTCTGCCGCAGGCGAAGGACTGCCCAGTACATAAATGTTTCCGCCAAAGTTCAGGCAGGCATTTTGCACCTGTTTATTTCTTAAATAATGTATAACAGTGCAAAACCTTTCCCGGATGCACCGGGATGTATAGTGATTCCCGGAACGTCGATCATAACTTCCGTTGTTTCAGGATTCAGATGAATATGTTCCATCCCCGAATTGTACAAGATCTTTTTCATGATTTCCGATTCCGGAACGCTCTCCTGCTTTTGGCATTCCTCCCAATATCTGATGCCATTTCCAATGGTTGGATCAAAAATACCATAGCAGTATTTTGAAGCCGTTTTATTAACTTTTAGAAAATCATATAGCATG
>CBJMC01400__coassemble_566_pt1 | contig 107524 bp, 89 predicted proteins | sample CBJMC01400__metabat2_high_PE_029 | metagenome-assembled genome bin CBJMC01400 | reverse complement strand
GGAACGAAAGCAGCGAGCAGTGAAGACGTGGAAGCAGTATCATTTAACGATACTTTTCCAGATGGAACGATCCAGCCGGCTGTAACCGATAATACATTCCAATATGTAAGTCAGAAGGAAGGTCGGCAGGATGTAGCCTACTGGAAAGCAAAATGGAGTGACACTGCAGACGGTACCTATAAAGATAGTCGTTGGGGAATTGTCAGTCCGGAGAATGGAACTTCAGTTGACATAAGCGGGCAGGAATTTTTAAGTTTTGACTTCTACTTTGATGAAGATCGTGTACCTTCGCTGAACAATGCCTGGATCGAACTGGAGGATGTGAACGGGAAAAAATGCAGTGTACAGCTTTCTTCACAAAATACCTTCGGGTCGGCGAGTCTGACTCAGCGGACGTGGGAAAATGTCAAAGTTTATCTGGACAAAATACCGGGGATTGACTCCCTTGATAAGACCCAGATCGCTAAAGTGAAATTTGCTTTCCGATATGAAAGAAACATTTATCTGGATGACATTAAGTTTCTTCCGGCAACTACGATGGATGTGATGACCGGATTTACCGTACAGCAGTCAGATATTCCCGATTACGGATCCGTTGAGGCAAATAGGGAAGCAGGAAACAAAGCTTCCCTGCAGTATCCGGAAGGTGCGGTCTATACAGTGACCGGTGAAAATACCGGAGAAGTTACATACGGAAGAATCGGAGCGGATGGAGAATTTTCTCTTGGAGACGGGGATACAGCAAGTTTCAGTAATCAGTTCCGTATCGGAAGCTATCTGTATGTGGAAGAGACGGGAGTAAATAAAGAAGCATTTACGACAACCTGGAGCATGTATGACGATGGCAATCTGGTTACAACCTACGGAACGGGAACTTCGGTTACTAATCCAGATCCATTGAAGGATCTTGTAAATGTATCCGGATATGCGCTGGATGATGGCAGGACAGAAAAGGTAGGTCCCAATTCGAAACTAGCAAACTATGAGGGTGAAAAAGCGACTAATGATCCAACTATCGTGTTCAGATCTTATGAAAATCCGGATAACAGGGCTATTGCTACGAAGCTGAAAGCAGTTGTGGTAAATAAGGTAAAAACGGGAAGCATTTCTATCAAGAAAGGCACAGCGGATAATTCTCCTGAGTTGGGTAAGGATACGCAGTATACGTTTAGAATCACGTTTACCAATGTCGCGGGATCCGCACTTGAATCGAAACCGATCACTACGGAGGTCCGTGTAAAGCCCGGCGAGACAAAGACGATCACGGGAATCCCGATTGGGACAGACTATGTGATCGAAGAAGTAACACCTGAAGATGGTTCACGCCTGGAAAGCATCATTCTTCCGGAAGGAAATGAGTATGTAGAACTTGATGGGGACAAGGCACACGGAATCCTGAAACCGGGCGCTGAAACCGGCGAGGCAACAACATTTGTATTTAATAATACGAAACGTCCTCTGATCGATATCAGTGTAGAGAAAAAGTGGCAGGATGGAAATGGAGGCGATATTTCCTCAGGTATTGAATCGCCAATCTATATTCAACTCCAACGAAAATATACAGATGCGTCAGGTGAGAAACCTTATGAAGTTGTTCCGATCAATGGAGCAGAGTACATTACGATTGAAAAAGGATATGCAGGATGGGTATATGAGTTCACCGGTCTTGAAAAATATCAGGACAATGCCTGTACCGTGCCATATACATACAGAGTAGTGGAAGGTACAGTTGATGGCGAAGAGTTTACCCCGGTAGAAGAAGGCGGAATCATCATTGTCGATGGCAAGGAATATGTGGTTGATTATCAGTGCCGGGAAACTTCCGGTTCGGCAGGTGATCAGGAGACGACAGATAATATTACCGGAAATGATGATGAAGAGGTAAGCCAGAGCTTTGAAGAAGTTATCGTAAACAAGATCAGTCCAAAGACAAACCTGAAAGTTGTCAAAGTGGATGCATCGGATAATAACAAGAAGCTGGCAGGTGTAGAATTCAAGCTTGAAAAGGGAACTGCCGATAGTACGGTTGCAGCGTTTGTGCCTGACAGCAGATTTGGAAATAATGGTTCGCTCACCATGACGACTGGTGATGGCGAGAATGATACGACATTGGGAGAAGCGATGGTAAGTGATCTGAAAGACGGTTTATACCGGCTGACAGAGACGAAGGCTTCATCCGGTTACAGTCTTTTGAAATCACCGTTGTTCCTGAAAATTGACAGAACAAACGGCTGTACGATCCAGGAAGGAGATTCTAATCCGCAGGAGATCACGGTGGACAGTGAAACGAATACGATCACACTGACCGTTTCCAACCGTCTGCAGTTCGAGCTCCCGGTGACCGGAGGTTATCTCCGATTCTATATGATAGCTGGAGGTCTTGCCCTTGCGGGCACAGCACTTTTCATCTATAGATTGCAGAAACGAAGAAAGGAGGTCAAGACTCCTGGAAAGAAGTAGTGGAGCAATCAACGTAGTAAAAAAATGAAAACCTATATTTTTGAGTGAAAGAGAGGGAAATAAGGTATGAAGATGAAGAAACTCAAAAAACTCGTAGCCGGCATACTTAGCGCGGCTATGGTGATGTCTACCATGGCGGTGACAGCATTCGCAGCAGGTCCTGATACCATTTTGCAGGAGAGCGGAAGTCTGACAATCAATAAATACGAAGGAAATGATACTTCTAAGCCTTTAGAAGGAGTCACATTTACGATGTATAAGATTGCAGATATTACGCAGACTGTGAATGGAAATACAGTAGAAACAACGACAACACCTGTTGCCGCGATTAAGACAAAATTGACATCAGAAGAATTGAAAAAAATTGCAAATGGTACAAGCTCAACGGATGAATGGACTAATTTGTTGAAAGAAATCAGTCTTTCTGATTTAACTGAATACGCTCATCAAACGACAAATAAGCAAGGTACAGCAGTATTTAATAGCGTACCGCTTGGTATTTATGCAGTTGCAGAGACGGATGCACCTAGCCAGGTCGTGTCTAAGACCGCAAACTTTATTGTGTCGATTCCTATGACGACAGATGATGGGGATAGTTGGAATTATAACGTAGTAGCTAATCCAAAGAATACAACGGCATATGGCGGAATCACTCTTCTGAAACAGGGAAAGACTGGAAATGGTGATCCTTCTGCATTGCTTGGCGTGCAGTTCCTTCTTCAGCGGAAAAATGGAACCAGTTGGGAAAGAGTTGATGAATATACGACAGATGGGAGTGGAATTATTAACGTTAATAATCTTGAACCGGCGGTTTACAGATTCGTGGAGACAGAGCTTGGTACTAATGAAGGTTATATTCTTGATGGAAAAACGACCTATGAGTTTGAAATCAGGATTGTAGATGGTCAGACACATATATTCTATGATGATAATAATGATGGAAACAAAGAAGATCAGGGAACGAACGGTTATACAATTAATGCTCTGAATGAGAAGCCGACACTTGAAAAGACTGTGAAGGATGGCGAAACGGATGGGAAGCCTAACTGGGATGACGAAACAGATGCAAGCATTGGTGATACCGTAACATGGAAGGTAAGCGCTTCTGTACCGTCAAGGGTAAATGAACTGAAAGTGTTTGCTTTGAAAGACGAGATGTCTTCTGCATTGACTTGGGTATCTGCAACTAATGCCGCTTTAACAATTACAACGACTCCAGAGGTTACACTTACAAAAGATACAGATTATAATTTAACAGTACCGAATGATAATACAGCCGGCGGAACATGGGAAATTACTTTTACAGAAGTAGGAAAAGCTAAACTTGCGGAGAGTAATGTTACAACTATTGACGTAACGTTTAATACGGTTCTCAATAGTAGTGCCAGTGTAGGAAATGTAGGAAATCTGAATACCGGAGAACTGGATTATTCAAATGCAATTTATCCGACTACTGCAGAAGATCCTGATAACCCCAATAAAGATAAAAACCCGGGGGAGGACGTTATTAAAGATCAGGCCTCTGTTTATACTTTCGGTCTGAACGTAGAGAAGGTAGATGGATCAGATACTTCAACGAAACTTGAGGGAGTAACCTTTGATCTTTATAAGTACAATGGGAAAAAAGATAGTGGTGTTACAGAAGCTGATTTAAAAGGCGGAGATGGTGAAAAAATTGCAGTGGCTCAAAGAGATGCTGTTGGTAAATATGTTGTAGAAAAGAGCGGAACAGCAGAGCTTACCACGGACACAAATGGTAATATCAATGTGGCGGGACTCGAAAATGGGGTTTACTATCTGGTTGAGACTAAAACAAACAAGGACTATAACCTTCTCAAAGAGCCTGTAAAAGTACAGATTAATGTAGCGTTTACAACAACGACTTCGACGACAACGTATACAGATGATAATGGAAATACCACAATTACAACTACTGTTAAAACACAAGAGTTTACAGATGGAGGGGATAATACTGGAACTTATAAAATACAGATCCAGAACAACAAAGGCTTCGAGCTCCCCGTTACCGGTGGTATGGGAACCCTCCTCGCTTCCTTCGCAGGTATCCTGCTGATGGCAGGCGGAGCGTTTGTATTCCTTTCCTCCAGAAAGAGAAAAAATGCCTGATTACAAATTTTAGATAAACTCTTTCATTTTACTGTTTCATAGGAGAGATGTGCACTGCATGTCCCTCCTATGAGACTTTCAGCCGGGATCCAGAGGACGCGGGATTCTGGGAACCGGCTGAGAGCCTCAGGGGACTTAAGAGTAGAGGAAGCAAAGGACGGATCAGGAAAATGAAGAAGATAAAGACGATTTTTGCGCTTCTTATGTTTGCCACGGGACTTGGCATCGCGGCCTATCCGGTTATCAGCAACATGCTCTATGAGCGCAACGCCACGAAAGTCGTGGAGACTTACAGTGAGACGGTGGACGACATGGAGCAGGAGGAGATCGACGCGGCGAAGGAAGCAGCGCGCAAGTACAATGAACAGCTCCAGTCAGTCGTTGTCCGCGACGAGAACGGGGAAGGCGAGCAGACCGGGGAGAGTTACGTGGATCTGGTCAATGTAGGCGAGAGCATCGGATATATAACGATCCCGAAGATCGACGTGGAACTGCCGATCTACAACGGGAGCAGTGAAGAGGTCCTGCAGAAGGGGATCGGACACATGGAGCAGTCTTCCTACCCGATCGGCGGAGAGAGCACCCACAGCGTTCTCACCGGGCACCGGGGACTTCCGGACGCGGAGCTTTTTACGAATCTGGACGACCTGGAAGTGGGGGATCGGTTTTACCTCCATGTGCTGGACGAGATCCTGGCCTATCAGGTGGACCAGATCAAGGTCGTAGAGCCCAATGAGACCGGAGATCTGGATATCATCGAGGGGGAAGATTACTGTACGCTCGTCACCTGTACGCCTTATGCGGTCAATACCCACAGACTGCTTGTGCGGGGCGTAAGGACAGCGTATAATGGTGAATTGGAAAGTGATGTGCAGTATCAGGAATTACAGTCGGGGACCATCGCGAAAAGGCTTCTTGATGTGTGGCCCTGGCTCCTGATGGCGGGTGTGGCCGCCATCGGTACGGAAGCAGTGCTGTTTATCCTCCTGGTGCGCAGGAAGAAGAAACGTGACAGGGAAGAGATGTTATGAAAAAAGAGATCTTGAGAAAGGCGGTACAGATACTGGCTGTGATCGCATTTACCGCAGGGGTGGTCATTTTCTTCGGTCCCATGGTAAACCGCTGGATCGCCGGGCGTGACAGTTCTGAAGTGATCGCTGTATTTCAGGAAGAGGTGGCTTCCATTTCCGGCAGTGAAGGCGCGGATGCGGACGGCACAGACGGAGGTGCAGACGGGACCGTGGCGGAAGGCGCAGGAAGTACAGGGACAGATGCGGAGACAGGAGCAGAAGCGGGCGCAGGAACCGGAGCGGATGCTGGAACGGGAACGGATGCGGACGAGGAAGGGCTCGGTGTATATTCCGGGGAGGCGTCTGCCTCCGGTCTGGCAGATCTAAGGGAAGCGCTGGAAGCCTACAACGAGGAACTGTACGAGACCGGGCAGTCCGGGCTGAGGGATCCTTTTTCCTATGAAACTTCCTCCTTTGACCTGACGGAGTACGGATTCAGCCAGAACGTGATCGGCGTGCTCTGGATCCCCCGTCTGAATGAGGAGCTTCCGGTCTATCTCGGCGCGAACGCGTCAAACATGGCAAAGGGAGCGGCTCTGATGGGTCAGACTTCCATGCCTCTGGGCGGAGTGAACACGAACGCGGTCATCGCGGCGCACCGGGGATGGAGCGGGATCCCCATGTTCCGCAATATCCAGTCAATCCAGATCGGGGATAAGATCCAGATCACGACGCCGTGGGAGACTCTCATTTACCGGGTATGTGAGCTGAAGATCATTTCCCCGGACGATACAGAAGAAGTGCTGATCCGGGAAGGGCGGGATCTTGTGACCCTGCTCACCTGTCATCCATATACGCAGAATTATCAGAGGTATCTCGTGATCGCCGAGCGCTCGGACGAGGAGCCCCGGACGAAGGAGGAAGATCTGGCCGAGGCGGAGGGCAGTTACGACTCCAGTGCGCGGGAAGTGGAAGATGTGGACGGAAATACCATACTTGTGGATCCCTCTGACATCAGCCCTTCTTTTCTGGAAGGCACGGAGGCGGCAGGAGCCGGGTACTCGAATCTGCAGATCTGGATGGAGACTTACGGGATATGGATCGTATTTGCCGCTGCGGTCATTATCGTTTCCATCGCGGTGATGTGCGCAGGGCGCGGGAAGAAGAAAGGCAGGAGGAAGAAGAAAAGATGAGTGCATCAAAATACGCAGAGAAAGCCAGACTGGTGGTGGAGGAAGTGGAGAAAGTCATCGCCGGAAAGGACGGTTGTGTGGAGAAGATCATGATGGCAGTCCTGGCGGGGGGACACGTGCTGATCGAGGATATCCCGGGAGTGGGGAAGACGACCCTTGCCGTTGCATTTGCCAGAGCCATGGACTTAAGCCAGAGGCGTGTGCAGTTTACACCGGACGTCATGCCCTCGGATATCACGGGATTTACGATGTATGAGAAGTCGCAGGGCGCGTTTGTCTACTATCCGGGAGCGGTGGTGTGCAACCTGTTCCTGGCGGACGAGATCAACCGAACTTCTGCGAAAACGCAGTCCGCGCTCCTGGAAGTGATGGAGGAGGGCAACGTGACTGTGGATGGGGAGACCCATCCCGTGCCGAAGCCGTTTCTTGTATTTGCCACGGAGAACCCTCTGGGCTCTGCGGGAACCCAGATGCTCCCTGAGTCCCAGCTGGACCGTTTCATGATCTGCGTGGTCATGGGATATCCGGAGAGAGAGGAAGAGATCCGCATCCTCATGGGAGAGGCGGGAGCAGGTCCGCTCGCCCGGACAGAGCCGGTGATCACGAAGGAAGAACTGCGGAGGATGCAGAAAGAGACGCAGGAGGTATTTGTCCACAGGGCTGTCTATGACTATATCGTATCTCTGGCCGAGGCGACGAGGGAACATCCCCTGATCTCGCTGGGATTGAGTCCCAGAGGTTCTCTCGCGGCAGTGCAGATGGCGAAGGCGGGCGCTTACATGGCGGGGAGAGGATTTGTCGTGCCGGACGATGTGGCAGGAGTGTTCCATGATACCGTCAGGCACAGGATCCTCCTGAGCGCCCAGGCGAAGGCGGGAAATATGACTGCGGACGATGTGCTGGACGAGATCCTGGAGACGGTGAAAAAGCCCAGACCGGAGAAGCGGTAGCAGGGGAAAACGGTCAGCAGGGTGGAACGGTCAGCAGGGCGGAGAGAAACGGATCATGATGCGAGGAGTGTGAGGTATGGAGAGGATGAAGAGTAAGGCGGGGTACGGCGCGGTGGTCGTGCTCACGCTGATCATCGCTTTGACCCATGAGGGCGAATTTCCCAGATTTCTTCTGGGATTCGAGATCGTGCTGGCGGCTGCACTCTTTTTTTCACTTAAGGTCCTTGCGGGGAAGATCGAAGTCCATTTCCGGCTTCCGGTTTTCGCGGACAGCCGGTCAAAGGAGATCGTGGTGGAGGCAGAGATCGTGAACCACAGTATCCTTCCCGTTCCTGCGCTGACAGCCGGGTTTATCTGGGAAGATGTGATCTCCGGGGAGCGGGGGACCGTGCAGATGCCTGCCATGGCAGACAGCCGGGGAAGATCGGTCGCGCGTTTCCGGCTGAGGGCGGGACACTGCGGAGTCATCCGCGTCCTCCCCGGGGAAGTCTGGGTGAAAGACTACCTTGCCCTTTTTCGCAGAAAAACAGCCCCGGCGCCGGGACATCCGGAATATGCCGTGCTCCCGGACTGGACGGAGGCGGAAGCGGGGAGCGCAGAGAAACGGCAGAGGACCGGGGGCAGTGAGGAGACGGATGTGAACCGCTCGGGGGACGATTCCTCGGAGATCCGCGACATCCGTCCTTACCGGAGAGGCGACGCCAGGCACAGTATCCACTGGAAACTTTCGGCGAAGATGGAGGATCTGATGGTGCGCGAGCCTTCCGATACGGCCGACACGGCGGTGCTGATCTTCCTGGATCTGTATACGGCGGACAAAGATGCGCTGGCACGGTCGGATCAGGCACGGTCTGAACTGGACCGGTTCTACGAGCGGGCGGCAGCGGCATCCCACAGACTTCTCACGGACGGCGTGCGCCACTATGTTGTGTGGGCGGATCTGGAAGAACAGGAGAAAAGGGCCGGATCAGGAAACGGGATCGTGCGTTATGAGGTGCGGGATGAATCTTCTTTCCGGGGGATGCTGACAGCGCTGGTCCACACGCCTCTTTCCAGCCGGAGGGCAGATCTGGATCTACTTTATAAGGAGCGGTTTTCTGATGAGACATTCAGGGAAGTTGGAAGGCTTTCACTCGAAGCAGGCGGAAGCCGGAAAAGGGAGAAAACGAAAACGGGAAAATAAAAATGCGGGGATCCGGGTGACGGGCAAAGAACTGGTCCAGGTGGAGACAGGAAAGAGCCATCCCCGGGTCTGGTTTTTGGCGGGCGTGATCCTGCTGCTGCTGGAGGCGGAAGGGATCCTCATGGCAACAGTCACCGGATGGGATCTGCCGGTCAATGCGCCTGCAGTTTATCTGGGGACCGCGGTATCTGCTGTCCTGGCGTCGCTGTTTTTTTATGAAGGGCGCCTGGAGGGAAAGCGGAGATATCTGGTGTTCCTCTTTGTCCTGCTTTACGCCGGGCTTTTGTTTGTGACGCAGGATACCTTTCTGAGCGGAGGAAAGCAGTTGGTCAATGCGGTGGTCTCGGCGGTGAATCGGGAGTATAACAGTTCGATCGCGGTGTTTTCCCAGACTGCAGATGCTGGGGAGATGACCGTTTTCCTTCTGGAGATCATGCTTGTCCTCACAGGATTTCTGGCGTCGGTCGTGCTATGGCGTCCGGACGCGCTGATCCTCGCTCTGGCGGAGTTCCCGATTCTTGCCGTGATGTTCCTGTGCGCCGGAGAACCTTCCATGCCGGCGCTGTTTTTCCTGCTGTTCGGCGCGGTGGGGACCTATGCGTCTTCCCGTTCGTTCCGGAGAAAGGCTCTCTGGGGGACGCCGGGGAGTGAACAGCGGAAACGGAATCTGGAATGTTTTGAAAATGTGCAGAAAAAGATTCTGATCGCTGTCGGGACAGCCGGTGTCGTGCTCTCGATCTTTGCGTTCTATCTGGTGCGCCCGGGGCTGAATGTACAGCTTGAACGCGCGGAAAGCGTGGCGGCCAGAGTGGAGAACCGGATCATGGAAAGCCTGATCGCTCTCCTGCCCCAGTCGGAAAACGGCGGGTTAAGCCTGACTGCGGAGACGGACGGGGGAGGCGTGCAGGACGGCATGCTCGGAGAGACGGATGGGTTTGCTGTAGGTTCCCTTGAAGATCTGCGCCTCACCAGTTCAGTGAAACCGTCAGAAACCGTCTATCTCAAAGGATTTATCGGGAGCACTTACGGGGAGAACAGATGGCTTGCGCCTTCCGGGGAGACATTTTTCAGTGCGGCGTCGAACTGGCAGACCGAGGATGATCCGGCTCTTTATATACAGAATCTGCCTTTTTTGAGGACGATGTATGCTCTGAATATGACTGCAGCGGCTCCTGCGGAACTGACGGTGGAAAGGCTGAATGCGGTGTCTTCGTATACATATGTTCCTTACAATGCTTATCTGAATGAATATTATGATATCCCGGACGGAGACGGGGCGGTGGCAGGCCAGTCGGTCCAGGATGATATTTTTTCCTGGTTTCCGGAGGAGACAAGCAGTTCCGTCCTGGAGGCGTGGAACAGCGATGAGGAAAATGCCGGCGTGCTCGACCGTGTGGAAGCTTCATACGAAGCTTATGCCAGGCAGTGGTATATGGATGTCCCGGAAGGCCTCGACGAGTTAAAGGAACTCTGCGAGGAGCAGGAATTTCATGTGGAGGAGACCGGCGACGTCCCGGCGGACGGCGTGGACGATGTTGCGGAGTTTGTGATCCCTTATCTGACGGAAAATTATACTTATGATATGAATGCGGAGGCGGTCCCCGAAGGTGAGGATTTCCTCACGTATTTCCTGGAAGAGTCGAAGACCGGATATAGTACCCATTTTGCCACCGCGGCTGTTGTTATGTTCCGGATGTGCGGTCTGCCTGCCCGGTATGTGGCAGGGTATGCAGTGCCGGCAGATCTTTTCGCAGTACAGCCGGACAGCACATATACGGCGGTAGCTCAGGCGGATAATTCCCATGCCTGGGTGGAAGTCTACCAGTCCGGCGTCGGCTGGGTCCCGGTGGAGACGACCCCGGGAGCCCTGGGGACAAAAGCCCAGGTGGAGATGCCGGAGGGAACAGAGCAAAATGGCGCTGATGAGGACGGCAGTCAGGAGAATGGGACGGAGGAAGATGGGAATAATCCGTTTTCAGACTTCGTGTCCCGCCTGCTTGACGGAAGTCTCGATTCGGTGATCTTCTGTATGGAGATCGTTTCCCTTGTGGCAGTGACCGGCGCTGTGTCAGGTCATCTGATCTGGAAACGCCGGTGCCATCTCGGAAAAAGAAAGCGGTTATCCGTAAATGAAAATATCCGCGAGATCTTCCGGGCCTTCTATGAAGTGCTCCTGTATGCAGGGATGGATCCCTCGATCGCGTCGGATGATCCCCGGTTTGCAGAGACGGCGGAGAGGTACTGCGGCGGGGCAGAAAACAGGCTGGAGCCGAAGGGGGGAAAACAATCCGGGGCAAGAGAATCCGGGGCAAGAGGAACCGGGACGGAGAATCCCGCGAGTTGCGGAGAGATTCGGGAGTTCTATGCGCTTGTTCTGGAGGCTGTGTACGGGGATACCAACTTGCAGGAAAAAGACCTGATCCGCGCCAGAAAGTATTACCGGGAGCTGGTTCCCCCGGTACTCAGACAGATGAGATTCATTCGCCGGATCAAAGCGGTTGTCTGGCGGGGATATTGAGAAAAATCCTGCACATGATGTGGATAACTTTTTATAATTCGCGTAAGTTTGTTTATAACCCTGTTTTTTTCTAAACAGCGGTTGTAATAAATAAACTGTCATGATATGGTGGATGCACCCGGAGATCAGAATGCTTTTCGGCATATGGATCTTCCGGGTGCATTCAAACATTCTGAGAAATCTGAAAAAGGATATCTGAACAAGAGTGATCTGAAAAGAGATCGAAATTCGGCAGGCAGATCTGCCGGAAATCCAGAGTTTGAACAGGAACCTGCCGGGGTGGTGTTTTCGGGAAGAACATGGTATTATGAAAGGGTAAAATATGAGGCGGAAAGACAAAGAAAAGAAAAATAACAATGAAAATTTTATCATGCTTCCCACGGTGGACTTCTGTTTTAAGGAGCTGATGAATAACGAGAAGGTGCGGAAAGGTTTCATCGCGGCAGTGCTTGGGAAAGATCCTGCTCAGATCCGCAGGACGACACTGATCCCCACGGAACTGCGCAAAGATTCCCCGGACGACAAGCTGGGGATCCTGGATGTGATGGTGGAACTGGAAAGCGGGGAAAAGCTCAACATGGAGATGCAGGTGCCTTATTTTGAATACTGGCCAAGCCGGGTGCTGTTCTATGAGTGCAAGGTATATACCGGACAGATCAGAAAGGGTGAGTCATACGAAGTGTTAAAACCTTGTATCCATGTCAGCATTCTCGATTTCATCCATTTCCCCCAGGATAACCGCTGTTACCGGAAGATCGCTTTCTGCGATGTGGAGACCGGTGAACAGTATACGGACCTGATGGAACTGCACATTCTGGAACTGAAAAAACTGCCGGAGGAAGACCAGAATGAAGAGGGCGTGATCCGCTGGATGCGCTTTCTGAGCGGGAAGAACCAGAAGGAGTTTGAAGATATGGCAGGGAAAGACGAGTATATCGAAGAAGCGTATAACGAGTTGAAGAGATTGAGTCTGGATGAGAAGAAGAGGCTGGAGTATGAGGCAAGGGAGCGTGCGCTGTTGGATTATAATACCCAGATGAGGAGTGCGGAGCGCCGGGGAGAAAAACGCGGAATTGAGATTGGAGAAAAGCGTGGGATCGAGATAGGAGAGAAGCGCGGAATTGAGATAGGAGAGAAGCATGGGCTTGAGATAGGAGAGAAACGAGGTATTGAGCTGGGAGAACAGAGTGCCATGAAAAGACTTGTTATAAAAAAGCTGGAAAAGGGAACCGCCCTGGAAGAGATCGCGGAGATCTTAGAGATGGACATAAGTGAGGTTTCCGAGATCGCAGAGGAGTGGAAAAAGGAACAAATGGAGGAAAACTTTTTAAAACTTGTGTAAGTTTGTTGATAACCCTCTTTTTTACATCAGGCCTGTTGAAAGTAAAATAATGTTATGATATGGTGGATGCACCCGGAGATCGAAATGCCTGTCGGCATATAGATCTTCCGGGTGCATTCAAACATTCTGAGAAATCTGAAAAAGGATATCTGAACAAGAGTGATCTGAAAAGAGATCGAAATTCGGCAGGCAGATCTGCCGGAAATCCAGAGTTTGAACAGGAACCTGCCGGGGTGGTGTTTTCGGGAAGAACATGGTATTATGAAAGGGTAAAATATGAGGCGGAAAGACAAAGAAAAGAAAAATAACAATGAAAATTTTATCATGCTTCCCACGGTGGACTTCTGTTTTAAGGAGCTGATGAATAACGAGAAGGTGCGGAAAGGTTTCATCGCGGCAGTGCTTGGGAAAGATCCTGCTCAGATCCGCAGGACGACACTGATCCCCACGGAACTGCGCAAAGATTCCCCGGACGACAAGCTGGGGATCCTGGATGTGATGGTGGAACTGGAAAGCGGGGAAAAGCTCAACATGGAGATGCAGGTGCCTTATTTTGAATACTGGCCAAGCCGGGTGCTGTTCTATGAGTGCAAGGTATATACCGGACAGATCAGAAAGGGTGAGTCATACGAAGTGTTAAAACCTTGTATCCATGTCAGCATTCTCGATTTCATCCATTTCCCCCAGGATAACCGCTGTTACCGGAAGATCGCTTTCTGCGATGTGGAGACCGGTGAACAGTATACGGACCTGATGGAACTGCACATTCTGGAACTGAAAAAACTGCCGGAGGAAGACCAGAATGAAGAGGGCGTGATCCGCTGGATGCGCTTTCTGAGCGGGAAGAACCAGAAGGAGTTTGAAGATATGGCAGGGAAAGACGAGTATATCGAAGAAGCGTATAACGAGTTGAAGAGATTGAGTCTGGATGAGAAGAAGAGGCTGGAGTATGAGGCAAGGGAGCGTGCGCTGTTGGATTATAATACCCAGATGAGGAGTGCGGAGCGCCGGGGAGAAAAACGTGGGATCGAGATAGGAGAGAAACGAGGTATTGAGCTGGGAGAACAAAGTGCCATGAAAAGACTTGTTATAAAAAAGCTGGAAAAGGGAACCGCCCCGGAAGAGATCGCGGAGATCTTAGAGATGGACATAAGCGAGGTCTCCAGGATCGCAGCGGAGTGGAAAGAGGAAGCTCTCCGGAAGAAATAGTCAGAAACAGCCGGGCTTCCTGATCTGATATCCGCAGGAATATGGCACTTTCTGATATCAGGAGGAAGAGATTCTCAGCAGGAAGCAGGATTTAACACACGCTCCATATCTTCCGGCATCGGCGCAGTAAATTCCATCTGTTCTCCGGTAATGGGATGGCGGAAGCTCAGACGGTATGAATGAAGGGCCTGGCGGCTGATGTACTCCATGTCCGGATTGTACAGATAATCCCCTGTGAGAGGATAGCCGATATATTTCATATGGACACGGATCTGGTGGGTGCGGCCTGTTTCCAGGATGAGGGAGACAAGGCTGTGCCCGTTTTTTTCTTCAACTTTCCGGTAGTGGGTGACAGCGATTTCTCCATTTTCATGATCGATCTTCCGCTCGATAAGAGAGGTGCCGGCTCTTCCGATCGGTGCGCAGACTGTTCCGGAAGGAGGCTGGATGCTCCCGCGGACAAGCGCCAGGTATTCCCGCTCGATCTCGTGACGCACAGCCATACCGGAGAGGATGCTGGAGCTGACCAGATGCTTGGCGATCACGGTCAGACCGGAGGTGTCCCGATCCAGGCGGTTTGTACAACGAAAAATGAAGGGCTTTCCCTGCTGCTCAAAATAGTACATCAGTGCATTTGCCAGGGAATTCCTGTAATTGTTAAGAGAGGGATGGGTCGGCATTCCGGCGGGTTTGTTGACGATAATGAGGTCCTCGTCCTCATAGACGATATCAAGAGGAAGAGGGACTGGCGGTATGTTCGGGGAGGATTCGTTTTCACGGATGTGCACAGTGAGGATATCCCCGGCTGCAAGCTGCGTGCGCATATAGACCCGGACTCCATTTATCAGAATGCTTTCCGGCATCTTTTTCAGCTGTGTGAGATTCTGATATGAGTAACCTTTTCTGCGCAGATACTGCTCGGCGCGGAGTCCTGCATCTGAAGCAATGACCAAATAGTCGATTTTCCGTTCCATTCTTTCACCTCCGCTATGCGAATATCTGTGGCTGCGTTCCATTCTTCCTGCTATTATACAGGAACTCTCCGGAAAATAGAAGAAAGACCGTTGAAAAAGAACACATTTCTTTGTTTTTTAATATGTCCGGCCGGAAAAGAATTGTGTATAATAAAATATAAACTTTTGGCAGCATATCGCTGTAATGACAGGAGACGGGACGCACAGTTTTTTTGCTTTCTTCTTACATATGTATTATAATGTAAAAGAAAATTTCCGGGAGATTGAGAAGAAGATGAGTCCCGGTGGGGGATACATCAGGGGGAAGGATGAAGATTATGCTTACGATTCTGATAGTAGACGACGAAAAACTGGAGAGAAACGGGATTAAATTCCTGCTGAAAAGGGAAGAGGAGGAGTTCCGTATCCTCGAGGCGGAAAATGGCAAGGATGCCTTGGGAATACTGGCTTCAAACCATGTCGATATTATTTTTTCGGACATTAAGATGCCGTACATGAACGGGCTGGAACTTACGCAGCAGGTTCGGGAAGCCTATCCGGAGATGGAGATAGTGATCTTCAGCGGCTATAATGATTTTACATATGCCAGGGAGGCGCTTCGTTACGGCGTGGTGGACTATGTCCTGAAACCGGTGGATCCGGCGGAGTTCCACAAGACACTGATGCGTATTTGTGAACATATACGTGGACGTAAAGAGGAAGAAGAGAAGAATAATGCGCAGGCAGACTATCTGATGAAATATTTTTTCATTGACTATCTTTATACCGGAAGCGCGGAGAAAGCGGAGAAACTTGAGCATATTCTGGAACAGGGCAGAGGAAAAGCCGGGCTGGTCGGGCGCAGTACCAGGATGATCCTTGCGGGAGCGTCAAATGGCCTGTTTGAGACGGAAGAAGAGCACTTTATCGGAAATCTGCGGGAACAGCTTCAGAGGGAATTCTATTATGTGAATCTGAATTCGAATGAATCGCTTTTTCTTTTTACGGAGAAATATACGGACTATCGGGCTCTGGCGGAGATGATCCACCAGTTTTTCCTCAAACGGTATGAGACGGACTGCTATTTTGCGGTCGGCGGCTGTCTGGCGGGATGGAGAGAGATGCCGGAGGAGTTCAAGACGCTGGAGCAGCTCCTGCAGGAACAGTTTTATCAGCCGGGCCACCATGTGTTTGTAAACGGGGAGGAAAAAGATGAGGAATCCTGGGACGCAGAGCATGATTCGGAAATTACGGAGCGCATTTCGAAAGATATCGGTTATAAGGATATTACGCAGCTGAAAAAAGATTTCGGCACTCTGGCGCAGAAATACAGGCAGGATAAGCAGTTTTCGGAAATGTATGTGAAATTCGTTTTTTCAGGAATCCTGAAAGAACTCTGTGAACAGATTTCATCGGGAGACGAGAAGAGTCTTTCGCGGAAAGTTGAGAAACTATACCGGTGCAGAAAGATCCAGGATGTATTGGAGATCGTATCAGAGACGCTGAAGGAATATGAAACGCATATCAGTGAGCAGGAGGGAGGCTTCCGCCGTGAGATCTCAACAGTAAAGAGTTATATCCATCATCATTACAATGAGAAAAATATCGGACCGGAAATGCTTGCGGCACAGGTTTATCTCTCTCCGGGATATCTGAGCGCCATTTTTAAAGAAGAGACAGGAGTGACCCTGAACCGGTACATCCGCGAAGTGAGGATGAACAAGGCAAAAGAACTGCTCGAGGGAACAAACATGAAGATCGCCCGGATCGCAAAGGAAGTCGGATTCTCCAACAGTTCGTATTTCTGCCGCAGTTTTCGTGAGTTCTTTGGCATGTCTCCGGATTCATGCAGGAAAGGAAAGTCGGATGAAGAAGCTGATCAGGAAATTTAAAAATCTCAAGTTCAGGTATAAGCTGACCCTCCTCATTGCGGCAGCGGGGCTGATACCGGTAGTGATCATCGTTGTCTACATGCAGTACGGAATGACGAATCTGCTCCAGGAGACTGAAGTGGACAATATGGAAAAGACACTGGAGCAGTCTGTGAGATCCCTGGAGAATCAGGAGAAGATCTATGAGAATCTGGTGGATTATCTCTCCTATTCCCAGGATCTGCGCTCTATCCTGATCCTGGATTCGATGTCAGATTATGAGACGTACAAGGAATATGTGGATGTGGCGGATCCGCTGCTTCAGATGCCGCAGATCTATCATCAGGAAATCCGGAGCATTTCCCTTTATTCGGACAGTATTGAAGTGGCGCATGGAGATACGCTGCTTCCTCTGGAAACGGCAAAGGAGCAGGCATGGTATTCCCGGCTTGGAGATTCCGGACTGCTGCAGTGGCATGTAGTACAGGGGGAAACACAGGAGATTACAGCGTTCCGGATCTTTTACGGAGACGATGATATTGCGGCAGTGCTGGTGATCAGTCTGGATTATGGAGCAGTCCTGGAACCTTTTACAAGCCAGCTGCGGGATAATACGGGAGGTCTTATACTTGACGGCAGCGGTAGCGTGATCTATTCCAGCTACAGTATGGAAGAGAGATATCAGCCGGCAGAGGCGGAGTCTCTGGAATACCTGCAGAGCCATTACACCTGTTCCGTCCAGGAGATGGAGGGGACCGGCTGGAAATTCTGTATGTACCGTCCTACGGAAATCATAACGGAGTCGGCGGCCTCTCTTGCTTTGAGAAACGTGCCGATCGTTGCAGTATGTATTATCCTGATGGTGATAGCGGGGTATTTCTTTGCCAGGAAGACACTGGCAGGACTGGAAATGCTCACAGAGAATATGAACCAGATACATTTAGGCTTCCGCAAGGTGACGGTCAGCAGCGATTCCAACGATGAAGTCGGCGTACTGATCCGTTCCTTCCGCAGGATGATGGATCAGATGAACCATCTGATCTCCGAAGTGTATGAAGGGAAGATCAAACTGCAGAACAGTGAGATGAAGGCACTTCAGGCGCAGATCAACCCTCATTTCCTTTATAATTCGCTCTCTATCATCAACTGGAAGGCAATCGAGGCAGGGGAGGATGAGATCAGCCAGGTTACACTGGCGCTGTCCACTTACTACAGGACCAGCCTGAACCGGGGGGAGACGATGACGACAGTGGAGAGTGAGGTCAGCAATATCAGGGCGTATCTGCGGATTCAGCTGATCATGCATGACAACAGTTTCCGGGTTGAGGAGAAGATCGATCAGGAACTATACGGGTACGAAATTCCCAAGCTGATCCTGCAGCCTCTTGTGGAAAATGCCATTGACCATGGGCTTGACATGTCGGAAAGGGAGGATAAGATCCTGGAAGTCTCTGTGTTGGGAGACGGAAATGCCATTGTGTTCTGTGTGAGGGACAACGGAATGGGGATGGAACAGGATAAAGCAGATGAGATCCTTACCTACCAGTCCCCCGGATACGGGGTGAGGAATGTATATGACCGGATACAGGTTCTGTACGGAAAAGACGGAAGCATGAAGGTGAAAAGTGCTCCGGGGGAAGGGACGGAAGTGACGATCAGGATTCCGAAGAAAGCAGGGAAGAAAACATGAGGAAAAGGAAGAGAATCATACATGCGGCGGCAGTCATTCTGCCGTTGCTTCTGTGTGCCGGAGTGTTATACGGATGCAGTAAGAGCGGGGGCGGACCGGAGAAAGAAAAAGTATCGCCGGAGGATGATACGGAGGCATGGGAGAACGCGGAACACACGCCTCTCGGGAAATATCCGGAGACGGTGGAATATACCCTGGGCAAGATCTCCGGAGCGAACAATTCCAATCTGCCGGCGGGGGAAACTTATGAGGATAATGCATATACGCGATACCTGAAAGAGATCCTTAATATTCAGAACGTGGATGCATTTGAACTTCAGACCGGAGGATCCTACGAAGAAGCACTTGAGGTTACTATTGCAGATAAGAACATACCGGACGTACTTGTCGTGAATGGACGGGAAAATCTGATCCACCTTGTGGAAGCCGGTCTTGTAGAAGATCTGACGCAGGTGTATGAGGAATGTACGACTGACACGATCAAGGAAATGTATGCAAGCTATGGGGAAGATCTGCTCGGGTCAGCTACATTTGACGGGAAGCTCTACGCTTTCCCGAACTGCGAGATCGATGACGGACATATGCTGCTCTGGCTGCGGACGGACTGGATCGAGCAGCTTGGTCTGAAGGAACCGGAGTCGATGGACGAAGCAATGCAGATCATTAAGGCTTTTGTAGATCATGATATTGCCGGAAACGGAGAGACCATCGGTCTGGCATGCAGTACGGAACTTATTGCCGGATCCAGTGCGACTTATGGAGTAGACGGGGTTTTCGCCAGGTTCGGCTCTGCTCCGGAGCGGTGGATCCTGGATGACGATGACGGTGTGGTGTGGGGATCTCTGACAGACGAGACAAAGGAAGCTCTGGCATTTCTGAATCAGCTGTATGAGGACGGCATTCTTGATTCCCGTTTCCTCCTGCGGCAGACGGAAAATATCGATGATCTCGTGATAAATGGGAAGTGCGGTGCAATATTCGGGCGTTGGTGGGCGCCGAACAATCCGCTGAGCCTGTCTTATGAGGCGGATGATACGGCAGTGTGGAAGCCTTATCTTTTTGCCGAAGATGTGCAGGAACAACCCCAGACATTTGAGGCATATGATAAATGGATGTATGTTGTGGTACGCAAAGGATATGAGCATCCGGAGATTGTAGGAAAATATGTGAGTGCTATTTTTGATTACTCCAGGTATGAAGATGACCGGTATGCCAACGATGTAAACAAATATTTTGCGATCAATGTGGATCCAACGGCGCGGCCGATGAACATAAACGTAGATTACATTGACGCACTGTTTCGGTGTGAAACAAATCTTGAGGCTGCCCTGGACGGTGAGATGAGCAGGGATGAACTATCCGGTCTTGAAAAATCCTATTACGATACCTGTGAAGCATACCTGAATGAAGAGCGGGGAAGTGCCAATGAATGGGCGGCATATGCATCGAGAATTCAGGCGGTCCAGGTGCTCAAAGCGGTCGGAAACGCAGAAAAACCGGTTATTTCGATAGGTGATGCAGATGCAGAGATCCCGCAGAATCTCAGAGATATGGAAAGGGAAGCGTTCCTTCAGATTATTGTCGGCGAAAAACCGGTAGATTATTTCGATACTTTTGTGGTAGAATGGTATGATAATGGAGGCGCAGAGCTGACGGAGAGCGTCCGTGCGTCATACCAGGAAACATTGAAGTAGAGAGGAACGAAAAGACAAAGATGGATATTAATCAGAAAATTACGGATGAACTCGCGGTGAAGCGCTGGCAGGTGGATGCAGCGGTAAAACTGATTGACGAGGGGAATACGATTCCGTTTATTTCAAGATACAGGAAGGAGGCGACAGGTTCTCTTAACGATGAACAGCTCAGGAAGCTGTATGAGAGACTGGTCTATCTGCGCAATCTGGAGGAGAAGAAGGAACAGGTGATTTCCAGTATCGAGGAGCAGGGGAAGATGACAGAAGAGCTGCGTGCGCAGATCCTTGCAGCCCAGACACAGGTGGCGGTGGAAGATCTGTACCGTCCTTACCGTCCGAAGAGGCGGACCCGTGCTACCATTGCGAAGGAGAAGGGGCTGGAGCCTCTTGCTGCGCTGATCATGCTGCAGAATGCGAAGGAGCCTCTTGAGAAAACGGCGGAAGCATATGTTTCGGAGGAGAAGGATGTGAAAACCGCGGCGGACGCTGTCGCCGGTGCGAAGGATATTATCGCAGAGTCCATTTCCGACAATGCGGATTATAGAAGTTGGATCCGCCGGACGACCATGAAGAAGGGAAAGGTTGTCTCTGCGGCAAAGGATCCGGAGGCGGAGTCGGTTTATGAGATGTATTATGAATTTGAGGAGCCGGCGGCGAAACTTGCGGGACACCGTGTCCTGGCACTGAACCGCGGAGAGAAGGAGAAATTTCTCACTGTAAAGGTGGAGGCGCCGGATGATGAGATCATCAGTTACCTTGAGCGGAAGACAATCACCAGGGATAATCCCTATACCACACCGGTTCTGAAAGATACCGTGGAGGACAGCTATCACCGGCTGATCGCCCCGGCGATCGAGCGGGAGATCCGCAGCGAACTGACCGAGAAGGCGGAGGACGGAGCCATCGAAGTGTTCGGGAAGAACCTGCACCAGCTTCTGATGCAGCCGCCCATTGCGGGACATGTGGTGCTCGGATGGGATCCCGCTTTCCGTACCGGCTGCAAGCTGGCGGTTGTGGATCCCACAGGAAAGGTGCTGGGGACGACAGTGATCTATCCGACTGCACCGACCACGCCGAAAAAGATCCAGGCAAGCAAGGATCTTTTGAAGAAGATCATACCGAAATATCACATTTCTCTTATCTCTCTCGGAAACGGAACGGCGTCCAGAGAATCGGAACAGTTCATTGTGGAGCTGTTAAAAGAGATCCCGGAGAAGGTGCAGTATGTGATCGTAAACGAGGCAGGGGCGTCTGTCTACTCCGCGAGCAAGCTGGCAAGTGAAGAGTTCCCGAAGTTTGATGTGGGACAGAGGAGCGCGGCGTCCATTGCCAGAAGGCTGCAGGATCCTCTTGCAGAACTGGTGAAGATCGACCCCAAGTCCATCGGCGTGGGGCAGTACCAGCATGATATGAACCAGAAGAAGCTGGGCGAATCGCTGAATGGCGTTGTGGAAGACTGCGTAAATAAAGTCGGCGTGGACTTAAATACCGCGTCGGCGCCGCTTCTCTCCTATATTTCCGGAATCAGCAGCACGATCGCCAAAAATATCGTGGCATACCGTGAGGAGAACGGACGCTTTACAGACCGCAGAGAACTGCTGAAAGTCCCGAAACTGGGACCGAAAGCATTTGAGCAGTGTGCGGGATTTATGCGGATCCTGGAGGGAAAGAATCCGCTGGATTCCACAGGCGTTCACCCTGAGTCCTACGAGGCGGCGGAGAAGCTCCTCAAAAAGCAGGGATATACGCCGGAGGATATCACAGAGCACAATCTGACCGGACTGTCGCTGACCATCCGGGACTATAAGAAGCTGGCGGATGAACTGTGGATCGGCGAGATCACTCTGAGGGATATTGTGAAAGAACTGGAGAAGCCTGCCCGCGATCCCAGGGACGAGATGCCGAAGCCGATTCTGCGCACGGATGTGCTGGAGATGAAGGACCTGAAAGAGGGAATGGTGTTAAAGGGAACTGTGAGAAATGTTATTGATTTCGGGGTATTTGTGGATATCGGCGTCCATCAGGACGGTCTGGTTCATATCTCCCAGATAACAGACAGATATATTAAGCATCCGCTGGAAGCGGTGAGCGTGGGGGACATCGTGGATGTGAAAGTGATGAGCGTGGATCTGAAGAGAAAAAGGATTCAGCTCACGATGCGGGGAATTTCAGCCTGATCCCGGAGAAACCGGAGGAGAGCAGGACGGCGGACGTCCGGAAAGGAGAAACATACCACGATGAGCACGGAGTATGAGAAGAGAGAGAAACAGGAAAACATAAGAGATGTGTCAGCGTCAGAAAAAGTGAGCGGGAAAAACAGGGAGCGCGCCGTCCGGATTCGGGAAAGGGCGGAGAAGATCCGTTCCCGGATCGTGGAAGACAGAAGAGTTCTGCACCAGGATCCGGAGATTGGGATGGATCTGCCCCGGACCAGCGCATATATCTGCAAATGTCTGGATGAGATGGGGATTTCCTGGAAAATGTGCGGAGGACCGCTCCCGCGGAAGATGACGGAAGACTACATGGCGGCGGGATTCCCGCGGATGGAGCGGGCAACCGGAGTAACGGCGGTGATCGGCAGCGGTAGTCCCTGTATCCTGCTGCGGGCGGATATGGATGCCCTGCCGGTGAAGGAAGAGAATGAACTTTCCTTCCGGTCCTGCAGCGGCACCGGCCACATGTGCGGCCACGACAGCCATGCCGCCATGCTGCTCGGTGCGGCGAGAATATTAAAAGATATGGAAGGGGAGCTGAAAGGATCGGTCAAGCTGATGTTCCAGCCCGGTGAGGAGACCGGCGCCGGCGCCAGAGTGATGGTGGAGAACGGAGTCCTGGAGAATCCGAAGGTAGATGCAGCGCTGGGTCTGCATGTGCAGACGGTGGAAGAGACAGGGACAGCCGGGTATGCAGCCGGAGTCAACTCTGCATCCCTGGACAGCTTTATCCTGAAGATTCACGGAAAGGGCGGACACAGCTCCCAGCCTCAGCTCTGTGTGGACCCGCTGATGATCATGAATCAGGTGTACCAGGCGGTGAACCTGCTGGTGACACGGGAGACAGACCCTGCCGCTATGGTGGCACTGACCTGCGGAGTCGCCAAAGGAGGCACGGCGGTGAACATTATCCCGGAGGAGGCCGAACTGCACATCGGAGTGCGGACCCTGGACGTCGCAGCGGCGAATCATCTGAACCGGCGCATCCCCGAGCTGATCGACCACTATGTGAAGGCCTGGGGCGGAACCTATGGTCTGACCGTGTTCCACACGCCCTGTACCTATACGGACGAAAAGCTATGCCGGGAACTTGTCCCGTATATCGGGATGATTACCGGGGAGGAGAAGGTTCATCAGATTCCGCCTATGACGGGGACGGAAGACTTCGGCTATGTGACCGAGAACGTGCCGGGAATGTTTGTGTTCATCGGGGCGGGAGCACCCGGGAATGCGCCGCTTCACAGTCCGCACATGGTACTGGACGAAGATGTACTGCCGGTGGGAGCGGCGGTGTACGCCATGGCGTCGGTATCGTGGCTTGAGGAACACGGAACCGGAAAGGAGGATGCGTAAGATGAACCGTACAGAGAAAAAACAGAGAGGATTTCACATGCCTCATGTATTTATCATCCTTCTCGTGATCATGCTGTTTGTCGTTGTGCTCTCGTACCTGATCCCCAGCGGAATCTATGACAGAATTCAGGACGCGGCAGGAATCTCGGTGATTGATCCGGATACTTTCCGCTATGTGGAAAATGAGACGCCTATAACGTTTATGGACTATTTTGAGGCGATTTATACCGGATTTGTCAACGGGGCGACGATCATGGGAACGCTCTTTATCAGTTCCGGCGTAATCTATCTCCTGGAAGTGAGCGGAGCCTTCGGTGCAGGGATCAATGTGATCCTGAAAAAGACGAAGGGACGGGAGTTTTCCGTGGTCTGTATCTTCTATACCATTTTCGTGATCTTCGGTGTCCTGGGATACGGGGAGGCGGCTTATCCCTTCTATCCTCTGGCAGTCACCATCGGCTTTGCACTGGGCTATGACAGGATGGTGGGGACGGCACTGGCCATCGTGGGAAGCACGGTGGGCTTCACGTCAGGGCTGATGAATACGTTTACCACCGGGGTGGCGCAGCAGATCGTGGGTCTGCCGCTGTTCTCGGGAATCGGATTCCGCGCGGTGGGACTGGCAGTGTTCTATGTGATCGGTCTGGTGGGACTTTATACTTACTGCCGGAAGATCAAAAAGGATCCGTCCAGGAGTCTGATGAGTGAGGAGTATCTGAGTCAGAACCGGGAGGAACATGCTTCCGGGATGGAAGAGATGACTCTGAGGAGAGTGCTGGGGCTGCTGGCATTTCTATGCATTATTGTCGTGCAGGGATACGGATGCATCCGTCTGGGATGGTCCTTCCCGCAGATCGCAGCGATCTATGTGATCCTGGGGATCCTTCTTGCCCTGATCTTCCGGATCGGACCAAGCGAGGCCTGCCAGCTGTTCTGCAAAGGTGCGGTGAGAGTGTTCGCCGCTGCATTTGCCGTAGGTCTGGCTCAGTCGGTGGTTGTTCTGATGAACCAGGCATGTATCATGGATACGATTGTACACGGAATGTCGCTGCTGCTCCAGAACAGGAGCGCGATCCTGGCGCTGCTGATTATCTTCGTGTTCGTGACACTGTTTAACTTCCTTGTGGTGTCGGGAAGCGGAAAGGCGGTTATTGTCATGCCGATTCTTCAGCCTTTGGGAGAGATCCTGCACATCAATCAGCAGGTGCTTGTGCTTGCCTATCAGTACGGAGACGGGATCACCAACAGTTTCTGGCCGGGAAGTTCTCTTGTCCAGCTGTCCATGTGCGGTGTGGACTACGGAACGTGGATCAGATTCTGCTGGAAGATCTATCTCTCGCTGATTGTGAGTGCATTTATCCTTATCATGATCGCTTACGGAATCGGATACGGGCCGTTTTAGGAGCTGTTATTGCAACATAAAAAATCGGGATATCCTGCGGGGAGTATTTCCCCGGGATATCCCGTTTTTTATGCGATTTTTATGCTGTCAGTTCCGCAAACTGCCGAGCGCTGCAAGTTGCCGAGCGCTGCAAGTTGCCGAGCGCTGCAGTTTGCCGAACGCTGCAGGTTGCCGAGCGCTGCAGTCTGCCGAAGCACAGGAAAATACGGCGCAGCAGCCGTCCCTGCTTAGAGAATATTCAGCCCTTTGGCCACGATCATGATGAAGTCCTGTACATTCGTGACAATGGTGGTGGCGGCAAGGCTTCCCCGGTCCAGAAGCTTGTTCACCACAAACTCGTCGGCGTCCACGGTGTAGAGAAATACCGGGCGCACGGATCCGTCCTCCAGAACCCGGTAGGAGGGGGTCATGTTTCCTGTGGCGATGGTGTGGAGCATGGTGGCAAGACATACCACGGTGGTAGCTTTCTTTACCATATTCCGCATGGCTGTCTGTCCTTCGTAGGCGTCCCCGATTACCTCCGGAAGCGGACCGTCATCGCGGATGGAGCCGGTGAGGACGAATGGAACATTGTTCTTCACACATCCGTACATGATTCCGTTATCGATCTTATAGTCCTCGATAAACTGCGGAATGGAGCCGCTCTTTCTCACCCGGTTGATCACATCCAGATGGTTGTAATGTCCGTTGGGCTGGGAGCGCTGGGTGTAGATATCCTGTCCCAGCGCGGTGTGGAACATGGCTCCCTCCAGATCGTGGGTGGCAAGGGCGTTTCCCGCCATCAGTCCGTCCACATATCCGTTGTCCACCATTGCCTGCATGGCCCTGCGGGCGTCCGCGTCAAAGGAGAAGGCAGGTCCCATGACCCACAGGATATTTCCGTGTTCCCGCTCATATCTGAGCAGTTCAAAGAGGCGGTCATAATCACGGGCATAGGAAGTCTCACGGCTTCTGCCCTGGCGGAATACGAACTGGTCGCTCTCAGGTTCATCCGGCGACTCAAAGCCGGTACTGTGCAGATAGATCCCTTCCTCTCCGTTCTCAGTGCGACCGAGGATGACCTTGTCCCCGACCTTCAGATTCCGGTTCTCCACAACTTTCAGCTCCCCGTCATCCCCGATGACGACACTGGAATCCATGCGACTCTCTTTGGCGAGCAGCCATTTCCCGTTGATCTTGAAGTATTCCGGATACATGGAAGTGCTGTGATAATTTTCCGGTGCAACACCGGCTGTGCTGACAGCCTCCCATTTCGCGTCCGGCGCGTCGGTGAATTTTGGCTGTGTAAAGTCAGGTTCTCTGTATTCTGGCATTTGAAACATAGTTTTATCTCCCTTTTTGATATTTTCTCTTTTATTGTATCTGAATTTCCGGTGTAATCGGCGGAACCACCGGGATCAGTCTCTGTGGTATACGCATTCTCCGCCGATATAAGTCTCCGCAACCTTCACCTGGTCGATCTCCTCGGAAGGAATGGCGAGAATATCCCGGTCAAGTACGGCAAAATCAGCCCGGTATCCGGGGGCGAGCACTCCCTGTTCCGGGAATCCTGCAGCTTCTGCTGCACCCCGGGTGTAGAGTTTTACTGCTGTCTGTACATCCACTGCCTGGTCCTGCCCGCAGTCTGCACCGCTGTAAGCGCGCCGTGTTACTGCCAGTTTGATCCCTGGGAAGGGATCAGAAGGCACTGCCCAGAAGGTTGCAGGGGCGTCAGTGGAAAATCCCAGCTTTACGCCTTTCTCAAGGATATGTTTTACCGGATAACACTGCTTCATCCACTCGCTGCCCAGATTCTTCAGATAGCTGGCACTTTCCGCATAGAGGAAAATGGGCTGCGTGACAAAGGAAATGCCGTGGGTTGCCGCAGTTGTGATGCTCTCTTCCGTGGGATCGGTGACATGCTCGATGCGCACATAGGGGATACCCGCTTCCGTCCAGCTCTCCTCCTGTGCCGCCCTTCCGACCATCCGGGAGATGGTGCGGCTTCCCATGGCGTGCATGGAGAGCTGACAGTGGTGTTCCCTGCAGAATGAGATGGCAGATTCCACCAGTTTGTCATCACAGACGGAGATGCCGTAATCATCTGAGGAGCCCAGATAAGGACGGTCCATCCAGGCGGTCCGTCCGGAGATACTTCCGTCTCCGATCAGCTTCAGACCTGCCGCGAAAACCTGCCGGTTCCGGTTCAGCAGCGCCTCTGGAATGTCAAATTCCGGGTTGTCCGCAAAGAAGTCCCACATATAATAAACGCCGACCCTCTGGTGAAAGCCTTTCTGTGCGGCCTTCTCGTAGACCGGAATATTGTCCGTGGAGTCCAGGTTTCCCATGTCGCAGATGGCGGTGATACCCTGGGAAGTCAGGAGATTTCCCAACTCCAGGAGATTCTCCACCTGTCTGTCCTGCACCTCAACCGGCAGATAAGGGGCAAGAAGGTTGCGGGCATTTTCCTTTAATACGCCTGTCGGTTCTCCGTTTTCATCCCGCTCGATCTCTCCGCCCGGGGGATCCGGTGTGTTCCGGTCGATTCCCGCGATCTCGAGAGCTTTGCTGTTGACACAGCGGATGTGGGCGCATGTCCGCATGATGGAGACGGGGGCATCGCTGCATCCCCGGTCCAGATCATAGCGGTTGGGGGACCGCTTTTCAAGTAATCCCTGTTCATCGTATCCCCATCCGAGAACCCACTGATCCGGCCCCTGCTTTTCCCGTACAGTCCGAACAGCTTCGGTAAGTTCTGCGATGGAATTAATAGCAGGAGGCATGACGGTGATCTGCTTCTGAAAATCCGCAAGCATGACCGGGTGCATGTGGGCGTCCACAAACCCCGGGATCACCCTGTGTCCGTCCAGATCAAACGTCTGCGCGTCTTCCGGGATGCTCTCCTGCGGCAGATCTTTTTCCTGCCCGATCCAGACGATACGTCCGTTCTGCACAATCATGGAATCGGCAAAGGGAATCGCGTCATCCGCGGTAAAGATCTTGCCATTGATAAAGAGCTTAATTTTATTTTCGCTCATCGTTCCATTTCTTCCTGAATCATTCATATTTCAAGTCTCACACTCCTCTTTACAAAATCAGCTCTGCAGTTATGTTTTATACCCGCACCGGTTGTCCGGCTGAAAAATAACTGCGATAAGATACTGATATAATTATGATACCAGATGTGGTGGTGCTTTGCAAAAAAAAATAAAAAAATTAGCACTCGGATCTTGACTTGGCTAACATCTACGTGCTATATTACAACTAGAACAAAGGAAGAGGAACAAAAAGGAAGCCGGAAGGCTCCGGAATCCGAATCCCGAGTTGCCATAGATCGCAACACTTGAGACAACTTCAGGAGTGCTGATGGCAGCTGCTTAAAGCAGCTCATAGATAATAATTTCAGAGGTTCAGTATTTGAAAGGAGAAATGACTTATGTTAATGCCGAGTATTTTTGGAGAGAATTTGTTTGATGACTGGATGGATTTCCCGTTTGACAGAGAGTTCTGGGGAAACAGGAACCCGTTGTACGGAAAGAATGCAAAGAATATAATGAAGACAGATATCCGTGAGCATGATACCGGATATGAACTGGATATTGATCTGCCCGGATTTAAGAAAGATGAGATCAATGTTGAGCTTGAGAATGGTTACCTGACGATCTCGGCTGCAAAAGGCCTGGATAAGGATGAGCAGGATAAGAAGGGCAAATATATCAGGAAAGAGCGTTACGCAGGAGCTGCACAGAGAAGCTTCTATGTTGGTGACGCAGTAACACAGGAAGATATCAAGGCGAAATTCGAGGATGGTATCCTGAGACTGAGCATCCCGAAGAAAGATGCACAGGTTGTGGAGACGAAGAAGTCCATCGCCATTGAGGGATAATCCTTTCAGAGCATGTGATTCCCCGGTAAGGGGAAGCGGGCCGGCACAGGCAGTGTGCCGGCTCAACAAGAGATAAGCTGTGGCAATCGTATAATAAAGAGACGGGCCCGGTACGGACAGAGAACCGTACCGGGTCTGTTTTTTTGAACATTTTTCGGAAATGTGTGCGGAAACCTACAAACAAAATAAGCTGTACGAATTATTTTTTAACTGATAGCATTTTCCGCGGACAGTGCTATAATAGAGCGGAAAGGCACAGAAGAAAGAAGGAACGGGGAACTATGGCAACAGACATGACAGAGGGCAGAATACTGCCTCAGCTGACGGGATTTACAATTCCGCTTATTCTGGGAAATCTTTTTCAGCTTACATATAATGCAGCGGACTCGGTGATCGTGGGAAAATTTGTGGGAGACGACGCTCTGGCAGCAGTTGGAACCGCAGGACCGGTCATGAATATGATAATTCTTTTTATCAGCGGAATGTGTATGGGCGCGGGAATTCTCATGAGCACCCAGTACGGAGCGAAAAAATATGACCAGCTGGAACGGCAGATCAGCACTACGATGCTTGGCGGAATCGGATTTTCCCTTGTGATTACGCTGCTTCTGCTGATTCTGGCGCATCCGCTGCTTTTGCTGCTCCAGGTGCCCTCGGATATCATCGGACCGTCCGCGGTGTATCTGCGCATCGTGTTTGCCGGTCTGATATTTACATTTGTCTATAACTTCTTTTCCAATACACTGCGGGCTCTGGGGGACAGTAAGATTCCCCTTTATTTCCTGATTATCAGCGCCTTCCTCAATGTGGTGCTGGATCTGCTCTTTGTCGTGGCATTTCAGTGGGGCGTGCCGGGAAGTGCGCTGGCTACAGTGCTCAGCGAAGCGCTCTGCTGCCTGTTCTGCCTGGCTTATATCAGAAAAAGAGTGCCGCTGCTCTGTCTGGGGAGAAAGTGGAAGGTGTTTGACCGGTCCGTACTGGGACGTACAGTTTCCTACGGCATCACAAGCGCCCTGCAGCAGATGTGTGTGCAGTTGGGAAAGATCTGTGTTCAGACGGTTGTAAATGTTCAGGGAGTGGAATTTATTGCCGCTTTCACCGCCATCAACCGGGTGGATGATTTCGCCATGACGCCCCAACAGAATATCGCCCACGCCTCGACCACCTTTATGGCGCAGAACAGAGGCGCGGGAAAAATGGCGAGGATGAAGAGAGGGTATCTCTGCTCCATCCTCCTGGAGGCCGCCTATACGGCAGTCGTGCTTGTGATTGTATTCGTCTTTTCAAGACAGATCATGGAAATGTTTGTGGGAGAAGATTCGGAGGAAGTTGTGACTCTGGGAATCTCCTATCTGCAGCTGATCGCCTTTATGTATGTGATGCCCGCGGCGACGAACATTATCCAGGGCTTTTTCCGCGGTCTGGGCGACCTGAAAGTGACCCTGATCAGTACAGTCCTGAATATGGCGGTCCGTTTCCTGGCCGCCTGGATCATGATCCATATCCTCGGCGGCGGATTCGACCGGCTTGCCTGGGCGAATTTCTGCGGTTGGGTGGCAATGCTGCTGTTCCAGGTGCCCATGATTACAGTCCGGTGGAGGAAGCTGTTCTCCGCAGCGAATCACGCTTCCCCCTCTTCCGGCGCCCCCTCTTCTTCCTCTGGGATATAATACGGAAAGATCTTTTTTGCAAAGATAAAAGATCCTGCCAACGCCGTTCCGGAGAATCCCAGAAGGATCAGGAGAAACATAAACAGGGCGCCGGCAATGCCCGGGAGCACCATAAGCAGGAACACGGGAACCGCATCGGTGATGAGGATCAGCACGGTCCAGGGCAGGTGCCGGATGGGCATGAGCAGGGCGTTCTTCCCGATGTTTTTCGTGCTGTTGTCAAAACAGGCAAGTACAGGGAAGACGTAGCTCAGCGCCATGAGCCAGACAAACAGGAAAAAGGTAAAGATCATTCCAAGCGGAGCAAATGCCGCTCCCATCCGGTCTGTCAGCCAGCGGTCAAACAGAAGAAAAATTCCCGCCGCCAGAAAGACAAGCCACAGGATGGTCGCCTGTCTGAAATTCTGCTTCCAGTTTTTCCAGTAGCTTCGCCATATGTAGGATTCCTCGTTGTTGATCATCTTGTGCGTGACCGCGTAGAGAGCGGTCAGGTTTGCACCGATGGTGACAACGGGGATGGATGTGACCAGGAAGAGCAGATTCAGAATGATCAGGTCGTAAATTCTTGACAGGGTACGGAAAAATCCATTGTCAATACTAAAAAAACGCATAGTATGCTATCCTCATTTCTCTGATTAAAATTCAAGTGCCTCGTACAACGCAATCAGTGCCAGCGACTGGCCGTATGCCATGGGGTGGATGATGATGTTTTTGTAATGGTCTGCATTGTATCCCATGGCTGTTCCTGCGGATACGTTATGTACGATGCCGTCCTCGCCCACGTTGTCGGCAATCGCCCGGATGGCTTTCTCTGCACAGTCTCTGTAGGAATCATCCAGAAGCCCGGTCTTGATGCCTTTGATCAGACCGGCAGCGATGGCGGCAGAACCGGAGACTTCATCGTAGGATGTGCTGTCTGTAAGCACGGTGGACCACAGCCCGGAAGGTGACTGGAGGCTCTTTAATTTTTCCGCCTGCGCCCGGAATGTGTCCGTCAGGAAAACACGTACGCCGGGATCAAGAGCGTCCCCGCTGTCGGCGATAAAGTCTGTGATGCCCAGGGTGAACCAGGAGTTGCCCCGACACCAGTAGACGCCGCCGAAGTTGTCGTTGCGGTCAAAGCTCCATCCGTGATAGAAGAGACCGTCTTTCTTTTCGTAGAGATATTTGATGTGGAGCAGCGCCTGATGTACCGCCTCCTGCCGCCATTCTTTATTGTCATAGCGGATTCCCATTTTGTTGAGGAAGAGTACTGCCATGAAGAGGGTGTCGATCCATAGCTCGGACTCGTTGAGGATCACGCCGTTGCGGTCACCGATGGCGCTTGTGACGTGCTGGAATCCGCCCTCCTTTGTCTTCGGCAGTCCGTGGATGAGCCAGTCCGCCTGTTGGCGGCACATTTTTTCATAGTGCCCATCTGCGTCATCCAGTTTGTCCATGAGGCTAAAAAGAGTCAGGTACGGCGCGGTTGTGTTGATGTTTCTGCTGGGCAGGCCGATGGCAAGATTCTTTTCAAACCAGGACTGAAAGAAGGACATATATCTGTCATCTTTGTAGTAATCCTGCAACTTTAACAGACCGTACAGTCCCACTCCCTGGGGCCAGTCCCACTCCTCGATGCCGAAATCGCGGTTGCACAGTCCTGTGCGTTTCGCCTCTTCCTCGGACATTTCCTTGTCCTCGTCGTAATCGGCGCCGCCCATGTTCATAAGGCAGTCCACTACAAGGGTAATTTTCTTCAACAGTTCTTCATTTTTCATTACGGTTTCCTCCTGAAATCATTTTAATATAGTTGCTTGGTGTCATCCCGGTACACCGCTTGAAAAGCTGGCTGAAATACTTGGGATTGTTCCCGCACCCGACTTTCTCTGCAATGTACTGGATTTTGGCAGCGTCCGAGCTGGTGAGGAGCTCTTTTGCTTTGTTTATTCTTACCTCAGTGAGATAATTCGAAAATTTCTGGTTCGTTTCCTTGAAGAAACGCTTGCTGATATAATCCACATTCATATATAAATAATTTTCCGAGATCCACTTCAGCGACAGGTTGGGGTTCTCCAGATGGTCATTCACATATTTTTTGATCTTTGTGCTGAGCAGCCCTTCATCGGAATCCAGATTCTGAGTTTCCTGAAAAAGCATGTAGATCTTTTCATAGAAATCATCCAGAAGAGCGCAGGCGTCCTCAATCTTGCTGAATTCCAGCAGATATTCTGCCGTGCGGATTGTGCTGACCCCGTACTGGGAGCCGTAACGAAGGAGAATCGACGAGGTCAGCTGCCGGAGAAACTCCGCGTCCGAGATATCGGAGAGAAGCTCTTTCAGCGTTGCCAGACATTTCGCCTGCTCTTCATAGGGCGCCTCGGCAGCGCAGAGCTGTTCCGTCACCTGCATGACATGCTGCATAATATTTTTGTAATTGCACAGAGGCAGAATCCCATAGCCGTTGCTGTAATAGATTGTCTCGTAGCGGCTGATCTTGGGGAGCAGTTCCGTGAGCAGTTTCTCCAGGGAGGAAAAACTTTCTCTTTTGTACGCCGGCGCCACGGTCTGCACGCGGAAAGAGAGTTCGCCCAGGAAACGGTCGAGTTTCTGGTTCCAGACCGGAAGCGACGGGTAGAACAGGATCAGCGTGTTCTTTACATAAATGTACTGGAAGGATACGCCGGAGAGTTCTTTCCTGCGGAAGGACTCGATCTGCTCCACTGCATCGAAGAGATTTTCCTTTTCCACATAGAACAGGTAGCAGAGCTCGTAGGGCGTCGCCTGGAAATCCAGGTATTTCTCGTAGGTCCGGCAGATCGCTGACACCTTGAGGGAATAGCCGGAGGCGATACACTGGTTGAACAGGCTTAAGAAAATATCGCTGCTCAGCTTCAGCGCCGCATCCTGGGTCTGTTCCAGGGCAGTGCGCTCTGCGATTTCCTGCATGGTTTCCGCGATACAGGCGATGATCTGCTCTTCGCTGCAGGGCTTCAGCAGATAGTGGCGTATTCCATATTTCATGGCCTCCTTGGCGTACTCAAAATCCCCATATCCGGACAGGATGATGAATACGGTATCCTTGTTGATGCTGTGAACTTTCTGGATCAGTTCAAGCCCGGAGAGCTCCGGCATCTTGATGTCTGTCATGACGATGTCCGGATATTCGTCCAGAATAATGTTGTAGGCTTCAATACCGTCCGAAGCTGTGCCGATCAGATCGATTCCGAATGATTTCCAGTCGATCAGAGCCGCCATGCTCTCGCGGATAAAGCGCTCGTCGTCTACAATTAAAAGTTTTATCATAATTTCCTCCCGGGGATTTCCCCCTGTATATTTATTTCCCGGCCGTGTGCCGGAACTTTTATGCGTCAGTTATGAAATAGTTTCTGCCTGTTCTGTCCCCTCGCCGCTCTGAGCCGCATTTTTCCGGGGAATGCGGATGCGCGCAACCGCATGTTCCTCGTCGCTGTTGAAGAGGGTCAGGCCGTATTCGTCCCCGTAGATCAGGCAGAGACGGCGGTGGATGTTGAGAAGGCCGATGCCGAATCCACGCGGCACAATCTCGTTTGTCTCCAGTTTATGCAGAAGGTCATCCTCAAACTGGGAGCCGTTGTTGACTACCTCAATACAGATTTCCTTTTCCGTGCAGTACCCGTGGACCTGGATATAACAGGTGTCAAGCATTTCTTCCAGACCGTAGGTGATGGCATTCTCCACCAGTGGCTGCAGAGTGAGCTGCGGAAGACTGGTGTTGAGGATATCTTCGGAGACATCCTCAGAATATTGAAGCCGGTCCTCGAAGCGGATCTTCTGGATTGTCATATAACTGTGAACCAGATCCAGTTCCCGTTTCAGTGTGGAACTTCCGCTCTCCTTGCTCAGCGTGGCACGGAGCAGGGAGGCAAGCGCCTCGATCATGGCGGAAATTGTTTTGTCCCCGCTTACTTTGGCGCGCCAGTACACCACGTCCAGCGTATTGTAAAGAAAGTGAGGGTTGATCTGGTTCTCCAACGCTTTCAGTTTTGCCTCTTTTGCCAGGATTTCCTTCACATAGTTATCACGGATCAGCCCCTGGATCTTGACTGCCATGGAATCGAACTGCTGATGAAGCTGTCCGATCTCATCCTGCCTGCAATCGTAGTCATAGCCGGATTCCGGGAGCACGGTCTCGTTTTTTCCGAACTGCTTCATTTTTCCGATCAGGCTCTGGAAGTGATTTGTGATGGAGGCGATGAACCAACGTGAGAGCAACACTCCCACAAGCGTCAGAATCGCGATGACAAACAGGCAGAGAACCAGGGCAGTCTGTTGGGTTGAAGCAAAAGAACTGTATGCCATAAGGCAGAAATAGTCCCAGCCATAGTCCGGAATCTGCCCGCGGATATAGAAGTAGGGTGCCCCATCTATGGTGATGACTCCGTAGTTATCTTTCGTGCGCAGGGCGGCGGAAGATAACTGTTCTTCTAAAAAAGAACCTGAGCGGTAGATCTCTGTGTCTCCGTCAAAAAGGAGATATCCCATACTTTTCTCTGGAACAACGGAACTTGTCGCCGAGGCGATCAACTCATCCAGATCGATGGATACAAGAAGGGTTCCCAGATAGTCCAAACGGAGTTGGGAAGCCCTGCGGATGGTTCGGGAAAGGAATAACCCGTAATCATTTCCGTATTTGGTGATCCAACAGGGATAGCCGGGATTTTCTTCCGCTGTAGTGAGACAGTACTGTATGATGTCAGCGGGAACCTGATCACTGCGGCTCTTATAACTGTAGATTGTGTAATTCGGGTTATACAGGTTCAGATAGTATACACAGTTTTCTCGGTAGTTCTGATAGTAATCCGGTATTTTATAGGAGAGAATATCATAAGCCGTATTCCTCTGGAGAAAATCAGCAGAGTCTGCGACAACAGCCAGATTATCCTGAATGTCGGAGTCAGCGATCATAATGTCAGTCATATTTTCAATATTATTTAATTTTTTCGATATATCCTCGGCGCTGTAGGAAAGAGAGCCGGCAAGGGTCTGATAGAGCAGAAGGTTATTGGCGTTTGAAATTAGCCGGATTCCAATCAGTGCTGCACTTAGAATCAGAATAACAACGGTAAGAACTATGAGCAGAATCTTAGTATAGATCGAAAGGGTGTTTATTTTTCTGAGCAGGTAATTTTTCATTTTCATGCCGGCCCTCCTGGATGTCTCTGATTAAAGTAAATTTACCGGTAGTGTCCTGGAGACAGCTGTATCTGACAGTGCTGCCTTTCCTATCCGGTATGTACTGATTATAGTTGAAGTAAATCTTAAATTACAATAAGGGAGGGCGGATAAACAGATTTTTTGGATCGCAAACACGGTTTTTTAGAATTTGATGCCGGAAATTTGAGTTTAAAATCAGGAGTCCGGCGTTTATAATCAGACCCATAAGGCACGTGTCCATATGGTGAGAAAAATTTTACAAATATAACCAAGAGGAGGAATACACATTATGAAATTAAAAAAGTTTCTTGCATTAGGAATTGCAGGTATTATGACACTGTCCCTTGCTGCATGTGGAAACAGTCAGAGCGGTCAGGGCAGTTCTGGATCCGATGAAGCAAATTCCGGTTCCGGATCAGGCACATCCCTTACCGTATCATGGTGGGGCAATCAGGCCAGAAATGAAGTTACGCAGAAAGCGCTGGATCTTTATTCGGAACAAAATCCGGGAGTCACTTTCGACGGTCAGTTTGCTGAGTGGGCGGACTATTGGAATAAATTGGCAACTGCTTCAGCAGGGCATACACTTCCGGATATTATACAGATGGATTATAAATATCTGGAGCAGTATGTGAGCAACGGTCTTCTGGTGGACCTGACACCGTATATCGAGGATGGCACGATTGATGTCTCTTCAGTAAGCGAGGATATCCTGAATTCAGGTAAAGTGGGGGACGGGCTTTATGCAATTCCGACCGGCATCAATGCCCCGGCACTGGTATACAACAAAACTGTTACAGATGAGGCCGGCGTTACGATAAAAGATAATATGTCCATGGAAGAATTCTACGATGTCTGCCGGCAGGTTTATGAGAAAACCGGATATAAGACGGATGTTGCTTATGGAAACGGAGACGTCTTTATTGAATACATGATGCGTTCCGAAGGAGCGGTTCTGTATGAAACAGGGAAGATTGGCGCCACCCAGGAACAGTTGGAAAAATTCTTTGATGTATATGAAATGGGCATTTCCGAAGGATGGATGTGTGCACCGTCTATCTATGCAGAACGTACGCTTAACAGTCCGGAACAGTTTCCGTTGGTATACGGATCCAGTCCGGATACGATGAGCTGGTGCGCTTTTACTTATTCCAATCAGCTGGGAACGCTCAGGGGTGTTGCTCCGGAGGGAACGGAGCTCGCAATGACAACATGGCCGGCAGATGACCAGATGGCAGCAGACTATCTCCGTCCCGGAATGTTCTTCTCTGTAACTGTTGACAGCAAGAATCAGGATGAGGCTGCAAAGGTTCTTGATTTCTGGACAAATTCCGTAGAGGCTAACGAGATTCTTCTCGGTGAGCGCGGAGTACCGATCTCATCGACTGTTGCAGATGCGATCTCTGGAAAAATGGATGAAAGCAACCAGGAGATCATTCGGTATATCAATGAAGTTGTAACTCCGACAAGCTCTGTGATCAATCCTCCGGCCCCGGAAGGATCGGCACAGGTTTCAGAGTTAATTGATCAGTTGGAAGAGCAGGTATGCTATCAGCAGATCAGTGCGGCAGATGCGGCAGAGCAGCTCTATACCCAGGGAAATGCCATGATGGCAAACTGATTTCATAAACGCCGGAAGGTATAAAAAGATTTTACAGAAGCGGCAGATTACGGTACAGAAAGTGCCAGATCTGCCGCCGACAGAAGAAGGAAAGGAGAGTTTGCTTTGAAACGCTCGAAAGTTAAAAAGTTTTTTAATAAAGAGAGCACGGCAGGGGTTGTTTTTACTGCCCCATTTATCATCGGTTTCCTGATGTTTATGATCGTGCCGATGGGAATATCCCTGTACTACTCGCTCTGTCAATATAATATTCTCTCACCACCGCAGTTTATCGGGATACAGAATTTTGTGAATATTTTTAAAGACGATACATTCTATACAGCGATCGGAGTTACATTCTATTATGCGTTGGTTTCCGTACCGCTTCGTCTGATCTTTGCTCTGATTGTGGCAATGATTCTTTTAAAAACATCGAAGATCACCGGAATCTATCGTGCGGTATACTATCTGCCCTCAATTATCGGCGGATCTGTGGCAGTGGCGATTCTGTGGAAAAGAATCTTCGCCATTGACGGTGTCGTGAATAAACTTCTGGGAGCTGTCGGTCTGCCTGACAGTTTCTCCTGGCTTGGAGATACAAGGACTGCGATCTGGACTCTGATTATCCTGGCAGTATGGCAGTTTGGCTCGTCCATGCTGATCTTCCTGTCATCCTTAAAGCAGATTCCGTCCACACTTTATGAAGCAGCAGATATTGACGGAGCGAGCAAGATCCAGCAGTTTTTCAAGATCACTCTGCCGCTGCTTACACCGACAATCTTCTTTAACCTGGTAATGCAGATGATCAACGGTTTCCTGGCGTTTACCCAGAGCTATATTATTACTCAGGGAAGACCGATGAACTCCACACTGTTCTATACAGTATACATGTACCAGCAGTCCTTTGAATTTTATAACACCGGATATGGCGCGGCTCTCGCGTGGATTATGTTCGTGATCGTGGGTCTGATCACTCTGATCCTCTTTGGGACAAAACATTTCTGGGTATACGAAGGAGGTCTGTAGGATGATAGCGAAAAAAAGGACAAAAACAGTTATCTACCATATTATCGTATGCGCAGTGGGATTGATCATGATCTATCCGCTCGTGTGGATGGTGATGAGTTCTTTTAAAGAGACTTCCACAATATTCACTACAGCGGGCTCTCTGATACCGGAGAATTTCACGCTGGAGAACTATGTAAACGGGTGGAAGGGATTCGGAAATGTTTCCTTCGGAACATTTTTTGCAAATTCCCTGTTTATCTCGATTACGGCAACCATTGGAACAATTGCTTCTTCCGCTGTTGTCGCATATGGGTTTTCCAGATGTAAATTCCGCGGAAGAGGACTCCTGTTCGCCGCGGTGCTAGTGTCCATGATGCTGCCGGCGCAGGTTCTTATGATCCCGCAGTACCTCTGGTATCAGAGACTCGGCTGGGTTGGTAGTTACCTCCCGCTGATTGTACCATATTATTTTGCGATTCAGGGCTTCTTTGTTTATCTGATCATGAACTTTATCGACGGTATTCCGACAGAGCTTGACGAAGCGGCGAAGATTGACGGGTGTTCTTATTATACGATTTTCGGACGGATCATCTTACCTCTGATCGCCCCGGCACTGATCACAACGGGAATCTTCTCCTTCATGTGGAGATGGGATGATTTTCTTTCCGCACTGCTCTATGTTAGTGAATCCGCTAGATATCCGGTCAGCCTTGCCCTGAAACTCTTCAGCGACCCAGGGTCGTCCTCGGACTATGGTGCAATGTTTGCCATGTCAACACTGTCCATCCTGCCGGCGGTGCTGATCTTCATCTTCCTGCAGAAATATCTGGTGGAAGGAATCGCAACATCCGGCCTAAAGGGATAATAATTAAGAAAGAAGAGTGAACAAAAATGGAAAATCAGAAAAAAATGAAAGCTGTTGTTACATATGCCCCCATGGATAACCGTTATGAAGAGTACCCTATGCCGTCCCCGAAAGAAGGCGAGATTCTTCTCAAGGTGAAAGGTTGCGGTATCTGTGCGGGAGATCTGAAGGCATATCACGGAGGAATCCGCGTATGGGGAACTTCCGATGAGGACAGATATATGGAACCGCCCTGCATCCCCGGACATGAGTTCTACGGTGAGGTCGTTGAACTGGGCGAAGGAGCAGAATCAGAAGGATTTGCCGTAGGGGATATGGTATGTGCAGAGCAGGTGATCCCCTGTGGGGAATGCGAGTTCTGTAAAACCGGAAAATACTGGATGTGCAGCCGTTCCGCAGTGTTTGGGTTCAAGTCCTATGGAAACGGAGGATTCGCAGAGTATGTGGTTCTCCCGAAGACATGTATCAAGCATAAGATCCCGGCTGGATTCACGGCAGAACAGAGCGCGCTGATCGAGCCTATCGCCTGCGGCATGCATGCTCTGGAGCAGGCGAATGTCCGTCATGATGATGTGGTCGTGATTGCAGGTATGGGAGCGATAGGACTCTCCATGTGTAACATTGCAAGCATGGCGATGCCGAAGATGGTGATCGCTGTTGAGGTAAAAGAAAACAGGATCGCCATGGCGAAAGAGTTCGGTGCTGATGTGGTTCTCAATCCGGCAAAGGAAAATGTGGCAGAGAAGATCCGCGAACTGACCGGAGGTCTGGGATGCGACGTCTATATCGAAGCTTCCGGAAGTCCGAAGAGCGTGACACAGGGAATGGACGCTCTGAGGAATTTAGGAAGATACGTGCAGATGGGTGTGCTTTCTGATCTGGTGACTGCAGACTGGAACACAATAGGAGACGGGAAAGAGCTGACTATCATCGGATCCCATCTTTCCGCAAAAGTGTATCCGGCAGTGATCCGGGGAATCGAGAAAGGCCTTATAAAAACAGACGGGCTGATCTCTCATACATTCAAGCTTCAGGACTGGAAAGAGGCATATGAGACGGCGGAGAAAGATCCCCAGGCAGTGAAAGTGATGCTTGTTCCGTAGGAACGTGACAGAAAAATCCAGGTAAGGAAATCCCAAACTTTGATTTCCATACCTGGATTTTTTATATAGGATGCTAAATATTTCTGCTGACTGACTTTATATTCCGCGATTTTAATCCCGCTTACATTTTATCAGGCATCTCTTCCCGCGGAATGCAGCGCCGTAGCAGAGTATTTTTTCATAGCCCTCAGTGAAATATTTCCGGGCGTATTCTTTCTTTTCAATCTGCTGCAGGGCTTCATCGCACTCTTTGTCCAGAAGTTCTTCGCTGTGGGACCATTTCGCTTCGATAATGATGACGCGGCGGTTCTGCCGGTCGGTGACGACAATATCTGCCCGCCCGGTGCCCTGTTCGGAGTTGGATTTTACCTCGTATCCTGCACCGGAGAACAGCCCGGTGAGGAAAGCATGGTAATAGTCTTCTTTATAATCAAAATAGCTGATTGTATCAAAAAGAATATCTGTTACATCCTTTGTCAGGTCAATGTCGTTGCCATTCCACCACTTTTCAAAAAATTCCTGGCGGTCTCTTGACTCAACAGTATCTGTAAACCACTGTTTTACGGTATCTGCAAATATGGTTTTCACTTCCTCGTTTGGAATCCGCAGGTTCATCATTCCGTCCGAAACAGATTCGCCCGCAGAACCGGAATCCGGAGCCTTGGTCAGATAACCGGTGAGATAGAGAATGCTCCAGAGATAATCTTCGGAAGAATTTGCGTTATCATAATTCAGATCCTCGATAATCGGTTCCCGGATAATGCCGCCTGCAAGCAGAGTCTCGAATTTGCCGTTGACGGCATTGCTTTTTACATCTATAAATCTGCGGATAATATTGTTGTGGTTTGTGTCCCGCCAGTAATTACCGGGCTGTGCATCTGGCTTCCTGCCCAATGCGCGGAGATGGTTGATGACATCCCACGGACAATAAACTTCTGTATTTCCGAAAAAGTAACCGTCATACCACCGCTTCATCTCCGACAGCCGATCGGAGAATCCGGCATCCGCAAGCATCCGGCAGACTTCCGGCTCAGTAAAGCCGAAGCAGCTGCTGTAGTGATCATCAGAAATCGAATTGGAGATGAAATTGTTGGCGCCGGTGAAAATGCTCTCTTTGGCAATGCGCAGGCATCCGGTCACTACGGCAAATTTAAGCGCAGGGTTTGATTTCCACGCCATGCCGAGGAACGTTTTGACAATATCGAGCATTTCTTTGTAATATCCGTGATCGCTGGCTTTCGCCAGGGGAACATTGTATTCATCGATAAGAAGGATTACATCCTGCCCATAGTGGGCTTTCATCATACGGGTCAGGACGAAGAGTGAGGTCCGTATGTCCGTTTTTTCTCCGGTCTGTTCCAACAGGCGCAGAAACCGTTTTTTATCTGTATCGGAGACGTTCCGGCTGTTGAGCAGATAGCGGTGCTCTTCGCAGAGGGATGCGATGGTAAAACAGATCATGTTGTATGCATCCTCAAAGGTTTCCCCATCGATATCTTTCAGTGTCAGGAAGAGAACCGGCCACTTATTGAGCCATTTTCCGCAGAGTTCTTCCATCTCGGAGACTGCAAGACCTTTAAATAATTCTGTGGAGTCGAAACGGATGTCAAAAAATTCTGCCAACATACTCATGGCAAGTGTTTTTCCGAAACGGCGTGGTCTTGTGATCAGATTTACGGAGAATGTTTCACTCAGCAGCTCTGCTACAAAAGGGGTTTTATCGACATAATAGCAGTTGCTTTCCCGTACTTTTCTGAAATCGTCAATTCCATATGGCAGATTAATCATAGTCATAAGCGCGTCCCCTTTTTTGAGAATTCCTTCAAATAGATAAAGTTATTTGTTTATTAATCCAAAATCACTTCTGTATCTGAAATTGTATCCCCATCTTCCCGCACTGTAAAGTTTTTTCACGCCTCTTTCACGCTTCCTCCTTCACATAATAAGGAAAGATCTTCTTCACAAAGATATGCGAAGCTGCCAGCGCTGTCCCGGAGAATCCGACCAGGAGCAGGATGAAGGAGAAGAGGGCGCCCGCGATCCCCGGAAGGAAGAAAAATCCTGCAACAGGGATGGCGTTGATGATCAGGATCAGAACCGTCCAGGGCAGATGGCGGATGGGCAGGAGGACGGCATTTCTGGCAATGGTTTTCACATCGTTGTCGAATCTTGCCTGGAGCGGGAACACGTAGGTCAGGCTCATCACCCATATAAAGAGAACCACACCGATCAGATAGCGGAAGAAGAGAAAGCTCCCTCCCATTTTCCCGGATACGAGGAAGTCCGCGATCAGAAACACGCCGATCAGGGCATAGATGACCCAGAGGATGGTGGCGTTCTTAAAGTTGGACTTGAAACTGCTCCAGTAGCTTTTGAAAACATAGGACTCCTGATTCTTTACCATTTTCAGGGTGACGCTGTACAGGGCGGTCATGTTTGCGCCTATGGTGATGATGGGGATGGACGTGACGAGGAACATCAGGTTCATCGCCACCAGATCGTAAAGTTTTGTCATGGTAACCGCGAATTTCCCTTCCGGGTCAAACAGTCTCATATCGATACCTCTTTTCTTACTTTTTTGTCTCAGTCATTTTCTGAATATATTCCTTCGGCGTCATTCCGGTAAATTTCTTAAACAGATGGCTGAAATACTGGGGGTTATTCCCGCAACCAACCTGTTCCGCCACGGAGTAGATCTTCTCCGTGTCGCACTGGAGGAGGAGCTGCTTTGCGCGCTCGATCCGCAGCCCGTTTAAGTAGGCCGAGAACTTGGTGCCGGTCTGGAGCATGAACTGGCGGCTTACATAATCCACGTTCATGAAGAGCTGTGTCTCCACGATCCATTTCAGCGTCAGGTTGGGATCCGCGATATGCTTCTTCGTATAGTCCATAATCTCCTGGATAAAAGGCTTGTATTTCCCTTCCTCCCCAGCCGGTTTCCCGAAGAGAGAGTCCAGTTTTTCAAAAAGGAATGAGCAGATCTCTTCTGTAGTGCTTTTACTGCTCACAGACGCCATGAATTCCGTGATATCTGCCGCGGAATAGTTGGAGTTATTCTGCATTGCCTTCATCAGGATGCTTCCGGTGAGCGCCTGCAGAAGATCTTTATTCTTGATGCCGGAGATGATGTTCCGGATCTCGCTTATGTACTGCACCCGTGTCTCTTCATTTTCTGCGTGGGACAGGCTGTCGGCAAGATCGGTGATCTGCCGGAAGAGGGAGGCGTAGTTGTAGATCGTGGTACTCTGATCCTGCGAGTAAAGGGAAATGGTCTCATACCGTTTGACTCTGCCGCAGAGTGTCTCAAGCAGAGAGAGAAGGCTGGAGCACTCCGTTCGGTCGTACACGCACATGCCGGGATGGGCGCCGAAGTCCACAGTTTTGAGAAGGCGGTCCATCAGATCCAGGTCAATTCCGTTATCCGGCGTGAAAAAAGCAAGGGTATTTTTAACATATACATAGGTAAAACTGCAGCCCAACCCGTTGGCGGCAGTCAGTTCCCGGATGTGGTCGATACACTTCTGTACATACTCCTCCTCCAGAAAGTAGAGGTAGCAGAGCTGGTAAGGGGTATGGTAGAAGTCCAGAGCCCTCCCGAAAATTGCGGGAAGATTCTCAAGGCTCTGGCCGGAGGGCAGGGCGCGCAGGAAGATGTGGTAGATCAGGTCCGTGCGGAGCAGGCCGCCTTCTCCGGCGGAATCCGGCAGATCCCCGCGCATTTCCAGATTCCGGTAGTGCTCTTTTACGGCGTCCTGAACTGCATTGATAATCTCCTGTTCGTTGCATGGCTTCAGAATATAGTGTTTGATTCCGTACCGCATTGCCTCCCGGGCATAGTCAAACTCGTCGTACCCGGAGAGGATGATGAACTGGATGTCGTCATGGTTCTGGGTGATCCGGTGGATCAGTTCCAGACCGGAGAGTTTTGGCATGCGGATATCGGTGAGCACGATATCCGGGTACTCGTCCAGAATGGCGTCGTAGGCTTCCAGCCCGTCCTTGCAGACGGCGACAACCTCGATCCCCAGACTTTTCCAGTCAATAATGTTGCAGATGGTTTCGCGGATGATTTTTTCATCATCGGCGATGAGCAGACGTATCATTTGTTTTCCTCCTTTGTGGTGTGCGGAACGGAGATCTTCACCACAGCGAACCCGTCCTCGTTATAGAATTTGAGACGGAAGCGCTGCCCGAAAGTCAGGTTCAGCCTCTGGTACACGTTCAGGATGCCGATCCCGAATCCGTGCGGGGTGATCTCCCCGGTTCTCAGTTTTTCCAGGAGATCAGGGTCGAAGGACGACCCGGTGTTTGCCAGTGTGATTTCCACCCAGTACTCCGTGACAACAGCGGAGATACGGATCAGACAGTCGTCGCTGTCCGCTTCAACCGTGTAGCGGATGGCGTTTTCCGCCAGGGGCTGCAGGGTGAACTTGGGCAGATAGACCTGCCGCAGTTCTTCGGGGACGTTCACCTCAAAGGAGAGTGCGTCTTCATAGCGGATCTGCTGTATGGTCATATAATAGCCGACCAGGTCCAGCTCCTGCCCCAGGTTGGAGTCCTTGTTGCGGCTGCTTAAGGTAATGCGGAGAAGCTTGCCGAGCGCTTCGGTCATACTCGAGATTTCTCCGTCTTTCAGCATCTTTGCCCGCCAGTTGATGGACTGGAGCGTGTTGTACAGAAAATGCGGGTTGATCTGCATCTCCAGGGCTCTTAACTGGGAATCTTTTGCGGCCAGCTTTGTCTCATAGTTCTCGCGGATCAGGGAGCGGATTTCCGTGGCCATGGAATCAAACTGCTGATGGAGCAGACCGATCTCGTCGGTGCGGTGTTCATAGGAATAGGGCACTTCGGCGATCTTGAAATCCTTGTTTCCAAAAGCTTTGATTTTTATCATAAGTGTGTCAAAATGGATCATAATGGGCTTGATAAGCCGCTTGGTCAGCACGATGCACATACATACCGCAATCAGCAGTACCAGGAAGAACATTGACTGGAAAAAGCGCAGGCTGTTGTACATCTCTTCATAGGAGGAGAGGCAGTAGTAATCCCATCCTGTGGCGCTGATCCTGCCGGGGACGATGAAGTACTGCTCACCGCCGACTTTCTGTATGCTGTAAGAGGATCCGGAGGAAGGAAACGCGGAAAGATCATCCGCGGTCAGTCCCTTCATGGAATCAGGGGCATACAGAATCTGCCGGTCATTTCGAAGGAGATACGATGTGGAGCTGTTGCGGCTGTTCCCGGAAGAAATATCCTCCATCATTTCATTCAGGTCGATGTTCACGATCAGGACGCCGATTTCATCCAGACGCATATATTCGATCCGCCGGATGATCCTTACAAGGTAGATACCGTAAGTATCGCTGTAGTCCGTAATCCATGTCACGCCGCCTTTTTGTTCCCGGGCTTTTTCGATGAGTTCGTTTTCCATGTCGCTGGGCATGATATTGGAATCGGAGCTGTAGGAGCTGACGGTATAATTTTTGGAAATTACTTTGATGTAATTGACATAGTGTTCCCGGTATCTCTGATAATAAGTTTCCAGCGTGGAGTGAATATCGGAGTATGCGTCCGGAGGAGTCCTGCCGTCATCGGCGTCCTGGGTAGCTGCAAGGGCATCCTGGATCGTCGAGTCAGCGATCAGAAAATCGGACATGCCGGATGCTGCGTTCAGGGAGTTGGAGATATCCCGGGACGAGTAGGAGAGCAGGTCAGCCGAAGTCTCATAGAGCATCTGGTTGTCCACCCGGACGATAAGCAGGAAACCGGTGAGTATAATGATGGCAAGCAGGAAGATGCCGGGAAGGAGTATGACCAGGATTTTTTTGGAAAGCGGCGCGTTCCGCATTTTGTCTGCTAATGTATGAAACATGGATTTTATCTGCCTTTCACTACGGTTTGCACGAAACAGGGACGCCTCTTTACAGCCGGGAAATTTATCTCCCTGTCTGATGCTACCTTATTTTAATATAAGAAAACTGCAAGAGCAAGCGAACTGAAAAAAAACAAGGTTTCGTGTAAACGGTACTAGGTTTTGTTTATTTAAACCCGGTCTTTTGGAGTGTATAATCTGTTTCAGAAACAAGCTCAGGAAAGGAAAAACACCTGAGAAAAGAAAGGAGAATGTATTTATGAAAAAGAAAGTTCTGGCAGCACTGCTCGCAGGAGCAATGGTAGTTTCCCTGGCAGCATGCGGAAATTCCGGCGGGGGATCCAAAGACGGAGACAGCGGATCTGACAGCAGTAGCAGCATGGTAGTTTCCTGGTGGGGAAACCAGACAAGAAACGACAGGACGACGGAAGTAATCAACATGTATCTGGAGGATCATCCGGGGCTTTCCATCGACGGACAGTTCTCAGAGTGGGATGACTACTGGAACAAGCTGGCAACAAGTTCCGCAGGAAACGCACTTCCGGATGTTATGCAGATGGATTATATGTATCTGGATCAGTATGTGGACAACGGACTTCTCCTCGACCTGACTCCTTACATCGAGGACGGAACTCTGGATATGTCAAACGTACCGGAGAACATTCAGGAGTCACAGAAGGTTGACGGAAAGACATATGCGATTTCCCTTGGAACAAACGCAAATGCAATGTTCTACAACAAGACGGCTCTTGACGAGGCAGGTATCACCGTAAAGGACAACATGACTCTGGACGAGTTCGTAGATCTCTGCAAGGAAGTAAAAGAGAAAACCGGACTTCGCACAAACCTGGGATACAGCGTTGAGTCTCTGCCGGAGTTCTGGTGCAGAGCGGATGACATCGTGCTCTACGGAGACGGCAAACTCGGCGTAGACAGCCCGGATCAGCTTCAGACTATCTTTGACCTTGAGAAACAGGGAATCGAAGAGGGATGGCATCTTGACCCGAGCGTATTTACAGAGATCACACTGAAATCCACCGAGCAGGATCCGCTTGTATACGGAACTGATCCGGACAGAATGTCCTGGTGTGCATTCTCCACTTCCAACCAGCTGACAGCAGTTCAGAACGCAGCTCCGGAAGGAATGGAGATCGGTATCACAACATGGCCGTCACCGGACCCGGCAAAATCCAATTACCTGAAACCGAGTCAGCTCTTCTCCGTAAGTGCAAACTGCGAGGACCCGGATGCTGCCGTTGAGTTCATCAACTGGTTCATTAATGATGAAGCGTGCAACAAAGTTCTCCTTGGAGAGCGTGGCGTTCCGATTTCCACAGCAATTTCCGACGCAATTGCTTCAGAACTTTCCGAGACAGACCAGGCAGTTGTGGCTTACATCAACGATGTTGTAACACCGAATTCAAGCCCGATCAATCCGCCGGCACCGGCAGGGGCAAATGAGTTCTACGATATTCTGACAAATCTTGAGGAGCAGGTACTGTACGGACAGCTTGAGCCGGCAGATGCGGCACAGCAGCTCTTTGATCAGGGAAATGCAGCACTGGCTTCTGCACAGTAAGGTAGGAGTAGGAGAACACTGTTATGAAGAAAAAGTCTTTGACACTGGCACAGAGACTGAACAGAGAAAGTACGGCGGGAGTGGTATGCTCCCTGCCGTTCATCATAGGTTTCCTGTTCTTTATGATTGTGCCCATGGGAATATCCCTGTATTATTCGTTTTGTGATTACAATATTCTGTCACCGCCGGAGTTTGTCGGTCTGAAGAACTACATTCAGATGTTTACCGCTGACGACCGTTTCTGGAAATCTATCGGAGTGACATTTTATTTTGCCCTTGTATCGGTTCCGCTGCGTCTGATCTTCGCCCTGATCGTGGCGATGATCCTGGTAAAAGGAAGCAAGGCGTCTCCTTTCTACCGCGCGGTATACTACCTGCCTTCCATCATCGGAGGTTCGGTTGCGGTATCCATCCTCTGGAAGAGAATGTTCGCGACAGACGGCGTGATCAACCAGATCCTGGGAATGTTTGGGCTGCCGGACAATACGTCCTGGCTGGGACAGACGAGCACGGCTATCTGGACATTGATTATCCTGGCGGTATGGCAGTTCGGATCATCCATGCTGATCTTTCTGTCCGCACTGAAACAGATCCCGGCAGAACTTTACGAGGCGGCAAACGTTGACGGAGCTAACGGAATCCAGAAATTTTTCCGGATCACCCTTCCTCTGCTGACACCGACGATCTTCTTTAACCTTGTTATGCAGATGATCAACGGTTTCCTGGCATTTACCCAGTGTTACATCATCACACAGGGCAAGCCTATGGATTCCACACTGTTCTTTACAGTGTATACGTATCAGCAGTCGTTCGAATTCTATAAGACGGGTTATGCCGCAGGAATGGCATGGGTAATGCTTCTGATTGTCGGACTGGTTACTCTGGTACTGTTTGCCACGAAGAGATTCTGGGTATATGACGAAGGGAACTGACAGATATGAGAAGAAAAAAGATTATTAATAAAACAATTTATCATGTGCTTGTCACCCTGTTCGGCCTGATCATGATCTATCCCCTGGTATGGATGTTCATGAGTTCTTTCAAGGACACGAACACGATATTTACGACAGCAACCCAGCTTATTCCGGAGACATTCAAGTTTGAGAACTATGCAAACGGATGGAAGGGATTCGGAGGAATCAGCTTCGGCACATTCTTCGGCAACTCTCTTTTCATCTCTATCCTGGCGACCATCGGAACGGTGTTCTCGTCGGCGATCGTGGGATACGGACTTCAGCGCTGCAAGTTTAAGGGAAGCAGAATCCTCTTTGTGGCCATGCTCCTCTCCATGATGCTCCCGGCACAGGTCCTCATGATCCCGCAGTATCTGTGGTATCAGCAGCTCGGATGGGTGGGAACCTACCTTCCGCTGATTGTTCCGTACTGCTTTGCGATCCAGGGATTCTTCGTATACCTTGTGATGAACTTTATCGGAGGTATCCCGAAAGAGCTGGATGAATCCGCCAAGATTGACGGATGTACCTATTACGGTATTTTTGCAAGGATTATCTTCCCGCTGTTAAAGCCGGTGCTTGTAACGTCATTCATCTTCTCTTTCATGTGGAGATGGGACGACTTCCTTTCCGCACTGCTTTACATCAATGATTCGGCGAGATATCCGGTCAGCCTTGCGCTGAAACTGTTTGCCGATCCGGGTTCCACTTCGGATTACGGCGCGATGTTTGCCATGGCAAGCCTTTCCCTTCTCCCGATCATTGTGATCTTCATCTTCATGCAGAGATACATTGTGGAAGGAATCAGCACATCAGGTCTGAAAGGCTAAATACATAAAAAACAACAGGGCGGCAGAACCCGAAAAGGTCCTGCTGCCTTTTTTAACAAATCAGGCAGAAAAACAGGAGAAAACAGAAAATGAGCAGAGAAAAAGGAGGCTTCACCCTGCCCGGCGAGGCGGGATATGAAGCCCTGACACTGAAAATGGCGGAAAAATGGGGAGCGGACGTGATCCGCGACAGTGACGGCACGGAGCTCTCCCCGGAGATTACAGGCGCAGGCTACGGCATCTATTCCACTGTGTGCATCATCCGCGATCACAATGAATGGGCGAGAGAAAACATGGACGCCCTGCAGCAGACCTTCCTTTCCACCAGCCCGGTGACGGCGGATTCCGATGCCCTTGAAATCCCGGTGATGAAAGAGTTCTTCCGGGAGCAGTTTGCGGTAAATGATTCGGAGGAATCCCTTGCTTACTGGCAGGTGTGGGACCGGACTTCCGATACCCTGGTTCCCCCGGAAAAGTGGAATTATGATGAAGAAAATGAGACGGTGACTGTCCGGGGGATTACGCCCTTTCACACGTACACGGTGAGCTTTCTCGCCTACCGGATCTGGGAAGAGATCTCCATGTACAACTATGTGACAAATAACTGGGACAAGGAGCATCTGATGCCTATCGATCCCCGGCCGGCGAAAGCGCGCAGGTTCATGCTTGAATGGATGGAACAGTGGTGCCGGGAGCATCCGGCGACAACGGTGGTGCGCTTTACTTCCCTTTTCTACAATTTCGTCTGGATCTGGGGCAGCAGTGAGAGAAACCGGAATCTCTTTACCGACTGGGGTTCCTACGACTTCACGGTAAGTCCTCAGGCACTCCGGGATTTTGAAGAAGAGTTCGGGTACGCACTTACGGCGGAGGATTTTATCAATCAGGGGAAACTCCAGGTGACTCATATGCCGCCCACCGCCCACAAGAGAGACTGGATGGAGTTCATCTGCCGTTTTGTGGCGGAACTGGGAAAAGAACTGGTGGATATCGTACACCGGTACGGAAAGCAGGCATATGTGTTCTACGATGACAGCTGGATCGGCGTGGAGCCCTACGGGAAACATTTTCAGGAGATCGGCTTTGACGGGCTGATCAAATGCGTGTTCTCCGGATATGAGGCGAGAATGTGCGCCGGAGCGGACATCCCTGTCCATGAGCTGCGGCTTCATCCTTACCTGTTCCCTGTGGGACTTGGCGGAGCGCCCACATTTATGGAAGGCGGTAATCCGACCCGGGATGCAAAGGAGTACTGGAACCATGTGAGACGGGCGCTCCTCCGGGAGCCTGTGGAGAGGATCGGTCTGGGAGGATACCTGCATCTGACCGAGGATTTTCCGGATTTTCAGGATTATATCGAATCAGTGTCCGATGAGTTCCGCAGGATGCGTGCTTACCACAGCCAGGGGAAACCGTTCTCGTTCCGGGCGAGGACGGCAGTGCTTCACTGCTGGGGCAGTTTCCGGCCGTGGACCCTGTCCGGACATTTCCACGAGACATACATGCACGACCTGATCCACGTCAACGAGGCGCTCTCCGGACTTCCTCTGGACGTTGATTTCATCAGTTTCGAGGATGCAAAGGCAGGGAAGCTTAAAGATTACGATGTGGTGATCAATGCCGGACGCGCGGGAAGCGCCTGGAGCGGCGGCGATGTCTGGAAGGATGAAAATCTTGTTGCAGAACTGACCAGATGGGCGTATGATGGTGGCGTGTTTATCGGAATCGGAGAGCCATCTGCGGTGGAAGGCTATGCCACATACTTCCGTATGGCGCACGTGCTTGGCGTGGATAAGGACACCGGGGCGAGAGTGTGCCATGGAAAGTGGAGTTTTGAAGAAGTGCCGGAGAAGGAAATATCTCCGTCAGGGCTGCTCCCGGCAGGATACAGTATCCCGGAGCGGGAAGGGGCATTCCTCACTGACGGGACTGCACAGGTGCTTGTATCCCATGATGGGACGCCGGATCTGACGGTGCATCAGTTCGGCAGCGGCTGCGGCATCTATCTTGGCGGATTTGCCTATACGCCGGTCAATGCCCGACTGCTGCTGAACCTGATCCTTTTCGGAACTTCGGAAAACTGCGGTCTGTGGCTGACGGACAATCCGTGGACAGAATGCGCTTACTATCCGGCAGCGGGCAGGCTTGTGGTGATCAATAACTCCGATGAAGAACAGAAGACAACAGTGCAGACAGAGCATGGAAGCGTGGTATTTACACTGGAGCCTTACGGGCAGGAAGAAAAGGAAATCTGAAAGGCTGATTTATATATATCTATAAAATGAGGAGGTTCGACAAATGGGAAAACTGAATTTTGACAGAGCGCAGATTGAGGATGCGATTGACCGCGTGGTGGAGCGCACGAAACGGATGGATATGTCCTGGGACTGGCCCTGCGGGGTTGCCTATTACGGGATCGCGGAGGCTTATGAGATTACGGGAAAACAGGAGTATCTTGATTTCCTGAAGGAGAGAGTGGATGAACTGATCAGCCTGGGGCTTCCTGCGTGGACGGTGAACACCTGCGCCATGGGACACTGCCTGATCACCCTCTACCAGGCCACCGGGGATGAGAAATACCTGGATATTATCAGGTCAAAGATCGATTATCTGAGGAATGATGCACTCCGCTTCGGCGATCACGTGCTGCAGCACACCGTTTCCGCAAACAATGATTTCCCGGAGCAGTGCTGGGCGGATACGCTGTTTATGGCGGCGTTCTTCCTGCTCCGTTACGGCGTGATGACAAAGGACGAAGAGATTATCGCGGACGCGCTGAACCAGTATTACTGGCACATCCAGTATCTTCAGAATGAGGAGACGGGGCTGTGGTATCACGGCTACAATAACATTACAAAGGATCATATGTCCGGGTTCTACTGGGGCAGGGCAAACTGCTGGGCAGCCTACACCATGAGCAAGGTGGGACGGATCCTGCCGGAGTGCTATCTGTATCCCCAGTATCTTGAGATCGTGGGAAGTCTGAACGAACAGCTCTCCGCCCTGAAAATGCTGCAGACAGAGAACGGTCTGTGGAGGACGATCCTGGATGATGAAGGTTCCTATGAGGAACTGTCCGCGTCTGCGGGAATCGCAGCGGCTATGACGCTGAAGGCGAATCCTCTCCATATTAAATATGTAGAGAAAGCCATCGACGGCGTGCTCGCCCATATAGCCCCGGACGGAAGAGTGACGGATGTCTCCGGCGGCACGGCAGTGATGAAGGACCGGGACGGCTACCGCAATATTTCCAAAAAGTGGATTCAGGGATGGGGTCAGGGAATGACCCTGGCATTCTTCGCGGCTGTCCTGGATTATGAGAACCTTGCAGGAGACGGGGCGCTGTGACGGCGTATGGATTTCAGCCATTCCTGAGGCAGGAAAACAGCGGGAAAGAATTCGCGATTCCCGAGATCACGGACGGGTTTCTCGCGCCCGGGGAGTCTGATGCCGCCGGGGATGCACCGGAGATAACGGCTGCTGTGGAAGGAATGGTTCCGGTAAGTTTTATGACAGAAGAGCTTCCCCGGGGGACTTACCGGGTTCAGATTACCCTGCGGGCACTTGATGATGTGGAGCAGTTGATGGTTTTTGCCGGGAGAAAACAGTTAAGGGCAGTCGTGTCACTGAAAAAAGGGGAGGAATACAGAGCTGTTTATTACCAGCATCTCTGCGAGATCATTCCCCGGTGGCACACGGAGGAATGGACGGCAAAACGCCTGTTTGTCTCTTATGCCGCCCGGAATTCGGAGAGCATCTCCATGGAAGAATGCTCTGCGGCTCCTGCGGAAAATGTTCCGGTGGTCTGGCTGTGCGGTGACTCTACGGTGACCGATCAGGCGGGAGAACTGCCGTATAATTCCGGAGCATGCTATGCATCCTGGGGGCAGGCGCTTCCCGCGTTTCTTGACGGAACGGCAGTGGAAAATCAGGCACACTGCGGACTTACCACGGAGTCCTTCCGGGAGGAGGGCCACTTTGATATCGTGATGCGTCATATCAGAAAAGGGGATTTCTGTCTGTTCCAGTTCGGGCATAATGACCAGAAGCTGCCTCATCTGATGGCAGATACCGGATATTACCGCAATCTGGTCCGCTTTGTGGACGAGGTGAGGCAGACCGGGGCACAGCCGGTTCTCGTCACGCCTCTGGGACGCAATATCTGGAAAAAGGACGGTTCCTACAACGATCTGTTAAGTGAGTATGCAAAGACTGTTGTCCATGTGGCAAAGGAGAAGAAAGTTCCTTGTATTGATCTGCACGGCGCATCGGTCTGCTTCCTCAACAGACTGGGAATGGCAGACGCGCGGGGATATTTTCATCCCGGGGATTACACCCATACCAACGAGTACGGGGCGTACCGGGCGGCAGCATATATCGCGGAAGAACTGGCGCGTCTGTTCCCGGATATCTTCCCACTGGGGATTACCGGGACGCAGAGTGTGGAAAAGTTCATTCCGGAGCCGGGACTGTGGGAAAAACTATCCGGAAAAGGTCCGGACCAGGATACCTCGACCCAGCGGGAACTGTTTGACAAGGAAGAGAAAGATGCACGAGCGCTTCTTGCAGCAATCGAGAGCGCAAAGGAGGCAGCACGGCGGTAAGCCGGGGCTGCCTCCTCTGTTGAACGCAAAATAGTTTGAAAAACTTCTTCCCCGGGCAAGATAGTATGAGAACCCGCCTCCCGCCTGTGCTAAGATCAGTGCTGTAAAGAGCCTGAAATCAGCGGGACTGCGGGCGGGTGAGTCCGGACAGGGTTCTGCGGTACTTCAGCGGGGAGACAGAGAGGTAGGTTTTAAATACTTTTTCAAAATAAGTAATACTCTCGTAACCGACTTCCGATGCGATCTCGGAAACGCTCAGGGAAGTCTCCTCAAGGAGCTGCCGCGCCTTCTTTGTTCTCAATATATTGACATATTCGTTGATGCCGTAACCGGTGACTTCCTTGAAGGAGCGGCTTAAGTAGTATCTGCTCAGGAAGAATTCACCTGCCAGCCGGTCAAGGGAAATGTTTTCTGTATAATGTTCACTTAAATAATCTGCAATCGCATAGATGGTCCGGTACCTTCCGCTGCCGGAAGGGGACGCTTCCATACGGACGGGTGTTTCACTGCGCCTTTCGCGCATGAAGCCCACAAAGTAGCGGATGATCTCCGTGTCCATCATGATCCCGTAGTTTCTGCTCTTCTGATCAGACTCGCGCCTCAGAGCGCGGTACATGGCGAGAAAATCTTCTTGCTGGCTGCCGGTGAGTTCATAGACTCCGTAGTGCTCTCTGAAAAAAGAGGCGAGATTCAGCCGTGGAAAAATCCGGTCAAATTCTTCAGTCTTTGCCTTTTCCAGATAGAGGATGATCCGCTCATAGCCGGTCTGGTCTCCGGGAACCGAATGGGTCATATGGATCTGGTTGCTGTCCACAAGGATCAGGCTCCCCTTTTTGATCAGATAGGAACGGTTGTTGAAGAAGAAAATCCGTTCCCCTTCAAGGAGCAGGTAGATCTCATATTCATTGTGGAAATGCTTGGAACTCATGTTGAAGCCGGGCGGGCGTTTCATGTGTTCCAGGGCGATGCCGCCTCCTGAAAAGTAATAAATGGTCTGATCCATAAAAAGGCTCCTTTCCGGGATGATAATGTGTCATTCCCATTATAGAGAAGAAATAGAAAAAAATCTACAAAATCAGGCAAATGAAAGGATTGTACGGACACGTACAGGTGAAACAAAATGAAAAATGTGAAAAAAGAACAGATCGAACAGAAACTTGCACTTGTGATTGACAAGCTCATGAATCTGGGAGGACCGGAAAACGAGGAGGAGCTCAAAGAAGGCGGAGAGGCTGTCGGGTTCTTCCGCCGGGATTTCGGCATTGCGGAGTGGGACTGGCCGCAGGGCGTGGGGCTGTACGGGCTGTTAAAAATCATGAAGTACCAGGGAAATGAGGACTACAAAGAGTTCCTATACAACTGGTTTAAGGGAAACATTGCCGACGGGCTGCCGTCGAGAAATATCAATACCACCACGCCCCTTCTCACTCTGGTGGAATTAAATGAGTGGTACAACGACAAAGAATTCGAGGACCTCTGCCTGGACTGGGCGGACTGGCTGATGAACTGCATTCCCCGCACAAAAGAGGGCGGCTTCCAGCATGTCACAAGCGCCAACGGCGACCGTCAGGGGGTGCGGCTCAACGAGAGCGAAATGTGGATCGATACTCTGTTCATGACTGTGCTCTTCCTGAATAAAATGGGACAGAAATATCAGAGACAGGAGTGGATCGACGAGTCCATCCATCAGGTGCTTATGCACATCAAATATCTCTACTGCACGCGCACGGGACTGTTCTATCACGGCTGGTCCTTCAACCGGATGGATAATTTCGGCGGCGTCTTCTGGTGCAGGGGCAACAGCTGGTTTACTCTGGGAATTCTGGACTATGTGGAGATGTTTAAGGGGACCCTCAATGCAGGCGTGAAGACACTGATCATCGATACTTACAGGGCACAGGTGAGAAAGCTCAAAGAACTTCAGAGCAAAAGCGGTCTGTGGCACACGGTTCTGGACGACTCCACGAGCTACGAGGAAGTATCCGGTTCTGCAGCCATTGCAGCGGGTATTATGAAAGGAATCCGCATGGGAATCCTGGATGATTCCTATCTGCCCTGTGCGCAGAATGCGGTTCAGGCAATCCTGAAAAATATCGACAAAGACGGCACCGTGCTGAATGTATCCGGCGGCACCGGTATGGGATACGATGCGGACCACTATAAGAACATCCTTATCGCGCCCATGGCTTACGGCCAGTCGCTGACCATACTGGCTCTGGCGGAGGCACTGAAGCTGGCAGACTGATCCTGCAAAAAAGGACGCTTTTTTTCGCAAACAGCGTCCTTTTTTTGTGCGCTTTTACCAATTATAATGTAAACAGAGTGTAAAAAATACAAAGGAGGTACAAATCGATGGAGAAATATTATCTCGCCATTGATATCGGAGCGTCCAGCGGCCGTCATATGCTTGCCAGCATGAAAGACGGGAAGATTCAGCTCGAGGAAGTGTACCGTTTCCCGAACGGCATGGACGACAGGAACGGAACCCTCTGCTGGGATACGGAGCGTCTCTTTACAGAGATCAAAAACGGTCTGAAAAAATGTAAAGAGATCGGAAAGATTCCGGTATCCATGGGAATTGATACCTGGGGAGTGGACTATGTCCTTCTGGACAAGGATGACAGGATCCTGGGAGATACTGTGGGATACCGTGACAGCCGCACAAACGGAATGGACGACAAGGTTTACGAGATCATCTCACAGAGCGCACTGTATGAGAGAACCGGAATCCAGAAGCAGATCTTCAATACGATCTATCAGCTTATGGCGGTGAAAGAGACCCATCCGGAGTATCTGGAGCAGGCAGAGACATTTCTGATGATTCCGGATTATTTCCATTATCTGCTCACCGGTGTGAAGAAAAACGAGTACACCAACGCCACGACCGGACAGCTCATCAGCCCGAAGACGAACGACTGGGACTATGAACTGATGGAAATGCTCGGATACAATACGAAGATGTTCCAGCCTGTTTCCATGCCGGGAACCGTAGTCGGAAACTTTACGGAAGAAGTGAAAAACGAAGTCGGATTCGACTGTACCGTAGTCCTTCCGGCAACCCATGATACGGGAAGCGCTGTCCTTGCCGTTCCGACCAACGATGACAACGCGGTGTACATCAGTTCCGGAACATGGTCGCTGATGGGAATCGAGAGGAAAGAGGCGGATTGCTCCCTGGAGAGTATGAAAGCAAACTTTACGAATGAGGGCGGTTATGACCACCGCTTCCGCTTCCTCAAGAATATCATGGGACTGTGGATGATCCAGTCCGTGAAGAAAGAATTTACCGAGGATCTCTCTTTTGCGCAGATCTGCGAGATGGCGTCCAAAGAGACAATTTCTTCCATCGTGGACTGCAACGATGACTGCTTCCTCGCGCCGAAGAGCATGATCGGGGCAGTACAGAAGTTCTGCCGTGATACAGACCAGCAGGTGCCGGAGACCGTAGGCGAGATCGCTTCCGTGATCTACAACAGTCTGGCAAAATGCTACGGCGATACGGTGGAGGAGATCGAGGATATCACCGGAAATAAATACGATACGATCTATGTCGTGGGCGGCGGTTCCAACGCAGAGTACTTAAATGAACTGACGGCAAAATATACGGGAAGAAAAGTTTCCGCAGGTCCGTCCGAGGCCACAGCCATCGGAAATGTCATCGTGCAGATGCTGCATGACGGCGTGTTCACAAGCCTGCCGGAGGCGAGAACCTGCGTGGGCGAGTCCTTTGACGTGGCGATTTACGAGTAAATAAAAATAAAAGAAAAGGAAGGGATAGAAAGATGACAGTAAAAGAAAGATATGAATCTGCAAAAGAAATTTACGCAAAAGCAGGAGTAGACACAGACAAAGCCCTGGAGATCCTGAAAGGAATTCCGGTATCCATGCACTGCTGGCAGGGAGACGATGTAATCGGCTTTGACCAGAAGGAAGCGCTTTCCGGCGGTATCCAGACAACAGGAAACTATCCGGGCAAGGCTACAACTCCGGAAGAGCTTCTTGCTGATATGGATGAAGCAATCAAGATGATCCCGGGAACAAAGAAGATCAATGTTCACGCATCCTATGCAATCTTCGAGGACGGCGAGTGGGCAGACAGAGACGCTCTGGAGCCGAAGCACTTTAAGAAATGGGTGGAGTTCGCAAAAGCACACGGCATGGGACTGGATTTCAACCCCACATTCTTCTCACATCCGAAGGCTGCTGACTACACACTGACAAGCCCGGATGAGGAGATCCGCCAGTTCTGGATCCGCCACGGACAGGCATGTGTGAGAATCTCCCAGTATTTTGCAGAAGAGACGGGAATGCCCTGTGTAATGAACATCTGGATTCCGGATGGATTCAAGGATATCCCGGCTGACAGACTGGGACCGAGAGCAAGATACAAAGACTCCCTGGATCAGATCCTGAGCATTGACTATGACAAGACAAAAGTATATGTGTGCGTAGAGTCCAAGGTATTCGGTATCGGACTTGAGGCATATACGGCAGGATCCGCAGAGTTCACCATGAACTATGTGGCGAACAAGGAAGGAACCATCCCGCTGATGGACAACGGACATTATCATCCGACTGAGATGGTATCCGACAAGATCTCTTCCATGCTTCTGTTCCACGACAAGATCGCTCTTCATGTGACAAGACCGATGAGATGGGACAGCGACCATGTAGTGCTCCTCGACGACGAGACAAAAGAGATCATGAAAGAGATCGTCAGAAATGACGCACTTGACAGAGTGTTCATCGCAACAGACTACTTTGATGCAAGCATCAACCGTATCTCCGCATGGGTAGTCGGCATGAGAAACATGCAGAAAGCACTCTTAAACGCACTGCTTCTCCCGAATGAGAAGTTAAAAGAGCTTCAGGACAACATGCAGTTCACAGAGCTGATGATGAGACAGGAAGAACTCAAGACATACCCGATGGGAGATGTATGGGATTACTACTGCGAGATCAGCGGTGTTCCGGTGAAAGAAGCATGGTTCGAAGAAGTACAGAGATATGAGAAAGAGGTACTCTCAAAGAGAGCTTAATCCTTTCTATATATAATTGTTTTTGATAACAGATTCTTTTCAGAAAAGAAACAAATCCAAACCCAAACCAGAAAAAGAGCCGTGAAAGGGAGAAAATAAACTCCGTTTCACGGCTCTTTTCCATGTTTTGAAGCCTGCGCGGTTCATGACGGGGAAGTCAGCGGCTGTAAGGTTCGTTTCCTGTCAGCTACGGCACCCGGAACAGCCCGAGTTCCGGCGGCGCAATCGTAAAGACGAAAAACAGGACCGCCATCAGGGCGCACAGGAGCCATACGCCGGTGCGGTGCCGGTAGAGAAAATCAGACTCGCGGAACTTCCAGGCAGTCCAGAAAGCGATGAGAACACTGATAAAAAATACCGCAATGTCCACGGCGGGAATATTCTTCCCCACAATGCCGGAATACGTGTAGAAGAGTACCGGGATGCAGAGCGTTCCGGTCAGGTTTCCGGCAAGGAGTGCTGTCGGAAGTACGGGAGAAAATCCGGATGCCCTCTTCCAGGTGAGAAGGGTAAACAGCAGCAGGGGGAAAAAGATAAGTTTCATATGTTCCCAGGTAGATTCATTGACCGGGAAAAACAGGGCGGCAAGACTGTTCTGACCGCTCCAGTCATAGAAAAAATGTGCCAGCGTCCCGATTACCCAGGTAAAGAGGATGCCTCCGGCAATGTAATGTCTGATTTTTTTCATAATCATCACCTGCATGTAAAAATGTCACCTGCACATTGTATGTGCAGGTGATAAATATTATACATGATTTCCGCCATTATCAGCAAAAGTCAGTAATTCAGAAAATCTGCCGGCGTCATAATTACCGGATGCTCTATACCCGACTCTAAGAAATCCTTATCTCCGGTAAGCAATATATCTGCTTCGGCGTTAATAGCTGCGCGCAGAATAGGACGATCGTCGATGTCTCTGATTTGTGATTCTGATATATCTTCATCAGTCGGAACAGGAATCAATTCTAAAGTCATAAGCGCAACAGAAAGAAATTTGTCCAAAGATGTAAGGCGGTTGGGAAATTTCTTATTAAATATACGCTTCATTTCATCTACATTCTGTTCACAGATCAGACCGTGGTTGGGGTATGAGGAAGCTTTAACATATGCCTGAAATGGTGTACCCTTTGCATTTAAAGCAGCGGAGATAAGGACATTGGTATCGATTAGAACTCTCATTATTTTTGCTCCTCATTTCTTAATTCCTTGACAAGAGCCATAATATCATCATCTGAAGTCAGACCGGTGCGCTCGGCTTCTCCTGCCATTTCCTGCTGAAGCACCTGCATGGCGTAAACAGCAGAATTAACAATGCGAACGGTGCTGCCCTCGACGATAAAAGTTACCCGGTCGCCACTCGAGACACCAAGCACGTCCCGAACGTCTTTGGGAATCGTGACCTGTCCTTTCGCCATGACTTTGGCATTGTCTACAAATGCATTTGCCAACATGATTCTACACCACCTTTCTCAATATAAACAAATAGAAAAAAAAGTAGGGAATTCCCTACTTTTAGTATAAGCAAAAATGAAATTAAAATCAATATTTATTTGTTTTTCCGGATAAACTCCAGAAATCCCTCCGCCGACCGGTTCAGGATCAGCCCCTCCGGGATCTGCGCCCTTCCGGCAAGTTCCTCCGCATAAGCAAAATCTCCTATATGCGCCGTCCCGTGGCTGTCACTGGAGAAGAGCACCGGATAGTGAAAGTGGGCGCTTAAGTTCAGGATCACCAGATCCGCGAAACGGGTGTCGCCCCGGTAACCTTCGGGGCTTAAGGAACTGTTGTTGATCTCCAGCAGAATATGCCTCTTCCTGGCTTCGAAAAACAGCCGGAAGGGATCTGCGGGAAAGTGGGTGTCGCTGCAGTGCCCGATAACGGTCACATACGGATTCGCCATGACGCGCAGATAGGTCTCGGTATTTTCTTCTTTTGATCCCGGTTTCAGAATCGGGCGGTGCATGCTGGCAATGACGAAATCCAGCCGGGACAGAACTTCATCCGGCAGGTCCAGACGCCCCTTCCTGTCGACAATATTCGCTTCCGCGCCATAGAGCATCCGCACGCCCAGACGTTCCTTCTGTGCATTGGCAAGGCTTCGGAAATAGGAGGCTCTGCCCCCGCCGAATGTCCGGGGACCGTGGTCGGAGATGCCGAGCATCTTTATGTTCCGGGCGGCAGCAGCTTTCGCCATATCTGTGATCGTGGCGGTGGAGCCGTGTCCGCTTGCGATTGTATGAGTATGAATATCCAGTTCATATCTGACGGACATGAAACAGACCTTCCTTCTATATTAATAGTACGCAGTGTATCTGCAGGAATAACACTATATTCAGTATGAGGGATTTTGTGGAAGTTGTCAATGGAAAAACGCATAAAACAAACAAAAAACAACAGTGAAATAAGTTGACTATTGTGGGATTGTGTGGTAATATTCAAACAGAAACAACACAAAACAAAATGTTTTGTCAGAAATCCAAGGAGGAGAAGAAATGCAAAACGAATATGAGATCAAAAAAGAAATGTGTGAGATCGGAAAGCGCGTTTACAACCGCGGAATGGTTGCATCCAACGACGGTAACTTTTCCGTAAAGCTTAACGATCACGAATTCCTCTGCACACCGACAGGCGTAAGCAAAGGATTCATGACACCGGAATTTATCTGTAAAGTAGACGAGAACGGAAATGTTCTTCAGGCAAATAAAGGATTCCGTCCTTCCTCAGAGATCAAGATGCACATGCGCGTCTATCAGAAGAGACCGGACGTAAAGGCAGTGGTACATGCGCATCCGCTTTATGCGACAACATTTGCCATCGCAGGTATCCCGCTGACACAGCCGATCATGCCGGAGGCAGTCATCGCCCTGGGATGTGTTCCGATCGCAAAATACGGCACACCGTCCACCATGGAGATCCCGGATGCGGTAGAGCCGTATCTTGAGCATTTCGACGCAGTTCTTCTTGAGAACCACGGAGCGCTGACATTCTCTGACAGCCTTCTGAACGCATACCACAAGATGGAGTCTGTAGAGTTCTACGCACGTCTGCTGTACCAGACCATGCAGATCGGCGGACCGCAGGAGTTCAGCCCGGAGCAGGTTGAGAGACTCTATGAGATCAGAAGACAGATGGGCATGAAGGGCAAACATCCGGCAGATCTGTGCCCGAACGCAAGAGCAGGAAAACCGAGCTGCCACACATGCGGCGGCGGATGCGGCGCGAAGACAGTTGCTTCCTCTTCTTCAGCAGATGCAGCGGATGCTGATCTGGTGGCTTCCATCACAAAGAAGGTTATGGAGCAGCTTGGACTGTAATCCCCGGCGCTGACCGGAAGGATGATCAGATTCCAAATGAAGTGACAGAAAGGATTTGCTATGAATGAACAGGACATTTCCAATGCAGTGAGAGCTGTGTTGGAGCAGATGAAAGGGACAGGAAGCTGCCGGGAAGAAAGCCATCAGGAAAAAGGGCATGTCTGTAAATGCAGAAAGAATGCCATGACTCTGGACAAGGCGAATGCGCTGATTGAAAAGGTCAGGGCAAAAGCGGAGCAGATGGGAATTCAGGTGGTGATCGCTGTCGCAGACAAGGCCGGAAGACCGGTCGCCGTCCAGTGTATGGATGACGCGTACATAGCAAGTTTCGATATTGCAGTGAATAAAGCTTTCACATCCGCAAGCCTGAAGATGTCCACCGAACAGCTTGCAGGCTTAAGCCAGCCGGGACAGTCCCTTTACGGGATCCAGTTCACCAACGGCGGGAAGATCGTGATCTTCGGAGGCGGCGAGGTCCTCGAGGCAGACGGGAAGATCGTCGGAGCGCTCGGCGTAAGCGGCGGTTCCGCCCAGGAGGACACTTCTCTTGCAGCTTACGGAAAGGAAGCTTTTAAGGAGGTATTAGCGTGTCTGTAAATGAACAGATGGTTCAGGACATTGTGCAGGAAGTTCTGGCGAAGATGCAGATCGCATCTGATGTGACCGGCAGCAGAGGCGTGTTCAAGGATATGAACGAAGCCATTGCGGCGGCCCAGAAAGCCCAGAAGACGGTGGCGCGGATGTCTCTGGACCACAGAGAAAAAGTGATCTCCAATATCCGGAAGAAGATCAAGGAGAATGCGGAGATTCTGGCACGCATGGGCGTGCAGGAGACCGGCATGGGAAATGTCGGCCACAAGATCCTGAAACACATTCTTGTCGCTGAGAAGACTCCGGGAACGGAAGATATCACAACGACGGCGTGGTCAGGCGACCGGGGGCTTACCCTGATTGAGATGGGACCTTTCGGAGTTATCGGAGCGATCACTCCGTGTACGAACCCAAGCGAGACGGTTCTGTGCAACACCATCGGAATGTTTGCAGGAGGAAATACCGTGGTATTCAATCCTCATCCGGCTGCGATCAAGACTTCCATCTATGCGATCAATCTGCTGAACGAGGCTTCCGTGGAAGCCGGCGGTCCGGATAACATTGCATGTACGGTGGAACATCCCACACTGGAGACAAGCGGCATCATGATGAAGCACAAAGCCATTCAGCTTATCGCCGCTACAGGAGGTCCGGGAGTGGTTACGGCAGTCCTCTCTTCCGGAAGGAGAGGGATCGGCGCCGGAGCGGGCAATCCGCCGGCACTGGTCGATGAGACTGCAGATCTGCGCAAGGCAGCGGAGGATATCGTAAACGGATGTACCTTTGACAATAACCTTCCATGCATCGCGGAGAAAGAGATTGTAGCAGTGGATTCCGTTGTGGATGAGCTGATGAGCTACATGATAAATGAACAGGGATGCTACCTGGCTTCAAAGGAAGAGCAGGACGCCCTGACAGCGGTTGTCTTAAAAGACGGCAAGCTGAACCGGAAATGTGTGGGACGGGACGCAAAGACGCTGCTCGGCATGATCGGCGTGACAGTTCCGGACAACATCAGGTGTATTACATTCGAGGGACCGAAGGAGCATCCTCTGATCACCACAGAGCTGATGATGCCGATCCTCGGTGTGGTGAGAGCGAAAGATTTTGACGATGCTGTGGAGCAGGCTGTATGGCTGGAGCACGGCAACCGCCATTCCGCCCACATCCATTCCAAGAATGTGGATAATATAACAAAATATGCAAAGGCGATCGATACAGCGATTCTCGTAAAGAACGGCCCGTCCTATGCGGCTCTGGGATTCGGAGGAGAAGGCTTCTGTACATTTACGATTGCCAGCAGGACAGGCGAGGGCCTTACAAGCGCGAGCACATTTACCAAGAGAAGACGCTGCGTGATGACAGACAGCCTGTGTATTCGATAAGCCATGCACTTATGAAACTGTGCATAGCGAAGAAAGAAACAGAAACAGGAGGTAGACAAGAAAATGGAAATGAATTCCGCTAATGTAGAAGCCGTTGTTAAACAGGTGCTGGAAAGCATGCTGGAGAAGAAGATCCCTTCCCAGGGAACAACACAGCCGGCAGCAAGCCAGGCGATTCCGAAGACAGCACATGTTGCCATGCTGACGGCTCTGGAGCACTATGACATCAAAGAGTTCCCGATCCCGGAAGTGGGAGACGGAGACATCCTCGTAAAAGTAGAGGGATGCGGTATCTGCGGAACAGACGGACATGAGTTCAGAAAAGATCCCTTCGGGCTGATCCCGGTAGCACTCGGACATGAGGGAACCGGCGAGATCGTGAAGATGGGTAAGAACGTGAAGACAGACAGCGCAGGAAAGCCGCTGAAAGTGGGAGACAAAGTCGTTACCTGCATGATCTTCAAGGATGACCCGGAGATCGAGATGTTCGACCTGAACAAGAAAAATGTAGGCGATGCTGACGTATACGGACTTCTTCCGGATGACGATATCCATCTGAACGGATGGTTCTCGGATTACATCTTCATCCGCGAGGGATCCACAGTATTCAACGTAAGCGACCTTGACCTGAAATCCCGTATCCTCATCGAGCCATGTGCGGTTCTTGTCCATGCGGTAGAGAGAGCAAAGACGACAGGCATCTTAAGATTCAACAGCAGAGTTGTCGTACAGGGATGCGGACCGATCGGACTGATCTGTATCGCAGTGCTGCGCACCATGGGAATCGAGAACATCGTGGCAGTAGACGGAAACCAGCAGAGACTTGAGTTCGCGAAGAGAATGGGCGCGGACAAATCCGTAGACTTTACACAGTACAAAGAGATTGAGAACCTTGCAGGTGCGGTAAAAGACGCATTCGGCGGACACCTTGCAGACTTCGCATTCCAGTGTACAGGATCACCGGTGGCACATTCCAACATCTACAAATTCATCCGCAACGGCGGCGGACTGTGCGAGCTGGGATTCTTCATCAACGGCGGAGACGCTACGATCAATCCGCACTTTGACCTGTGCTCCAAGGAGATCACACTGGTGGGATCCTGGGTATACACACTGAGAGATTACGCGACGACATTTGACTTCCTCAAGAGAGCGAAAGCGATCGGACTTCCGATGGATGATCTGATCACACACGAGTTCCCGCTGGAGGAGATCAACGAGGCTCATCAGACAAACCTTGCAATGAAGGGACTCAAGATCGCTATTGTAAATAAATAGCAGGTGATATATTATGGGAGAAGCAGTAGGAATGCTGGAAGTATTCGGACTTGCCACAGCGTTTGCCGCGGCGGACGCCGGATGCAAGGCCGGAAATGTCCGGCTTGAGACGTTCGACAAGAACAAACCGGCAAATGCAGACGAACTGCCCGTACCCCTGATCGTTATGGTCAAATTCCGCGGGAGCGTATCCGATGTGGAAGCGGCCATGGAAGCCGCGAAGAGAAGGGCAAATGAACTTGCCGGGATCGTGGCGGAATATGAGATCGCAAGGCCCACGGAAGATACGGAAAAGATGCTTAAGATTACCGGGCTGGATAAAGGAAAACCACATATTGTCAGTGAAAAAGATATAGAAGAGATTTAGGAGGAAAAGAAAAATGGCAATGGCACAGCAGGCATTAGGAATGATTGAGACAAGAGGACTTACTGCAGCGATTGAGGCAGCAGATGCAATGACAAAATCAGCAGAGGTTACTCTGATCGGAACAGAGAAGATCGGAAGCGGACTGGTAACAGTAATGGTACGCGGCGATGTCGGAGCTGTCAAGGCAGCAGTTGAGGCAGGATCAGACGCAGCGGGAAGACTCGGCGAGCTTGTTGCTACACATGTAATCCCGAGACCGCACAACGATGTAGAGAAGATTCTTCCTACAATCTAGTTATCGGTCGGATCTGCAGATTAAAGTAAAGGAGCAGTCTCATGGGAAAAGCGTATGGGTTCTTTGAGATCCCGAGTGTGACGGCGGCGGTGGTTGCCGTAGATATCATGTGCAAGACTGCAGATGTGCAGTTTGTTACATGGGAGAAAAAACTGGGCGGAAGACTTGTCACGATTATTATCCGCGGCGATGTCTCCGCAGTTACGCAGGCCATTGAAGCTGCCGCTGCAAATGGAATTAAGGAACCGGTCTGCCACGTTGTGATCCCGAGTCCTCACGAAGAGGTGCTCAAGATCATCAACAGCAGTGCAAACAGGGTTAGTTAGGAGGCAGTTTACCGATGGCAGATGAGAAGAAAACAACCGCCAAAGCGCCGGCAAAGACAGTGAGAAGAGTAAGAAAGACGGCGCAGCAGGCAGAACAGGTACAGGAACAGCCAGTAACAATTCAGAAGGAGGAAAGAAAAATGGCACAGGAAGCATTAGGAATGGTGGAAACAAGAGGTCTGGTAGCATCAATCGAGGCAGCAGATACAATGTTAAAAGCTGCTAACGTAGTACTGGTAGGAACAGAGAAGATCGGTTCCGGACTGGTAACAGTAATGGTACGCGGAGATGTCGGAGCTGTGAAATCCGCAGTTGAGGCAGGATCCGAGGCAGCAGGAAGACTCGGCGAGCTTGTTGCTACACACGTAATCCCGAGACCGCACAGCGATGTGGAGAAGATTCTTCCGGTTCTGAAATAATTGTCAGACATACCGGATGTTTCAGGGAACTGCCCGGTTATCCGCGGCAGTTCTCTGTGAATACCTGAACAAGGAGAATTGAGATATGGATAACAGCAATGTGGCATTAATTACAAAACTGGTCCTGGAAGCAGTTGAAAAACAGAAAGCTTCCAGGGAGACAGGCTTCCTCGTACCCATCGGGGTGTCCGCACGACATATCCATCTTACACAGGAACATGTTGAGGTTCTGTTCGGAAAAGGTTATCAGCTCACAAAGAAAAAAGAACTTATGGGAGGCCAGTTCGCATCCAACGAGATGGTCACCATAGTGGGATTAAAACTCCGGGCAATAGAGAATGTCAGGGTGCTCGGCCCGGTGAGAAAACAGACACAGGTTGAGATCTCCGCGACAGACGCCATCCGTCTGGGAGTGAAGGCGCCCATCCGGGAGTCCGGTAATATCGCCGGAAGCGCTGCGATTGCAGTGGTCGGTCCGAAGGGAGCCATTTATCTCGACGAGGGCTGCATTATCGCAAAGCGTCACATTCACATGTCGCCGCAGGATGCGATGGCGGCCGGAGTGCATGACGGCGATATCGTTTCCGTAAAGGCGGACAATGAGAGAGGGACGATCTTCAATAACGTGCAGATCCGTGTGGACGACAGTTTTACACTGGAAATGCATATTGATACAGATGAGGCCAACGCTGCAAAGATTGCGACCGGTGACACAGTGAGGATAATATCATGCTGATAGGTAAGGTTGTTGGAAGCGTTGTTTCGACACGCAAATGTGAAAATTTAATCGGCAATAAATTTATGATCGTAGATGTTTTGGAACATATGCAGTCCGGTGCAAAACAGCTTATAGCAATCGATAAGATCGGTGCGGGAATCGGCGAGTATGTACTCGTGGCGCAGGGAAGTGCCGCGCGTGTCGGAAGCGGCATGCCGGATTCTCCTGTTGATGCGGCGATCGTTGGAATTATTGACGATGGAACAGGACTGGAGTAGTGAGATTATGGATATGAAAGAATTGAGCAGCATCCTGCAGCAAAACGGCGTGGTCGGTGCAGGCGGCGCAGGCTTCCCCACATATGCGAAGCTTGACGAGCGTGCGGAGACGATCATCCTGAACTGCGCGGAATGTGAACCGCTGCTGAGATTACATAGACAGTTGCTTGAAAAACATGCGGAAGAGATCATTGACATGTTCCATGTGATCGGCGAGACAGTCGGCGCAAAAGAACTGATCATCGGCATAAAGAAAGCATATAAGAAGACGATAGATGCGGTTGAAGCCGTGATTGGAAAATACCCGGAGGCAAGACTGGGACTGCTGGATGAGGTCTATCCGGCAGGAGATGAAGTGGTTCTGATCTATGAGGTGACCGGCAAGGTTGTACGGCCGGGAGGACTTCCGATAGAGAGCGGAGTCGCGGTATTCAATGTTGAGACTGTATACAATGCATACCGGGCGCTCCATGAGCAGACGCCGGTTGAGGACAAGCTGGTTTCTGTTGTTGCGGAAGTGGAGCATCCCGTTACCGTTCGTGTACCGATTGGAACTCCGCTGGATGAAGTGGTGGCAATGGCAGGACATGTGACAACACCGAATCCGGTTTACTTTGTGGGCGGTCCCATGATGGGAAGCATCGGAACAGGCGCACAGCCTGTGACGAAGACGACGAATGCGATTCTCGTCCTCCCGGAAGACCACTATATTGTTCAGAAGAAGCTGAAGAAGAATTCGATTGACATGAAGCGCGCCGCAGCGTGCTGCTGCCAGTGCTCCATGTGTACGGATCTGTGTCCGAGACATCTTCTCGGCCATCCCATCGAGCCGAACAAATTCATGCTTGCAGCTACATGCAAGGATATTCAGGAACCGGATATTTTCGTCAATACGATGTTCTGTTCATCCTGCGGCGTCTGTGAGCTGTATTCCTGCTTCCAGGGACTCTCACCGAGAAGCCTTATGGCAGAGTACAAGGCAGGCTTAAGAGCCCACGGCATCCGTGCTCCGAAGGTGGAGGCTAAACCGGTAGGACCTGAGAGAGAGTACAGAAAAGTTCCCATGGAGCGACTGATGGCGAGACTGGATCTGACGAAATATAACAGAGAAGCGCCTCTGGATGAATCCGAGGTGGCAGTGAAGAAAGTCAGAATTCTCTTAAGCCAGCATATCGGCGCACCGGCGTCTGCTGTTGTCAAGGCGGGCGACAAGGTGACAAAGGGACAGATGATTGCTGAGCCGGGCAAAGGGTTAAGCGTGGGAATCCACGCATCGGTTACCGGAACAGTGACAGAAGTAAACGATAAGTATATTATCATAGAAACCTAAGGAAGGACGTGCAGGCAATGAGTAAGGCAATTGGAATGGTAGAATATAAGACTGTTTCAGCAGGCATTACCGCAGCAGATGCGATGGTAAAGACCTCTGATGTCAGTATAATTGAAGCTCAGACAGTATGTCCGGGCAAGTATATCGCAATCATTACAGGTGACTTAAGTGCCGTGAAGGCAGCAGTTGACAATGCCAGGGAACTGCACGGATTTCACCTGATTGACAGTTTCGTGCTGGGCAACCCCCACGAGTCGATCTTCCCGGCTATCTACGGGGCTGCGAAGATTGAGGATGTGGCTGCTCTGGGGATTCTGGAGACATACGATGCATCCTCCATCATCGTTGCGGCGGATGAGGCTGCCAAGACGGCGATTGTGGATCTGATCGAGCTGCGTATCGCGAGAGGTATGTGCGGCAAATCCTATATGCTGCTGACCGGTGAAGTGGCTGCTGTGGAGGCTGCCATCGAGCGGGCAAAGGAGTCAATCAAAGACAGAGGAATGTTCCTCGATTCTTCAGTTATTGCCCATCCGGATGCTCAGATCCGCGATGCGATTCTGTAAGGCTTCCCGGCGTAAGCCGGAGAATGCCTTTTGTGAAATAACTGTATCGGAAAAACCGTTTTTTCCATAGATGGGAGGCAGTGAATTGCTTGCGATAGAGAGACGTAATGAAATTTTGGAAAAGCTGCAGACGGACAGAAGAGTTGTGGTAAGCGAGCTGAGCCAGATCTATGACGTTTCGGAGGAGACAATCCGCAGGGATCTTGAAAAGCTGGTGAACGACGGATACGCCATCAAAAGTTACGGCGGCGCCGTCATCAACGAAAATATCAATATTGATCTGCCGTTTAACATCAGAAAAAACCGTAATATTGTGGGAAAACAGCACATTGCAGAGCTGATCGCCGACCGGGTCAGGGATGGCGACAGCATTATGATGGACGCCAGCTCGACGGCCGTCTATGTTGCAAAGGCGCTGCAGGAAAAAGGCAAAAAGAACCTGACCGTGATAACCAATTCCATCGAGATTATCATCGAGCTGTTTGATGCCCAGGACTGGACGATCCTCTCCACGGGAGGCGTTTCCCGCGAGGGATCTTTTGCTCTGGTAGGTCCCCAGACCGACCGGATGCTGAAGACCTATCACGTGGATAAGGCGATTATATCCTGTAAGGGAATCGACGTGACAGCGGGCATAACAGACTCGGACGAGCTCCACGCCAACAACAAGCGAACCATGCTGAAGGCGGCAAAGGAACGTATCCTGGCAGTTGACAGGAGCAAATTCGACAGGATCGCCTTTACGGAGATCGGCGCACTGGAAGAGATCTCCACGGTTATCACAGATGAAAAGCCTGAGGCAAAATGGCTCCAGGTCTTTCAGGATGCAGGTGTGGAATGCATTTATCCTGAATAGGAAAGGACGATTATGAAAAGCTTTCAGATTAAAACAAGAGTGAACTTCGGAGATCAGGCGCTTGACCGTCTCGCCGAGGTTCCGTACAAGAGAATACTTATTGTGACAGACCCGTTTATTGCTGAGAGCAAGATGATGGAGCTTGTACTTGATCCGCTCAGACGCGGAAATAAAGAATTCGAGATCTTCAGCGATGTAGTCCCGGATCCGCCGATCGGGAAGATCAGCGTCGGGGTGAAGAAGATGCTGGAGTACAGACCGGATGCAATCGTCGCAGTAGGCGGAGGTTCCGCTATCGACTCATCAAAATCGATCCGCGAGTTTGCACTGCGCGTGGATCACTACGGTGAAGTCGGCCTGATCGCGATTCCGACAACCAGCGGAACCGGATCGGAAGTTACTTCGTTCGCGGTTGTGACCGATCCGGCAGAGCAGAGAAAATATCCGCTCGTGTCCTGGGATCTGACCCCGGATGAGGCAATCCTGGATGCGGAACTCGTAAAGAGTGTTCCTCCTTCAGTCACAGCGGATACCGGAATGGATGTGTTCACCCATGCTCTGGAGGCGTGTGTGAGCATCAACCGGAATGATTTCTCCACCGCTCTTGCGGAAAAGGCAATCGAGATCTGCGGAGTCTTTCTGCTCCGGGCTTACCTGGACGGAAACGATACCCATGCACGCCAGAAGATGCACTCCGCATCCTGTCTGGCAGGTCTTGCATTCAATGTGGCGTCCCTCGGACTGAATCACGGTATGGCGCACCAGCTTGGCGCTACTTTCCATATCCCCCACGGACGCGCGAATGCCATGCTGCTTCCGCATATCATTGAGTTCAACAGTGATATCAACAAGCACAGCAAGAGCAGGACAGAATATCTTCCGGCCGTGAAGCGCTATTCTACAGTAGCGCAGATCCTCGGCTTAAGCAGCTATAACAAGATCATGACTGTCAGATCCCTTGTAAACTGGGTACAGTTCATGTTGAAAGAGATGGATATTCCGCTGTCGATCTCCCAGATGGGGACGATAACGGAGAAAGAGTATTTCGACGCCATTGACAAGATGGCGGAGGCTGCTCTGGAAGACAGCTGTACAGCCACAAACCCGAGGGTGCCGACGAAGGAAGATGTGATAAAGATCTACAAAGATCTGTGGTAAAAAAGATCCCGGAAACGGGATGTCGGGAAACCGCCGGATACTGCGGGAAATGTCAGAAAAAGACATTTCAGGGCGCAGTGGCCAGGCGGTTTTTTCTTGTGAACTTCTTCCGTGTGTGTTAAGATTTCTGTATAAGGAGGATACGCCGATGATAGACGATGCGATTGAGTTTGCTACAAAAGCCCATGACGGGCAGTTCCGCAAGGGGACGAGACGTCCCTATATTGTCCACCCCATTGAGGTGGCGGACATTGTTTCCACGATGACCAGGGACGAGGAGGTGATCTGTGCGGCGGTGCTCCACGACACCATCGAGGACTGCAGCGGGATCACAAAGGATATCCTGAAGCTCCAGTTCGGCGACCGGGTTGCGGATATGGTATCCCAGGAGAGCGAGGACAAGTCCCAGACATGGGAAGAACGGAAGGGAAATACGATTACCCGGCTGAAGGATGCTTCCGTGGAGGTACAGATGATCGGACTGGCGGACAAGCTTTCCAACATGCGCGATATTGACCGGGATTACCCGACCGAGGGAGAAGCGCTCTGGATGCGTTTCCGGATGCAGAGCAAATCCGCCATGGCGTGGTACTACAAGGGAATCCGGGATGTGCTGCGGGAGAATTTCGAGGGAGTGCCTGCATATGAGGAATACTGCAGACTGATCGATAAGAACTTCGGACCGGGACCGGCGGGAGAAGACTGGAGGAAAGGAGACAGTTAGAGATGGCATCGACAAAAGTAATCTGTTTTGCAAACAATAAAGGGGGAAGCGGGAAATCGACGACCTGTTCCAACGTGGGTTACGGACTGACGCAGCTTGGCAGAAAAGTCCTGCTGATCGACGGGGACATGCAGCTCAATCTCTCGCTTTCCCTTTTTGACGAAGACCGGGTTCTGGCATTCGCCCGGGGAGAGAAGAACCTGTATGAGGGGATCAGGCGGCAGGATGATCTGACGGATTATATCGTCCCGACCCCTTATGAGAATCTGGATCTGATCCCATCCTCCACGCTGATGAGCTCCATCGAGTACGAACTGTTCACCAAATGGCAGAGGGAGTATATTCTGAAAAAATGTATTTCGAAAATCCGGGAATCCGGGAGGTATGACTATATTCTGATCGATGCTCCTCCCACACTGGGCGGCTGGGTTATGAACATTCTCTGCGCGTCGGACGAGATTATTATTCCCGTGGAGGCATCCCCCTGGGGGCTTTTCGGGCTGGGGAACATGTTCGAGTTCCTCGAGCAGGTCCGGGAGATTGCGCCGGATCTGAAAATGGGCGGCATCGTGATCACAAAGGTGGATACAAGAAAGAATTACTTCCGCCAGACACTGGATACCTTGAAAGAACTGGATGACGTGAAGGTATTCGACACCTATATCCGGGTGGACAGCGGGATCGAGTGGTCTCAGGATAACAACGCTCCGGTGATGGCGTACAAGAAGAGCAGCAGAAGCGCGAAGGAGTATATGGAGCTGACAAAAGAGATCGACGCGGCAGAATAGAGGAGGTGGAAAGATGCACCGGCAGCTTCTTGAAGAGCTGGCAGTTATTACAGAGGAGGAACAGCGGATCCTGGACGGAAAAGACGAGATCGACCAGCAGATCTATATGGAAAAGAATGACAGGATTGTGGACAGCGGTAAGCTCCTGAAGAAAGGCAAACTGATCCAGGTGCGTCCCCATACCCGTTTCGTCCATTTCCCGGAGCATACCCACAACTATATCGAAGTGATCTACATGTGCCAGGGGACAACCACCCATATCCTCAACGGCAGCCGGGTTGTCCTGGAGGAAGGGGATCTGCTCTTTCTGAATCAGAACGCCGTGCAGGAGATCCTTCCCGCAGGCAGGGAAGATATTGCGGTGAATTTTATCGTCCTGCCTGAATTTTTTGACACGGCTTTTTCCATGATGGGAGAGGAGGATAACCTGCTCAAGGAGTTCCTTGTGGGCGCCCTCTGCGGCAGGGACGGGGAGATTTCCTATCTGTATTTCCACGTGGCGGATATCCTCCCCATCCAGAATCTGGTGGAAAACATGGTGTGGACGATCTTCTATGACACACCAAACAAGAGGAGCTGCAACCAGATCACCATGGGGCTTCTCTTTCTTCAGCTTCTGAATTACATGGACAAGATGGAGACAGGAGGCAGAAAGTTCGACACAGAGATTACAGCAGCGGTGTTCCGCTACATCGATGAGCATTACCGCGATGCGAGCCTGAAGGAGCTGGCATCGGAGCTGAAGTTCGACATATACTGGCTGAGCCGCGAGATCAAGCGGCAGACCGGCAGGACATATAAAGAACTGCTCCAGGAAAAACGGATGCAGCAGGCAGCGTATATGCTGACCAACAGCAGAATGTCGGTGTCAGAGATCATCAGTTCTGTGGGGTATGACAATACCAGCTATTTCTACCGGAAGTTCCGGGAACGGTACGGGGTGAGCCCCAAGGAGTACCGGGCAGCGGGGCGGACAGGATGAGGAAGAAAGATTCCGAAATAATAAGAGAAGAAACCGGAAGAAGCCGGAAGAAACCGGAAATATGCGCAGTTCACGAGTTGAACTGCGCATATTTTTTCGGGGAAACTCCCACTGCTTTTGTAAATGCTTTCAGATAATTGCTGTAGTCGTTGAACCCGCATGCCTCACATGCTTCGTTGACGGAGTAACCCTGGCTCAAGAGGGACTTGGACAGGGTGATCCGCTTGGCGGTAACGTATTTATTGATCGTGGTTCCGGTTGTCGCCTTGAAGATCCGGCAGATGTAGGAACTGCTCAGGTAGAAATGAGATGACAGTTCTTCCAGGGAAAGGTTCTCCTGGATATGTGTATTGATATAGGAGAGAATGTCATCTACCTGGGCATGGTAGCTGTTCGGTTCTTCATCCGCTTTAGGGCCGGCACTTTCTTCCGTTTTCCGGCATCGCCTGTCGAAAGCACGGTTCAGAAACACCATCATTTCCAGGAAAACCGCCCGGTCCAGAATATCCTCGCCCAGTCCCGCATTGGACGGGAACTTGTGGATCAGATAGACGAAGCGGTTCTGTTCCTCCGGCGTGAGATGCATCCGGTGGGGCATCTCCGTGTCGCGGAAGTGGAAACAGCGGTCCAGGTCGGTGGATGCCGTGGAAAGACTTTTCAGGTATTCCGGATCAATGGACATGATGATCCGCTCATGCTTCTGACTGTCGATCTGGGACAGATAGTGGCTCTCAAACTGGTTGATCAGGAAGATATCACCGTCCTGGATGTCGTAGAAACAGTTGTCGATGAGAAACTGTTTTCCGCCGGAGATGGAATAGTAGATCTCATAGCAGTCATGGATATGCATATCCATGGCTTTTTCATCATTATATAAATGAGCAAATGCAAAGGAATGGCTCTCCATGCACTGGCGCATGGATTCCTTGCAGGATGGGCATGCTTTCATGTTTCTTCTCCTCCGATATATCTTCTGTGCATGACAGGATTTTCTTCATTATATCTGCTGTGTTCAAAATTTTCAATATTCATATCAAAAAAACACAAGAAATGGAATAAAACGAATGATATACTAGAATCACAGAGAAAGAAATAAGCAGAAAACAAAATTATTTTTATGGAGGTTTTTGCAATGGAAGTAAGGACAGCGGCTTCACCGAGAGACGTGAAGCACTACACAACAGACAGGCTCAGAGAAGAATTTCTGATCCAGAACCTGTTCCAGGCGGACAAGATCAATCTCGTTTACAGCCACATTGACCGTATCATTACGGGCGCAGCGGTTCCGGTAAATGAAAAGCTTGACCTGACTGCAGGGGACGAGCTCCGTGCAGAGTATTTCCTTCAGAGAAGAGAGATGGGACTGATCAATATCGGCGGAGACGGAATCGTGACCGTTGACGGACGTGTCTATGAGATCAATGCCAGAGAGGGAATGTATATCGGAAGAGGTTCGAAGGACATTTCTTTCGAGAGCAAAGATGCATCCAACCCGGCAAAATTCTATCTCAACAGCGCGCCGGCACATGTGGCTTACCCGACTGTACATATCAAACCGGAAGGCGAGCCGGAGGACGGCGTTGTCATCATCAAGGATGAGAACAAAGTAGAGTGCGGTACACTGGAGGATGCAAACCACAGAGTGATCAACAAGTATATCGTGACGGGACAGGTACAGAGCTGCCAGCTTGCAATGGGTATGACAAGACTGATGCCAGGAAGCGTATGGAACACCATGCCGGCACACACTCATGACAGACGTATGGAAGTGTATCTGTACTTTGACATGGCTGACGACGCATTCGTTGTACACTATATGGGCGAGCCGCAGGAGACGAGACATATCATTATGCACAACGAAGAGGCTGTCATCTCACCGAGCTGGTCCATCCATTCCGGATGCGGCAGCAGGGCATACACATTCATCTGGGGAATGTGCGGAGAAAATCAGGACTATGATGATATGGACAATATCGCAAACAAGGATCTCAGATAAGAAGAAAAAAATCTGCTGTATGCAGACGAAAATAAGAAAAAAAGGAGAGAACAATCATGGTAAATTTTTCACTGGAAGGTAAAATTGCACTGGTAACAGGCGCTTCCTACGGTATCGGATTCGCTATCGCATCCGCATACGCGGAGGCAGGAGCAACAGTATGCTTCAACGACATCAACCAGGAGAAGGTTGATATGGGACTTGCTTCCTACAAAGAGAAAGGAATCGAGGCACACGGCTATGTATGCGACGTAACAGATGAGGAACAGGTAAAAGCTCTTGTTGCAAAGATCAAAGAGGAAGTCGGCGTAATCGATATCCTTGTAAACAATGCCGGAATCATCATGAGAAAACCGATGCTTGAGATGGAAGCATCCGAGTTCCGCAAAGTAATCGACGTTGACCTGAACGCTCCGTTCATCGTTTCCAAGGCAGTGATCCCGGGAATGATCGAGAAGGGACACGGAAAGATCATCAATATCTGCTCCATGATGAGCGAGCTCGGCCGTGAGACGGTATCCGCATACGCAGCAGCCAAGGGCGGTCTGAAGATGCTTACAAGAAACATCTGCTCCGAGTACGGCGAGTACAACATCCAGTGCAACGGCATCGGACCCGGATACATCGCTACACCGCAGACAGCACCGCTCCGCGAGCGTCAGGCTGACGGAAGCAGACATCCGTTCGACCAGTTCATCGTTTCCAAGACACCGGCTGCAAGATGGGGCAATCCGGAAGACCTGCAGGGACCGGCAGTATTCCTTGCTTCCGAAGCATCTGACTTCGTAAACGGACATATCCTGTACGTTGACGGCGGTATCCTGGCTTACATCGGAAAACAGCCGCAGTAAAACAGACATTGATACAGATAAAGGGGTGCGTGGTAAGCGCGCCCCTGTGTGATATATGGAGATCTGCACAGAGAGACAGAGCAGGAAGGAGTAAACCAAGATATGATAATCGCAGCGAGAACCCACGATTATGGAAAGCAGCCGATCGAGAAGCTTCCCTCGCTTCTGAAGTCGGAAGGAATCGGCGCGGCACAGCTTGTACTGCCCAAAGGATTTACAGAGATCAGCTCCTATGATGAAGTTACACCTGAGATTGTTGAGCGGATCCGCCGCAGTTTTGAGAATGACGGGATCCGGATCCATATCCTGGGATGTTATATGGATCTGGGAAATCCGGATGATGAGGTGCGGAAAAATGCGGTCAGCACGTTCAAAAAATGTCTGGCATGGAACAAGATCCTGGGAGCGTCCATCATCGGCACGGAGACGGCTTATCCCCACCTGACCCCGGAGGAGAAAAAAGTATGGTATCCGTATATGATGGACAGCATCTCCCGGCTTGTGGAGGAGGCGGAGCGCCTGGATACGGATATGGCGATCGAGCCGGTGTACTGGCATCCCCTGGAGAATCTGGAAGTGACGGCGGAAGTATTTGACAGGATGAACAGCCGCCATCTGAAAATGATCTTCGATCCCGCCAATGTCCTGCCGGAGCCGGAGATCGACCAGGATGCATACTGGAAGGAGTGGCTCTCCGTTCTGGGAGATAAGATCGAGGCCATCCACATGAAAGATTTCGTCGAAGGTCCGCAGAAAGAATACTGTCCGGTATGCCTGGGCGAGGGCGTGATCCAATATGCAGAGATTATCAGATGGCTGAAGAAAAACAGGCCGGACATCGTTATTGTCAGGGAAGAGCTGGACCCGAAGACCGCGCAGAAAGATCTGGCGTGGATGCGGGAAGCGTGGGAGAGATATTAAAAAAGAATTAATGGGAATTTTGCATCAGGGTAGTGCAAAATATATGGAACTTATATGAAAGGAGATCCGGAATCACGGTTGTGGTTCGGGATCTTTTTGTGTATACTTAAAGGAAAGCAGGATGTGTCAGAAACGGGAGGGATTGGATGCATTATTTGAATACAGACGCACAGATTATCATGTTTCGGGATATGCTGAACAGCGAGATTTACGTGGACAAGAGCATGCTGATCCGGAAAATTTCACCGCTCATCCGGACAAATGCAAAGTATGTATGTATAACCAGACCGCGGAGATTCGGAAAGACGGTAAATGCCAATATGCTGGGGGCATACTATACAAAAGGGTATGATACACATGATCTGTTTGATAGCCTGAATATCGCACACACAGAGAATTATGAGAGTCAGATAAACCGATATAATGTGATTCACATTGATTTCAGCGTTTTCCCGGATTTTTGTGATGGGTATAATGCTTATCTGAAAAATATTATCAGAAAATTGCAGGAAGATCTGAGGGAAGCATACCCGCTGCTGCAAGACCGGGAATATGAAGGAATCAGTGAAATGCTGTCCGATACAAAAGACTCGTTTATCTTTATCTTAGATGAGTGGGATTCTGTGTTTAGTGAGAAATATGTGACGGAAGCAGATAAAATACATTTTCTGAGATTCCTGAAAACAATGCTTAAAGACAGACCATATGTGGATCTGGCGTATATGACAGGAGTGCTTCCGATTGCAAAATATTCCAGCGGTTCGGAACTGAATATGTTCTGGGAATATAATTTCATGAACGATCAGGTATACGAGGAGTTTTTCGGGCTTACTGAAGATGAAGTAAAAGGCCTTTGTCGGAAATATGATGCGGTCAGCTATGAAGAACTTGAGTGGTGGTATGACGGATATCTCATGAGTGACGGCAGACATCTGTTTAATCCAAGGTCGGTCAACCGTGCGCTGACAGATGGCGTTTGCAGAAATTACTGGACAGAAACCGGTCCTATGAATGAGGTGGCTGACTGTATTGAAAATAATGTGGAGGAAGTGCGCGAGGATATCGTAAAAATGGTTTCCGGTGTGCCGGTGGAAGCGGAGCTAAGCGGATATAGTGCTGCTGAACAGGAGCTGTATACAAGAGATGAGATCCTCTCTGCTATGGTTGTATATGGATTTCTTTCTTACTATGATGGATACCTGAAAATTCCGAATCATGAACTGATGGAGAAATTTCAGCGGGTGCTTTCCCGTGACAGTATGGGGGAAGTAAAAGAAATTACAGACAGATCCAGGGCTATGCTGACAGCTACGCTGGCGTGTGATGCAGATAAAGTGGCGGGCATTCTGGAAGAAGTTCATGACAGAGAAATTCCATTTCTTATGTATAATGATGAAAACTCTCTGTCATGCGTGATAACCCTCTGCTATCTCTATGCCCGGAAAGACTATCGTATAGAGCGCGAAGAAAAGAGCGGGAAGGGATACTGCGACTACCTGTTTGTTCCAAAGAAAAAGGAAATTCCGGCAATAATTTTAGAACTGAAAGTTGATGATTCTGCTGAAAATGCAATTCGTCAGATAAAACAGAAAAATTATATGCAGAAAGTAGAGTCCATCAGAGAGATAATTCTGGTCGGGGTCAGTTATGACAGAAAGCAAAAGAAACATCAGTGTATTATTGAAAAATATGTCACAGAGTGAAGAGGAATGTGATGAAAATAACTTCTTTAGTTGAAAACACATGCAGTACCGGGCTGCCTGTCGAACACGGGTTAAGCCTGTACATAGAGACAGAAGAGCACACGATTCTGTTTGATATGGGACAGTCGGATCTTTTTGTGCGGAACGCGGAAGAACTGGGAGTGGATCTGGGCAGAGCGGACTTTGCGGTGCTCTCCCACGGACATTACGATCACGGGGGCGGGCTTGCAAAGTTCCTGGAGATAAACCGTAGCGCGCCGGTATATTTAAGCCGCCATGCCTTTGAACCACACTACAATGGGACAGAGAAATATATCGGATTGGATAGTTCTCTCCTGGATAGTTCCTTTGCGGAGAATGAACGGCTGATTTTTACGGACAAAGCAATAGAGATCGGAAAGGAAATTACGCTTTACCCGGTTTCTGAGACAGGCAGATATCCCATGCAGTATGATATGGGAACCGGCGGGCTGAATATGGTATCAGACGGGAAAATCGTCCCCGAAGATTTCCGCCACGAGCAGTATATGGTGATCGAAGAGAACGGGAAGAGAATCCTTTTCAGTGGATGCTCCCACAAAGGAATCCTGAATATCGTCTCCTGGTTTGAGCCGGATGTGCTGATCGGCGGTTTCCACTTTTCAAAACTGGAGCCGGATGACCGGCTGAAAGAGTATGCTGAGATTCTGGACTCCCATGATACGGAATACTATACATGCCACTGTACGGGCGTGCGACAGTTTGAGTTTATGAAGAGCTATATGAAGAAGTTGAATTACCTGGCGGAGGGGGAGGTCGTTATAATATGAAAAGAAAGCAGAAAATACTTGTCTCAATTATAACGGCTGCAGCGGCAATCTTTGTATTTGCAGGAGTCTGGTATGTACTTCCGAAGACTTTTCTGAGAGGGGCTGCGCCATCTGATGTCAGATCCGTGTCTGTCTTTGACGGAAATACAGGAAAAAGTTTCAACATAGAAGAACCGGAAGAAATTCAGTATATTGTAGAGAATATACAGGGCGCGGAGATGAAAAGAGATACACTCTCTTTGTTTTATACAGGATATGGTTTTCGCCTGGGCTTTTATGATGAAGAGGGAAAGCAGATCGAAAGCTTTATTATAAACAGTGCAGATACAATCCGGGACGATCCGTTTTTCTACCGCTGTGACGGCGGCCTGTGCTTTGATTATCTGAAAGAACTGGAAGAAAGATAGACAGGAAAAGGTGCGCTGCAAGACTTTCAGCTATACAGAGCACCTTTTTTAAATAATTCAGCCCATAAAGATTCTACATTTTTGATCTTATACCAGTGTCATAAACCACTCTACCGTTGCCGGATCATAGTGGGAGAAGAACAGGCTGTTTCCGGTGTCGAGTGCTTCGATCTCCTTCATCTCCTCATCTGTAAGAGTGAAGTCAAAGATATTGAAGTTCTCTTCCATACGGTTTCTGTGAGTGGACTTCGGAATCAGCACCACGTCGCTCTGAAGAAGGAAACGAAGAGCGGTCTGTGCCACAGATTTTCCGTATTTCTCACCGATTTTTTTCAGAATCGGGTTGTTGAAGTAATCGTTTTTACCTTCTGCGAAGGGACCCCATGACATGATCTGCGTGCCGTTCTTCTTCATATATTCTTTTGCAACTTTCTGCTGCTGGAATACGTGGGTTTCCACCTGGTTTACTGCAGGTTTGATGCGCGAGAAATGGAAGATATCCAGATAGCGGTCCGGATAGAAGTTGGATACGCCGATTGCCCGGACTTTACCCTCGTCGTAAGCCTCTTCCATTGCGCGGTAGGTTCCGTAATAATCGCCGAACGGCTGATGGATCAGAAGCAGGTCAACATAGTCTGTCTGCAGCTTCTTTAAAGATTCCTCAATAGAAGCTTTCGCTTTTTCATAGCCTGCGTTGGAGATCCACACCTTTGTGGTGATGAAGAACTCTTCTCTCGGAAGCCCGCTTTTGGCGATGGCATTTCCCACGCCTTCCTCATTTCCGTATGCCTGCGCAGTATCAATGCTGCGGTAGCCGACTTCAATGGCGTCCAGTACGCAGCGCTCTGTCTCTTCCGGTGGAGTCTGATAGACTCCGTATCCCAATTTCGGCATCTTAACTCCGTTGTTCAGTGTTACATATTCCATGATAAATTCCTCCGTTTCGTCTTCCTGTTTGCATTTAACAGTTTACATCCGAAAAGAAAAAAAGTACAATAAGAATACAGGAAACCAGATTCCTGAAAATGAATACTGAAACATCAGTGAATCAATACCGGGAGGTGGAAGAAGAATGCTGAATCTTCTGGAATTAGAGCAGCTTGCTGCTTTTGCAGACTGTGGAACACTGTCAAAAGCTGCGGAAAAACTGAATATCTCACAGCCGACGATTACGAGGACCATGCAGCATCTTGAAGATGAGTTTGGCGTCCCTCTGTTTGAGAGGACGAAGAATCACATTGCGCTGAATGAAACAGGGTGGAAGGCTGTCATGCATGCAAAACAGCTCTTAAAGGATGCCCGGGAGGTGGTGGAGGACGTCCGGGCTTTTGACCGGAGCCTGCATACGATCACGGTCAGCTCCTGTGCTCCCGCGCCCCTGTGGCGCCTGCTCCCTGCACTGTCGGATGCGTTTCCGGATATGACGATTTCCTCCGCTATAAAAAATAATGAGGCGGTTATGGAAGACCTGAAAGCCGGGGAGTGTCAGCTGGCTGTTCTTTCAGAAGAGTTCATCACGGGAGTGCATGTTTCAGGAGCATATGCCTCCGAAACTCATATTTCTGAAGAGTACACCAGTATGCCGTTTATGAAAGAAAATCTGGCGGTATGCGTTCCGCCGACACACGAACTGGCCGGGAAAAAGGAAGTTTCTTTTAAAGAGCTGAACGGGTATAATTTTCTCCTTGGAATAAGACTGGGGTTCTGGGACGATATGTGCAGGCAAAAGATGCCGGCGTCCCGGTTCCTTGTACAGACGGATCAGTTTACCATGCAGGAACTGATTCGGGAGTCCACCCTGCCATGCTTTGTGACGGATGTTGCGACGTATGACAGGGATGTGTACAGGGACAGAATCACCATCCCCATTACGGACCGGGAGGCAAAAGTGACGTTCTATATCGTGTTTGACGGGAAAAACAGGAAATATGCGGAGGTTTTGAAGCGGTTCTGCAATAGGAGGCAGGCTTTGGAGATGTGATAAACGGGCGGGATTTTAAGTTGGGGGCTGCTAGCGGAGGATGAGGAGGGTGCGACTCATCCTACCAATGGTTTTGTTTTCCTTCTGGGAAAAGACTCCTTTCTTTCTTATATTCAATGTGGGATGTTTAAGGGGAAAACCCGTGCTGTATTCGTGGATAAACGGGAGTACGGAGGTGCACTTTGGGAACAGATTGAAAATGCCTTCCAGTTTGTACTTCGCAACATCCATCTGGGAGCCAGACTGGAAGGACTGTACCGGCAGGATATTTATGAGCTGCCGCCGGACAGTATCAGAGAGCTGATTATTAATGCGGTTATGAACTGCAGTTTTCTACAGAATTCCCATATTCAGGTGGCTGTTTACGATGACCGGCTTGAGATTACGTCTCCGGGAGGATTGATGCCGGGCGTAACACTTGAGCGGATGAAAGAAGGATACTCAAAGATCCGGAACCGTGCCCTTGCTCACGCTTTTTCCTATATGAATCTGATTGAAGCGTGGGGCAGCGGTATTCCCAAGCTGATGATGGCGATGGAGGATTATGGCCTGCAGGAACCGGAATTTGTGGAAATGGGAATTGCATTTCGGGTGAATCTGTATCGTAGTCAAGGAGATACAAAAACGAACCAAGCTACGAACCAAGGCAGCCAAAAAACGAACCGAGATGCAAAAATGACGAACCAAGGTGCGAAACAAGCGAACCAGGCTGTGAAGCGGACAGCAGGAAAATTGAACCAGAAGAATATTTTCCTCAAAAATGAAGAAAAGCAGTTAGTGCAGTTGGTGGCTGATAAACCGGCAATTACACAAATGGAAATGGCAGGGCAGCTTGGGTGGAGTTTGGGAAAAGTGAAGCACTATATTACGAAGCTAAAAAAGAATCAAGTACTGGAACGAGTGGGCACCAGCCAGAAAGGGCATTGGAACAGATCGCAGAAGCGTTGGGACATTCTAATAGCAATCCTATTTCTACCAGTTTATTATGTCTGGAACATGGAATTAGTTTTGATGAAATGGGAAAGATCATGGTTGCTTTCAACCAGATTTTGAGAAGAAAAGAATTTGATGAATTGGAAGTTTCTGATTTTCGACAGGCTTTGGAGGAAATAACGCCGATGGCAAAAGAGTTTGCAGACCCCGTTGTGGTTGCATTTATCAAAGCTTATGCAAGAAATCATATTGCTGAATTGGTACCATTTGCAAGGACATTGGATTAAATCCTGCAGGAGATAATCCGGCGAGATTTTGAGTCATCCCTTCCCGCAACTGCATGTTCATATATTTTTTATAAATGAATTAGCACTCACATCTTGACAGTGCTAACAAGTTTTGCTATATTGCTACTAGAACACGAAAACAAGTCGTGGTTCCATGTCAGCCAGACTGACACCATAAGGAGGGATGACCATGAATATCAATAAATTTACGCAGAATTCACTGCAGGCAGTTCAGAACTGCGAGAAGATAGCAGCGGACAACGGCAACCAGGAGCTTGCCCAGGAGCATCTGCTCTATGCCCTGCTGACGCAGGATGACAGCCTGATTTTAAAACTTCTTGAAAAAATGAGCATACAGGGACAGCTTTTTATTGACCGCGTAGAGCAGGCAATCGGAAAGCGTCCGAAAGTACAGGGCGGCCAGGCGTATGTGGGTCAGGATCTCAACAACGTGCTGATCCATGCCGAGGATGAGGCAAAACAGATGGGAGACGAGTATGTTTCTGTGGAACATCTTTTCCTTGCCCTGCTGAAATACGCGAGCCGTGAGATGAAGCAGATTTTCCGGGAATTCGGCATCAGCCGGGAGGGATTCCTGCAGGCACTCTCCACGGTGAGAGGCAACCAGCGGGTGACCAGCGATAACCCGGAGGCAACTTATGACACACTGAACAAATACGGGCAGGATCTCGTGGAGCGGGCAAGAGACCAGAAGCTGGACCCGGTCATCGGCCGTGACGAGGAGATCCGCAATGTTGTGAGAATCCTTTCCCGTAAGACGAAGAACAACCCGGTTCTGATCGGTGAACCCGGCGTCGGCAAGACGGCGGTTGTCGAGGGACTGGCTCAGAGAATCGTCAGCGGCGATGTGCCGGAAGGACTCAAGGACAAGACGATTTTCTCCCTGGATATGGGAGCCCTCGTTGCCGGTGCGAAGTACCGGGGCGAGTTCGAGGAACGTCTGAAAGCGGTCCTGGAGGAAGTAAAGAACAGCGACGGCAGGATTATCCTGTTTATCGATGAGCTGCACACCATCGTGGGCGCGGGCAAGACCGACGGCGCGATGGATGCGGGAAATATGTTAAAACCCATGCTTGCCAGAGGAGAATTGCACTGTATCGGTGCGACCACACTGGATGAGTACCGGCAGTATATTGAGAAGGATGCGGCTCTGGAACGCCGTTTCCAGCCGGTTATGGTAGATGAGCCGTCGGTGGAGGATGCCATTTCCATTCTCCGTGGCTTAAAGGAGCGGTATGAAGTATTCCATGGCGTGAAGATTACGGACAGCGCCCTGGTTGCGGCTGCCACATTGTCCAACCGTTATATCTCCGACCGTTTCCTGCCGGATAAGGCCATCGACCTGGTGGATGAAGCCTGTGCTATGATCAAGACGGAACTGGATTCCATGCCTACGGAACTGGATGAGTTGAGAAGGCGTGTGATGCAGCTCGAGATCGAGGAGGAGGCCCTGAAGAAGGAGGATGACCGCCTGAGCAAAGAGCGTCTGGAACATCTCCAGGAAGAACTGGCAGGTCTGCGGGAAGAGTACGCGGGCAAGAAAGTTCAGTGGGAGAATGAGAAGACGTCTGTTGAGCGTGTCCAGAAGATCCGGGAAGAGATCGAGCAGGTGAACAAGGACATTCAGAAGGCGCAGAGGGAATATGACCTGAACAAGGCTGCGGAACTGCAGTACGGAAGGCTGCCTCAGCTCCAGAAACAGTTGGAGGAAGAGGAGGAGAAAGTGAAAGAAAAAGACCTTTCTCTTGTCCATGAAGCTGTGACGGATGACGAGATTGCCCGTATTGTGTCCAGATGGACCGGCATACCGGTAGCAAAGCTCAACGAGAGCGAGAGGAACAAGACGCTTCATCTTGCGGATGAGCTGCACAAACGTGTGGTGGGGCAGGATGAGGCTGTAGAGCTTGTGACAGAGGCCATCATCCGGTCCAAAGCCGGGATCAAAGACCCAAGCAAGCCGATTGGTTCCTTCCTGTTCCTCGGACCTACCGGAGTCGGTAAGACAGAGCTTGCCAAGGCGCTTGCCCAGAGCCTGTTTGACGATGAGAACAACATGGTGCGTATCGATATGAGTGAGTACATGGAGAAATACTCCGTGTCCAGACTGATCGGAGCGCCGCCGGGATATGTAGGGTACGATGAGGGCGGTCAGCTGACGGAAGCGGTGAGAAGGAAACCGTACTCGGTTGTACTTTTCGATGAAGTGGAGAAAGCCCACCCGGATGTGTTCAACGTCCTGCTTCAGGTGCTTGACGACGGGCGGATTACGGATTCCCAGGGAAGGACTGTGGACTTCAAGAACACGATCCTGATCATGACTTCCAACATCGGTGCCAACTACCTGTTGGAGGGGATCCGGGACGACGGCTCCATCGACGAGCAGTGCCAGGAGATGACCATGAACGACCTGAAGGCCCACTTCAGACCGGAGTTCCTGAACCGTCTGGATGAAATAATTATGTTCAAACCATTGACGAAAGAGAATATCCGTGCCATTATTGATTTGTTGGTGGCAGACGTCAATAAGCGTCTGGAAGAGAAAGAACTGAAGATCGAACTGACGGAAGCGGCGAAAGATTTCGTTGTGGAAGGCGGGTACGATCCGATGTACGGTGCAAGGCCGCTGAAGAGATATCTGCAGAAGAATGTGGAGACCCTGGCGGCAAGGCTGATTCTCGCAGGCAACGTGGGCAGGGAAGATACGATCCTGATCGATGCGAAAGACGGCAGCCTGCTTGCGGAGGTGAAAGGTCAGATTATCGAGAGCGAAAAGCCGGAAGATCTGGCTCTGTAAAAACGAAAGGATGGCTATCCCCGAATGACACCCATCATCTTTCATATTGATGTAAATTCCGCTTATCTCAGCTGGACAGCGGTAGAACAACTGAAAAACGGCGCACAGGTAGATTTGCGCGAGATACCTGCCATTATCGGCGGAGACCAGAAATCCCGCCACGGTGTGGTGCTCGCCAAGTCGCCTGCGGCGAAAAAGTATGGCATCCGCACGGGGGAACCTGTTGCGAATGCCTTTCGTAAGTGTCCGAATCTTGTCATGTATCCCCCGGATCATAAGATGTACCGGGAGAAGAGCCGGATGCTCATGGAGTATCTTCGGACATTTACGAAAGAGATCGAGCAGGTCAGTGTGGACGAGTGCTACATGGACTTTACCTCGATCGCAGGAAGATATCATTCGCCGGTGGACGGCGCCCTGGAGATCAAGGACGGAATCCGCGAGCGCTTCGGATTCACGGTAAATATCGGCATTTCCAACAACAAGCTTCTGGCGAAGATGGCATCGGATTTCGAGAAGCCGGACCGGATCCATACCCTTTTCCCGGAAGAAATTCAGGAGAAGATGTGGCCTCTGCCGGTCAGCGAACTCTACATGGCAGGGCGTTCCAGTGTAGAAGTCCTGAAAAAGCTGGAGATCAACACCATCGGGGATCTGGCACGGTCAGACCCCAGGCTCATAGAGCTCCACCTGAAAAGCCACGGGCGGATGCTCTGGGAGTTCGCTAACGGACGGGGAACTGCAGTCGTCCAGTCGGAGCCGGAACAGGCGAAGGGGATCGGCAACTCCACCACCCTTTCGGAGGATGCCTCCACGGAAGAAGAGGCGGATGCCGTCTTAAAGGAACTGGCGGAGAGCGTGGGACGCCGCCTGAAGAAGGCGGGGCAGAAAGCGGGGATGGTCAGTACGGAGATCAAGTATTACGACTTCCGCACCATTTCCCATCAGACTCAGCTCGAGCGGCCCACCTACGATCCGGAGGTTATATGGCGCACAGCATGTGCTCTGTTCCGGGAGATGTGGAACGGGCAGCCCGTGCGGCTTCTGGGAATCCGCACTTCCAAGCTTTCCGATGAGTCGGAGCCGGAACAGCTTACGATCTTTGATCTGAAGCCGCCGGAAGAACCGGACGAGAAGCATAAAAAGCTGAAAGCCGCCCTGGATGAGCTGAATACCCGCTACGGAAGCGGAGCGGTGATCAGGGCAAGCCTGATGAAACGGAACAGCCAAAGCGAAAAAACAGAGGAAACGGGCGGGAAGAGAAAGCTATGACAGAACATCAGAAAAGCGTTCGGCCGGAAAGCAGGCCGGAAAAGAAAAAAAGCAAAAATTATAATCTCGAGCTGATCCGGATGATCTCCTTTGTCATGGTGATCGTCATCCATGTGACCAACTATTACTGCAGGGCATACGGGGAGGTTACACAGGGAGAATACCTCTTTTCCCTGGCGCTCGACACGGCATCCAGGCTCAGTGTGCCCTGCTTTTTCATGATTACCGGGGCCCTTCTCCTGGGCAGGAGGGAGCCGCTGGGAAAGCATGCCCGCAGGCTTCTGCGGTTTGGGACAGTTCTCATAGTGTGGAGCCTGGTCTACTATCTCTGGAATACATTCTATATGGGTACGCCCTACGATCTCAGCGAGATCCTGTATACGCCGGTGGAGGCGCATCTCTGGTATCTCTATGCCATGATTCCCATCTATCTCGTCATGCCCTTCTTTCAGATTATGTGCGCCGGTATGAATCTGAGGATGGAGCGGGCGTTTCTTGTGGTGATCACGGCGGCTGTCATTTTCAACTATATCCTGACTCTGCAGCACGGGGAAGCGTATTATGATATTCCGCTGATCGGAGATCAGGTATATTCTTATTATGTTTTCATAGGATATTACATATATAAATACCGCAGGCATATCCGCATTGGGCAGGGAACCGCTTTCTTCGGGTGCATTTTCTGCCTGGCTGCAACGTTCGGTATCACCTGGGGCGTGACGGTGCTGCGCGGGGATCACTATGAGACGGCGCTGCAGTACGGAAGTCCGCTCCTTGTTCTGGCGGGCGCCCTGTTTTTCCTGTTCATGGTCCGGCTGAAAAAAGGGGATTATGTTCCGAATGCCGGGGCGAAGAAGGTTATTGATCTGTTCTGCGGATGTTCTTTCGGCATCTATCTGATCCATATTCTGTTTCTCGACAACTACAAGAAATATATGGAGCCCACGGATCTGCCGGCATGGATTGCCGTGCCCCTTCTGACGGCAGGGATCGCGGCGGTATCGCTTCTCTGCGTGTGGCTGCTTGGCAGAACACGGATCGGGAAAAAGATTACCTGACGGCATGATGCGCGGCCCTTCTGATACGGGTCTGCTGCACAGAGGGACTTTGCAAGAAAAGCAGGAGTATGGTATTCTATAGAAGTCGCGGTAGAAAAGATTCCGTTTAAGGAGGAACGGCTTTGGTATTAAAGCAGCTTATGGAACGTCTTGAGTACAGAGTGATACAGGGAAGCGGGGACACGGAAGTGACGGAACCGGTCAGTGTTTCGGATAAGGTGAATACCGGCGCGGTGTTTGTCTGTATCCGGGGACACAGGACCGACGGACACCGGTTTATTCCTGAGGCAGTGCGCAATGGTGCGGCGGCAGTGGTGGTGGAGAAGGCGGTGGCTGTGCCGGAGCATGTGACCGTCATCCGGGTGAAAGACACCAGATATGCCCTGGCGCTGATGTCTGCCGCTTACTATGGCTATCCGGCGGAGAAACTGAAAGTGATCGGCGTTACGGGGACGAAAGGGAAGACGACTACGGCGTATATGATCCGGTCTATTCTGATGAGTACCGGCCACAGAACCGGGCTGATCGGCACTGTGGAGGCGGTTGTGGGTGAAAAGCACTACCCTGCGGAAAATACGACTCCCGAGTCCAGTGAGATTCAGCGGTACTTTGCGGAGATGGTCAGCGCCGGGTGCGACAGCGTGGTGATGGAAGTGTCATCCCAGGGGCTGATGCTCCACCGGACGGCAGGGATCCCCTTTGAGATCGGTATTTTCACCAACCTGGGAAAGGATCATATCGGTCCCGGGGAACACAGGGATTTCGAGGACTACAAGCGCTGCAAGAGCCTGCTCTTTTCCCAGTGCAGGATCGGCATCGGCAACGTGGATGACCCTTATTTCAAAGATATTTTCCGCTCTGCCACATGCAAGGTAGAGACGGTGGGATTTTCGGAGAAGGCGGATCTGAGGGCGGAACAGCCCCGGTTCCTGTCAAGCCCCGGCTATCTGGGAGTGGCTTACCACGTCAGCGGGAAGATGGAGATGGACGTAGAGGTGGATATCCCCGGCAGGTTCAGCATTTACAATTCCCTTATGGCGATTGCGGTGTGCCGTCATTTTCAGGTGCCGGAGGAGAAGATACGGGAAGCTCTGAAGACCGTGCAGGTAAAGGGGCGCATTGAGATGGTGAAGGTGTCGGATCGTTTTACCCTGATGATCGACTATGCGCATAATGCCATGAGCCTTAAGAGTCTCCTGCTGACGCTCAGAGAGTATCAGCCGAAGCGTATTGTATGTCTCTTCGGCTGCGGGGGTAACCGCTCCAGGGACAGAAGATTTGAGATGGGGGAGGTCGCGGGGAAGCTTGCCGACCTGACCATTATCACATCAGATAACCCGCGCTACGAGGAGCCCCTTTCCATCATGGCGGACATCCGCGCCGGGATCGGGAGAACCGCGGGAAAATATGTGGAGATATGCGACCGGAAGGAAGCTATCCGCTACGCCATCACCCACGGACAGCCCGGCGATGTGATCGTTCTGGCGGGGAAAGGGCATGAGGACTACCAGGAAATCAAAGGAAAAAAGTATCCCATGGATGAGCGTGTGCTGATCCGGGAGATCCTGGCGGAATTGTAAGAAGAATGGTGAAAATGTGTTTGCAGATATTATTATAGATATACAGCATGAAAAACTGGATAAAATCTTTCAGTACCGGATTCCGGAGCGTCTGGAGCAGGAACTCCGCCCCGGGATGGAGGTGCTGGTGCCCTTCGGAAAGGGCAATCATCCCCGCAAGGGGTACGTCACCGGGATCGGGGAGAACTGTGATTACGATCTGTCCAAAGTCAAGGAGATCGTGGATATCTCCAGGGACAGCGTGGAGATCGAAGGCAGGCTGATCGCCCTGGCGGCATGGATGAAAGAGTATTACGGCGGAACCATGATCCAGGCATTAAAGACTGTCCTGCCTGTCCGGCAGAAGGAGAATGCCCGGGTGAAGAAGCGCCTGCGCCTTCTCCTTGACAAAGAGACGGGAAAGCGCCAGCTTGACTATTATCTGGAGAAAAACCAGAAGGCAAGGGCAAGGCTGATGGCAGCGCTCCTGGATGATCCCATCCTGGAGTATGAACTGGTGACGAAGAAGCTCAATGTGTCCGCCTCCGTGATCCGTGCCCTGGAGGAACAGAATGTTCTGGCTGTGGAGGAGAAACAGGTCTACCGCAATCCGGTGAAGCAGACGGAAAAACAGAGCAGGGATATAACATTTACCGGGGAACAGAAGCATGTGACCGACAGTTTCCGGCAAGACTATACACAGGGGATCCGCAGGACCTATCTGCTCCACGGCGTCACCGGGAGCGGGAAAACGGAAGTATATATGGAGATGATCCGCACTGTGGTGGAACAGGGAAAACAGGCCATTGTCCTGATCCCGGAGATTGCCCTGACCTACCAGACTGTGATGCGGTTCTGCCGGTGTTTCGGGGACCGGGTCTCCATTATGAATTCCCGGCTTTCCCCGGGAGAACGGTATGATCAGCTCATGCGGGCAAAGGCGGGGGAGGTGGACGTGATGATCGGTCCCCGGTCCGCTCTGTTCACCCCGTTCCCGGATCTGGGGCTGATCGTCATCGACGAGGAGCATGAACCGACCTATAAGAGCGAGCAGACGCCCCGCTACCATGCCCGGGAGACGGCGGTAAAGCGGGCGCAGATGGAGAACGCCAGCGTGGTGCTCGGCAGTGCCACCCCGTCCCTGGAAGCCATGTACCGGGCGAGGAACGGGGAATATGTGCTCTTTGAGATGAAGAAACGCTCCCGGATGCAGAGCCTGGCTCATGTGGAGACCGTTGACATGCGGCAGGAGCTGATGAACGGCAACCGTTCGATCTTAAGCGCCAGGCTGCAGGAACTCATGGAGGAGCGTCTGGAGAGAAAGGAACAGATCATGCTGTTCCTGAACCGGCGGGGATATTCGGGATTTATCTCCTGCCGGGAGTGCGGCCATGTGGTGAAATGTCCCCACTGCGATGTGTCCCTGTCCGTTCACCGGGGCGGAAAGATGGTCTGCCACTACTGCGGATACACACAGCCCAGGGTGACGGAGTGTCCGGAGTGCGGCTCACGCCATATCGGGGAATTCCGGGCGGGAACCCAGCAGATCGAGGATATTGTGAAGATGCGTTTCCCGCAGGCACGGGTACTGCGCATGGATATGGACACCACCCGTCAGAAGGATTCCTACGAGAAGATACTCTCCGCTTTTGCAAACGAGGAGGCGGATATCCTGGTTGGAACCCAGATGATTGTAAAGGGGCATGATTTCCCGGGCGTCACCCTGGTGGGTGTCCTGGCTGCGGATATGTCCCTTTATACCGATGATTACCGCTCCGGGGAGCGGACATTCCAGCTCCTCGCCCAGGCGGCGGGAAGAGCAGGAAGAGGGGAGCGCCCCGGCGAGGTGGTGATCCAGACGTACAGTCCGGACCATCCGGTGATCCAGGCGGCGGCAGACCAGGATTATGCCCGGTTTTATGAGGAGGAGATCCGTTACCGGGAACTGATGGGATATCCCCCGGTGGAGAATCTTCTGGCGGTTCTGGCGGCAGGGGAAGATGAGGCGCTTCTTGAGAAAGGATGCCGCTATCTGAAGGAGTATGCCCTGCGCGTCCGGGGCAGGACCCAGGCGGCGGTAATCGGTCCGGCAAGTCCGGGAATCGACCGGATTAAAGATGTATACAGGAGAGTCCTCTATATAAAAGCGCCGGAATATGATACACTTGTAAGGATAAAGGACAGAATGGAACAATATATTGAAATTAATTCAGGGTTTAACCGGATCAGAATCCAGTTTGATTTTAATCCCATGAATATTTCATAAAGAGAGGAAGAGGAAAAGAAAATGGCAATCAGACAGGTAAGAGAAATCGGAGACGAGATACTGACAAAACAGTGCAAGGAAGTGACGAAGATGACCCTTCGCACGAAGATCCTCATCGGGGATATGCTGGAGACAATGTATGACAAGAACGGGGTAGGGCTTGCGGCTCCCCAGGTGGGCGTGCTCAAGAAAATCGTGGTCATCGATGTCGGGGAAGGTCCCATTGTACTGATCAATCCGGAGATTATCGAGACTTCCGGGGAGCAGACCGGCGAGGAAGGGTGCCTGAGTGTCCCGGGAAAATGGGGCTATGTGACCCGCCCGGATCACGTGAAGGTACGCGCGCTTGACAAGGAGATGAACCCGGTGGAGTTGGAGGGCGAGGGACTGCTTGCCCGTGCATTCTGCCACGAGATCGACCATCTTTCCGGACAGCTCTATGTGGATAAGACGGAAGACGGACTTCACGATGTGACTTATGAGGATGAAGAGGAAACGGAGGAATAGAGTATGCGGATTATTTTTATGGGTACGCCGGACTTCTCCGTGGGGACACTGGAAGCCCTCTGCGAGGCGGGACACGATGTGTGTCTGGCTGTGACCCAGCCGGACAAGCCGAAAGGACGGGGCAAAGAGATGCAGCCCACTCCGGTGAAGGAAGCGGCGCAGAAACACGGAATTCCGGTTTTTCAGCCGAAAAGAGTCCGGGAACCGGAGTGTGTGGAAGAACTGAAGAAATACAATGCGGATGTGATCGTGGTAGTGGCGTTCGGACAGATCCTTCCCAAAACGATTCTGGAGCTGACGCCTTACGGGTGTATTAACGTACATGCGTCCCTGCTTCCGAAATACCGCGGCGCGGCGCCCATCCAGTGGTCCATCATCGAGGGCGAGGCTGTGACAGGGGTTACCACCATGCAGATGGATGAGGGACTGGACACGGGAGACATGCTCCTGAAGACAGAAGTTCCCATTGCAGAGGATGAGACAGGCGGGAGCCTTCACGATAAACTCTCGGCAGCAGGCGCGGCGCTCTGCGTGGAGACGCTGGCCGCTCTCGAAAACCATACGGTTTCTCCGCAGAAACAGGGGGATTCACCGACCGCTTATGCAAAGATGCTGGACAAGAAAATGGGAGATATCGACTGGAATGATTCCGCCCGGCGCATCGAGCGTCTGGTGCGCGCTTTAAGTCCCTGGCCCAGCGCCTACACCCGCTGGGGCGACCGGGTTATGAAGATCTGGCGCGCCGGGGCGGAGCCGGGTGAAACTGCTGAAGCGGCTCCCGGGACAGTTGTCGCTGTCGGGAAAGACAGTTTCTCCGTGCAGACGGGGGACGGGATTCTGAAAGTGTATGAACTGCAGATCCCGGGTAAGAAAAGGATGGAAACCGGTGCTTTCCTGAGAGGGTATGCGATGGAGAGGGGAACAATATTTACGCGAGGGTGATATTATGTTCTACTATTATTTTGATCCGACCTATATTCTTGTGGTCATCGGAGTGCTGATCTGTCTGGCGGCCTCCGCCAGGGTGAGAAGTGTTTTTGGCAGATATTCGCAGGTGAGAAGTTATTCCGGCCTGACCGGGCGGGAGGCGGCAGAGCAGATCCTGCGCAGAAACGGGATCTATGATGTGCGGGTGGTCCACATACCGGGAAACCTGACAGATCACTACGATCCCCGCAACAGGACGCTGGGGCTTTCCGACACGGTGTACGGCTCCAGTTCCGTGGCAGCCATCGGAGTTGCGGCCCATGAGTGCGGGCATGCCGTACAGCATGCGGAGGGATATACGCCGCTTGCCATCCGGGGCGCCCTTGTCCCGGTGGCGAATTTCGGCTCCAGCCTGGCCTGGCCGCTGATCCTCATCGGACTGCTGATTAACAGTCAGGTGTCCGTGCTGCTGATCGATCTGGGAATTATTCTTTTCTCGGCGGCAGTGCTTTTTCAGCTGGTGACCCTTCCAGTGGAGTTCAATGCGTCGGGAAGAGCCGTGAAAGTGTTGGAGAGCTCCGGGATGCTCCGGGGCGATGAAGTGGGGGAAGTGAAGAAGGTGCTGGGGGCGGCTGCTCTGACTTACGTGGCGGGCGCAGCCTCTGCGATCCTGCAGCTTCTGCGTCTCCTTATCATAACAGGAGGAAGAAGAAGGAATGATGAATAAGCCGGTAAATGAACGGGAGATTGTCCTGGGAATCCTCATGGAAATCACGGAGAACGGGACGTTCAGCCATGTGATCCTGCGGGAAGTGCTGGGAAAATACCAGTACCTTCCAAGGCGGGAGCGCGCCTTTATCACCCGGGTGACAGAGGGAACCCTGGAACATCTGATAGAGATCGACTATATTCTGGATCATGTCTCGAAAGTGAAGGTGAAGAAGATGAAGGCGGTGATCCGCAATATCCTGCGGATGTCCGTGTATCAGCTTAAATTTATGGACAGTGTGCCGGACCGCGCCGTGTGCAGCGAGGCGGTGAAGCTTGCCGGGCGGAAAGGCTTTATTAATTTAAAAGGCTTCGTAAACGGAGTGCTCAGAAATGTGGCGAGGCAGATGGATGAAATCCCATATCCCGAAGATCCGACGGCGGCCCTCTCTGTCCGGTATTCCTGCCCGGAGTGGATCATCCGTTACTGGCAGAAGACGTGGAGCGGGGATGTGATTGAAAAGATTCTGGAGGATTTCCAGAGGGAAAAGCCTCTTACCGTCCGCTGCTGTCTGGACCGGACCACGCCGGAGCGGCTGAAGGAGCAGTTTGCCCGGGAGGGGGTGCGGGCAGAGACACACCCGTATCTGCCTTACGCCCTGTGCATCAGCGGTTTTGATCATCTTGAGGCACTGGAAAGTTTCCGGGAGGGAATGTTTGCCGTGCAGGATATCAGCTCCATGCTGGCAGGAGAGATCGCAGATCCCCGGAAGGATGATTTTGTCATCGATGTATGTGCCGCACCCGGCGGCAAGGCCCTTCATGTGGCGGAAAAGCTCGCCCTGGCAGGCGGCGGCAGAGTGCAGGCGCGGGACATCAGCGAGCGGAAGGTGGAGCTGATCCGTGAGAATATCCGCCGGTTATCCGGAGCTGCCGGGGCGGAGAATCCGGCGATGCCGGGAAATGTGGCGGTGGATGCGGTGTGCATGGACGCTGCGGTTTTGGATGAGGCGTCCGTGGGAAAAGCGGATCTTGTCATTGCAGATCTGCCCTGTTCCGGTCTGGGCGTCCTGGGAAAGAAACCGGATCTGAAATACCGGGTGACACAGGAGAGTGTTGAGGAGCTGGCACAGCTCCAGAGGGAAATCCTGACCTGCGCCCGGGAGTACGTGAAGCCGGGCGGTGTGCTGCTCTACAGCACATGTACCATCAGCCTGGTGGAAAATATGGACAATGTTCACTGGTTCCTGGAACAGTTCCCTGAGTTCGCGCCGGATCCCATCGGGGAGAGGCTCTGCCCGGAACTCAGGGACAGTGTGCAGGAGGAGGGCTGTATCCAGCTCCTTCCCGGGGTACATAAATGTGACGGATTTTTTATTGCACGGTTAAAGAAGAAAGCGGAAGCGGGGAAAGAAGAGGGAACCTGCTCCGGAAAAACAGAAAAATGAGGAATGCTGCATCATGAAGAAAGATATCCGGTCTATGGACTATGAAGAACTGAATACGGAGATACAGAATCTGGGAGAGAAATCTTTCCGGGCACGGCAGATCTACGAGTGGCTCCATGTAAAGCTTGCAGGAGATTTTGAAGAGATGACGAATCTCTCCAAGGCACTCCGCGCACGCCTGGAAGAGTCGTATGAGATCCTTCCCGTGGAGATGCTGGAAAGGCAGATCTCGAAGATCGACGGGACCAACAAGTTCCTCTTCCGTCTGCACGATGGGAACGTGGTGGAGAGCGTGCTGATGTACTATAAGCACGGCAACTCCGTATGCATTTCCTCCCAGGCGGGATGCCGGATGGGATGCGCCTTCTGCGCCTCCACCATCGGCGGGCTGAAACGGAATCTTACAGCCTCGGAAATGCTGGGGCAGGTCTACCAGATCCAGAAGATCAGCGGGGAGCGGGTATCCAATGTGGTGATTATGGGAACCGGCGAACCTCTGGATAATTACGATAATTTCCTCAGATTCGTCCGCATGCTCACGGATGAGCACGGCCTTCACATCAGCCAGAGAAATGTAACCGTCTCCACCTGCGGCATTGTCCCGAAGATCCGGGCGCTGGCGGACGAGAAGCTTCAGATCACCCTGGCTCTTTCCCTCCACGGCTCCACCCAGGAAAAGCGGAGAAAACTGATGCCGGTGGCAAACAAATACGACCTTGCGGAGGTGCTGGCAGCCTGTGACGAATATTTTGAAAAGACCGGGCGCCGCGTCACTTTCGAGTACAGTCTGGTGCACGGGGTAAACGACACGCCGGAGGATGTCCGGGAGCTGACTGCGATCTTAAAACCCCGGAGCTGCCACCTCAATCTGATCCCGGTGAACCCGGTCCGGGAGAGAAATTTTGTGCGCCCGGACAGGAAAAATGCCCTGAATTTCAAAAATAATCTTGAAAAAAGCGGAATAAATGTTACTATAAGAAGGGAAATGGGCTCTGATATCGACGGAGCCTGTGGACAGCTCAGACTCCGCTATGCGGATGCTGAAACGGATCAATGACGGAGATAAGGAGAAGATTATGAGGACATTTTCAATTACAGACGTAGGAATGGTACGACAGGTGAATCAGGATTATGTCTATACGACGGACCGGCCGCTCGGCATTCTCCGGAACCTCTTCGTCGTGGCAGACGGTATGGGCGGACATCAGGCAGGAGACTATGCTTCCAAATATACGGTGGAAGTCTTAAAACGCGAGCTGAAAAAGAGCGAGGGCGAGGACGTGGAGAAGGTGCTTGTGGGCGCCATCAAGACCGCAAACCGGGAGATTATCCGGGAGGCTTCCAAAGATGTGCATCTCAAAGGGATGGGCACCACCGTGGTGGCGGCGACCATCATCAACCAGATGATGTATTTCGCCAATGTGGGGGACAGCCGCCTCTATCTGATCAATCAGGGGATCCAGCAGCTGACGAAGGACCACTCCCTTGTGGAGGAGATGGTGAGGCTGGGAGGAATCAAGCCGGAGGAGGCAAAGCATCATCCGGACAAGAACATCATCACCAGGGCCATCGGCGCAAAGGCGGACGTGGATGTTGACTTTTATGAGCACCGTCTGAAAAGGGGAGACATCATACTGATGTGTACGGACGGACTGAGCAATATGGTGGAGGACGAGGAGCTCTTCCACATCGTGCAGGGAGGAAGGGATATTGTAGAATCAGCGCAGGCGCTGGTGGAAGCCGCGAAGGAGAACGGCGGTACGGACAACATCGGTGTTGTTCTGGTGGAACCGTTTGCGGATGAGGAGAGTGTATTATGATCAAGGAAGGCGTATTTTTAGGGAAGAGATATGAGATACTGGGACGGATCGGTTCCGGCGGTATGGCGGATGTCTACAAGGGCAAAGACCATAAGCTGAACCGGTACGTGGCGATAAAAGTGCTGAAAAGTGATTACCGCACGGACAAGGTGTTTATCCAGAAGTTTTTAAGCGAGGCGCAGGCTGCGGCAGGCCTGATGCACCCCAACGTGGTAAATGTCTACGATGTGGGCCAGGACCGGGGGCTTTACTATATGGTAATGGAACTGGTCGAGGGAATCACGCTGAAAGATTATATTGAGAAGAAAGGAAAGCTTTCAGCGAAGGAGACGATCAGCATCTCGATTCAGATGGTGACAGGACTCCAGGCAGCTCACAACCAGCATATCATACACCGGGATATCAAACCCCAGAACATTATTATTTCAAAAGAAGGAAAAGTAAAGGTAACAGATTTCGGAATTGCCCGTGCGACAACGTCCACCCAGACGATCAGCACGAGCGTGATGGGATCTGTGCATTATACATCCCCCGAACAGGCAAGGGGCGGAGTCGTGGATCAGAAGAGCGATATCTACTCCGTCGGTATCACCATGTACGAGATGGTGACAGGACATGTTCCCTTTGACGGGGATTCCACGGTGTCCGTGGCGCTCAAGCATCTGCAGGAGGAGATCAAGTCCCCGGCGGAGGAAGTGCCGGATATTCCGTACAGCCTGGAATGTATTATTATGAAATGTACCCAGAAGAACCCGGAGCGCAGATATCACGACTGCGAATCTCTTCTTCTGGATCTGAAGCGGTCCCTGGTGGATCCGGACGGCGATTTCGTTGTCACGGGAGGCGCTGCAGCGGCGTCAGCCGGGAATTCAGACCGCACGGTGGTCATGTCAACGGAGGAACTCTCCGAGCTTCAGAAGCGCAGCCATCTGAATGATGATGACGATTATGATGAGGATGAAGATTCCGACTACGACGAAGAGGAAGACGGCGACGACTATGACGAGGATGAGGACGACAGAAGGGAGCGGGTGAACCGGAGCCGCAGCAGAGGGCGCGGAAGAAATGACGTGAATCCCGACACCAGGAAAGTCATGCGGATTCTGATGATCGTGGCAGGTGTCGTGATCGCCCTTCTCGTGATCTTCCTTGTGGCAAATGCTTTCGGCGCGTTCAGTACACCGGGACTTGCCACCAAGCAGGAAGAAGAACAGGTGGATGTGCCGGATCTTCGCGGCATGACCGTGGAGGAAGCGAACGATTATCTGAAGGAGAACCGCGATACCTATCCGGTCGGTATCCGGCAGAACGGAACGATGCCTTCCAGCGAGTATAAGGAAGGACAGATCATGTCCCAGGATCCCACACCCGGGGAAAAAGTCGATGCAAACACCACGATCTACGTGGTGGTCAGCTCCGGCGAAGAACCCAAGACGGTCAATGTCCCCAGCGTGGTCGGAGAGAAAGAAGCGGATGCAGAGCGGATGATCCGGGATGCAAACCTTACGGTGGCGAAAGATTCCGACTACAGCTCAGAGTATGAGGCGGGAACGGTAATGTCCTGCTCGCCGGATCAGGGAACGGAAGTAGAGGAAGGCTCCACAGTCAAGATTGTGGTAAGCCTGGGACAGGAACAGGTGGAAGTGCCGAACCTGAAAAACCAGACGGCGGATGACGCGGCAGGCGCCCTGTCTTCCAGAGGGCTGAACGGAAATCCGTCTTATGAATACAGCGACAGTGTGGCGGAAGGATATGTAATCTCCCAGGATCCGTCCGCAGGAAGCCATGTGAACCCGGGTACGACGGTCAGCTATGTGGTGAGCCGGGGACCGGAAAATGTGACAGTTCCCAATGTGATCGGCGCGGACAGCGAGTCGGCGGAGGAAGACCTTTTAGCTGCGGGACTCAAACCGGTATATGCCGGCTACGAGACAAGCAGCAGACCGGCGGACCAGGTATGCCGGCTGTCCTATGATCCGGGAACTTCCGTGGCGCCGGGTACGACGGTGCGCTACTGGATCAGCAGCGGTCCGGAGACAGGCGGCTCAGGCGGTTCCGGGAATACCGGAGACGGCGGTTCCGGAAGTGATTCGGATAATACCGGCGGCTCCGACGGGGAGAACACCGGAAGCGGGAGTCAGCAGGAATGACCGGAGCGGACGATCGTATGATACAGGGGAAAATTGTAAAAGGAATTGCCGGATTCTACTACGTTCACGTAGTGGAATCCGGTGTTTATGAGTGTAAGGCAAAAGGAATCTTCCGCAAAGACGGGATTAAGCCTCTTGTGGGAGACAATGTGGAGATCGAGATCCTGGATGAGAAGGACATGGAAGGAAACATTACGGAGATCCTTCCCAGGAAAAATGAACTGATCCGCCCGGCAGTGGCGAATATCGATCAGGCGCTTGTGGTGTTTGCGGTGAAAGAGCCGGACCCCCATTTCAATCTTCTGGACCGTTTCCTGGTCATGATGGAGAGCAAGGGTATCCCGGCGGTTCTCTGTTTTAACAAGGCGGATGACGGCCGTGAGGAACAGGCGGAGGAACTGCGGCGCATCTATGAAGGCTGCGGCTGCACGGTACTCTTTACCAGTGCAAAGGAAGAGAAAAACATTGAGGAGCTGTCGGCTCTTCTGAAAGGGAAGACAACTGCCATCGCCGGGCCTTCCGGCGTGGGGAAATCATCTCTGATCAATCTGCTTCAGGATGAGGTCCGGATGGAGACGGGAAGCATCAGCCGGAAGATCGCAAGGGGAAAACATACAACCCGCCACGCCGAGCTGATTGTGATCGGCGATGACTCCTATATTATGGATACGCCGGGATTCAGTTCCCTCTATGTCAATGATTTTGAGAAGGAGGAACTGAAATATTACTTCCCGGAGTTTGCCCCCTATGAGGGAAAGTGCCGGTTCCACGGCTGCGATCACATCCATGAGCCGGGATGTGCGGTGAAAGAAGCGGTGGAAGAAGGCAGAATACATAAGATCCGGTATGCGGACTATGAGGAGATGTACCGGGAACTGAAGGAAAGAAAGAGGTATTAGGAATGAAAATGATTTTGGCGCCGTCCATACTGTCGGCGGATTTCAGGATTCTTGGAGAACAGCTCAGAGAGACGGAGCGCGCAGGAGCCGGGTATATCCATTTTGATGTGATGGACGGGATCTTCGTGCCGAGCATTTCTTTCGGAATGCCGGTTCTTTCCTCCATCCGTGGAACGACCGGCCAGACCATGGACGTGCATCTTATGGTGACAGAGCCGGTCCGGTATGTGGAGGAATTCGCCAGGTGCGGCGCGGATATTATTACGGTCCACCTGGAAGCGTGTGAAGATCCGGGTGCTGCTCTCGACCGGATTCACAGTTGCGGCGTCAGGGCGGGGATTTCCATCAAGCCGGGGACTGCCGTGGAGGAGCTGATCCCCTATCTTGACCGGGCGGAGATGTTCCTGATCATGAGCGTTGAGCCGGGCAGAGGCGGTCAGAAGTTTATTCCGGAGTCGCTGGAACGGATCCGGAAACTCAGAAACCTTCTGGATGAGCGGGGGATTGAAGCCGATATTGAGGTGGACGGCGGAATTTACCACTCCAATGTCGGGGAGGTCATAGATGCCGGGGCAAATGTGCTTGTCTCCGGCTCGGGAGTGTTTAACGGGGATGTAGAAAAGAATACAGCAGATTTTATGGAGATATTGAGAAGATATGAGTAAAAGAACTGTAATTGTAAGCGGAGGTATGCTGGAGGAGGATTTTGTCCTCCCGATTTTGAAAAGCGAGGACACAGAGTTTGTCATCGGCGTGGACCGGGGACTTGTTTTCCTTTATGAGCACGGGATCCGCCCGGACTACATCGTAGGGGATTTTGACAGTGTCCCCCGCAAGCTTGTAAACTATTACCGGGAAGAACTGGATGTGCCGATAAGGGAGTTTAATCCGGTCAAAGACGCTTCCGATACGGAGATCGCCCTGCGGCTCTGCATCGGTTTGAGAAGGCGTGAAATCTGGATTCTCGGGGGAACCGGCAACCGGATCGACCACCTGTGGGCGAACGTGCAGTGCCTGCAGATCGCACTGGACGCCGGTGTGGAGGCCCGTATCGTGGACAGCCACAATCAGATCCGCCTTCTGGACAGAGGAATCACGCTGAAAAGGGAAGAGGCATTCGGTCCCTTTTTCTCACTGTTTCCCCTGGAACTTCCGGTGGAGGATTTCAATATCAAAGGAGCCAAGTATCCCCTTAAGAACCATATACTCAGACCCTGTGACAGTCTCTGTGTGAGCAATGAGTTCGAAGCGGATGAGGTGGAGATCTCATTCGTGTACGGGCATGTGATCCTCATGGAGACGAGGGACTGAGAAAAATAACGGAGCTGAGGCGCGAAATAATATACAAGGAGAGTTAATTCATATGAAGCTGGGAATCGTCGGATTACCAAATGTAGGAAAAAGTACACTGTTTAATTCACTGACAAAGGCGGGAGCAGAGTCGGCAAACTATCCGTTCTGTACCATCGACCCCAATGTGGGCGTGGTTGCGGTGCCGGACGAGCGGCTCAATGTTCTCGGAGAGATGTACCACACGAAAAAAATCATACCGGCAACCATTGAGTTTGTCGATATTGCAGGTCTGGTGAAAGGGGCTTCCAAAGGGGAAGGCCTGGGGAACCAGTTTCTTGCAAATATCCGCGAGGTGGACGCCATTGTCCATGTTGTGAGATGCTTTGAGAACAGCAATATCGTCCATGTGGACGGAAGCATCGACCCTATGCGTGATATCGAGACCATCAATCTGGAGCTGATTTTCTCCGATCTGGAGATTCTGGAGAGAAGAATCGCCAAGACAGTCAAACTTTCCCGCAATGACAAGACAGCGGCGAAAGAGCTGGATCTGCTCAACCGGATCAAGGCTCATCTGGAGGACAACAAACTGGCGAAGACCTTCACTACAGACGATGAGGACGAGCAGGCGTGGCTTGCAGGCTACAACCTTCTGACCGCAAAACCGGTGATCTTCGCGGCAAATGTCTCCGAGGATGACCTTGCGGATGACGGCGCATCCAATGCGGGCGTTCAGGCAGTGCGCGAGTACGCACAGAAGGAGGACTGCGAAGTATTTGTCGTGTGCGCGGAGATCGAGGAAGAGATTTCCGAACTGGACGATGAGGAGAAGAAGATGTTCCTGGATGATCTGGGATTAAAGGAGTCGGGCCTTGAAAAACTGATCCGCGCAAGCTATCATCTTCTCGGACTGATCAGCTACCTGACCGCAGGAGAGCCGGAAGTCAGGGCGTGGACGATCACGAAAGGCACGAAGGCACCTCAGGCGGCGGGCAAGATCCACTCCGATTTCGAGCGCGGATTTATCCGTGCCGAGGTGGTGAGCTATGACGATCTGATCGCCTGCGGTTCCCACACGGCGGCGAAGGAGAAAGGCCTGATCCGCCTGGAAGGAAAAGACTATGTTGTGCAGGACGGCGATATCATGCTGTTCCGGTTCAATGTGTAGGAAAAGCATGTGGGGGAAAATAACAGAAGGGAGCTTACAGCATGCATTACGATATCAGTTTCCCGAATCTGGGAATCTATCTGAATCATGTTGGGAAAAATATTGATGTTTTCGGCTTTACTATAGCCTATTACGGAATCATTATCGGCTGTGCGATCCTCATCGGATTCTGGATCGCCACATCCGAGGCAAAACGGACCCGGCAGAATCCGGAAGACTATCTGGATATGGGGATTATCGGCGTTATCTGCGGCATTGTGGGGGCAAGGCTGTATTTCGTCATATTTTCCTGGGATCTGTACAAGGACAATCTGCTGGATATCTTCAATCTCCGTGAGGGCGGCCTGGCCATCTACGGCGGTGTGATCGGCGCGGTGATCGCGGTCTTTGTCCTTGCAAGAGTGAAGAAACTTTCCGCCTTTCAGATTCTCGACACAGTGGCTCCGGCGATTCTCAACGGACAGATGCTGGGGCGTTGGGGAAATTTCTTCAACCGGGAAGCTTTCGGCGAGTATACAGACGGGCTTTTCGCCATGCGTCTGCCCCTTGATGCGGTTCGCTCCGGCGACGTGACGGAACTGATGCGGGAGCATATGCAGGTAATCGACGGGGTGAGTTATATTCAGGTGCATCCCACGTTTCTCTATGAATCCATATGGTGCTGTATCCTGCTGATTATTCTTTTCGCTTACAAAAGCCATAAAAAATATCAGGGGGAAGTGTTCCTTCTCTATATCTTCGGATACGCTCTCGGCAGAGTGTGGATTGAAGGGCTGCGCACTGACCAGCTCCTGATCCCGGGAATCGGACTTCCGGTGTCACAGGTGCTCGCGGGATGTAGCGTGATCTTTGCCGGCATCGCGCTGCTCTATCTCAGGAAGAACCATAAGCGCCTGCCCATGATGAAGACCGTCAGGCAGTACGAACCAATGCCGGATACGATTGAGGGGAAGAAGCCGCCGAAAAAGAAGGACAGGATCTTCAGGTTTAAAGATAAATAGGATGAATGATGCGTGTGTAAATGCCGCGAAACACAACGGTCTCGCAAAAGTTCTTCGCAAAATGCGCAGGATACGCATGAAAGTCCTTCGCAAAATGTGCGGGATACACACAAAAGTCCTTCGAAAAATGTGATTCGAAGTTGTGGTTTGGTAAAAAAATGCATATAATAAAGACATCAGATGGACAATCAGTCTTTCAGGTGTCTTTTTTATTTTATAAAGTGAACCTTATTTTATGAAGATAACCATACAGGGCAGAAGGGAGCTGACAATCTATGTACAGAGAAGCAGTAAAACAGTTGGAACAATGGAAGAATGATCCGCGCCGGAAACCGCTGATTCTGCGGGGCGCCAGACAGGTGGGAAAGACATGGCTTATGAAAGAGTTCGGGAAGAAGTATTATAAAAAGTGCGCCTATATCAGCATGGATGAAAACGAGAGAATGGAGAATGTGTTCCGGGATGCCTTTGATATTGAGCGGATTCTGCTCGCTCTGGAGATCGAAGCCGGATTTAAGATTACTCCGGAAGATACGCTGATTATATTGGATGAGGTGCAGGAAATCCCGAGGGCGCTCAAGTCTTTGAAATATTTTTACGAGCAGGCGCCGCAGTATCACATTATTGCCGCAGGCTCTCTGCTGGGTATCGCTCTGCATGAAGGCACTTCCTTCCCGGTGGGAAAGGTGGATTTCTGTGACCTGTATCCCATGACGTTCCGGGAGTTTCTCCTGGCATGCGGACAGGAACGATTCGTTGCCCTGATGGATCAGCATGATTTTGCGATGATGAAGAATTTCAAGTCTGAAATCATCGATTACCTCAGATACTATTACTACGTCGGCGGCATGCCGGAAGCGGTGGAGACCTATGTGGAGACAAAGGATTTTAATTCGGTGAGAAGCGTACAGGACAGACTGCTGATGGCGTACGAAAATGATCTGTCAAAGCACGCTCCGGCGGAAACGGTGACAAAGATCCGCATGCTCTGGAATTCGATTCCGACCCAGCTTGCCAGAGAAAACAAAAAATTCGTCTATGGACTTGTGAGAGAGGGGGCGAGGGCAAGAGAGTATGAAGTGGCGATCACATGGCTTGTGGATGTGGGGCTGGTGTATAAAGTGGGCCGGGTGAATAAGCCGGACTTCCCGCTCCGGGCATATCAGGATTTTTCTGCATTCAAGCTGTTTGTCCTTGACGTCGGGCTTCTGGGAGCCATGTCCCGGCTCAGCGCCAAAATCCTTCTTGAGGGCAGCCGGCTGTTTGAAGAATTCAAAGGCGCGCTGACGGAACAGTATGTTCTGCAGCAGCTGGTCGTCAACAGGGAAAACGACATCTTTTACTGGTCCGCGGACCATGGGACAGGTGAAATTGATTTCCTTGTCCAGATGGACGATAAGATCGTGCCGATCGAGGTGAAAGCCGAGGAAAACCTTCAGGCGAAAAGCCTGAAAATGTTCGTGCAGAAGTACGATATGAAATATGCTGTCAGGACATCCATGTCCGATTACCGGGAGCAGGAATGGATGGTGAATTATCCGCTGTATGATATCGGGAGCCTGAACCAGTATTTCTCCGCTGTTTTTCATACACGCCGATAACCAGGCAGGGACGATCTGTGCTGTCACGAAGGCCCGTAGTGGAGCGCCGGCACTTAGGCCGCGTCCTTTGCGGTCTTACGTGTCCGCTGCGCTCCACTCCCGAGCGCAAGCGTGGCCGCCGGGGCAGCACAGAACGTCCCTGCCGGAACCCCGCTGTGTATAAAAACACCCCTCCCTGCACTTCAAAATATACAAAAAACCGACCGCTCTCTATAGACTTTTGACATTTTTGGCGATATAATAAAAACACATGCGAAGATTTTTATTTTCTAATGTAAAACTTAAGGAGGAACAAAAAAATGGCAAGAAAAATGAAGACCATGGATGGCAACCAGGCTGCGGCTCACGTTTCCTACGCGTATACAGAAGTTGCAGCTATCTATCCGATCACACCGTCATCCGTTATGCCGGAGCACGTTGATGAATGGGCTACAGAAG
>CBJMC01400__coassemble_562_pt1 | contig 120694 bp, 97 predicted proteins | sample CBJMC01400__metabat2_high_PE_029 | metagenome-assembled genome bin CBJMC01400 | reverse complement strand
ACAATATACCCGTGGTCATTCAGTTTTTCGTCGAGAGCCCCGATATAAACATCCACATCCGGATGTTCCTCCTGCATCCGCTTTACTCCCTCCGGCGCAGCTATAATACAAAGGAAACGGATATTTTTCACTCCTTTTTCCTTCAGCATCCGGATCGCCGCGGTGCTAGACCCGCCTGTAGCAAGCATCGGGTCTACCACGAACACCTCGCGCTCCTCGCAGTCCGCCGGGAGCTTGCAGTAATACTCCACCGGTTCCAGAGTCTCCGGATCGCGGTAAAGTCCGATATGTCCCACTTTCGCCGCCGGAATCAGAGACAGCATACCGTCAACCATGCCAATGCCCGCCCGGAGAATCGGAACGATCGCAAGCTTCTTTCCCGCCAGCTCTTTCCCTGTCATCTCGGCAATCGGTGTTTTAATTTTAACATCTTTCATCTTGAGGTCCCGGGTCGCCTCATAGCACATAAGCTGCGCTATCTCCCCGATTACTTCTCTGAATTCTTTCGTCCCGACTTCCTCGCGTCTAATGAAATTAATCTTATGGGTGATCAGCGGATGATCCATCACATGTACTTTACTCATTTTCTTCTCCTTTCGCCATTGCATTCAGCTTTTCTGCAAGCCTGTCAATCATCTCCGATAAAACTCCGTAACATTCCCCGTATCCGGTCAGCGGTTTCCCGTACGGATCTGGTATTTCTCTGTCATCGCCGACAAACTCATTGAGAGTATACACATTTGCCGCATTCTCATATTCACTGAGAATCTTGTTCTTATGGTCCTCTCCGATCGTAAGCACCAGAGTATCATCCTGTATATTTTCCCCGTCAAACTGCTGAGACGTATGGTTCTGCAGAGTCATCTGCGCGCTCTTCATAATCGCTTCCGCCTTCTGATTGGCAGGTTCCGGAAAGAGGACAACCATTCCCCGGGAATCAATCACATACTCCTGTTCCAGATCATGGTTCCGGAGCAGTTCCGCCGCCATCGGTCCTCTGCCGGTATCCGTCTGGCTTACAAAAGTAATTCTGCGGTACTTCTGCTTCGCCACCACATCCGATGCAGAAATGCGTCTGTGCCCGGCCGCCTTTTCCAACCGGTTCATCACCGCGCTTCCGATCCCCTGTGCCGCAAAGGACTCACTGTAAATGATATCCACATCCTCCTCGTCAAATTCCCGCAGCACCCGGTAAAGATTTCTGGCAATGCTCTTCTCATTTTCCCGTGTTCCCACATTTTTTATTACACCGTTGCTGTAGAAAGGAAGGGTCTCTGCAGTAGCAATAATTCCGACTTTTTTCCCTTTCCTGCTGCCCGCATATGACAGCTGCCTGATCGCAAGAATCTCCTCTCTCAGATCACCTTCCAGAATAATCAGCTCTGCACGCGGCGCATAATGCCGGTATTTCATCCCCGGCGCCTTGGGCGGCTTTGTACTGCTGCTGTCTATCAGCGTCTGATCTACCGTAACAGGACCGATTACCGACTCAAACATTTCAGCCGTCACCGCACCGGGGCGCAGTATCATCGGCGGATCCACAGTCATATCCAGAATCGTAGATTCTACTCCTATGTCAACGGCGCCGCCGTCAAGTATCATGTCAATCTTTCCGCCCAGATCAGCCAGAACATGCTCCGCAGTTGTAGGACTGGGCCTTCCGGATGTGTTGGCGCTCGGCGCCGACACAAAGCCGCCTGCAGCGCGGATCAGTTCCGCCGCTATGGGATCACTGGGCATCCGCACAGCCACAGTATCAAGGCCGCCGGTAGTTCCATAAGGGACAATATCGCTTTTTTCAAAAATCATCGTCAGAGGCCCCGGCCAGAAATGAGCGGCCAGGGCATCTGTCTCCGGCGGGATCCTGACCGCAATCTTTTTCAGATCCTCATAATCCGCGATATGCACGATCAGCGGATTATCGGAAGGCCTTCCCTTTGCTGCATATGTCTTTTTTGCCGCTTCCTCCTTCAAAGCATCGGCTCCCAGTCCGTAGACTGTCTCTGTAGGAAATGCAACAAGACCGCCCTCTCTCAGAATCCTCCCGGCTTCCTCTATCACAGTATGGTCAATCTGGTTTTTATCTACTTTTTTTACTATAGTTTCCATAGGTTCCATTATAGCATTATTCCCACCAAAAAAAAACTCTTTTATCGGGTGCTCTCTATATATTGAAGAATGCCTTCCGCCACTGCTTCCGCCACCTCCCGCTGATACTCTTCCGAAGCCAGTTTCTCCGCCTCCGCATAATTGCTGAGGAATCCGCACTCTGCTATGACAACCGGAACTTTCGTTCTCTTCAGGATATAATATGTATGATTCGCTTTCGCCTCTTTTGTATTTTCCGGATCAATGGTCCGCAGGGAATTCTGAATCATCTCCGCCGCTGTCTTCCCTTCTGCGGAATCCGTATAGTAAAACACCTGTCCGCCATGAACACTTTCTTCATGATAGCTGTTCTGATGGATGCTTACCGCGAGTACCGCATTGGCTTCATTCATAATCTCCGTCCTCTTTTTCAGATCCTCCACCTGGGTATCCGCCAGCCTCTGATCATCGGTGCGTGTCATAATAACCTCCACATCAGCCTCCTCGAGAATCTCTTTTATGATCATGGCAATCTTCAGGTTGATTTCCTTTTCCTCGGCACCGTTGGCTCCCGTTTTTCCCGCATCGATTCCCCCGTGTCCCGCATCGAGGACAACCAGATTCGTATTCCTCACAGCAGTCCCTGTTCCGGAGACAGCCCTTCCAGCCTCAATCTGTCTTCGCAGTTTTTCAGCCCCCTGATGGCACAGGATGATCAGAAGCGCAAATACCACTGCAGCCGCCGCAAATTTTACTTTCTTTTTCAAAACAGAACACAGCCTCCTTTCACATATAACATGTATATGCAAAAGAAGGCTGTGCCTTTCCGGACTGCTGAAATAAAAACCGCTGTCTCCAGATCTGATATTCTCAGCAGATCAGTTGATATACTGAATAATCAGATCCCAGACGGCTGAAGTCTCCATTCCAAGGCTCCACTCCGCAACGCCTGCCAGATTGTTTGCCTTAATCACTTTGAGTTTTTCTTCCAGAGACTTTGTATCTTCAAGCCATATCTTATAAGTTCCTCCATCCGCTTCCCACTGGGCGTAATTCTGCTTTGTCGTGTCGTCCCACTGCAGAGACGCTCCGGCATCAGCCACCGCTTCTGCAGCGTCATCCATATTCAGCGCCCTGCTTGACACTTTATTCGGATAGGATGCCGCTTCCGTTCCTTCCTCCTCTGCCAGCTCTTCTTCTGTCTTAGGAGTCTCGAACCACAGCCGGGTGTAAAAAGGAACTCCTGCGACCAGTTTCTCCGCCGGAACGGACTTCAGTGCTTCTGTAATCCCGTTCTCGAGATAACCGATCGACGCAACAGAACCCGCTTCATAAGAACTGTCGGTATGCTCGTCATATCCCATAATCATCACGTAATCCGCAACATTCCCCTGTTCTTCCAGGTCATAATGCCGGTTATAGGGCTGCGGGACATAATTATCCACAGAAAAGACCAGTCCGTTCTGCCGGCACTTCACGGAGAGTTCTCTCACAAACTGAATATAGTGAACTCCGCAGTCCGATGAAATCAGCTCAAAATCAAGATTAATTCCATCCACGCCCGCCTCAAGGGCAGCCGCAATCACCTGATTAATCAGTCTTGTACGCTTTGAGGTATAACTCAGCACCTGATAGGTCTCATCGTAAGAACTGATCCCCCCGTGGAAATCTCGCAGCACCGCCCACACTTCCAGATTCGACTGGTGCGCATAATTCACATAATCCGTGTCCGCGATGGAAGTCAGATTTCCGTCTGTATCCGCAATGCTGAACCAGGTCGGAGCGATCGTAGTCAGTCCTTTTGTACCGGCTATTGTCTGAAGGATATAATTGTTCGCATCCGAATTCGAGACATTGTGCCATGCCATATTAATTGTATAGTTCTTGGAGATATTCGTATATACAGGCTCTTCAAACTCTCTGGATATGGTTTCCGTCTGAATCCCGCGAAGCGCCCCTGTCCTGACATATCCCACAAAACCGTCTGCTGTAGCCACTTTCATCCAGCTGTCCTCATCCTCCAGGACAGTCACCTTATCTGATTTCTTCACTTCTGTGAGGATCGGGCTCTTCACGCCTCCCTGATAACGAACTGCCGTATCGCGTCTCAGTTCCGCCGTCTGAACCTCTCCCCACTCAGATGTGATCACTGCCCTGGAGGGGTCCTCATACACGGAATACTCCATGTTTGTATACTCCTGGATAAACGGAAGTGCAATATATGCTGTCTTCCCTTCTGTTTTCAGAATAACATAATCCGCGCTCTTTGCTTCTGTTATTTCTGTGTAATCGCTGCTTCCAACCTCTACTGAAACATTTCCCTGAGGCAGAGTGTACAGCAGGATATTTTCATTGGAATCCCAGTAAAATCTCTTGTTAATCTGACTGCGGACAACAGAATATTCTATATAATACTGCCCGTCATATATCTTTCCGGGTGCAGGTGACGCTTCACTGCCGTCTTCTGCATCCTTCCGCCTGATCACCTCGTTATTGATTACAACAGCAAGGTCGTTGGTCTCCTCCAGCCCATAATATTGTCCTCTGTCGGCTTCTTCGTTCGATGAACCGTACCTCTGCCAGATAAAGAATCCTCCCACTGCTGCAAGAATCAGAATAATCAGGATCGCCCATCTTATTACGGTGTTTCGGCGGCGGCGTCTTGCTCTGCTGCTTCTTTTCCGGGGCTTCTTCCCGCCCGGACCAGTCCTGTTTCCCGATCTCTGGGTATTTCTGTCAGAGTACCTTCTGTGCGCATTCTCTGAACTTCCGCTCCGCGGATGCCCGGTACCCCTTCTTTCTCTTTCGTCCATGCCGCACCTCCTTATCAGGAATTATTATATCAATATTTCTTTCATACGTCATTAATAATTTACCTGTTTCAGAAGATTTTAAACATCCTTAAGAAATACACAATTTTTCCGTCCGGCAGTCAAGGGGTAATCTCTGCCTGTCTGTAATGATTGATATTGACAAACGAAAGGCGCTCTATGTTTCCTTCCGGGTTAATGACATAATCTCTCATATATGTGCCTTCTTCTTTAATCATATGCGCTGTCACAATCTGCATGGGGCTCGCCTGATATCCGTCTATCCGCATATCAACACCTTCCTCTTCATATTTCTCCAGCTCCGCATATAATTTTCTGTAAACTTCTTCCGTCTTCATCCTTTGTATACTCCTTTCCCTGCGGTTCCCGATAAACCAAAAGTCCTCCGCCGCAGATATGACCATAAAAGGTATTCGTGACATACTCTGGATACAACCCGGCGGAGAGGAAGACAGTACTCATCCGCAGCGGACTTTTCTTTAAAATACGTTTTCGTTTCCCTGTAACACTGATCTCTGCCCGGATCATCGGGCAACTGACGTTCTCATTCTGCCTGACGTGAAACGCATATTTGCGTCTTCACGGTCAGAAAATAGAAATGCAGTTTTTCTTTTCCTCCTTTCGCATATACTCTGTTTATCAAGGAATACTATCTTCTGTAAGAGCCATTATAGGAGCGGTATATGCAGTTTGCAATGTGTTTTTTGTTGGTAAGTGGGTGGGATTTGTTGATAACGTAAAAGTATTATAAACTCTCACGCTTTTTCTTTACATCTATTTATTTTTTGTTTATACTAACAGGGAGAAGATATGCCCGGTAAACACAAACTGTCTGCCGTGCATAGTATCTTATATATAAGGATGTGATCATATGAAAATTGAAAAGCTCAATGAAAATCAGATTCGCTGTACACTGACGCATGCTGATCTGGCAGCACGCCACCTGAAACTGAGTGAGCTGGCTTATGGCACAGAGAAAGCAAAATCTTTATTTCGTGATATGATGCAGCAGGCATCTTTTGATTTCGGTTTTGAAGCGGAAAATATTCCCTTGATGATAGAGGCCATTCCGGCATCTTCGGACTCCATTGTCCTGATTATCACAAAAGTAGAGGATCCGGAGGAGCTGGATACCCGTTTTTCCAGGTTTACCCCTGCCGGCGATACAGATGCTGTCAACTCGGAAGCCCTTGAAAAACTGCAGGGTGCAGACGAATTTTTCAACCTTCTGAACAAAGTTAAAGAGGCGGCTGCCGAAGTCAGGACGCCTGCGGCAGAGAATCAGGAGACAGCGCCTTTCTCGATCCGGATGTTTTCTTTCGAGGATCTGGACGGAGCCATCCAGGCATCCCGGCTTGTGGCGCCTGTATATGAGGGTGCCAACACCCTGTACAAGGACAGGGAAAACGGAATGTTTATCCTTGCGCTTGCCCCCTCAGATCATTCGACAAACGAGTTCAACCGGATATGCAATATGCTTTCCGAATACGGCTCGCCGGAGAAAGCCAGCTCCGCAGTTCTCGCATTTCTTGAGGAACACTGCGAGATCGTCGTGTCAGCGGACGCGGTACAAAAGTTATCAACAATTTAAATACCATAAAAAAGAACCGGCAGTGGAGTTTTCCACCGAGCCGGTTCTTTTTTCACATTTTTCACAGTGGTTATTTTGTCTTCAGATAATCCGACACTACTTTTTCCTCTGAGAAAAAGTATTTCACACCTTTTATATCCTGATATTCCTCATGTCCCTTTCCGATCAGAGCTACAATATCATCTTTTCCACAGTTATCCAGAAGATAGTGGATTGCCTTTTCGCGGTCCATGATGATCTCATATTTTCCATGGTGGACATTCAGCCCGCGGATAATATCTGCGTTGATATCATCCGGATCCTCAAAGCGGGGATTGTCAAGTGTGATAATGGTAAGATCCGCATACTTCGCCGCGATCTCTCCCATATCATAACGGCGCTGTTTCGGACGGTTTCCTCCGCCGCCGAACAGGCAGATCAGCCGCTTCGGATGATAAGCCTTCAGCATCTTGAGCAGACTCTCCATGCTCAGTGCATTATGCGCATAGTCAATGATAAATGTCGTAAAATGGGAGGCATCCTGAAGAAGCTGCGTTCTTCCCTTCACTTTCACTTTCCGGAGCGCCGATCCGATTACCTCCGGATCCACTCCCATAAGGAAAGTAATTCCCGATGCAATCAGGGCATTTTCCACGTTGTAGCTTCCCGGCATATTCAGGACCATATGCTCCTCGAATTTTCCCGACACATCAAAGGTAACGCCGAGAAGTCCCGGTTCCCAGATGTTATTGATATTGCGTCCCATGAAGTCCGCTTCATGTTCCAGGGATACCGTATAAGGGTTGGAAGCCTCTGCCGTAACCTCTTTCCAGTGAGGGGAATCAATATTGATGACAGCCGTCTTCGCCTGGCGGAAAAGCAGAGATTTGCAGTGCATATACTCCTCAAAGCTCTCGTGTTCCCCCGGTCCGATATGGTCCGGCGAAATATTCAGAAACGCCCCGTAATCAAACTCGATTCCCGCTGTACGGGAAAGCTTCAGTCCCTGGGATGAGACTTCCATGACAACGCACTGGCAGCCGCACTCAAGCATATGGGCGAAAAGCGAGTGGAGCTCATATGACTCGGGAGTAGTATTCTTCGTAGCGATCTTTTCCGCGCCGACAAAAGCGCCGATTGTTCCGATCATGCCGACTTTATACCCGGCTTCCTCCAGAATTCCTTTCACCATATGAGCAGTTGTGGTCTTCCCCTTTGTACCCGTCAGACCGATCATGGTCATATGTTCCGCCGGATAGTTGAACCATGCAGCGGAGATATAAGCCAGCGCCTTTCTGGAATCATCCACCTGAATGACTGCAGTTCCCGGATCTTCCGCCGGAAGGTCCTCCACAATGATGGCTGCCGCCCCTGCCTGAGCCGCATTCTGAATATACCGGTGTCCATCTGTCTCAAAACCTTTCAGACAGACGAAAAGGGATCCCTTCTCCACCTTTCTGGAGTCATATGCCACGGAGGTTATCTCCGGATTCTCCTCTCCGCTGATCTGGCGGTATGTCACTTTACTGAGCAGATCTTTTAATCTCATAAGTAAAACTCTCCTTCAAATACAACGTGCGACGGTCCGGTCATATGCACGATATCCTGGTCATCCCACTCAACATGAAGCACGCCGCCGGGCTGTTCCACATCAACAGAACGGCCGCACAGATTCAGCATATTGGAAATCACAACCGCCGAACAGCAGCCCGTTCCGCAGCCGATGGTCTCTCCGGTGCCTCTCTCCCACTCTCTGATTCTGATATGGGAATCATCCACAACCTGTGCAAAGGTCACGTTTGTACGGCGGGGGAAACACTCCAGATGCTCTGCCGCCGGTCCGTACTTCTCTATATCCAGATCTTCCAGGCTGTCTACATAGAGAACCGTATGGGGATTGCCCCATGAAAGCGATGACGCCCGGAACACTCTGTCCACAACCTGAAGCTGCCGGTCAATAAATGTCTCTTCCTCTGTGATCACCGGTACTTTCGCCGCGCGGAGCTCCGGTTTTCCGATCGCCGCAGTGATATTGACAACCTCGCCGTTCTCCACCGTCAGGTCCACCGTCTGGTTTCCTCCCAGTGTCTCGACTGTAATTGTCGTCTTGTCTGTCATATGGTGGTAGTAGGCAAACATTGCCGTGCTGCGCAGGGCATTCCCGCACATCTCCGCCTCGGTTCCGTCCGGATTGAAAATCCGCATACGGAAATCACACACTTCAGACGGGCAGATCAGTACCATCCCGTCCGAACCGATCCCAAAATGCCGGTTGGACATTTTTTTTGAAAGTTCACCCAGATTATCCAGCTGTTGGCTGATGGCGTCAATATAGACATAGTCATTGCCAAAAGCCTGCATTTTCGTAAATTTTATCTTCATAATTATACACTCACTATCCTAACGCCTGTTTCAGATCTGCTATGATGTCGTCCGGGTCTTCGATTCCGATCGAAATCCGGATAAACCGCTCATTAATTCCCAGCTTCTGTCTGATCTCATCCGGGATCGACTCATGTGTCTGGGTAAGCGGATATGTAACAAGTGTCTCTGTTCCTCCAAGGCTCTCCGCGAACAGAATCATCTTCACTTCCGAGAGGAGTCTGTGTGCCGTCTCCTCGCTGTCGAGCTCAAAGGAAATCATGCCGCCAAAGCCGGTCGCCTGGCTCAGATTGACCTCATATCCCGGGTGATCTTCAAATCCCACATAATAGATCTTTTTCACCTTCGGGTGATTCCGCAGCCACGCAGCGACCTTTTTGGCATTCTCATTATGTCTCTGCATCCTCAGCGAAAGGGTCTTCAGTCCACGGATGATCAGCCATGAGTCAAACGGTCCCAGGCCGTTTCCGCGTGATTTCATCTGACCGCGGAAATGCTCTGCCAGTTCCGGAGTCTTCACAACAGCGATCCCTGCGATCACATCATTGTGCCCGCACAGATATTTTGTGCCGCTGTGGACAACAATATCCGCCCCAAGAGTAAGAGGTCTCTGGAAATACGGCGTCAAAAATGTATTATCAACCACAAAATAAGCCCCGTTCTCTTTGGCGATATCCGCGATTTTGCGGATATCTGCCACTTTCATCATGGGGTTTGTCGGAGTTTCCACGAATATCATCCTGGTAGTGGGACGTATCGTTTTCTTAAGGGTCTCAAGATCTGACATCTCCACATAGGTAAATTCACAGCCGAGATTGCTGAAAATCTCTTCGCAGATTCGGAATGTTCCTCCATAGATGTCATCGGAGAGAATCACATGATCTCCTCTTTTCAGGAGACCGAACAGGCACATATTGGCAGCCTGTCCGCTTGTGAAAGCAAACGCCTCGGTTCCTTCTTCCAGGATCGCCATCGTACGCTCCAGTTCCTGACGTGTCGGATTCTGCAGCCTTGAGTAGTCATAACCGGTTGATACGCCAAACTTTCTGTGACGGAACGTTGCCGTCTGAAAAATAGGAAAGCTGACCGCTCCGGTTATCGGATCACATCCCAACCCTCCATGAACTACCTTTGAGTCGAAATGAAGATCCTCTTTCAAATCATAGGACTCATAATAATTGTCGTTTATCATATTCTCTTATCCTCCACGTAAAACTGCCGGGGTCTCCTGTTATTACTGTGCCGCATTCATTGCCGCATTGATCTTCTCCACCAGAAGATCGCTGTCGATTCCGTGAACCATGGCAGCTTCTTCCAGTGTCTCCATCTGGGATGCCGGGCATCCGAGGCAGTGCATGCCGATCTCCATCAGGATCGGAGCGCACCCCGGGAAAATATTCAGTAATTCACCAATCTTTGTATCTTTAGAAATCTGTGCCATTTCTGTTTCCTCCTTATTAAATAAATTTATTTTTCAATGCACTTTATTATAAGCCCTGCCCTCTAAATTATCAACCTCCTTTTTTTATCTGAATTTTCTGACAGGTCATATCTGTTTTTTCCGTTTTTCTGCCTACTCAAAAGTCAAGAATTTTGCTGATTTTTTTCGACATTTTTTCAATTTCATTACAACTCACCAAAACGTCCGTTCTTTTTTTCCACCTGAGTAATTCACCAAATTCACATGTTTTTATGTGGATAATGTGGATAACTTTTCAAAAAGGCACGTTTTTTCCACGTTTTTTTTATTTTTGAGTGTGGATAAGTTGAAAACTTCTTTTTTTTCACTTTCGACTCATTTTTACAATTTCGAACATTTTTGTGCATTTTGTATATTCCGGAAAAATTTTATGTCGAACCCTGCGTATAGGAACAGAGTCAGGATTTTTCAGATATTTCTGTCTGTTTCCGAGACTGTTTTCAGAAAAAAACAGGAGACACCTGCCCCGGCCTGCAGAGCAGTTTCTCCCGTTATTTATCATTCCGAATCTCTCCTTGGATTACTCCCGGACACAGCCCCTGTTCAAAGTACTCTTCTCACTGCAACAATGCCGGTGTAAGTCGCACTGCAGATCCCGATCCCTTTTTCTTCATTCATGGCGTTGACGATCCTGCCGTCTCCCATGTAAAGGCCTACATGCCCTTCATACAGGATCAGATCACCGGGCTGCGCCTCCTCATAGCTCACCGCATATCCCGCGGACCGCATCGCTGATGAGGTCCGGGGAAGGCTTATGCCAAAGTGTGCATAGACCGACTGGACAAATCCCGAACAGTCCGCGCCGTCCGTCAGGCTCGTTCCTCCCCAGACATAGGGATTCCCGATAAACTGGCAGGCATAATCGATCACTGCCTGTCCCGCTGACGCTGAGGCTGCCGCAGCAGCTGCCGCTTCTGCTTCCTGCGCCTCTCTCTGACGCTGCGCCTCCTCCTCAGCAAGACGCTGTGCTTCTTCTTCCTTCGTCTCCCCATAATTATAGGAAGTTTCTGCTGTCACATACTTCCCGCTGACCCATCCGCTGATGCCGGATACATCCACCGGATACCATCCGTCAACCGGATCTCCTGTTGCAATATACTCCTCACCCTGACTGATCTGCGTCAGGATCTCCGTATCCGTTCCCTGGCCTGCCCTCACATTGAGGCAGTACGCTGTAACGGTCACGGTGTTTCTCTCATATTCCCGGGCACAGTCCCGGGCGGCCTCGCCGGTAATCAGTGCGTCTTCCGGAACATATCCTTCCGCATTCCCGGAACGGATCTTCGTCCATCCGTCCAGATACTCAAGCACCTCCACCGCAGAATCACTGTAAAGCTTGCCGACCCAGTCACTGTTCTCATCCGGGGCACTTCTGATACAGGTATAATCCTCCGTATCAGAAAATGCCATATTCAAATACTCTCCCGTTTCTGTTGGCACCAGATAGAGATTAATATTATCTTTCACTTCTGTCTCATAACATTCTTCCAGTACCGTCTCGATTCCTGCGACCGGTACAAAGGACTGCTCTCTTTCTGCCTCCTCCGCAGCCGAAACCGTCATCGCGCTCCCCGGAACCATCACCATTCCTGCCAGTGCAGATAGGATTATCTTTTGCCTGACACGTCTTTTCTCCATATAAAACCTCCTAGTATTTATGCCTTTATCTTTTGTGGGAAGTTTTAAATGTTACATATTTGTTAAATTTGTTACGCTGATATTATATCAATGCTTATGCGTAATGTCAACAGATTTTATAGTTTTTTCATATACATACCTCGACATTATCAATGATAATACAGCATTTTTCAGCACACTTCGCCCAAATCTGTTAATTATTTTGTAACATTTCAGGATTATTATTCCCCGTCCGGAATTTTTTCACTTTTTTTGTTTTAAGGGTTGACATCGATTACAAAATGTATTATATTCTAATTACAGTAATCGTTACTATTATTGTTTCATGAAAGGGGGATTCCCATTGGCAGCTATGAAGTACAGCAGGCAGCGAGAATCCATCAAGCACTATCTTGCGGAAACACATGAGCATCCGACAGCAGACCAGGTATACATGCACGTGAAGAAAGATTTTCCGAATATCAGTCTCGGCACAGTATACCGGAACCTGAATCTTCTGACAGACATCGGAGAAGCCGTCAAGATAGCGACTCCCAACGGCGGTGACAGATTTGATGGAAGAGTCGAGCCTCACAATCATTTTCTCTGCACCAGGTGTGGACGGTTACTGGATCTGGAACTTGATATGAAGAGCCTTGAGGAAGTCAATCAGCTCGCCGCGAATAATTTCGACGGCATCATAGAATCCAGTTCCACCCTGTTTTATGGCGAATGCAGTGACTGCATTAAAAAGTCATAACAATAAAATTCATCAAAAAGAAAAGGAGACGAAGAACATGAAAAAATTTGTATGTACAGTATGCGGTTATGTTTACGAAGGAGAAGCTGCTCCGGCTGAATGTCCGGTATGCCATGCACCGGCTGAGAAATTCAAAGAGCAGACAGGCGACAGAGAGTGGGCTGCTGAGCACGTTGTAGGAGTAGCAAAAGGCGTAAGCGAGGATATCCTTGCTGATTTAAGAGCTAATTTCGAGGGAGAGTGCTCCGAGGTTGGTATGTACCTGGCTATGGCAAGAGTTGCCCACAGAGAAGGATATCCGGAAATCGGTCTGTACTATGAGAAAGCTGCTTACGAAGAGGCTGAGCACGCTGCTAAATTTGCAGAGCTGCTTGGAGAGGTTGTTACAGACAGCACAAAGAAGAACCTTGAGATGCGTGTAGAGGCTGAGAACGGCGCTACAGCAGGAAAGACTGATCTTGCTAAACGTGCAAAAGCAGCTAACCTTGATGCAATCCATGACACAGTACACGAGATGGCTCGCGATGAGGCTCGTCACGGCAAAGCATTCGAGGGACTTCTTAAGAGATACTTCGGCTAATTTTAAAAAAGATTATCTGGCTGATTTCAAAATAACAGGATGAACATTCATCAACACAGGAGGTGCGTATATGTCTAAATATGCAGGAACAAAAACAGAAAAGAATCTGATGGAGGCTTTCTCCGGAGAATCCCAGGCCCGCAACAAGTATACATTCTATGCTTCTGCTGCGAGAAAAGCAGGGTTTGTACAGATGGCCAACATCTTCGAGGAGACTGCAGGGCAGGAGAAAGAGCATGCCAAAATGTGGTTCAAAGAGTTCCACGGAATCGGAACGGTAGAGGAGAATCTTGCCGATGCCGCTGCCGGCGAGAACTATGAGTGGACGGATATGTACAAGAGAATGGCTGAGGAAGCCGAGGAAGAAGGTTTCCCGGAGCTGGCGGCAAAATTCCGCGGCGTAGCCAAAGTTGAGGCAGCTCATGAAGCGCGCTACCAGAGACTGCTTGACCACTTCCGTTCCGGAGAGACTTTCAAGGGAGAGGCTCCGCTGGGATGGAAATGCGGAAACTGCGGCTATATCTACGAGGGCGAGGAAGCTCCCGAGGTATGCCCGGTGTGTGCTCATCCGAAAGCATATTTTGAAAGAAAAGCTGAAAATTATTAATAACCGGGATTGATTCATCCCTCCACTGCCGCGGGCAGCGCCCGAGACGGCAAAAAAAAGGACCGGACATTCTGTTATGAACACAGAACGTCCGGTTCTTTTTTTGCCGCATCCTTTTTCTTCTGCCGCGTCCTTTTGCCTACCCCGCCTTTCCGATCAGCCTGAGCTTCTCCATGCGGCTCATGTGCTTGATCTCGTATTCCCGGCGCATGGCTTCATTCTTTGTCTCGTAAGTCTCATAATACGCCAGTCTGACCGGCCGGCGGGACTTCGTATATTTTGCTCCCCTGCCGTCGTTGTGGTCTCTGACCCGTTTCTCCAGATTGTTGGTCCATCCCGTATAAAGACTGCCGTCCCGGCACTCCAGCACGTACGTGTAATTCATGCAAACACCTTTTCCTTCGTGATTCACCTTGTTCTTGTTCCGGGGTACGCCGGTACAACTATCATACATCAAACGAGAGATTTTTCCAACACCGCTACTCCATATAATTCATGGGATCAACCGGCTCTCCGTCTTTGAGAATTTCAAAATAAAGGTTCGGTCCTTCCACACTGTAGTACTTTGTAGGTTCCGCAAGAGTTCCCAGAGTCCCGCCTGCCTCCACATAATCACCTGCGGCAACCGGAACATCCGTCAACTGCCCATACACAGCGCTGTAACCATTTCCCATATCCAGCGTTACCGTCATTCCTGTCTGGGCAGTTTCCTCTATGGAGGCCACAATCCCCGCCGCTGAAGCGCGGATTGTCTCTCCGACCTCACCGCCGATAATCATGGCAGGGTTATACTTATACTGTTCCAACGTCTGGAAGAATACCGTGTGATCCATACTGTAGCTGATCAGAACCGCGCCGCTTGCAGGCCATGCAAGGGTGCTTTCCTCGCTGAACCAGACATCCGATGTCCTTCCGGATGCATTTGTCTCATTCGCGGTATCTGTATTCTCTTCCGGCGTCTCTGCGGCAGTCTCCGGTTCTGTGCCGTTCTTTCCCGCCTGTGCCTGGCTGCCTGTATCCGTGCCTGCTGCGCCGGAACCGCCGGCGGAATCTCCCGTTTCGCTGTCATTTTCCGGAAGAATAATATCATCTGTCGTAGTCGCTTCGCTGTTGTCTTCTGTAAGCTTTTCCGCCTGTTCTTCTGCTTTTGCCACCTGCTCGTCAATCTGTTTCTGATAGTTGTTAAATGTATATGCCCCAACTATCGCGATGACTGCGACGAAGCAGATCACAATTCCCACAGCGGCGCCTTTTCCCCTGAAAAAGGATGGTCTTTCATTCTTATTCATAATCATCACCTCTGGCAGTATTTTTGCCAGAAACGAGAGATGTTATTCTTCTTTTTTATAATTCTCTTTCAAACAAGAGAGGTTTCCTGAATCTCCGTATTCAGGACCGTTCCCTCATAGAAAAACCGCAGAATCTCCGCATAGTTTTTCCCTTCTTTTGCCATCTCATCCGCAGTCCACTGGCTGAGCCCCAGGCCGTGCCCTTTCCCCGTGGTCGTAATCTGCAGCTTTCCGTCCTGTTCGCTCAGGGAAAAGCATGACGAGGGAAGGCCAAGGGCATCCCGGAACTGATCCCCCGAGCAGACCGTATCCCCGATCCGCATCTGCATGACGTACCCCGCGGAATCACAGGAACAGATCTCAAAATCTGCAAATGAATATCCGTTTTCCGCCTGTTCCTTTCCTCCCGCTGCCACCAGAAAATCGCGGCACGCTTCCTGCACCTCGCAATATTCAAAGGTAAAAAGCTGAATCTCTCCGTCAGCCTCCTTGTCCAACGGACATTCTCTCACAGCCACATACGGATACTCCTCCGTCCCCAGGACTTCCGCCGAAGACCGTGTGGAACCGTTGCTTGCCTGAAAATAGGGAAGCCAGGCATAGCTGTCATTGTACAGCAGCACATCGTCGTCCGTCTCTTCCACAGCCCGGACATATTTTTCATAGTAAACGGCAAAGTCAGCGACCGACCATTTCTTCTCCATCTCACTCCGGGTCATGTACTCCTGCGTCAGCACTTTGTCCGCTGAAGCTTCCAGCTCCCGGTACAGATTCGTGCGGATAATGACCGCCTGTGCCTTTAATGCTTCCGGCTCATAAGTCTCCGGCATTTCTTCTGCCAGGATTCCCGCCAGATACTCCGTCCAGCCGACCTCCCCCGTCACCTCTGTGCCATGTCCGTTTTTTGTTTTCACCGTAACATAGGTCTCTTCCTCTCCGCCCGCCAGAATATCCGTCCCATTCACAAACACAGATACAATGTATGGAAGCAGAATGAGAATAATCAGGAATGCCGCAAAAGACTTCACCTTCTGTTCCACATAATATCTTCGCATAAAAACAGCCCTCCATACTGTATCATATGAAGGGCTGTGCCATGTTAGAATTGTTTCTGAAACAATTCCTGTTTATTCATTCTGATTCGAACCGTCACCCGGAGCAAACTCCTGCTCTGATCCGGTATCCGAAGCAGATGCGGGTGGTTCCGGACTTACCGGCGGCACAGGATTCGCCTGCGCTTCCGGGTTCACCGGCCGTACCGGCGGAACCGGCGGAGGTGTAATCTGCGGCTCCATCCCGGGATTAAACTCTTTATTTCTCATAACAAAGAAGCAGATGGACTCATACAGCGGAACCACCGCCGAGAGCACCGCATGGACCACCGCCATGCTGCGGGAAGTAAACCTTCCGTAGATCTGCACGTTGATCAGCACGCAGAGAGCCGCATACACTCCCTGGTAGAGAACAGCTGCGATCATAAAGATGATGCTGAATACCAGAATCATCATAATCGTTCCGACTCCCATTGCAGATCCGTAATAGGATCCGTAGGAGAGCGCCGTACCGACGCCCAGCACACCCAGAATAACCGAGTAGGCCACCGAGGACACGACTCCCGCTATAATCGGGAGCACCAGTTTCCAGATTCCCGGATTGCGGATCGGGCGCGTCTTAAGCCCGATCACTCCGGCAGCTTCGCCCTGCAGGTAGGCTCTTGCGAAAGGAATAAACGCAAGCCACGGATACGCCATCCCCATGCGCTTTGCGATTGTGTAAAGCCCAACCGCATGGAAGATATAACTGACAAGCCAGAATATAACCCACAAAGCGATTACTATCATGAGAATTGACATGATTGCCGCATAGAATGAATCTGAAATATCATAATAACCGATCGGATAATCATACGCATATTCATAACCGTATCCCATAACCAGCCTCCTATTCTTCCGGTAAGGATTTAACCTCCACCTTTTCCAGTTTCCAGATATCTCTTACGTACTCTTCAATGGTTCTGTCGGAAGAGAACTTGCCGCTGCATGCAGTCTGCATCATCGCCATTCTGGACCATCTCTGCTGATCTCTGTACGCCTCTTCCACTCTCTTCTGTGCATCCGCATAGGAACGGAAATCCTTAAGGATAAAATACATATCCGCCCGGTCAGTATCCTGGGTATTGAGCAGGGAATTATAGAGGTTCTTGTACATATTATGGTCGCCGTGGGAATAGGTGCCGTCCATGAGCTGATCCACTACTCGCTTTAACTCCCAGTCATTAAAGTAGATATCCTGCGGATTGTAGCCGCCGTTGTTCTCATAATTGATAACTTCCTGCGAACTCAGGCCGAAGATAAATGCATTCTCCTCGCCCACTTCCTGTACGATCTCTACATTGGCCCCGTCCATCGTTCCCAGTGTCGGAGCGCCGTTGAGCATGAACTTCATGTTTCCTGTTCCGGAAGCCTCCTTGGAAGCTGTGGAAATCTGCTCGCTGACATCCGCTGCCGCGAAGATGATCTCTCCGTTGGACACGCGGTAATCCTCGATAAATACAATTTTCAGCTTTCCGTTGATGCTTCTGTCGTTGTTGACTACTTCTGCTACCGAGTTGATCAGCTTGATCGTCTCTTTTGCACGGAGATATCCCGCTGCCGCCTTTGCACCGAAGATAAATGTTCTCGGATAGAAGGACATCTCCGGGTGCTCCTTGATCTGATTGTACAGATACATGATATGAAGGATATTCAGGAGCTGGCGTTTATACTCGTGCAGACGTTTTACCTGCACATCGAAAATCGAGCGGGGATCCACATCGATGCCGTTGTGCTCTTTAATATATTTTGCAAGGCGGACTTTATTCTTATACTTGATCTCCATGAACTCCCGCCTTGCATTCTCATCCTCCACGTAGGGTTTGAGCTTCGCGATCTGGGAGAGATCCGTGATCCATCCGTCCCCGATCTTATCGGTGATCCAGTCAGCCAGGAGCGGGTTGCCGTGGGCAAGGAAACGTCTCTGGGTGATACCGTTTGTTTTATTGTTGAACTTCTCCGGCATCATCTCATAGAAGTCTTTCAGCTCCTGTTTCTCCAGAATCTCCGTGTGGAGTTTTGCCACGCCGTTTACAGAGAAGCCGGCGATAATCGCCATGTTCGCCATGCGCACCTGACCGTCCATGAGGATCGCCATTTTTCTGACTTTTTCCTCATTGCCCGGATACATCTCGCGGACTTTGATGAGGAAGCGCCGGTCGATCTCCTGAACGATCTGGTAGATACGCGGCAGGAGGCGGGAGAACAGGTCGATGGGCCATTTCTCAAGTGCCTCCGCCATGATTGTATGGTTCGTGTAAGCACATGTCTTTGTCGTAACGTCCCATGCTTCCTCCCAGCTCAGTCCCTCTACGTCGATCAGCAGACGCATCAGCTCCGGAACCGCCACTGTCGGATGGGTATCGTTCATCTGGATAACAACCTTTTCATAGAGCTTGCGCACATCGCTGTGTTTCTTCTTATATTTCGCAATCAGAGCCTGAAGGCTTGCGGAGATGAAGAAATACTGCTGTTTCAGACGGAGCTCTTTTCCGGAATAGTGATTGTCATTGGGATAGAGCACATCCACGATCAGCTTCGCCAGGTTCTCCTGCTCCACTGCCTTGTGATAATTTCCCCGGTCAAACTCATCCAGGCGGAAATCTGTAATCGCCTTTGCATCCCAGACACGGAGAGTATTGACAACATGGTTGCCATATCCCACGATCGGCATGTCGTACGGAATAGCCAGGACGGATTCATAGTTTTCCTGGATGAATTTGTCCTTGCCCGTAACCGGATCCTTCTCAAAACGGATGTTTCCGCCAAAGCGTACTTCCTTTGCATACTCTTCTCTTCTCAGTTCAAAAGGATTGCCTTCCTTAAGCCAGTTGTCCGGCACTTCCACCTGATACCCGTCACGGATCTCCTGTTTGAACATTCCGTAGCGGTAACGGATTCCGCATCCGTATGCAGGATAGTTCAGTGTTGCAAGGGAATCGAGGAAACATGCCGCAAGACGGCCGAGTCCTCCGTTTCCGAGCGCCGCATCCGGCTCCTGGTCCTCGATCACATTCAGATCCAGTCCCATCTCGGCGAGCGCTTCTTTGACTTCCTTGTATGCGCCCATGTTAATCAGGTTGTTCCCGAGGGCACGGCCCATAAGGAACTCCATGGACATATAGTATACCGTCTTTGCGTCCGCCTTGTCATAGGCCTCCTGGGTTGCGAACCAGTTGTCAAAAATAACATCCTTCACAGCATAGGAAACCGCCTGGAAAAGCTGCTGAGGCGTCGCCTCTTCAATGGTCTTTCTGTACAGGGTTCTTATGTTGTCCTTTACGGTCTCCTTAAATGTTTCTTTTTCAAATCTTTTGTTGAACATTGCTTTATTTTCCTTCCTTTTCCACGCCCATTGTAACCGCTTCACCGTTGATCTTCCACTCCTTTACATAACCGGCCGGCTGCGCTTTTACGACCTCGTCGGCAAGAACTTCCCCGCCGATCTGAGCGCTGTTCTTCGCAAATACGGCTTCTGCCTTTTCGGTTCCGTCGTAGGTCACGCGGATCCTGTCCATAACTTCAAAATCCGCTTCCTTTCTCATGGTCTGGATCTTGCTGATGATCTCGCGGACAAAACCTTCCTCAAGGAGTTCCGGTGTCAGGTTGGTGTCGAGAACGACGGTGATGCCGTTGTCATTTTCAGAGACATATCCTTCAATCTGGGCAGTATCAATCAGCAGATCCTCCCGGAAGAGCGTGATCTCCTGACCGTTCACATCAAGCTTCAGGGAACCGGTCTCATTGATCTCGTCCATCGCCGCATTTCCGTCAACGCTGTCCAGTGCAGCCTTGATGCCTCCTAACATTTTACCATACTTCGGCCCCACTGTCTTTAACTGTGGTTTAAAACTATATGAAGTAAAGTCACGGACATCTTCCGTAAATTTAACATTCTTCACATTCAGTTCATCTGCCACGATATCCTGATAGAACTCCGGCAGCGTGAATCCCGCCTTCACAAACATCTGTCCGATGGGCTGGCGGTTCTTGATGTTGGACGCATTTCTGCAGGCGCGGCCCATAACTACAAGTTTCAGGACATGATCCATATTCGCCTCAAGCTCCGGATCAATCTGTGCCTCATTCACCTCCGGGAACATGCACAGATGGATGCTCTCCGGCGCGTCTTTGTCAATGCTGCGCACAAGGTTCTGATAGATCTCCTCGGTCATGAACGGGATCATCGGCGCCGCTGCCTTGGAAACTGTGACAAGCGCTGTGTAAAGGGTCATGTAGGCGTTGATCTTATCCTGCTCCATTCCCTTTGCCCAGAAACGCTCGCGGCTTCTGCGGACGTACCAGTTGCTCATGTCATCCACGAACTCCTGAAGCGCACGCGCCGCCTCCGGAATCCGGTAATTTGCCAGATTGTCGTCAACGGATTTCACCATCGTGTTCATCTTGGATAAGAGCCACTTATCCATAACAGAGAGTTTATCATACTCCAGTGAATATTTTGTGGCGTCGAACTCATCTATATTCGCATAAAGGACGAAAAATGCATAAGTGTTCCAGAGAGTACCCATGAATTTTCTCTGTCCCTCTGTCACTGCCTTGCCGTGGAAACGGTTCGGAAGCCAGGGAGCGCTGTTGATATAGAAATACCAGCGGATCGCATCCGCGCCGTAAGTCTCAAGGGCCTCAAAGGGATCCACCGCATTTCCCTTGGACTTGCTCATCTTCTGGCCGTTCTCATCCTGCACATGTCCCAGGACAATAACATTCTTATACGGCGCCTTGTTGAAGATCAGCGTAGAGATCGCCAGCAGGGAGTAGAACCATCCTCTCGTCTGGTCCACAGCCTCGGAAATAAAGTCCGCCGGGAACTGCTCTTCAAACAGCTTCTGGTTCTCAAACGGATAGTGATGCTGTGCGAAAGGCATGGAACCGCTGTCAAACCAGCAGTCGATGACTTCCGGTACACGGTGCATCTCTTTGCCGCACTTCGGACACCTGATCGTAACCGCGTCGATATACGGACGGTGAAGCTCGATATCATCCGGGCAGTTGTCCGACATTTCCTTGAGTTCCGCGATGCTTCCGATGGAATGCATGTGGCCGCACTCGCACTCCCAGATATTCAGAGGTGTTCCCCAGTAACGGTTCCGGCTGATGCCCCAGTCCTGAACGTTCTCGATCCAGTCACCGAAACGTCCCTTTCCGATACTCTCCGGAATCCAGTTGATCGTATTGTTGTTGGCAATCAGGTCGTCCCTCACCGCAGTCATCTTGATAAACCAGGACTCGCGCGCATAGTAGATCAGCGGCGTGTCGCATCTCCAGCAGTGGGGATAGCTGTGTTCAAACTTCGGCGCGTCAAAGAGAAGTCCTCTCGCATCCAGGTCTTTTAACACCTCCGGGTCTGCCTTCTTCACGAAAAGTCCGGCAAACGGTGTGGACTCCGCCATATTTCCCTTCTCATCGACAAGCTGCACAAACGGAAGATTGTATTTTCTTCCCACGTTCGCATCGTCCTCACCAAAAGCAGGCGCGATATGAACGACTCCGGTACCGTCTGTCAGCGTAACATATGTGTCGCATGTCACATAGAACGCCTTCTTGTTCTGCTTTGCAGCAGCGTCCGCCGCACACTGGTAAAGAGGTTCGTACTCTTTTCCTTCCAGGTCTGTTCCCTTGTATGTCTCAAGGATCTCGTAAGCCGGTTTTCCTTCCTCTCCCAGTTTTCCGAGCACGGTGTCAAGCAGGGCGCAGGCCATGTAATAGGTATATCCGTCTGCTGCCTTCACCTTTGCGTAATCCTCATTCGGGTTCACGCAGAGAGCCAGGTTGGACGGCAGTGTCCAGGGCGTCGTGGTCCATGCCAGAATGTAGGCGTCCTCGTCTTTTACCTTGAATCTGACCACTGCAGAGCGCTCTTTTACATCTTTGTATCCCTGCGCCACTTCCTGGGCAGACAGAGGTGTTCCGCAGCGCGGGCAGTAGGGAACGATCTTGAATCCTTTGTAGAGGAGTCCTTTATCCCAGATCTGCTTTAACGCCCACCACTCGGACTCGATAAATGTGTTGTGGTATGTGACGTAAGGGTGTTCCATATCCGCCCAGAAACCGACTGTAGCGGAGAAATCTTCCCACATGCCCTTGTATTTCCAGACGCTCTCCTTACATTTCTCAATAAACGGCTCCACGCCGTACTCTTCGATCTGGTCTTTTCCGTCCAGACCGAGAGATTTCTCGACCTCGAGCTCCACCGGAAGGCCGTGGGTATCCCATCCTGCCTTTCTCGGAACCATATAGCCCTTCATGGTGCGGTATCTCGGGATCATATCCTTGATTACCCTGGTCAGCACGTGTCCGATATGGGGTTTTCCGTTCGCTGTCGGAGGCCCGTCATAAAAAATGTATTCCGGGCATCCCTCTCTCTCTTCAATACTCTTCTGGAAGATGTGGTTATCTTCCCAGAACTTCTCGACTTCTTTTTCCCTGCCGACGAAGTTCATATCCGTGGATACTTTTTTGTACATCTTTTTCTTCCTTTCTGGTCTGGCCCGCGACCACAGGTGTCCATTGCGGGCGCGCTCTCGCTCGGGACGGAACGCAGCGGTACTAAGGCTGCAAAGGACGCAGCCTAAGAACCGGCGTTCCTTTACGGCCCTTAATGGACACCTGTGGTCACGGGCCTGTCCGGAACGGAAGTTGCAATCAAAAACGAGGGGAGACGGAAGTTTTGAAATGTCAAAAAGGCTTCCGTCCTGTAAAAGGACGAAAGCCTTGTGTCTCTCTCGTTTTAACCACCTGTTACATCATACTTGAACGTTAGCCTTTAGACATGGATAGAAAAATTCAAACGTTCGCATATGGTATCCTCTAACGCGGGATCTGCGTCAGCCCTTACGCGCTGATGATACATTGTTTGGGGGCTGCGGCTCGGGAGTGATCTTCAGATATGTCCTACTGATACCGGACTTTCACCGTCTCCGGCTCGCTGAAATGTTCGGGTAAATCCTACTGTCTCCGTCGTAGCTTTTGCTTTTCAATTTATTCGCCAATTATTATAATAAAGAAACCCCTTGTTCGTCAAGGGGTTTCTGTCTAATTACATGTCATTTTGCAGGCATATTCCAGCCACTCTGCCGCCAGATCCGGCCAGACTGCCACTTCTTTACTGGGCTGCCTGTCAGACCCGTCATTCAGGTTCTGCATGTCTCCGAAGTTTTTCAGAAAGGCTTCTTTTGCATCTTCCGGCATGGGAACTTTTCCGTCTCTGACCGCCTGCACCAGGTTCATCGTCTGTTCCATGGTATAGGGCTCTCCGTATCTTCCCTCTTTCCAGTCATCATTTGCAAGGGAAAGGCCGTGTTTTCCCTGTGAAAACACATGGTGCGCATGGAGCACTCCGTTTTTGCGGCAGCTCTCCGCAAACATGTAACTGTTCTCTACCGGTACAGCCTCGTCCGTCACTGTCTGCCACAGGAAACACGGCGGCGTATCGGGAGTAACATGCTTTTCCAGAGACATATATTCCAGTTCCTCATCCGACGCCGTGCAGACCGGCTCTCCGGTCTCCGGATCCGGCTTCATCCCGAGCAGCGCGCAGAAAGAACCTTTATGTGCCTTTTCTCCCGAGGTGATCACCGGGTAGGAAAGGATCGCCGCATCCGGACGGTTGGAAATATTCTGATATTCTTCACATTCATCCTGCACATCCCCATAATGCACACAGACGCTTGCGCAGAGATGTCCGCCTGCCGAGAATCCGCAGATCACCAGTTTCTCCGGATCCACGCAGAACTCTTCCGCATGTTTTCTGATATAGCGGATGGCCCTGGAAAGATCCTGCATGGGCTGCTTCTTCAGGGGCTCCATCATGAGCAGGTTGGTCGTGTACGTCAGTACAAACGCCTGATACCCTTTCTCATAAAATTTCTTAGCTACGATCTCTCCCTCCGTCGGCGACACCACGCAGTATCCGCCTCCCGGAACTACCAGCATGCACGGGCGAATCTGTTCATCGTCGTGAAGATAGCTCACGATATTCGGAACAAATCCGAATGCAAGCGGATAATCGTACTCGTTTTCTTTCCAGATTGTTATCTTCTCCTGTTGTTTCATCTTTTTGTGTCCTCCTGAATAACCCTGATTTTTTTTCGTCTCCATGTTCTCCGCTATCTGCGCCTCTGATGACTCCGGCTCCGGGTCTGGCTTCTCCGGCGCTGTTTCCTTCTTCTGCGCATCCGGCGGCGCTTCTGTCTTCTGTACAGAAGGAAGCCTGTCAGCGCCGCAAACACAACAACGACGCCTGCTGCACAGCCGATCAGGATCTTCGCCCACAGCGGGAATCCCTGATCTTCTTTCTCGCTCTGCGCTGCAGTATCCGGATCTGTCTTTCCGGTCACGGAAGTCACATAGTCCGAGGCAAGTACCACATCCGCACTCCCTACATTCTGTCCCTCATAAGTATACGTGACCGTTCCAGATCCCTGAGACGCATCTTTTACCGTAATGTTCTTCTTAAGAGCCGAGAAACTGACTCCTGCAGGGAGAAGCACATAGGCGTCTTCATCACTGTAAGAAGCTATCTCTTCCGGCTTCTCCTGATCCTTTAACATTACCTTTGAAAAATTATTAAATGCATATTCAAACATCGCACGGGTGTCCGCATAGGCATCCGCGCCGAAATCATAGAGCACAACAGCCGCAAGCTCCAGTTCCCCGTTGTCCGCCATGGTGACAAGAGTGGTCCGGGACTTGTCCGTATAACCGGTCTTTCCGCCTGTTGCATATTCATAATAGTCCTCATCCCAGGAAGCAAGCATCATGTGCTTCTGCTGAAAAGTTCTGCTTTCGTTGACCAGATTGGTAGGACCGATCGTGTAGCTCATGGTCTGGGTAATCTTGCGGAACTCGTCATACTGGTAAACCGCCGCGGCAATCAGTGCCATGTCATGCGCTGTCGTATAATGCTGGTCATCGTGAAGCCCGTTCGGATTCACCCAGTGTGAATTCGTACAGCCCAGTTCCTGAGCCTTGTCATTCATGGCCTGGATAAACGTATTATAATCCCCGCCCATTTCTTTCCCTACTGTCTCGGCGATGGCATGCGCCACTTCATTTGCCGAGGCGAGCAGAAGTGCGTAGAGGGCGTCCTCCATGCTGATGATCTCTCCGGGCTGCATGCCGATATGGGCATCTCCTCTTGTCAGGCAGCTGATACTGTCCTCTGTGATGGTCACCTGATCGGTCAGGCTGGAATTTTCCAGGGCAACAAGCGCTGTAAGAAGCTTTGTAATACTTGCCGGATAGCGTTTCTCATTGATGTTTTTTCCATAGACAATGGCGCCGCTGTTCATATCCATGACAATCGCCGCATGCCCGTATGTCTGCGGACCTGCCGGCCATCCGGTCAGATTGTTGGTGTCCGGAATCATGGCGTAGCCGTTCTGCCGCTCCGTCTCCCGGTCAAGAGGCTCCGCTGTCCCGGTATCTGTCTGTGCCTGGGCATCTGTCTGCGCCTGGGCATCTGTTCCCGCGCCGGTATCCGTCCCTGTACCGCCATCTGTCTGTGCTGCAGCATCCGCAGCCGTACCTGAATCAGATTCTCCCTCCGCAAAGACAGTTGCTGCGGGGGACAGTATCATAACTGCTGCCAGAACAACTGACAGCAGCTTTTTTACGCCTTTTTTCATAATTTGTCTCCAAAATCTTTACTTTAATATAATATTTATGTAAAGACATTATAATAATTCTGTAAAGACTTGGCAAGCCCTGAACCGCAGCTTTTCAGGAAATCATTTTCGCAGAATCATTCGTCACAATAGGTGTAGACTTTAATCCGCAGAATCCGGGGAGAAGTGATCTGCATGGCCGCTGCCTCATCCCCGTTCAGGCGTCTGCCCCGGATCCATTTTCCATCGCGGAATTCTCCTTCCTCCAGCTCAAGTATATCCATATGCTCCGCGTCCCCTGCCGCCAGCATGGGGATGCAGTTGTAACCGATCAGGAAGATCTCATCCTCTGCGGTTTTTACTCCCAGAGCAACTCCATTGCCCGGCATTTCCATCAGCGGATGTTTAAAACTTACCGTGATTTTCAGTTTCCCGAAATTCAGCGTATTATTTTCTTCTTTCTTTTCCGCGCACACAGCCTGAAGGTCTTCCGTCCCGTATTTCGGCGCAATGACCGGCATCATCGAAGTAAGCGTCCTGCCGAACCATGCATATTCCTCATAATTCTGAGGCGTCTTCAGAGCGGGATCATTTACATCAACGCCGAACAGGTAACCCTGTATCATGGTAAAGGGCTTTCCTATGTCGTCAAAGCCAAACGGAGAATACCCCATGGCATGATAATGGCCGATACAGTATGCAAGCCGGGGTGCCGCATAGGAATGGGTCGCCGCTTCGGGAATAAAAAGCGGAGCTCCATCTCTGCTGTAGTCGTCGCACACTTCCATAAATTCCGGGACATAGATATCCGGACAAAGGACCTGGATCTCCGGCGCGCAGAATCTCCACACTTCATGTACCCGTGATACCGGGCCTCCGGACGGATACTTTCCGGGCGCATCTCCCTTGTGAACCAGCCAGCAGTTTGCAAACATGGGAAGAGGATACTCCTTTTTCCCCTGCTCCGCCACATAGTTTACATACCCGGAAATATAGTAGGCGCTGAATATCTCTTCTGCCACGGCTCCGAATACTTCCTGCCATGTGCCTCTGTCCGCGCCGTGCTCCACCTCTCTGCGGACATCTTCTTTCATGGTATCTGTGTGGGTCTTCATATACTTCACGAAATCTTCCGGGACTTCCGAGGCAAACGCCTGATCCGCCTCATCAGAGACCTCCCTCGCGTTTCCGAGAAGCCCTGTCTCATTCTCCACCTGCACGCCGATTACCGTCTGCTCTTTTCCGTTCGTTTCGCGGATATGAGCCATCAGTTCTGCAAATGCGCGGGCATCGGCATTCCTTGTCTCCTCGCAGAGATAAGAAAGAGAGTAATACGGTATTTTCGCCGGTCCCACATCGCGTACAGACTTGTCTTTTCCCTTTGTGATCTGCGCCCGTCTGAATCGTTTCCTGTCCTTTTTCACCCACGCCGGAGCATACGTCATCTCCGCATTTTTCCAGGAGCCAAACCAGAGAAATATTATCTTCTTCTTCCATTCCCCTGCCTGTCGAATCAGTGCGTCAGGAACAGAGAAATCGAAAACTCCCTCTTCCGGTTCCAACAGCTCCCATGTAACCGGGAGAAGCACGGTATTCATCCCCAGCTCATCCGCCGCCTTCCAGATCTGCTCCATATATTCCGGAGACGATGCGTCCGAATTATGTACTTCGCCTGCCACTGCGTAAAACGGGGCGTCATTTACAAAAAGTACTTTTCTGCCATTGTAAGTTCTGATTTCCGGTATCATGTGCCTGTGTCCTTTCTTTTATAAAAAGTTTTTCTGTGTCCTTTTTATTATAGATGCGCCGCACAGTTCTGGCAAGATCAGATACCTCAAAAAGAGACGCTTAAATCAGCTCGCCCAGCCGGATCTGCGCTCCATCCGCCTCTACGCATATACGGCTGTCCTCCGGGTAATATCTGGTGCTGAATACATACTCGCCGTCATTTACAAACACTTCCACGGATGATATGTCCGCCAGAATTCTTACTTCCTCAAGTCTGTCTGCTTCTGCGTACCGCACGCTTCTTCCCGCAGACGGGGAATTCTTATCCCGGTTTTCAAAATACATCTCAAATCTGCCGTCATGCCAGTCAAGCTGCAGTCCTCCGGCAAGCTGTGCATGGAAGCGGTTTTCCCGGATTCCTGTGACCTGCAGGTCATACACCCGGTATCTGTCCGTCTCCAGACGGTCCTGCACTTCCCCGCCATACTTCATCATCTGTTCAAGCTCGCGCACCGGGCGCTGTCTGACTATGGTTTTTCCACACGTTTTCCCGGCTTCGCCGCCGTTTTCCACATTTTCCTCAGTTTCCACAAATATTTCCCGTGGAAATGTGAAGCAGTGCTGCCATCCCTCGGCAATTGTTCTGTTCGTATACTCCTCGCAGTCCGGCATCCCCATCCATGCAATGAGAACCGTTCTGCTGTCTTCCGTCTGAAAGCTCTGGGGAGCATAGTAATCGAAGCCGTAATCCCACAGCCGGTATTCTGACAGGCTGTAATCCCCGGTAATATCACCGTGAACCATAAAATATCCGGACTGGTATACATTGCGGTCTTCCCAGACGCCTCCCTCAAGCCCCTGTACAGATGCGGAGAAGATCTTCACGCCGTCCGTCTCAAAATAATCCGGACATTCCCACATATAGCCGAACGGGAACGGTGTTTTTACCCGGCTGTGAACCTTCCAGTTTATCTTGTCTTCAGAACAGAAGACCACCGCCTGCCCCACATTTTCTTTCGTGCGGGCGCCCTGTACCATATAATACGTTCCATCTTTCTTCCACACTTTCGGATCCCGGACATGCAGCGTCAGGTCTGCGGGATAATCGCTGTTTTTCATCAGCAGCCGCTTTCTTCCGAAATGGAATCCGTCTTTGCTCGTCACGAGAACCGTGTTCGCTTCCCTCCCGGTATTGACATAATCGTAATCGTCCCGGTCCTCAAGCTTCACACTTCCGGTGTAATAGAGATACATCTCTCCGTCCTCGATAAAAGCGCAGCCCGAGTAAACGCCGCTGCAGTCAAAGGGCTGATCCGGGTACATGGACACTCCCTGATATTCCCAGTCAATCAGATTGCCGCTCGTATAATGCCCCCACATCTTCACACCGCCCTCAACATTAAAGGGAGCGTACTGAAAAAATGCGTGATATATACCTTTAAACTGGCACAGTCCGTTGGGATCGTTGAGCCACCCCACGGGCGGCATCAGGTGCAGTCTCTGGCGGAAGCGGGACTTCCCGCTCCGGATATCTTCTTCCGCTCTCTTTTCCGCCTCTTCTGTTAATTTCTTCAAATCTCTTGTCAGCGCATTCATACTATGTGCCTCCTGGTCATTTTCCTGTTTCTTCTATTTTACAAGCTTCATAATCGGGCTTCCCTCTTTTACTTCACCCGGCTCCGCTTTTTCTGCTCTGGCAAACTGATCCGCATTGGTCAGGATAACCATGGTTGTCGCCGGGTAGCCTGCAGAACGGATTGCGTCCAGATCTGCCTCGATGAGTACATCGCCCTTTCTGATTCTGTCTCCGTCAGATACTTTCTTCGTAAATCCTTTTCCTTCCATTTTTACCGTATCCACTCCCACGTGAATCAGCAGCTCGCCGCCGGATTCCGTGACAATGCACACCGCATGGCCGGTTTCAAATATATTCATAACCTCTCCGTCGCAGGGGGCTGTGATCTTTCCGTCTGAGGGCTCAACTGCAACGGTTGTTCCGAGCATCTCCGAGGCAAACGTCTCGTCGCTGACTTCCGAGAGCGGAACGATTCTGCCGTTCACCGGACTTCCCAGTGTTTCCTCGCTTACGGCATTTTCCGTCCCGGATACGCCCGTCTTCTCTTCCGTCTTCTGGCTCTTCTCTTCCACCTGCACCTGCGGCTTCTGTTTCTTCTCCTCCGCCTGCTCCTGCGGCTTCTGGTCTTTGTAGAGGATAAAGGATATGACAAATGCAACGCCCACTGCAATCAGCATCTCGATCAGATACTGCAACGGCTCATCCAGGCAGAGAAGAATACCGAAGATTCCCGTCACACCGGTGCCTTTCGCGCCGAGGTGAACGATGGACGCATACAGAGCCCCGAATCCTCCGCCGATACATCCTGCGATGAACGGCTTAAAGAACCGCAGGTTTACACCGAAGATCGCAGGCTCCGTAATACCCATGAATGCACTCAGGGAAGACGGAAGTGCCAGCGACTTGATCTTTTTGTCTCTTGATTTTACTGCAACTGCAAGGGCCGCTGCTCCCTGGGCGACATTGGCTGCGCTTGCCAGCGGGAGCCAGTAAGTCACGCCGTACTTGGCGATCTGCCCGATATCAATGGCTGTGTACATCTGATGGATACCGGTAACCACGGTAGGCGCATACAATGTACCCATGACAAGGCTTCCGATTCCCAGCGGAAGAGTCAGGAGCCACTGAATTCCGTACAGGACGGCATTTTCCGCCCACACGAAAATGGGTCCGATGACTGCCAGAGTCAGATAGCCGGTGACGAACACACTGACAAGAGGAGTCACGAAGAGATCCAGGACTTCCGGAACAATCTTGTGAAGCTTTTTCTCGATGACCGACAGAAGCCATACGGCGATGACAACCGGGATCACATGTCCCTGGTAGCCGACCATATCGATCTCATAGAGTCCGAAAAATACCGGCTGTTTCACAAGGACGCCGTTTGTCGCCACGTCGTAGGCGTTCTGCAGGGACGGGTTGATCATGATCATACCGATAACCGCGCCCAGATACGGGTTTGCGCCGAACGCCTTCGCCGCTGAAAATGCGATCAGAATCTGCAGAAATGTATATGCCGTGTTGCTGAACAGCCCTGCAAACACATAGATGGAACTGCTCGTGTCCATATTGATAAATCCGTTCTTGATCATGAAATCCAGAGAATTCATGATTCCCATAAGGAATCCGCTGGCTACAATGGCAGGGATGATCGGCACAAAAATGTCACCCAGCAGTTTGAGGGCTCTCATAAATGCATTCTGCTTCTGGGCTGCCGCCTCCTTCGCCTCCGCCTTTGAGCTTGCGGTAATTCCCGCAATGGCGATAAACTCGTCAAACACCTTGTTTACCGTTCCTGTTCCCAAAATAATCTGAAGCTGTCCGGAAGCCTCAAACACTCCCTTCACACCCTCTATGTTCTCAATCGCCGTCTTGTCCGCCTTGCTGTTGTCGGCTATAACGAGACGCAGACGTGTTGCACAGTGAGCGGCAGATACAATATTTTTGCTGCCGCCGACTTTGTCCAGAATTTCCTGTGCGGTCTTCCTGTAATCCATGGTATCTCTCCTTCCTTGCTTTCGATATGTAATCGATTTCATATTTTCTGTATAAAATAATATCGGTAAAAATCGTGTTTGTAAAGAGGTCATTTTTACCGATATTTGCTGTTTATTTTTGTGCAGTTTGCTATTTCTGTTGAAATCGATATCACTCCCCCGGTTCCGGAGAATGTTTTTTCCGCTTCAGGTGCCAGGTGCAGACGGCAGATACGATCGGCACCGTCAGGATAACTCCCATCGTTGAGGAGATCCCCTGAATGATTTCAATCCCGATGGAATACATGTTTATGATCTGGGTTGCCGTATAGCTGTAAACATACATAAATACCAGTGTGTTGATGGAACTTCCGGTAAAAGCAAGAATCAGCGTATTTGACATGGTTCCCATCATATCCTTGCCGACACTGATCCCGGACGCAAACAATTCCCTGCGGCTGAGTTCCGGATTACGGTAGTGGATCTCGCTGATTGTGGATGCCACTGACATCGCCACATCCATGACAGCACCGAGAGCCGAGATGAGAATCCCCGCGTAAAGCAGTTCTCCGATCCGCACATTTGTCATCTGTCCTACATATTCCAGCTGCTCAATATCTGAGACATTGTAGCCGGAGATATTGGTCAGTTTTCCGAAAAGTACTGCCAGCACCGCGGATATCCCTACGCCCGCAATCGTCCCCACCATAGATGTGACGCTCTTGCTTGAGAGCCCGCCGATCAGATACATTGTCACAAAAGTCGTAAGCACGGCGACCGTAACCGCCGCGGCAATGGGGGAAATGCCCCGGTAAATCATGGGAAGGAACAGGAATACAATACACACGAAGGTAAACACAAGGGCAATCGCGGAATTGAGGCCCTGCCTTCCTCCGATAATGCAGAGAGTCACGAGGAACAGAAGCACGATCGCATACAGCATCCATGTGCGGTCGTAGCTGAACACAGTAACATAGAGAGAGTCATCACTTTCGTTGACCTCGGCGATGACCCTCATTCCCACTTCACAGTGAGCCCCGTACAGGTAACTGGAAGAGCTCACTGCTTCTACTGTATTTCCTTTAAATTCCCCGCTTAAAAGTTCAAGGGACACGATCTGGTTCCCGATCTGATTTCCCGATTCCGTCTCATTATCCTGCAGGATCCCGACTACTTCCGCCTTCTCAAACGTCTTTCCCTCCGTGTCGTAGAGCCCCACCCGTTCAATCTGGTTGAACCGGTACAGAAACAGGGCAAAAAGCACGGTTACAAGCAGAATAACAAGCCGTCTCCGGTTTCTTTTAAGCGCCTCCATGTCAGCTTCTCTTTCTTCGGAAGTAAACTGCTGTTCCGCCTGCTGCAGCGGCAATTACAAGGGCCGCTGCCGGAAGGATAATGTTGGACGAATCCCCGGTCTGAATGGACTGTGACGCTGACGGCTTCTTATTTACACCGGCCGCGGTCTGCTGGTTCTGAGCCGTACCGTTCTGGGAGTTTCCATTCTGGGCCGTACCGTTCTGGTTCGAACCGGATGCTCCCTGCTGGGAAGAATCCGGATTCCCCGGTCTGGAAGGATCCGTTGTCCCCGGAGCAGAAGGATCTGTTGTTCCCTGCTGGTCATCTCCGGAAGGAGTCTGGGTCTGTACTTCTTCCAGCGCGTCCATTGCGCTTCTGAGTGCCGTATATGCATTCGTGAGTTCATTCTCTGTTGCCCCGGCACGGTCATTGACAGCTTTTGCGGCTTCCAGAGCCTGCTGCATCGTGCGGAAGCTTTCTGCCGTGTATTCGTCTTCCGGGAGCGCCTCTGCCTCTGCGATCAGATCCTCAAGCTGGCTGTGGTCAGCAGATTTCACGATCATGAACTGCGTATCGATCTTTTCGTCTGTATCTGTGCGGTATGTATTCAGCGTCAGCGTTGTCTCTGTCACATCGATCACGGAATAGGTCGGAACATCCTGCTGCCATCTGCTGGCTATATAGGTCTGCTGTCTCGGAACAAGGTCGTAATACTTACTTCCTGATGAAGAACCTGCCGTCAGATACATGATTCCGTCCGGATTCACCGCTGTTTCCTGGTTCTCCGTAAGCGTCTGAACCGCATCGTCATCCATTACGGAATAGAGATATTCCAGATATTTCTGCTCCGCCGGATCCGTTGTGTCATCCTGGATATTGCCCGGAGCTTCATATATGGTCTCTGTACTGTCTCCCACATCGATGTCCCGGTCCAGCATCTCGTCGAACTCATCATCCGTGTATTCAAATGTGCTGTGTCCGCCTTTTAAAATCTTTGTGCGGGAATATGCGTGATCATGTCCGGTCAGCACAATGTCCACGTCATTTTCCTCGAAGATCGGCACAAGGCTGTAACGCAGGTTTGTGATTTCCGGTTCGTTGGAATGTTCCGCAGAGCCGTAGATATCCTGGTGAAGCGTCACAATCCGCCACCTGCAGTCCGCATTTGCCGCAACGGTCTTCTCAATGAATTCCTTGTGCTCGGCAACATTGGTGTCCTGTGTATTCAGGATGATAAACAGGGCGTCACCGTATGTAAAGTAGTAATCGCCGCCCACATTATAGTCATTATTTCCGAGATTGCTTAAATTCGTAATGTTAAAATGATACTGGTAGTTCTGGTTGTCCGCGTCATGGTTTCCCACCGTCGTTGCCACCGGTACGGATTTCATAATATCCGGGCTTAAATATCCCGCATACTCCATCTCGCTGACCGTGGGGTCCTGAACTTTCTCGGCATTCGTCTGGATCTGGTCACCTGATGAAAGGATAAATCCCGCCTTGTTTCCGGTCTTTGCATAAGCCCGGTTCAGGGTATAGTTCCAGTTAAACGTATCGTTGCGGACCGCCTCGCTCTGCGCGGTCACAAAAGTCGGCTTCTTAATATCCTCCGGCTTCTTGGCCTTTTCCGCATTGGAAGAACCGATCTGCGGATCGCCCACAAAGATAAAACTGAAATCAGCTGTATCATCATCTGTTGTAAATGATTCGATCTCCTTGCCTGCCACCTGATAGTAATATGTCGTTCCGGGCTTAAGGTTCTCAAGCGTCACCTTGTTGCTCATATAGCCGTCCTGGGCGGACGTCTGAGTAACTGTTGCCGCCTGCCCGTCGCTCAGGTCACCGGCAGTTCCGTAGATAAACTCCGCCGCTTCCCCTGTCCGGCTGTACCAGGCAAAATTCATCTTTGTCTCATCGGCTCCCGGAGACATGGAAACCTGTGTCCAGTCATTTTTTATCGTCTCCCACTCTTCGGACCATGCCTCCCATGCTCCGCCCTGCGCTGCCGCGGTCTGGCTTGCATCAGTCATTCCATCCGGCGCCGCGTCTGCAAATACGCTCATAGGCTGACAGACAAGGGCTGCCGCAAGAATCAGCATCACTGCATTTTTCTTTTTCATTCTCTTCTGGCCTCCACAATTTTTTTCTCTGAATATCACCGTCAGAATCACAGGACTCTGCCGGATCCATGGAAAATTATAGCATGAAGAGAATCAGAATTTTTGCTGTTTACAGAGTTTTAACCAACGTTTATCCGTCACTTTACAGATGTGCTGCACATATTTTCATTTTCCCTTCAAACGTTCTCACGCACCGTCAGGCTTCCATTCGCCTTGTCCACCTCAAACACCAGAGGGTTCGCCTTGCCCCACTCTGGATCCTCATCCGCCTTCTTCTTCCAGGTGTAGTAGGCTTTCACAAATCCCCCGTGGATCAGCTCCTCGGCCTTCAACCTTGCGCGGACCGCCTCATCATAGTCCTCATAGCATCCCACGTAAAAGCGTCTCCCCTTGAAGCCGATATCCACACGGTATCTCCTGTTCTTGAGCTGGCAGACTCCCCGGAATCCGCTCTTGTTATCTCTGCGGTATTTTCTCTTTTCAAGGATCTCCAGGCACGTGCCGTCAATCATGTGGAGCTGTTTGGAAATGTTTTTCTGGTTTTCACTTTTCAGACATCCGCAGCTCCGGTAGTTTCCATGAACCAGACCGCTCTCTGTAACATCTGTCTCATTTCCGCAGTCGCAGCGGCAGTGCCAGTAAATCGAGCCTTTCCGGTCTCTTCTTTCTGTGGGATACAGCGCTGTCAGACGGCCGAAACGGCTGCCGGTCAGGTCTACCCGGTTGTAGCCCCGCTCATGGCGCATGCATCCGCAGCTCTTCACCTTGCCGGCTTTCAGGTCATGGGCTGTCACAATCTTATCATTTCCACACTGGCAGCGGCAGACCCAGGAGGTCCTGCCATTCCGGTTTTCCGCCCTGCGCACCACTGTCAGAGAACCAAACTTCTGTCCGGTCAGATCCTCGGCTATACTGCCCCGTCTTGCATCGGGCCGGGGCACACACCCGCAGTCCTTTACCGTTCCGCGCATCAGCCGTTTCGTGCTCGCAAGCACCTCTCCGCCGCAGTCACAGCGGCACCGCCACAAAACATAGCGGTCCTGCCTCTGATCCGTCTGTTCCACCACCGTCAGCTTACCGAAACGCTGTCCGGTCAGATCTTTTCCTTTTGCCATATTTTTTCATCCTTCATCTGCTTCTTTCAGGCGGGATTCTGTACAATAACAGCCGGCAGGAGCGCGCTCCCCCGGCTGTTATATATTTCACCTGAATATGTATTCTGTCTGACTGTATATTCTGTCTATTCAATCTCCGATGTTTTCTTCCGGATCTTCCACGCCGCCGTAATGCCGATCACTACTGCCGCAGCGGCAATCACTGCGATCAGAAGTGTCAGGTTCAGCGTGTCTCCGGTCTGAACATTGTCCTTTGACGGCTCTGCCGGCTTCGCAGGTTCTGCCGGTTTTTCCGGAGCTGCCGGAGCCTCGTATCTGTTGTTAAATACAATTCTGTCCGTCTTGTTCTGTTCTCCGTCCACAATCGCCCAGATCTCGGCGGTCAGACCGCCCGCTCCGTCATTTACCACGCGCACCGTCACAGTGTACACTGTATCGTCATAAGTGAAATTCTCAGTATTTCCCGCTTTCTGGGAAACAACGTACTGATAATCTCCCGGCGCTGTGTAAGTGACCGGACCAAACTGGACCTTTCCGCTGTTTTCAACATTCTGCTCCGCGGCTTCCGGCATCGGCGTATTCTCTGCGGCAGCTTCCATCACCACCGTAAAGTTCTCCTTCGGAGCCGACTCTCCTTCCAGCGTCACCTCCACCGGAACGGAAACCGTGCAGGAATATCCCTCCGCTTTCGCCATTCCCGGTATCAGCAGGAAGGCAAAAAGAAACGAGAGGAGAAATCCCATATATCTGTTTTTATATTTTCGAATCATTTTTCTGAAAAGCACCCCCTTCCTGTGCTGTTTCCGGATGGCTTTTTCTGCTTCAGCTTCTCGGATTCAGAAGACCAAAGACAACGACGCGGCCGTTGGTCACTGCCTCCGCACATGTGGACAGTCCGATAATCCTGTCCTCCGGTGATACCCCGACGTCCCTGTACTGCACGGACTTTTCCTTTATATAGGAAAGAAAACTGTCCAGAGTGGAACTGTTCTGCAACTGCGGGCTGTAGATACGCGAATCTGATGCATCCGCCTCCACACAGGCAAACAGGGTAATCTCATATGTGCTGTCCGGCAGATAAAGCGTACCGGTTATATGCCCCTCAAAATAATCTTCGTTTACAAACTCCACGACATCACCGAACATCGCACCGTTGCTCATATGGTGACCGTAGACCAGGCTGTAGCTGTCCGTAAAATCCGGACTGTTCTCGCTGTCCAGAAAGATGGAACCGGAGAGCGCGAACTCTCCGTATACATCTTTGTTGACATATTCCATGTCTGTCTCGCCCTGGACAACCGGGTAATCAATATTCGTGTCATCGATGGTCAGCCATCCCCGGACGTCGGGATTGATCTGCATGAGCTCTTCCAGTGTAGGGTTGTCCTCCCCCTCGCCGGTAGGCTTGTACTGCAGAAGATCGTCGTCCAGAAATGCCCCGGCATAGACCATCGCCGTATCCCAGAGAGAGTAGGCTCCGTAGAGAAGCATCACCAGGATCAGAAGTCCGGCTATTATGCCGAGCACTCTGTTTCCCGCCTTTGCCGCAAGCGCTGCTTTTCTCAAGATGTGGGCCTCCTCTCCGGGTGTTGTATCAGGTTCGCTGATATTTACCGGCATGCGCCGGTATCTGGTTTTTCCCTGACCGGAGAACCGGCCAGGGATGGGTTAAACTGATTTTAAATGAGTTAAATAAAATGAGTATAAGTAGTCTGACATTCTGAATTATGTGTCAGGTTCATTCAGGCCGGCGGCTCTTAGAACTCGCGGTTTCTTCTGCGAAGGAATACAAGTGCTGCGATTCCTGCGAAGGCTACAAGGATGATGTACGGAGCGATGTTCATGATGATACCGGTGGGGGTGGAAACTTCTTTGTTATTGGTGAATACTACATTATTATCCGCTGCTCCCATAGTAACTTCGTCCGTAGTTAAAGCCTCAGCAGCATCATTATTATTCACTTTAACGGATGTTGTATAACCGTCTGTTTCTGTATAATCTGTCTCTGTTACCACATATTTATCTCCTTCTGACAGTCCGTAGATTACAGCGGATTCCCCATCTGCCAGACCAAAGCTCTGCTCTTCTCCTGATACTAACGTATATACTCTTCCTTCTACATCCATATAGAATCTTTCATTGTCTTCATCTCCTGTAATCGTAATAGTAAACTCGAATTCTTTTTCTGTATCTCCCTGATTACCTGTTACATCTTTTGTAACAGTCAGGTCATGAAGCTTTCCGTTATTTTTGCCATAATCATTTGTAAACGTAAGGTCAGCTTTTCCGCCTTCCTGACCCTGCTTTACAGTGGCGATATTGCCGACGTACATTTCGTCTCCATTTCCATATACATAGAGATAAACATCATACACTGCATTGTCATATGTAATTCCCGCAAAATTTCCGGCATTTTCCGAAACAACATAGTGATAGATTCCAGGACCTTCAAACACGGATGCGTCTGTTGTTAAGGTGCCGATCTTTGTATAACTGTTATTCAACTCTGCATCTGAGTCAAAGTCAGCACCGGCTCCAGGAAGAAGACCTCCCGGGACACCCGCGTAGACAACCTCATCGTAGTAGGTTGTTTTTTCTCCGGTTTCTACCTTGAATGTAAATGTTTCATCCGGTGCGTAACTCTTTCCATCTGTTGTAACTATCTTAGTAATGTCAACATTTGTGATCGCTTCAGATCCATCACCGCCGAGCACTCCACCTTCCGCAAATGTCGTCATCCCAAACATAGAAACCATCATCGCACTTGCCATTGCTACCGCTGATACACGGCTTAATAATTTTCTCTTCATTCTTTTTACCTCTTTCTTTCACTTTTTGTTGCTTATTTCTGACTGCATTTTCATGCCGTCTCTATCTCAAAGATGTTCCGGTTTTTCCTCCCAAACGGTTGGTTTACTCCCCTCATCTTTGCGATATTCATTTTTCAGAGATTCGAGCGGCGAATCACTGTGATCACCTTGCCCTTGATCTCATCGGCGCTGACGGGACCGAAATATCTGCTGTCCCTTGCGCCCTCCCTGTAATCGCAGAGCACAAAATATTCATTCTCCGCGAGTTGTACGGGATACGTCACATTCTCGTCATACTTTGGTGTGGAGTAGAAAATGTCGCTGTCCATAACGATTCCTCCGTTCACCACCAGTTCTGCATCGTCTGTAACTTCCACACTGTCGCCGCCTCTGGCAACAATACGCCCCGTATACTGCTGACCATGTTTTTCAAAAACGATAATGTCATCGCTAATGAACTCACGGTCCAATCTGTAATAGAGCATCAGATCTCCTGCGCTGATTCTGGGAGACATGTCGTCATTTTCCATTGGTGTAAGCCCGAATACCATTCCGAATATGATCCAGAGCAATACAGCAAGAGTAATTAACCTTGTAAAAAAACTTATAATCTCTTCCTGATATGCCAGATTTTTCATCCTGCCTTTGATCACTTCATCCGGTGACAGCGGCGCTTTATTCTTTTCTTTTTTCCCCGCTGCCTTTGGCTTACTCAACCGTCTCACCTCTCACTTCGGTTTTCTCCAGAAGTCTGCGCTTCAATTTGCGAATCTCTGCATCCCGTTCCTTCAGCAGTGCTTTGTTCTGCTCATCATGAATACGAAGCAGTGTTTCATACTCTTTCTGAACCTCCCGAAGCTGCCGCCAGACATCCATCTCATCGACACCGCCCAAGATCTTTTTCTGGAAATGTAGGTCTTTGAACAGGTCTGAAATCTCTTTCATACCGGAAGACATCTGCGGTATAATCTGTGTCTGTTCAGGATGCGAAGATTTTTTCTTGCGGCTGTCCGGCGACCTTGCTGTCGGCGCCGCCGGAGAGCCTTTTCTTTGAACACGTCTTTTCTTAACTGCCATCTGGTTCCTTTCCGCAGTATGCATCACTGCTTATCTGCGAATCCGTCTTCCTGTGATGAATATAACCACTGCGCCAAGGGCAATGATGATCATCGCTGCGAATGGAGCAGAAGTGTGGATCAGACCGGTTGGCGGGTTGACAGTTCTGTCATTTGTGAAGGTTGCTGATATATTTTCTGTAAGCGTACCCGTTAGTTTCCCATTATCAACATCGCCGTCTCCTGCAGTTACTTTAATTCCTACTTTGTATCCGTCATTATTTACTTCTTCCACGGTATACTGACAGCCATGCGGAATTGCAATTGTAAATGTCTGGTTGTTCCGCAGAGTAAATGCAGCTTTTCCATTTTCGTCAAATTCTAAATCACTCAATGGAGCTTCATTCTTCTCTGCTGTCCCTGCAATCTGCCGATAGTCATCTGCTGTAAGCAGTTCACCATTTTCCTGCAGAACTGTAAGTTCAAAATCGAAATCATGGGTTCTATCTCCCATATTGCCATCTACTTTTTTGGTAATGGTCAGTGTTTTATCCCTGTGGTTATACGTATTCGTAACCGTTACTGCCGCCGTCTGGTCTTTCTCTACTGTTACAGGGTTCTCTGGCGAAATGCTGTTGCTCACATAGACGTAATCGCCGATACTCTCCGGAATACTCTCTGCTGTTTCTGTCACACGGTACTGTCCTGTCGGCAGACCGCTAATGGTCTGGGAAGCAGCTCCGGTAATCGTGATTGTCTTTACGCCGTCTGTAAAGCCCAGTTCTGTATCTGTAAAGTCCGTATCAACAACAAGGTTTCCTTCATTATTTTCCTTCAGTTTTTCGATGGTAAAAGTAAATTCACTTGTACCTATTACATCTGAATCCTCAGCATCAATTCCAGCAAATACTTTTGTGACTGTCAGGCTGCCTGTCGGGACTTTCTGAACCTGAATAACCGGTTTCGGGAAAAATTCTTCTCCATCTTCACCATTTGCAGTAAATGTCACCTTTGCGTTTTCATTCACATTACTCCAGAAGCCCTGTTCTCCTTTTTCAGCATGCGTTCCTGTTCCGGAATCCGGAGTCTGACCGGCTGCGTCAGATCCCATTCCTGCATTCACAGCCGCTTCACTCGGAGTTATCACCGTACTGACTGAATAAATGTAGCCTTCTTCCAGTTCATAATCATCCGGGAAATCAAGCGTAATTATCTTCTTTGAAGAATCATATTTAACTGTCGCTATTACGTTTTCCCCATCCCTATTCTGGAACGTCAGATTTCCTTCGCTTGTTACCGGAGTCTCTGTCGTCCAGGTATTCGCACTGCTTTCATCTCTCGCGTCACGGGAAACGGTAATAGTAAATTCTGCTGCATTGTCCGCATTAAGAACGATGTCAGCGTAATTACTCAACTGATCCGTAACTGTCACATCTTCCGCCGCGAAGAAACTGATACTGGATGCAATGTCAGAAAAAGCTTTTTCCAACCCGGCTGTATCGTTCGCCGAATAAACGTTGCTGTCGCCCTTATATTTTGCATTTACGGCATTAGCCAGACTCTTTAGATTAACGGTTCCCTGCTTATCTGTAACATTTCCCCACCAATCTTTATCCTGTCCGAACTCCGGTCCCATACCGATCGCATAAAAATAGTCAGAAGACATTGAGCCGATTTCTTCAACAGCCGCCGCAATATTCTTTCCTTCGTTGTCATTCTGCCCGTTCCCATTTTCATTATCTCCGGTATAGTTCGTTACATCAACACCACGATATGTAGGTTCACCGTCCGACACAAAAATAACAAAAGTCAATGCGCCAGTACGCTTACTATTTAAAAGTTGTTTTCCATCATTAATACCCTGTTGGTAGTTCGTTCCGCCATTCGGGTCCAGATCATTTATAAATGTTCTGACACCATTTGCGCTCGTCCACCCGACCTGATCCCTATACTGTGATCTGGAAAAAGAAACGGCGCTGTATCTTGCATCGATATCATCATTTGACTCAACCGTAGTGATAAGACCCCTTACTGCCTCCTTAAGGAGATCCATGCGGCTGTCGCCCCACCCAGCATCATTGTCACTATAAAGGCTGTAATCCATACTTCCGGACTCATCGAGAATAAACAGAATATCAACCTTTACATCCTCACCGTCTGCCTGTCCTCTGTCCCCGCTGATCGAAAGCGTCAGATCATAGTTGCCTGATTCATCGTCCTTCAGAACAGCCGTCTTGCCAGTCGTTACACTGGCGTTTGTGATCGTCTCACCACCGCCTCCGGTTCCTCCGCCGGAGCCGTTTGATTCATAGACGAGGTAGATATGGGCTGACTGTGCCCACCTGTCATCTTCTTGCAGAGTAGCAATAAGATTCTGTGCTCCGCTTTCGGAATTATAAAATTTTAAGTAGCGGGTTGTTTTACTGCCAGACCCCCACCATCCGCCAGAGGAAGTAGTATTCTGACTTGCTACCATCCGGATAACATCCTGCGCATTTGAAAAATTCTCATTCTGGCTGTATTTTGCTCCTATATAGTTGTATCCTGATATAGTTCTTTCGTAATCTGCAAATTTATACGCTTTTGACCTACCATCTGATACACCGCTAATGTTGATATTCTGCACCGTTTGACCGGAATCTACAGTAAGCTCATTTCCATTTGTATCCACATAGTGAACAGTTATCTGAAAATAATCACTCCACGACCAGTCAGATCCCCACGTAATCGTAAAGTACGAAAAACTCTCCACACTGAACTCCGCCGTCACAGCCTTGCCTTCAACTGCAACAGTTCCATCGGTCACATCTGCCGCATCAGCCACAGTCTCAACCTGGATTCCGTCCTCCGTCTCCGCAAGGTGCTGTACCGCCAGTGTATCCGCCTCGGCTTCTTCCGGGAGCAGAGACTCGTCCACCTCAAACTGCACGTTCACCGCGCCGTCCTCAGGTTCGATCTCGTTTCCTTCTGCATCGTAGAAGCTGATGTCCATTGCCAGGAATCCGGCGTAGTCCACATCGCTCTCCTCCAGAGCTGCAGCCACCTCATTGTACTGGTCTGCGGTATCTCCCTCAGCGTCCAGCATGGTGACTTTCATCACTGCGCCGTCCGGGAGCACGCCCTCTGCCGCATATGCTTTCACAGTCACGCCGTTGGGCTGCTCTTCCGGCACATACTCGACCGTACCTGCGGTTTCCGCACTTTTAGTGTCCGCATCCTGACTGCCGTCCCCGGCATCCTGTGCTGCAGTTCCCGCAGTGCTGTCGATCTCAGCATTTCCGGCATCATCGTCATTTCCTGCGGTGCCCTCTTCCCCCTGCACTGCCGCTGCAGCATCGGCTGGCGCAGTACTTTCCGCAAATACCTGACTGCCGAACATCGTCAGCATCATCAGGAGCGCCATCAGCAATGCCAGGGGTTTTTTCACTCTTTTTCGCATTTTGCACTCTCCATTCTTAGTTTCTGTTACAGCTTCGAGGCCCCTCACCCGGTTCATCCGGACAGGCGCCTGTTTTGCCTATGCAGGCAGCGCCGCTGTACCTGGCGCTAATATGACGGTACATAATAAACAACGTCATTCTCCCCTCTGTTACCACGTAATGTTTATTATGTGGTAAATGTCTTTCTGGCATAATGTCTGGTACAGGCTCCGAACGGATCATGATCTGCTGTTTTTGAATGGATCTGTGAAAAAATGGAACGGAAAAACAGAGCAGGAGACTGTTTTTATCTTTGCTCCTGCCCTTTAAAATGAAGAATCGCAACTTTCCCGGAAAGTTTACAAACCTTTTACACAAAGGTCTTGTTTTTGTGCGAAAATTTATTGCATTTTAAAAATCTATCTGTTATAATGTAGCCGATATTCAGAGATACATATGTAATAACGGGGCTTTATTACCACATAATAAACATTATGTGGTTTTTTTGTGCCTCACTGCCGGCCGCCGGGAGACATCCCCTCAGGTCACAAGCCCCAGCGACTCGATCTGTTTCATCTGTGTTTTTCCACTCACAAGTGTATAGATCCTTGTAGTATTCACATTCGAATGTCCCAGGACATCCGCCAGACGGGACAGATCCTTCTTTACCTTATAGAAAGTGCAGGCGAACAGATGGCGCAGATTATGGGGAAATGCTTTTTCCTTTGCCACCCTCGCCTTCTCGCAGAGCGCCTTCATGGCATGGCAGATATTGCTCCGGTCCATGGGTTTCCCCGTTCTTGTAATAAAGATGCTTCCGCTTCTGATTTCCTTCTCCTTCACATATGTGCGGAGTTTTTTTCGCAGTGCAGAAGGGAGAAGTACAGTTCTTGTCTTTCCTTTTAGCGCCACCTGCGCCCTCCCGCTTTCCAGTGCCTCAACTGTAATAAATTTCAGTTCGCTCACACGTATCCCTGTGGAACATATTGTCTCCATTACAAGATACATCCGTTCGTTTTTCTGATCCTTTGCGGCGCCGAGCAGGCGCAGGTACTCACTCTTTGACAGTTCCTGCTCTTGCGCACGGAAAGATTCCTTCTGAATCTTGAGGAGCTTTACCGTGCAGTCGAACCAGCCTGTCTTTTTAAAGAAACAGTTGAGTGCTGCCAGCATGGAGTTTACACTCACCGGCGTATACTTTTCCGCCAGGGAACTTTTATAGGTAAGAACCAGCTCCTTGTCCACTCCGCCGGAGTCTTCCGCATATTTCAGAAATGCTCCCACATCTCGGGTGTATTTTTCCACTGTAGCCGCTGCCTTTTCCTCTTCCATCATCTTCTTTCGGAAAATTGCAAGCATCCCTTCACTTATCTCATGCTTCATATTCTTCCTCCTTCGGATTCTTTCTCTTTAGTATGCCCCCGGGCGCGGAATTCTATCTTTTCCCGCAGCCGTTTTCTCATATATGTAAAAAAACTGCCTGTCATTCCAAGCTTCATAAACTTGAAATAACAGACAGCCCGTTCCTATTATTTTGCCTTACTTCAAATGTCTGATCCTATATATCTGTTGCTATATTAATTTATCTTTTTCTATATTCACTTATTCTTTTCTTTACTTATTTATTATTTTCTATATTTATTTTTTCGTTTACCAGTCGAAATCCCAGTTTCATTTCAACCGGGATCTTCTCGCCTCTCTCGATCACATCCAGAAGAAGTTCCGCACCGCGAATCCCGCTTGTCTTATACCCGAAATGAACCGTCGGAATCCCGCCTGTGACCGCCTTCAGAAACTGGTTGTCACCGAATCCTGTAACCCGGATCCGGAAATTTTCCAGAATATACTGCATCCGTCCTCCGGAATCCTTCACCGTCCCCGGCACCCGGCTTTTACTGTAAGTCAGAATTGCCTCGATAGCTCCCGCCGCAATGGTGTCCGTTGCACAGGCCAGAATCCCGATATCCCGTTTCTCTGTCAGAAGATCCAGCGCCGCCCGATAACCGCTGTCCATGGTAAACTCCGCCTGCCGCACATACTCTGCATCCAGCTCAATGCCCTCCGATTTCAGCCCGGCACGGAATCCCTCTTCCCTTGACACACCGACCGCCCGGTCTTCCCGGGTGACTCCGATATAGGCAACCTTGCTTCGTTCCTGCTGTGCCTTTTCTCCGGATGCGGCATCCGGCTTCACAGCGGACGCTACCAGTTTTCCCATGGCTTTTCCCGCTCCGTAATCATCGTGGTAAATACAGTTGGCGTATTTCGTATACTGTCCCACCACCACTACCGGAACTCTGGAATTCTTCAGAAACTTTCTGTGCTCTGCCGTAATGACTGTACCGATCAGGACAATACCGTCCACCGGATAGTTTTCGAAAAGTTTAAGATAAGCTATCTCCTTTGCCGGGTCATTGTCCGTACTGGCAAGAAGCATCTGGTAGCCACGCCTGGAAAGAACCTGTTCAATCCCCGCTGTCACGCGGCTGATGGATTCGGAATTGATCTTGGGAACGACAACCCCTACCAGGCACGCCTTCTTTGTCCGAAGGATTCTTGCCTGGGCCGACGGCTGATAACCAGTCTCCTCGATCACCTTCTTAATCTGTTCTTTTTTCTCTTCACTGACATATCCGCCATTTAAATACCGCGACACCGCTGCGCTTGAAACGCCTGCAAGCTGCGCGATTTCCTTGATGGTCATAGTGCTCCCTCCGGGTTCCAGTTTCAATCAGAATACCTATCTGAAGTATCTTTTAGTATACACAATTCGGGTTTCAGTTTCAAATACCAGTTACAGGATTTTTCTACAGCATTTTATCTTATCTATAAGCATTTGAACGTTCTCCTCGGTCAGCTCTAACTCGTCTTCTTTTCCAGCTCCATCTATTCCAGTATTTTCTTCACCTGCTCAACTGTAATCTCACACTGCTCGGCAATATCTTCTTCAGACTTTCCCTGAAAAGACAGATTGAAAACACGCTTTGCCAATTCCATTCCCGCGGCTCTGCCTTTCTCGTCCGCTTCTTTCAGCTCATCTGCAAACAATTCCCTTAACGCATCACACGTCTTCTTTTCCCCCTCTATCTGTTCCAGTATTTTCTTCACCTGCTCAACTGTAATCTCACACTGCTCGGCAATATTTTCTTCAGACTTTCCCTGAAAGGACAGATTGAAAACACGCTTTGCCAGTTCCATTCCCGCGGCTCTGCCTTTCTCGTCCGCCTCTTTCAGCTCATCTGCAAACAATTCCCTTAACGCATCACACATCTTCTTTTCCACCTCCATCTGTTCCATATTGGCATGTGTGATCAGATTCATCACTGCCTCATGGTCCTTTGAGTGCCTGTTTTTCTCATACGCAGCCATCAGATTCCTGATTTCGGGTCCTGCCTTCAGATCGGACCGCAGATTCTGCAGCCAGTAGTTTTCTTTCTGCGCAAGTTCCCTGGTAATCAGAAGCTGCATGGGAATCGGATCTCCTGTTAAGTAATAGATTCCCTTTTCACGGCATTCTGTATGTATTCCTCTGACCTCAGAAAGATGCTTCAGCATCTTCCCGGGATAATGACTGCACGCAAAAGTAATTGTCAGTTCTTCCGGGTCAATTTCTTTTACACGCTCTGTATTTGACTGATAAAAACAGGCATATCCGTACACTTTGTAAAAATCATTAATACTCAGATAATCATCCGGAGCTTTGTATTCAATAATATTGTGTCCCCGGAATATCCTGCTGATTGACTTTTTCAGCGGAACATCACGGAGTTTCCGGATAATCAGAACGTCTATCTGCGGAGGCTTTTTGCTCAGCAGATATTCTTCCCGCATCTCCAGATACTGCATCTCATCCTGCAGAGAGATCCGCAGGGCAGCACTGAACGCAGGATGCCACTGTAATTTTCCTCTGTCCATGTTTCTCCTTTAGTATAAACAATTCGGTTTTCAGTTTCAATATCTTAGTTTCCACTATGAATTCTGCCCCGATCCGGAGCCTGATACAAAAATGTAAATGATCCCCCATCCTGTGCCGTAAACCGGGCAGAACGCCCTTCGCTTCAGGATAATAAAACAATAACACAAAAAGATACCCCTGCCAAGCTTCAATCTGTGGACTGGTAAAAATCTGTCTTTCGTGTATGGATGACGTCCATCCCGGAGAACGTATCATAACGCAGACCCGCTCCGCTCTACCTCGACTGTTGGAATGTCTGTAACGCCAAAGAATATGCTCGTGCAATGGTACTCCCATATCCTTTGGCTAACAGACAGAACCAACGATTCTCGGAACGCTCCCGCTTGAAGGTCTGCTTATATGATACGTTCTCCGGGATTACGTTCATCTATACAGAAAGAATCTGGTTTTTCTCAGCAGGATTAAACTTTCTGAAGAACTGTCTTTCCGGTTTGGATAAAGTCAGTCCCCGGGAGGGATGTCATGAAAGCAGGACTTCAAGTGAGAGCGTTCCGAAAAGCATTTGTTCTGGATGTTAGAAAAAAGCAAATGAAGTGCCATTGCACGTACATTTGCTTTTTTCGTTACATCCATTCAAATCTTTGAGGTAGAGCGGAACGGTCCTGCGTCATGCCATCCCTCCCGGGGACGAAGCTTATCCATACACGAAAGACAGATTTTTCACTTCTTACTTCTTATATATTCGTCCATGGCATCTGCGATCATCTTGGACCTCCGGACCGCCTCTACCACGGTCTTCGCCCCGGTTACCACATCCCCGGAGGCGAAGATTCCTTCCATGGTTGTCTCGCCTTTCTCATCTGTTTTCAGAAGGCCCCTGTCATCTACCTGAAGCTCTTTGTCCCGGTTTACGATCCGGTCCTGGGGGCCCTGGGAGATGGAGATGATGATGGTATCTGCGGGCACGAGCCTTGCCGTCTCCTCATGCTTCACCATCTGCCCGTCTTCCGTCCATTCCACATCGCATATTACAGCGCCTTCGTCCCTGATCTCAATCGCCGTCTGCAGGAACTCAAACTGTACGCCGTCAATCTTCGCATACTCCACTTCTTTGGGAGAAGCGGCAGGCACCTCGGTGACAGAGTAAACCGTCACATACCGGGACCCTTTCCGGATAGCGGTTCTCGCCACATCCATGGCGGCATTTCCGGCTCCGATGACGATCACCCGGTCGCCCAGTTCATAGACGTCCGGATTGTTGAGATAGTTGATCCCATAGTGAACGTTTCCAAAGGTTTCTCCCGGTATATTCAGCCTGTACGGTCTCCAGGTCCCTGTGCCGATGAACACAGCATCATAACCGTCCTTCAGGAGATCATGCACGCCGGTAGAGCCGCCCAGAGCAAAATTGGGGCGGAAAAGAATCCCCAGTTCCCGCATTTTCTTATAGTAACGGTCCAGGATCGATTTGGGCAGACGGAACTCGGGAATCCCGTAGCGCATGATCCCGCCGATCTTCTCCCGGATCTCAAATATGGTCACTTTGTATCCCCGGCAGGCCATCAGAATTGCAATCGTAATTCCCGCCGGGCCTGCTCCCACAACGCCGATCCTTCCGCCGTTCCAGGGCTGTTTTTTCAACTGCATCTTGTCAAAGCAGGTGTCGGAAATGTAGTTTTCAATCGAGGAAATATGAACAGGTTCCCCCTTGATTCCTTTCACGCAGTGTCCCTCGCACTGTTTCTCATGATCGCATACAAGAGAACAGATCACTGAGAGCGGATTATTCTCGAACACCATCTCTGCCGCCTCATTCATCTCCCCTCCCAGAAACATCTGAATCATCTGTGGAATTGGCGTGTGAATCGGGCAGCCCTCCCGGCATCTCGGTTTTTTACAGTTCAGACAGCGTTTTGCTTCATCGATTGCGTGAAGTCCCATTGCTCTTTCCTCCTTTTGTTTTCTATCATTCAGTCTGCCACGAAAATCGAAAATGTCAACAATCGTTATTTTCTTAACCGGACGGTTTCCGCAGAGTTTTCCACATCCACACGAAAATCTGCGGTTTTATCCACATCCGTTTCCTGCTTTTTCTCATGCATTTGTGTTTATTGTATGCAAAGAAAAACAATATCAGCTGAATTTTTCTCCGAAAAATGTCTCAAGTTTAACAAGGGACTCCGGCACGATTCTTTGCTGCTTTTTATTGACTTCTCTGACAGGATTCAGTAAAATCGTATGCGAAAAATCAAATCAGAAAATATATATAGGAACAAAAGGAGTATTTTCTCATGGAAGTAAGAATTCTTGATAATCCCGGACAGCTTGAGTCCGCTCCGCCCTTTCGCATCACGCATCTGCTCTGGGGGACACAGTCAATCCCGGAGACTTACGGTTATATCGGACTGATTCCCGGGGACGGATTTTATCTGAAAATGGTCTGCATGGAATCCGATCCGCTGCGCACTTACACAGAAGACCAGTCTCCTGTCTGCATGGACAGTACAGTAGAGGCGTTCTTTAACTTCACTCCCGAAAATGGCGGCGAACCGGACAGCCCGGCCCCCGTATACGTGAATTTTGAGATAAACTCCAACGGAGCGCTTCTTGCGGAGTCCGGCACAGGGCGCCGGAGAAGGACGCCTCTTCCGGAAAATGAGATGAAAAAGATCCGCCGCAGAGCACAGATTGAAGAAGACCGCTGGAGCATTTCTCTTTATATTCCGCTGACAGTTCTGGAAAGCATATACGGCCCTCTTTCCTTAGGAAAAGGCAGCCGTTTCACCTGCAACTTCTATAAAATATGCGAAACTGCCGGAAAAGAGCACTATGCCTCCTGGTCGCCGGTTCTGACGGAGGAACCGGATTTTCACCGCCCGGAATATTTCGGGACGGCAAAACTGATTTCCCTGCAGAGCTAATTTCCCTGCAGAACTAATTTTCCTGCAGAACTAATTCCCCCGCAGAACCGATCCACCTGCAGAACCGTTATCCCGAAAAAATCCACAGATGAGGGAATGCCGCATATGACGGCATTTCCCTCATCTGTGGATTTTTTCCTGTATATAACCTGTTTCTGTAAAATCTTCGCCCAACGCACCTGTATATGTATGAAATAACCAGGAAAAGGCATGATAAGAATACAAGACCGTGTTGCTTGTCCATCCTTTTTGCTTTTATTTGAATGTTTTTGAACGTTTGTGAATTTTATACAATTAGCTTCCTCGAATATTGTGAATTAATATGATTGATTTTGATCGAATATGAATCTATAATATAACTATCAAATACAGGAGGTACAAATCATGATCTACACGGTTACATTTAATCCGTCTCTGGATTACATCGTCGAAACAGAAGGCTTTCAGCTCGGCAGCACAAACCGGACCGTATCCGAGCTGATGCTCCCCGGCGGAAAGGGCATCAACGTGTCAACGGTTCTGAAAAATCTTGGAATTGACAGCACTGCGCTTGGTTTCACAGCCGGATTTACAGGCGATGAAATTATACGCAGAGTGCGGGAACTTGGTTTTCAGAGCGAGTTTATCGACGTGGGAAAAGGATTTTCCAGAATAAACATCAAGATGAAGGAATTTGACGGAACAGAGATCAACGGCAGAGGACCGGATATCAGCACAGAGGCTCTGAACCGGCTTCTGGAGCGGCTGGATCAGCTCAGATCCGGAGATACGCTTGTCCTCGCGGGAAGCATCCCCGCCAGCATACCGGATTCCATTTACAGCAATATTATGGCGCGTCTGGATGGAAAGGGGATCGTCTTTGTCGTGGACGCCACCGGGGATCTGCTCCTGAATGTCCTGAAATATCATCCCTTCCTGATCAAGCCGAATCACCACGAACTGGGCGAACTCTTCGGCGTCACACTTCAGGAGCGGGACGACGTTGCCCCATACGCGGCAAAGCTCCAGGAAATGGGCGCCCGCAATGTCCTTGTTTCCATGGGCGGAAAAGGTGCTGTCCTCCTGGATGAAAATCAGCAGGTCCATTCCCTGCCGGTTCCGGAAGGGAAACTGGTCAACGCCGTCGGATCGGGCGATTCCATGGTTGCCGGATTTCTTGCAGGCTGGGCGGAAAAGAACGATTACGGACACGCCTTTAAAATGGGAATCAGCGCCGGAAGTGCCAGCGCATTTTCAGAACTTCTTGCCACAAAGGACGAGATCCTGAAACTGTATCAGACCTTATGAACGCCGGAACCGGCATTGTTTCTGTTATATCTGAGAAAGGATGAGAAAGAATATGAAGATCACAGAACTGCTCGACAGAAGAAGTATTATGTTAAACGGCTCACCTTCATCCAAGAACGAGGCTCTTGATCAGATGGTTGCACTGATGGTCAAAAGCGGAAAGATCCGGGATGAGGAAGCCTACCGGGCGGAAGTTTATCACAGAGAAGAAGAGAGCACCACAGGAATCGGAGAGGGAATTGCCATTCCCCACGGGAAATGCGATGCCGTCATCAAACCGGGGCTTGCAGCGATGGTCATCCCTGACGGCGTGGATTTCGACTCCCTGGACGGCCAGCCGGTACATCTGATTTTCCTGATTGCAGCCCCGAACACAAAGGACAACGTACATCTGGACGTACTGAGCAAACTCTCCATGCTGCTCATGGACGAGTCCTTTGTTACCAGTCTGAAAAACGCATCCTCCGTGGATGAATTTCTTGAGATTGTAGATAAGGCGGATCAGGAGAAACCGGACATCGATGAACAGCTTGCAGCCCAGACAGAAGGCACAGCGGCCGAATCTTCCGATACTCCTGCCCCGAAATGCAGGATTCTGGCAGTCACTTCCTGCCCCACCGGAATTGCCCATACTTATATGGCGGCGGAAGGACTGGAGAAAGCGGCAAAGGCAGCCGGATGTTTTATTAAAGTAGAGACCCGCGGATCCGGCGGAGCCAAAAATGTGCTGACCGATCAGGAAATCAAAGATGCCGACTGTATCATCGTGGCCGCGGACGCCCAGGTCCCCATGGACCGTTTCCACGGCAAGAAACTCATTGAGTGCCAGGTATCCGACGGCATCAGCAAGGCAGACCAGCTTATCGAGAGAGCCATGAAAGGGGATGCACCCGTTTACCAGGCGGGCAGTCCCTCCGCACAGAGCGAGACAAAAAGCTCCGGCGGTGCAGGGCATAAGCTGTATACCCAGCTCATGAACGGTGTTTCCCATATGTTACCCTTCGTGGTAGGCGGAGGAATCCTGATCGCCCTGGCATTCCTGATCGATGGTTTCAGCGTGGACATCAACTCTCTGTCTGACGAGATGCGCTCCAGCTTCGGTACGATTACCCCGGTGGCGGCTGCTCTGAAAGGGATCGGTGATCTGGCATTCGGGTTCATGCTCCCGGTACTGGCGGGATTCATCGCCATGAGTATCGGCGACCGGCCTGCCCTTGCGGTGGGATTCGTGGGCGGTATGATTGCGGCAAACGGGAAATCCGGATTCCTCGGTGCCCTGCTGGCAGGTTTCCTGGCAGGTTATCTGATTCAGCTTTTGAAGAAGATATTCAGCAGACTTCCGGAAGCCCTCGAGAAAATCGCCCCGGTACTGCTCTATCCCGTTTTCGGTATCCTGATCATGGGACTGATCATGATGTATATTGTGGAGCCGCCTATCGGCGCGCTGAACACGGGGCTTAACACTGCCCTGACAAACATGAGCGGAAGCAGCAAGATCCTCCTGGGAATCATCGTGGCAGGCATGATGTCCATCGATATGGGAGGTCCTTTCAACAAGGCAGCATATGTATTCGGTACAGCATCCATCGCAGCCGGCAACTACGACATCATGGCAGCCGTCATGATCGGCGGTATGGTTCCGCCCTGCGCGATTGCCCTTGCCACACTTCTCTTCAGGCATAAATTTACAAAGGAAGAGCGCGAATCAGGTCCGGTCAACTTCATCATGGGTCTGGCATTTATCACAGAAGGAGCCATCCCCTTCGCAGCATCTGATCCGCTCCATGTACTGCCATCCTGCATCATCGGCTCTGCAGTTGCCGGAGCGCTCTCCATGGCATTCGGCTGTACACTGATGGCGCCCCACGGCGGAATCTTCGTGTTCCCGGTCGTGGAACATCCGCTGATGTATCTGGTTTCCCTCGTTGTCGGAACCGTAATCGGCGCGGTACTGCTGGGAATTCTGAAAAAGAAGGTAACTGCCTGAGAGCGAAGAGACTGATATTGAAGGGACTGCGCTCTGCCGGAAATTTGCCAGGCTGCCGTCTTGCCTGCCCGCCGGTTCCGTTGTAAAATAGGGATCAGACAGATACGAAATTTACGATGCGAAAGGATGGATACCATGCTTACAGAAACAAGGCAGGAAGAGATTCTCCGCATGCTGGAATCATCGGGCAGCGTGACGGTCCAGGAGCTGACGGAACATTTCGGTGCTTCCGAGTCCACCATCCGCCGTGACCTGAACGCACTTCATAGAAAAGGCGCACTCGTCAAAGTATTCGGCGGGGCGGTTCAGGCAGAGACAACGCTTAATACAAAAGACGAAAAAGTCTCCATGCGGGAATCTCTCCACAGCGAAGAAAAGAAGCGGATCGCACAGTACGCAGCTTCTCTCATTCAGGCAGATGACTTCGTCTATCTGGATGCGGGGACGACAACCGGATATATGATCCCGTTCCTTACAGAAAAGTCCGCGGTTTTCGTGACCAACGCCGTCTCCCACGCCTTAAAGCTCTCGGATAACGGTTTCCGGGTGATCCTGATCGGCGGAGAGCTGAAAGCCGCCACAGAGGCAATCGTGGGGAATGAAGCCTATGCCTATATGCAGAAATATAATTTTACCAAAGGCTTTTTCGGTGCAAACGGCGTGGGGGAAGCTTCCGGATTTACCACACCGGATATCAACGAGGCGCTGATCAAGGAATGTGCCATGAAGCACTCCCGCCAGAAATACGTTCTCTGCGACAGCAGCAAGTTTCACCAGACCAGCCCGGTCAGCTTCGGGGCTTTTGACTCCGCACAGATCATCACAGACCGGCAGCCAGAAGGCGGATATGTCTCCCGGGGGAATATTATTGTGGTAAGCGGAGAATAGAGAAGGAATAAGAAAAGAATGGAAAAAAGAGAGACGGGAACCGCACACGGAGGCTTCATGGAAAGTCACTCTCGGTGCGGCTTCTGTCTCTCTTTTCTTTTTTCTTTTTCGGTATTCTTTCCAGGTTTTCCGGCTGATATTACTCTTTCTCCATCTTTTCTATCACATGAAGAATCTGCTCTTCTTCCATATCCAGTTCTGCTGCAATCTCCGAAACAGACTTTCCTTTCGAGAGCTTCTTCTCAACCATGCGGCGGAGCAGCTGTTCTTCACCTTTGGCAAGGCCTTCCTTATATCCATCTGAATGTCCGTCCTCATAACTCTCGTCCCGTATTGTCTTCTCGTATTCTTCCTGATCAAAACTCGTCAGTATCATTCCGATAACCTCCGCTCTGTTCTTCTCAAGAATATCTCTCAGAATATTGTTTTCTATACATTCATCCACCGTTTCCTCAACCGCCTCTTCCAGGGGTTTCCCTCCTGCGAGCTTTTTCCTTACCGTTGAGACGAGGATAGCGTACTCTTTCAGTCTCCGGCATTTGTCCATCAGCGCCTTATTATGCCCGTAATTGATGTTCAGCAGGATTCCCCTGCACTCCAGCGCCGGTTCCATATCCTTCTGAATATAGGAATCAGACAGGCGCATCTCGCTTCTGTCCTCTTCTGCATCTGTGCCATTGTAAAAAATCACGTACTGGGGCGTTGGAAGAGAAATCCGTTTTCTGCCGTAGATCCGGATCCCCTGTGTCTCCACATAGCTTTCATACAGACGGCTGAATCCAGCGTGTTCACTGTCAGCGCTTCCGGATCCGTATAGTTCGTACCGTTCATCGCATTGTACAGGTCCAGTAGATCTTTCCGGTCTTCAAACACCTTGCAGAACAGCCGGTCCTTATACTCCCGGTTGACACGGAACCGGCGTCCTCCACGGTTCCGCCGTCTCTTCTTCTGCATCTGCTTTTTATTCTGATTCGATATTCTGCCACTTTTCTTTTTCTTCATTTTCCACCTCCATTATAATAAGTTCAGGTCATTTCTGACAAGCATTTCTGTGTAAATAAAGACTAGCACCATCGAATTCAGCACGCAATGTGTTTTTTGTTGATAAGCAGAAGAAATTTGTTGATAAATATGGGGATTCCTTATTTTGTTTTTCCATTGACCGGACTTTCAGAAGAGAAAAGCGGCCACGTCAGGACGCAGCCGCTTTTCTCATAAAAGAAGTTCATAAAGCTTAAATTGCATGGGGACTCCTATATCGGCATAGGTGATATCCACCGTATCCACATACTCAAAGCCGAAAGATTTATATACTTTTACCGGAACATCGTTTCCTACAATACAGTCCAAACGTATCGCTTTCTGCCCCCATCCTTTTGCAGTCCGGATGGCATGTTCTACAAGCTGTTTTGAATATCCCCGGCCGCCATAGTCCGGAAGGACACGCAGGGCATGAAGAATAACCACTTCATCCGGGGCCGCATCAATGTGCCATTGAACAGTATCATATGCACTGTCGCACTCATGGTTCATAATATAGGCGGCAACAATTTTTTCGTTTTCCACACCGATAAACTGAAAACCGGAGGAAATGGAATCTTTTACCATATCCGGCGAGGGAAATCCGCCTTTATTCCCATCCGGCAAAAAATTCTTTTCTCCAAGGAATTCACACATCACACTGTAAAAGGACATAATTTCCTCAAAGTTGTTCATTGCAGCCTGCTTAATCTCCATTTATGCCACCTCATACATATACATATCATCCGATACTGTAATACCATATTTTGTTTACATTTTCAATATATTGGCTGCAAAATCTCCCCTGATCACAGGAATACAAACTTTCTGATCTTCAGCCGTTCTGTTCCGGAAAACTTAAGCACAACCTCAGAAAGCCCCGGCTCTGCACTGATCTGTGTTTCCATCTGCTTTCCGCCTTCAATCCGGACCTTCCCTGCACTTTTTCCGTTCATCAGGATTTCCACTGTTCCGCTGCCTTCCGCTTCCATCCGGATTTCCGAGAATCCGTTCTCACTCTCCACATAGCGGAACACTGCTTCATCCCCATCGGAGATTTCTGTCAGATATTCTGTTCCGTTTTCATCCGGCGCAGAAAACACCGTGCCTTTCAGCCCGCACGCCTGATATCCCATGATTTCCTCTCCTGCGCCAAACGGATCCCCCGCGCCCTGGGAAGTCATTTTCACCTCGTCAATGGAACCGTCCGGATTAATGGTAATGGGTTCGATACACAGTCTCCGGAAACGTTCTGTGCCGCGGCTGGACCGATGGTAAAAAATGTACCACTGACCGTTTACGCACTCGATAGAGCCGTGGTTATTCCAGCTGTCCGGATCACAGTCCGCATTGTCTATAATGATTCCCCGGTATTCAAACGGACCGAGGGGAGATTTCCCCGTAGCATACCCGAGGGATGTCGGCTTTCCTCTCTCCACATCAGCGAAAACATAGTAATATGTATCGCCGATCTTCCTCATGGATGATCCTTCATGAAAATAGTGCTTTTCTTCCGTGACAAGATGATCGACAACCTCTTCCTGCCGGAAAGACATCATGTCCTCATTCAGCTTTACTCCGTGGGAATAAATCTGTCCCCAGTAGTAATATGCCTGTCCGTCGTCATCTACAAATACCGCCGGATCGATCCCGCCGCAGGGGAACTGAACCGCGTTGTCAAAAGGTCCTTCCGGACGGTCTGACACTGCGACACCCTCCCGGTCGTCATCCATGCAGAAATACAGATAGTACTTCCCGTCTTTCTCAATACAGTCCGGAGCATAGAGCAGGTGTCCCTCATCACCATGCTCCATGGCATTCCCGCCGTTTTCTTTCTCTTCCTCTTTTACCAGATCCGGATGAGCGTCCGGTTTTTCCCGGATCATCTTCTGAATAAAGGGAGAGGGATGCTCCCAGTCTATCCCCGGATAATGCGGAGAATCCGGATCCTCCGCCCAGGAGATCCGGCTGCTGTCAAAGGAGCTGTCATGAATCGTCCAGTGCTCCATATCCGGAGTGGAAACTACATAATATCTGTTGCTGCAGTATACATGCTTTCCATCGTCATAGCTCCCGTAGATATAAAGTTTTCCGTCCGGCATCACATGTGCCTCGCTGTCCGGAATGTGCCAGTGCGGCGGAAGCACCGGGTTGCGCCTGTTTGTAAATTTCTCCATCTGCAATTTCTCCTTTCAAAGCCGCTGATATTTCTATGCTGGTCTGTTATTTTCATCCCAGTCCGCTATACCTCTTCCCAGAATTTTACTGCTCTCTCCACCCAGCCTTCGGCCGCAGTTCCGGTCCCGAGCCCCCAGCCGTGGGACGGTCCCGGGAATACTTCATATACATGAGGAACATTCTTTTCTTCCAGTGACCGCACCAGAAGCCGGGTATTCTCAATAGGCACTGTGGCGTCCGCCGCGCACTGCCATATAAAAGACGGAGGATACTTTCCGGTTATCTGCTGCTCAACAGAATACAGATTTCTTAACTTCTCATCTCTTACATGTTCCTCTCCCAGAAGTCTTGCCCTGCTGTCCGCATGGGTCTTTTCCCCCATTGTGATCACAGGATAGCCAAGCATCATGGCTGCCGGACGGGGCAGTCCGTATTTCTTCCATCCGAGAGACTCGGTTCCCCAGGATGCGGCCAGATGACCGCCCGCGGAAAATCCCATCACCGCATATCCATCTGTCTCCACATGAAATTCATCCGCATGTTCCATGATAAACTGTACTGCCCTTGCAGCATCCTCCTGGGGAGCAGGCTGCTGCGCATACTCTGCAGTGCGGTACTGAAGAACAAACGCCGCGTACCCCAGGCGGTTCATCTCCATTGCCAGAGGGAATCCTTCCGCAATGGAGCACACATTCAGATAACCGCCGCCCGGGCAGATCAGCACAAACCGGCTCTTCTTTTCTGCAGGAAATGCAGTCAGTCCGGTGACGTTTTTCCGCTCATCGTCCCAGATATCATAGAAAACCTTTCCTTTTTCCATTCTGTCAGCAAAAAACTGAAGTCCTGCCTGCATGGGTGCCAGCTTCCAGTCCGGCGCCATCCGGGAGATCTCCTCCAGTGTCAGCTGCCGAAAGTTTTTTCCATGTGTAATCTTACAGAGTTCTTCCTGATATGTCTCGTCTCCCAGAAGATTTATATCAATCTCCGACATGGGATCGATCATATAATCCTTATTCTGGAGTCCGTACTCCGTTATAAACTGCTCCAGCGTCGTATCTTTCGTAATTTTCATTTCTGCTTTTCCTCTGCTTCTGCAAAAAAATCAACCGCCCGTTCCATCCAGCCTTTCGTATCCGCAAAACGCCCATCTCCGAAACCGTGTCCACCGTGTTCTCCCTCATCCAGAACAGCAGGAATTCCCAACGACTGCATTTTCTCATACATTTTTTCTGAATTGATGCATGGCACGGTCTCATCATCCCGGCAGCATGCGATATAACAGGGCGGATAGTTCTGATCCATATGTTCCAGCACAGAATACTCTTTTTTTCGCTCCTCCGACTGGTCATCCCCGAACAGTGTATCCATAAATGCACGCACAAGTTCCTCGTCTACGATCCCGTCAAACAGGTGCAGATCCGATACCGGATAGATGGGGAACATTGCCACGGGGCGGGGCAGATCATATACAGCATACCCGAGGTGCTTTGTTCCCCAGAGTGCCGTCAGATTTCCTCCTGCAGAAAATCCGCCCACAATATAGCGCTCCGGATCTGCAATGCCGAACTCCTTATGATGCTCCATCACATACCGGATGCATGCCGCCAGATCATCCAGCGGCTTCGGCATGATATTTCTTTCATTTACCCGGTAATTGACAACAAATACATCATAGCCCATCTGATTGAACTTTTTCGCGATCGGGAAGCCCTCGGAGATGGAGCATACATTCAGATATGCTCCTCCGGGGCAGTCGATAATGTACGGTCTGGCGTTTGCCGCCGCTCTGTCCTCTGCCGGGAAATGCATGATATTCACATCTTTTTTGGCAGGTGTTTCCCGGATTTCTTCCTCTGAATAGACAGGGTACAGATATCTGCCTTTCTCCGCCCGGTCCATCAGATATTCGATTCCTTCTGCCATACTCTCGTAATTCCAGCCAAGTACATCGCCTTTTCCAAGGGGCAGATCCTTCATCATATAATAGTACTGTCCGTCTCCGCCCACCAGATACGGGACTGCCTCTGCAATCAGAGGTATTTTTCCCAGACTGTCGAAAGTCATGTCCGGAGTAATTTTAACTCGCTGCTTCTCCTGTTCCATAATATCATCCTTTCCCGCTTTTCTTATTTCATTGCAACTTATTCCACCACGATTCTTACTCTTGCGATATTCCGTACCTGAGTAAATACATCGTCATCCCGGCTGCTTCTTGTCGAGCGTACTCTGACAGAAGCGAAATGGGTTCCCGGCTCTGTATAAGTATGGGTATATGAAGCCTTCGCTCCGGCAAGACCGCCTTCTTCTATTACTTCAAAGTCGGCTTTGTCCGGGAAGGCGTTCAACGGCTTCTGATCTGCCATGCTCGGGAACTTACGGGGATCCTCCGCGCCGAATCTCACCTCAGTAATCCGTCCCGCTCCCTCGGGAAGCAGTGCTTTCATCTCCATGGTCACCGGCTCGCCTGCCTTTACATGAACGCAGTTTTCTCCATTCACCGTAAGGGAGACAACTGCCTGCATGCCGTGGCGTTCCTTCGCATTGTCCGGCACATAGATCTGTCCGTTTTCATAGCGGTAGCTGGTTTCCGGCAGGGGCTCGATTCCCTTCTCCACCCATGCGCTCACATCCAGAAGAGCCTGCTGCAGCGCTCCTACATAATTTGTAATCATATTGTTTTCCAGCCATGCCACATCGCCGTGCATGCAGTTTTCCATATAATAGAGGCGGAAATCCTTTGTATCCCCGCGGCTCTCCGCTACCTTCCCCTTGTACCAGTCGGCGCACCACGGGCAGGTAGACTCATCCATCAGCGACTGGGTGATAATCGTTTTTCCCTGAATGTTTCCGTCCTGTACAGTTCCGGTTCCCGTGAAACCGTATCCCATCACGTCACTTCTCTGGGGAAGCACCGGTTTTCCATTTTCATCCCGGAACTGATCCCATGCGCGGAAGGAAAGATCCTCCGGAACCTGATGGCGGTAATAGGACTGGATTGCAATGTAATCGGAGTTATCCATAGTCAGCGTATCTCCCGGCTCGATGGAACCGATCACTTCCGCAATATCTGTCATTCCATAACACAGTCCGATGGTCAGATAGCCGCTCTTCTTTCCCGGCTCCCGGATCATCTTGTCCAGCAGCATGGGTTTCCCGACTGCCTTTCCTGTGGTCAGCTCGATGGTCACGCCTTCCAGGTACAGGTCTTCCCCTTCCGGCAGTTCCTCCAGTTCGATCCACGCTCCGTTTCCACTGGCAAGCTGCTTTCTCCAGGCATCATCTACTCCGTTTCCTCCCAGATTCGCGTTCTCCTCACTGGGAAGATGTACACTTTTCACTTTCCCGGTAAACTGCAGGCGGTCTTTGACTTCCTCGCTGTCGGGATCAGCTCCAAGGTATCCCGGAACTGTCCAGAAATCTGTAAAATAAGACGGATCATGCTGTTTCACGCCCGGTGTCAGCACAGGAAGGGAACCCGGATCTTTTACGCCGTAAGCTTCCACAAACCATACCTTCGGCGGGAATCCCATCTGGGTCAGCTCCTTAAGCATGGCCGCCTCGTTTTCGTTCAGTCCTTCGTACGGATTTCCGCTCCCGCCCGCATCGAGCGCATCCACGATCTTTCCGAAAACATGGCGCAGACGGCGCTGTCCCTGCACGTGCATGGTGATCGTATTCGGCAGAGAAACCGGGGAACCGATCACATACGGGCAGGCTCCGTCCCACGCATCCGTATTCTCGATGCAGGCCATGCTCTTATATCCGCCGCCGCTTCCTCCATATACATAACCATAAGGACGTGTTACCCCGTAAAGATCCATAACGATCTTTCTGGAATGTTCTGCCACAGCCGCGGAAGCCTTCCAACAGAGCGTGGGATCCGCAGCTCCGCCGAAGGCAAACTTTGAACCCATATTGCTCTCTACAAAGTATGCGCCGTGGGTCAGTGCAAACGCAACAGCGTCATCCTCCCCTGACTTCTTCAGAGAGGCAACTTCCTCGTCCGGTCCCGGGAACGGAGACAGGTATTGGAAAAACCTTCCCTCATACTTGTCTTTTTCCGGAATACACAGAATAAATTTGATCTCATTGTCCGGAATTGACCCGTGAATATAGAGGAAGGGGATCTTCGTACCATCCGAAAGCTCCCTCTCCCGCTTCTCCTGTGTATCGATAACCATTTTCTGCATCTTCGGGTCATCCATTGCGTGATAGATTTCTTTTGCAACTGCCATTTTTTTCTCCTCCTGACTTTCATAATAAACAGAATATTTTTCATTTCTGTTTCAATCATAAAACTTTCGGAGGAAAATACCTATCTCTCATTTTGTTTTGATGTATTAAAATTGGTTTTCTTTTTCGTCTGTATTTATGATCGTATTCAGATTTTCATATCTGTGAATCTGATACATAAGTACATTTCGCTCCTCTGACTCCGGCTCCGTATTCAGCCATCCCAGTGCTGACGGCCAGTCAACTGTAAATCCTGTCCCGAGATATTTTACCATTCTTTCATGGGAACCGGAAAACGGACGGGCTATCACTCTTTTTACATTTTGTTCCATGGACAGTCTTCTGTTTATACTTCTGTTGGCGGTCAGAAGTGAAATCCCATTATCAAAAATCGGAGCCGGGCTGAATCTGTCATCCTTCATAATAACAGCGAGATTATTGAAATGCCTGTCTTCATTAAGTACGATCATATCCAAAGTCAGGATTTTCCGCAGATAGTCTCTAATATCAAGTTTACAGCTCTGTCTGATAAATTCGACCACATATTCTATCCTGTCCTCCATCTGTTCCATCGCATTAACCACATCTGCAAGATTTTTCCCTGTCGTATTATAATAGAGCCTGTAAAATGTAATGAGCTCTTCTCCGTCCTTAAGAAAATTTCTGCTCCTGCATCCGCCTGATCCGTTGATCGTACCCGCTTCATACCGGACATACTCGGAAGGATCCAGGGACGAAAAATCCAACATTCTCGATACCAGGTATTCAGCCAGTCCTTCATGTCCGTGATTATCCTTCTTATACCAGTATCCGTCTTTTCTGTATTTAATCTGAGTACCTTCACTGGTACCTGCCTGCATGATAATAAATTCTCTGCCTATATCTTCGTGAAACAACTTCATCACCTGACCAAAACGTCTTTACTGGTTATTTTTTCTCCCGGAAAGCGAAACCAGATATAATCATTACAGCTTACCCCGTGAGTCTTTTTTACGATTTCATAAGGATTATATTCATCCAGCCCCAGATATTCCAATATCTCATTAGTGTCCGGACGGTCTTTCTCCCAGCAGCGCAGTTCGAATATCCTGCCCAACTGATAACGCGTCATTTTCTTTTCCGCAAACAACTGTTTTCCCGGATTATCCGTAAATCTGGAAATAATTACATCCGAACCTCTTGCATAAACTCTCGCCGTGATCTCATCTTTCCAGTACACCTCAAACAGCAGGCTGTCCACGATCTTTTCTTTCTTTTTTCTTTTTTGCAGATATTCTGTCATCCTTTCCAGGCTCTCGATATTCCACTGAAGCTCCCGGATCTCATCGGTCAGGCTCTCTATTTCCATCTGCTTCCGTTCTTCTTCTGCTATGCTGCCCGGCGAAACCGGTCCAAGATATCTGCTTTTCACTTTTCCGTCACGACGATACTGGGAATAATAATAAAGATCCCCGTGAATTTTCTTAATTGTTATACTCTGTTTCTGTCCGGAAATATCATCCAGACGCTTCCGGTATTCCAGAAGTCTTGATTCCGCTTCTGCTTTTTTCCGCTGCAGATCACAATATAACAGCTCCATCTCGTTCATGTTCATCACCAGACATATTGTAACATTTTTTATCTGCTATTTCAATAATTGTTGGTTACGTAACAATCATTTTTCTGGCGAGATACATTCCTGTTCACATGGAAGGAGGAATGCCTGTGCAAACAGGAAGCTCTAACCATTACCTAGCGTAATTTCCCAGGCTGCCGGACATCACCCTTTTACGCCGCCCGCAGTAAGACCTGCTATAAAATATTTCTGGGTAAACAGGAACAGCACATACAGCGGGATCGTGATAATACAGATTGCTGCCGCCGTCGCTCCCCAGTTCGTGGAGTACAGCCCCTTGAAGTTCAGAAGTCCGATAGTCAGCGGAATTCCGTCTTCCTTCACCAGAGTGGCGATCTGCGCCCACATCAGCTCTCCCCAGACAAAACAGAAATTAAATACAAGACAGGTCGCAATCGACGACTTCATAAGCGGAGCAATGATTCTCGTCATCGTCTTGAATTCCGATGCCCCGTCGATCCTTGCCGCCTCGATCAGCTCCATGGGGATCGTCTTGAAGAAGTTTGCAAGGATAATGATCGTTCCCGGAAGCATCCAACCCACGTAAGGCAGGATCATCGCCCAGTACCTTGTTCGCAGAAGTCCGAGACGGGATACGATCATGTACTCCGGGATAACCAGCGATTCTGTGGGCAGAATCTGAATCAGGATCAGGAATACAAGCATTACAGACGCGCCGGGAATGTTGATCCGCGAAAGCGCGTAAGCTGCCATGATCCCAAGGATCAGAACCATGAAAAGAGTGACGGCGGATATGATAATACTGTTAATGGCATACTCGCCGATCCTTCCTTCCACGATCGCCGTTATGTAATTCTCAGTCCCGATCTTCTCCGGCAGCGCCCAGATATTCCTGTAAAACTCCTGGTTGGTCTTAAACGAGGTGAGCACGGCAAATAGAACCGGGAAAATGCTGACCACTGCAAAGATGATCAGAACGATACGGATAAATAAAAGCGAAATGCTGAATCTTTTAGTACTCATATGTCTCTCCTCTCATTGCATACCTTGCTATCAGGATAAATGCCGTAGCGATCACGGTCAGGATCGTCCCCAGCGCGGCAGCCTCTCCATACCGGTTGTAGCTGAAACCAAGCTGCATGATCTTCATGGGAACCGTGTAGGTCATCTCACCGGGCCCTCCCTTTGTCATGGCATAGACCATATCATAGGTCTTAAACCCGGACATAAGCATCATGGAAAGGAGCAGGTTCAGGGAAGGTTTGATCAAAGGAAGGATAATGTATCTTATATCCTTCAGATATGTGCTCCCCTCCAGTTTCCCATTTTCAAACAAGCTCTTCGGAAGCGCCAGGATCGCCGTGGTCGTCAGGATCATGATCACCCCGCTCTGCCGCCACCCTTGTACAATCGCAATAACCCAGAGAGAAAGGTCCGGGTCTCCCAACCATGGCTGCTGAAGATTTTCAAGACCGATCATCCCGAGAAGGCTGTTCAGGATTCCTGAATCTGTGGAAAACACAAAGATAAACAGGATTCCCACAACGGAAAGGGGAAGCATCGCCGGAGCGAAAAAAACAAACCGGAACGCCGCCTGTTCTCTCTGTCTCAGTCTGTAAAGCAACAAAGCATATAAAATGCCAAGGATCATCCCCACTGCCGTAGCTACAAGAGCGATAAACACCGACTTCCAGATAGAAGACGTAACAGCCTTTGTTGTAAGCAGGGTCTTAAAGTTCTCCAGTCCGTTAAACTGCGCCGGCGAGCTTCCGTTCCAGTCAAAAAATGACAGTCCCAGGTTCCACACCAGCGGGATCAGCATGAATACAATGATAAAAAATGCCGCGGGAAGCAGAAATAAAACGCCAATCCAGATCTGTTTTTTCATCTTTTTTCTTTTTTTCATTTTCGTCGCCTCTTTCTAAAAAAAGAGCCATATCAAAATGGCTCTTTTTTTGTTTTCTTATTCGCCGATCGCCGTCAGACGCATCTGCTCCAGTTCATCCAGCGCTGTTTCGCCATCATAAATGTAATTGGTTATCGCAGTTCCATTACTGATATAATCTCCGATCTCATCTGACAGATTACAGAAGTCTTCCGTATGGAGTCTTCCAAGGTCTTTGGAATACTCAGGATAATTCGGATCCGTAGCCTCTACTTCTTTCAGCGGGACAACAACTCCAAGGTTCGCCATTTCTGTCAGCACTTCCTCGCTGGTAAGATATTTCAGCACTTCTACAGCTGCATCTTCATTTTTCGTATTGGAAGGGATAAAGTAAACATCCGGCGCTCCGAGAAGATTGGCTGTGGAATAATTGCTGAACGACGGGAAGTTTACAACCTGATAATTTTCAAGCCCGCAGTCGCTGACCAGGGAACTTACGCCGCTGTTTGTTGTCGCGAAAAGCGCGATCTGTCCGTTGCTCATTCCCACCTTCAGCTCATCGTCAGTTGCAGCGATGGCTCCTTCGCCCGGATAACAATAATTATTGTCATACACTGCCTTAATCCGGTCAAAGGCTTCAACGACCTTTTCATCATGCATAGAGACCTCGCCCCGGTTGAAAGCATCCAGTTCTTCCTCTGATTCAAAGCCATTCAGATAGGACTGCCGGATGAGCCAGGAACTGTTTCCCGTATTTACGCCAAATGCGAAGTATCCGTTTTCCTGCAATGTTGCAGCGACATCCATCAGTTCATCATAGGTCCAGTCATCTTTGATCTCGATCCCGACTTCGTCAAAGATATCTTTGTTTGCCACAAAGACCGGATAGGCAGCCTGCCATGGAACTCCATATACATTTCCGTCTACCATGCAGGCCTGGAGCATGCTCTCCTGTATGGCTCCTGACCATTCTGTATCCTCATCCAGATAGGGCGAAAGATTCAACAACATGTCCGTTTCTGCAAATCCTGAAATTCCTGTAGCGCTGTTGAACGCAATGTCAATACTTTCTTCCCCACCTGCCGCATAAGTCGTCTTAATCGCTTTTTTTACTCCATCGATAGACCATTCCTTTGAGACGATATTATACTCCGGGAGTTTTTCTTCTGCCATGTCGACAGCCTTTACAAGTCCCGGGAAACTTGACAGTTCAATCATCAGCGTCACCGTAGGTTTCTCATTCGCTCCGGATCCGCCGTCCGAACCGCCATCTCCCTGCGAGCTACCGCAGCCCGTGAGTACCAGGCTTCCAAGCATCACAGCAGCCGTCATCGTACTGATCATCCTTGTCATCCGTTTCTTCATCATTCTTTTTTACCTCCCTTGTTCTGGTTTTCCCTTTGTTTTGGATTTGTTTTTGTTGGTATCAGTATACTGCGGCTGTTCTCTGCAAAATATTGAAAAATCTGTCAATTTATCAGAAATTCTGCTTTCTATATATTATTTTCTGATATCAGTCGGTGACACTCCTTTCACGTTCCGGAACACCTGGGCAAAATAAATATACTCCGGGATTCCCACCTTTTCTGCAATCTCGTAAACTTTCAGATTTGTATTTTTCGGCAGTTCCTCCGCCTTGTCCATCCGGTATTTGTTCAGGTATTTCACAAAAGATATCCCTACCTGTTTCTTGAATAAATGGCTGAAATATCCGTAAGAAATCTCAAGTTCTTCCGCGATCTGCTCCCCTGTAATTTTTTCCGCATAATGGTTTCTTACATAAGAAAGCGCCTGTACCACTTCACGGCTGTACTTTCTGCTCTCATCACAGGCTACTGCCGCCATGCGCAGCGTATCTTCCCAGAGATCCATAACCTCTGCAAATGACTCTGCTCCGTATATTTTCTCCTGAACATTCTCGTCTGTATCTGCCTTTTCCAGACGATTTCCGATGTACATCAGATTTTTGACAGTAAACTGCTGTACCGTTTCTTTCCGGCAGTGAAAAAGTTCTTCTCTTCCCTCTTTTATCTGTTGATCCAGACCTTTCGCATCCCCCTCCCGGATACACTTCTCCACGGCAGCATTCCACTCTCCCTTCTCCATCTTCCTGTCCTTCCGTTTCCGGCTGTCTCTGCTGAAAAAACATTTTCTGTCGGGCTCAAACCACTTTTCTTCCAGCGCCCTTCGCGCGTCCTCATACAGCGCGGAAATATCCTGAGGATATCCGATCTCGGATATTCCTGCGGAAAAACTTCCTGTTTCAGTCTCACGGTTTACCTCACTCATCATCCTCTGGATCTGATTCTGCAGGTGTACAACTCTCAGCGTCGAATCAGGTACATCTGTCAGAAGAAAAATCTCATTTCCGTCAACTGCGGCTTCTATATACGGATAGCCTGCCAGATATTCCATCATCTTTTTTATGATCAGAGTCCTTGTCCCATTTTCCGTCCCGATGCGCACCTGAGCCGTATCATCCCGGATTACTGTCCCGATCAATGCGTGTATTCTGGAAAACCCACATGAAGTTTTCAGAAAATCTCTTATCTCTCCGGCATCCGATTTTCCGTGGATCATCCGCCGAAGCATCCGTTCCTTTTCCGCCTTTTCTCCTGCGGTGCGGTGAGCGCTTTCTTTTTCCAGTTTCTGTTTTTTTCGTACAACTTTTGATACGATCTCTATCAGTTCATCCAGGTGAATCGGTTTCAGAATATAATCCTCTGCCCCGTATTTCAGGCCTGCCTGAGCGTACTCGAATTCTTTATAGCCGCTGATCAGAATAAAACTGACATCTTCCTTCCGTTCGCGCACTTCTTTCATCAGATCAATCCCCGACAGAACAGGCATGCTGATATCTGTAAGCACAATATCAAACTGCTCCTTCTGCATGGCATCCAGCGCCTCTTTGCCGTTTCGAAAGCACTGTACATCCGTAATTCCGATATTTTCCCACTGTATTCCATATGCCATTCCCTCGCGGATCTGGTCGTCATCGTCTACAATCATCAGTCTCATACGTCTTCCTCCCTGACCTTATTTCTCATCTCTCCCCCATTTTCTTCCGAACGGTATGCGTCATACATTATCAAACGGATCGTTACGCACGTTCCGCCGCCTCTGCTGCTTGAAATGATATATTCATAATGTCCCGGATAGTACAGTTTCAGTCTCTTGTTAATATTTTTTATGGCAAAAGCGCCTTCCAGGCTGTCTGTCTCATCATTTTTCAGAGTGATGTCTCTACCGAAACCGACTCCCGTATCCGCCACCTGAATCAGCAGACCGTTTTCCTCCATAAGTATAAAAAGGGAAATTTTCCCGCCTTCTTCCGAAGGCTCGATCCCGTGTACGATGGCATTCTCCACCAGGGGCTGAATAATCAGCTTGGGGATCTCCATATCCTGTACGTTCTCTCCGATTTTTCTGTTCCACTGCAGCCTTGATCCGAAGCGCATCCCCATAAGATACAGATATTTTTCAAGAAATTTCACCTCATCTCTGATGGCGATAAACTCATTTCCTTTATTCAGAAGATACCGGTACACATCCGAGAGCGCCACGATCTGATCTGCCACCTCGCTGTCCCGGTTGCGGATTGCCTTCCAGTGGATGGAATCCAGAGTATTATAGAGAAAATGCGGATTGATCTGCTCGGTCAGTGCCCGCAGCTGTGCTTCGTTCCGCTCATATTCCGCACGGTATACCTGATTGACAAGCTGATTAAGCTTCCGGCTCATCTCGTTAAAAGAACTCTGGAGGGCGCCGACTTCATCTCTGCCTCCCGACTCGCGGACCAGAACGAAATCTGCCTGTTCCATTTCCCGGAATGCTTCTGCCAGATCATAAATCGGATGAATGATATATTTCTTCTGAACCCTCTCATAAATAATGCAGAAAAGAAAACATAAAATGCTGACTGCAAACAAAAGTACAAAAATAATCAGAATATCCCCGTAAAATACAACCAGCGGAATCGCTTCCACCAAAGTGCAGCCTGACTGCTCGTCATAGATGAAAAAGCAGATATTGCCGCCCTGATGGAAGACGCCCCTGCCGACCTCTTTTTCCGCATCCGACAATTCCGCGCTTCCAGACTGTCCCAACAGCTCCCTGTCTGTGGAAGACACTACCGTTCCGCTTTTGTTCTGTACATACACACTCTGAAACTCCTGCTTTAACGGCTCCGTATACGACCGGCACAGTTCCTCCTCCCGTATCCGTACACTTACCGTGCCAGCCGTCTCCTCAGATATCACACTGTCATAGGATCTGACAATCCCATAGTATACCAGGAGCTCCCTGTTCTCCTCCTCAAATATATAAAGCGCACCTGTCGAAGTTTTCCACACAGATTCCCTTTCGCCCAGAATGTTTTCCACATCTTCTTCTGTTTCATTCACATAGTTTCCTGTCTGAAACTGTTTCCCGTTTTTCAGCGTGATACAGATATTCTCATACCACGGCTGGGATTCCTGAAGTTCATCAATCCAGCTTCGGACCGTGATGTAATCCCGCCCCATGGCTCTTCCTTTCCCGATTCTCTGAAGCGCCTCATTCTGCATGCAGGAAAGCGGGATATCCTCTGTATCAGCCCAGCATTCCCTGACCCGTTCCATCCCTGCTCCCAGATTTTCATAGATTTCCTCATAGAGCTTAGACGTATTGCTCCTGTAAATTGCCACAGCCATCACAATTCCGAGTATGCAGATGGGCACAATGACAAACCCTGCCAGTGTTATATTGACCTTTTTCATCAGAGAAAGATCAAGAAACCATTTTTTTATCTTCATCCCTGTTCCCTCTTACCACAAAAGGGATGTATCCGCCTGCTGCAGAAACATCCCTTATCTACTGTTCTATTATTTATTTCATATCATTTTACTTCGTATTATTGTTATCGCACCCGGCTCAGATTTATTATAGCCGAAAATATTTTTGGATGGCATCAGAAAATTTGATATTATGTATAAATTTCTGTCATTCTCCTTTTCCGCTGTATTTCTGTATCTTCTCCCGGTAGGCGGCAGGCGACATTCCCAGTTTTTCTTTGAACATCCGGCTGAAATAGCTGCGTGAGCCGAAATGAAGGGAATCACAGATGTCCTGCACGGTCTTATTGGTAGTCGCAAGCCATATCCGGGCATACTCGATTCTCTGGTCCTTGATATAATCCAACATCTTCTCGCCCATCTCCCTGGCAAATTTTCTGGCAAGATAATACTCCGCATATCCCATCTGCTTTGCAATTCCAGCCAGTGTCAGCTCGTCTGTCACATGTTCGCGGATATAGATGCAGCACTCACGGATAACGGGAGACACGCCGCAAATTTCCCGGGACTCATTCACCCTGGCGATAAAATCATCCAGCATCTGTTTATTCAGTTGCATCAGTTCCGGAAGTGTCTTCGGCTCTTCTGCCGCCCGAATATACTTTTCTTCCAATTCCAGTGCAATTTTCGGCGTAACTCCGCCCTCAATGGCGGCACGTGCACACTGGGAAGTAAAGATGATCATCTTGTTTACCGCATCCCTGTGTTCGTCCCCGCTGTGAAATCTGTCACTTCCTGCTTTTCCGATTGTCGCAAAAGCCTGACTGTAGTTCCTGTTCCCGTCCCTGACACACTGCAAAATCAGTTCTTCCTGCTCACGCATGCGTTCATAGCTGACTCCGCCTGCGTCTTTTTCGTGTTTTCCGGACGAATTCCCTGTTTCCAGATACTGACACGGGATCTCTATGTTCCGCGCATCTTCCAGTGTAATCATGTAGTGAAGCATCCTGCCCAGCGACCAGAAAATATCCCCGCCTACCACAGGCACATCTCTCAGGATTTTCATACATAGCCGTTTTATCTCCACAGACAGATTCATGTTCGTCAGTGCATTTTCCACGGAGCGGGATGAAGCGGTTCCGAAAAAAACAGGACCGATCAGGATAAGCCTCCTCTCGTCTCCTATGGCTGCAAATTCTCCAAGCCATACCATTCCCACAGAGCTGCTCATCATGAAAGGCCCGTTCAATGTTTTTCCCGTTTCCATTGCGTAGGCTCTGCACCCGCCGGCAGTAAAAAACATATCCAGTTCTTTCTCATATGGGGAACTGCTGTAATAGAGTTCCCCATTTTCCGAATAGCACCAGACCCAGACGCCGTTTCCGCTGTAGACCATCCCCATATAGTACCAGAGCCGTTCCGGTACTGATACATCCGACAGTGCCATCGTCTGATTCTCCTTTTCTTTTTTTCTATCATCCCTCATTTCCGCGCCCATGTCAATCAGTTCTCTGACGTCTTTGCACTGTTCTGTGCCTCCAGGGCCTCTTTTCTTGCCTTTTCATTGTCTGCATTGATCTGCGGCATCTTATGATCCAGGTCGTAGAACAGCAGGCAGATAATACCGATAATGGATGAGAATGCCGGAAGGAGCGTCTGTCCCACGCGGATTCCCATAACTGCCGTCTCTGTAACAGCTTCAGCATCATATCCTACCGCCATAAGAATCAGGCCGCCAAGCGCCGCCGCAAGAGCTCCTCCCACACGTTTTGCAAATCCCTGTACAGCTCCGATGGTTCCCTCCATTCTGTGCATCTTCTTCCATTCATTGTAAGAAGCGCTGTCGAAGATCATCAGCTTGATCAGATAAGTGCCCGGAAGCGAACCGATCCCGACGATCAGCCACCCGACCATGTACATTGCCACATTGGTATTCGAGATAAAGCAGACCACAGAACCCACCACGGAGCATATGGAGCCGACCAACATTACGTCACGCACATTCCACTTCTTAATGCTCTTCGGGAACACGAATACCAACGGAAGAGCAAGAATCGTGACTGCTGAGGTAAGACTCTGAAGTCCGATGCTTCCGAATACTTCCTGGAAATAGTAAGTTCCAAGTCCCACCTGGGAGCCAAGCTGTGTGATAAACGTCATGATTACGATAATCCACACATATTTGTTTTTTCTCAGCATGTGCAGCGTATCTTTGAGGCGGATCGTCTCCGTCTTCTGAACAATATCCAGATCATATTTTTCTTCAATAAATACAAAACGCATAATTCCGATAATCAGAACCGGGATTCCAAGGGTCAGGATAATCCGTGACCATCCTCCGTGCACAGAGGAATATCTTTCTACCAGCTGCGGTGTAATAATATTTACGATAAATCCGACTCCGGAAGAAATAAGTCCTGTATACGAATTGATCCTTACCAGCTGTTCCGACCGGAACGAGCGCACCATATATACCGTCTCACCTGCATTCAGGAACGTATTAAACAGCGCGTTTACAAGAATATACATGGAGAGAACCCATACATATTTCATTATGTCTCCCCAGCCCTCCGGGCAGCTGTACATCAGGAATGTACAGATCCATGTTCCGAATATGCACAGCTCATAAGGTCTCCCTTTTCCAAGTCTGCTCTTCGTCTTATCTACAATATAGCCTGCGACCAGGTCGGTAGCCCCGTCAATCGCCTTGCTGACAGCAAGAAGGATACCTACGATTCCCGGATTCAGGTGAAGCGTGTTCGTACAGTAGAACATCAGATACCCCTGGATCAGAACATTTGTCGTCTCCGATACTTCTCTTGAGCCCCATGCCCAGAATTTCCCCACGCCGATCCTGGCCGGATTTTCTTTTCGTTTTTTTCCGAACATATGTAATACCTCATTCCTCTTTCTCAAAAAATTCTTTCAAAAGTTCCTTGTCTTCTTCACAGCCGCACACGACGTTCCCGCTGCTTATGATCCCCTCGTGGCAGTTCACGGCCGAGAAGATGAACCTTGAAATCGTGGAAGACAGATTCAACTGGTCGCCCTCCAGAGAGTAAAACAGGACATCCTGCTTACATTGTTTCACTTTCTTAAAGAATTCTCCAAAATCAACATCTTTCTTAAATTTCATCCCATACCTCCGTTTTCTCTTCGATCACTGCAGTAATTCTGTGATTATTTATCCTGTGGTTTTATTATAATGAAAAAGAGACGCCGATCTGTATGTCCAGATTTGCGTCTCTGTGATAAAATTTGCCTGTTTTCTATTGTTGTTTCCGCCGCATGTCTAAAAATTTCTCAGATGCACCACCGTCGGATCAAAGGAGGAAGTATCCTTCACTCCGGTAAAAGCCATCACGCCTTTGAGTTCCTCTGTCATCTGCCTGATCCGGGCCGTCACACCCTCCGCGCCTTCCTGGAGGACGATCTTCATCAGATGTCCGCCCACGCTCACTGCCGTAGCTCCAAGCGCCATTGCCTTGTATGCATCCACCCCGGAAGCGATCCCGCAGTCAACAAAGATCGGGAAGTCTTTTCCCAGCTCTTTGCGTATCTCCGGCAGTACCATCAGCGGCGGAACTGCCGACGGCATGCGCCCGCCGTGGTGGGAGACAACGATCCCCTGCGCACCCATCTGCGCGCACCGGACAGCGTCCCGAACACCAAGCACCCCCTTCACGATAAAAGGCAGCTTTGTGGCACTGATAAATTCTTTCCATGCGGGAACATCATAAACTGCCATCTGCTCATTCATACAGAGATCCGGGCTTCCGGTCCTGTCAAACGTGTGGTCTATATCCATCCCCACAGCCAGAGCTCCCGCCTCTTCCGCCTCCCTGAGCTGTGCGAAAATCTTGTCCTTATCCGCATAGGGCTTTACAATCCGGATGGTCTTCGCCCCGCAGTTCATCACAGAATAGAATTCCGCCGTCTCCGTCATGCCGATCCAGTGGACCGCATCCGCATCTGCCGCTCCTTTGGCATACGCTTCCATAGGCGCGCCGGCATCCGGATTAAACGTCTTTAAGTGGGACAGTGCCGCCGTCATGATCGGCGTTGCAAAGCGGTGTCCGTAGATCACCGTCTCCGTATCCGGCTCCACCGCGCCTACAAGACGCTGCTCTAAAAGAAGGCTGTCAAAATATTCACGGGTTACTGTTCTCGGGTCTGTTTTCTGCAGTTCCATTCTGATTACCTCTTTTCACGTTTTATATAAGGCAATTCTATCATGGGGAAAAAGTTATGGCAAGAATTCGCCCCACATTATTAACACAGTGCGGATAAAATTGTATAAATGATGTAAGTTTGTTGATAACCCTGTTTTCTTCAAAACAGCCGTTGTAATATTAAGCGCTTCGTGATATGGTAGATGCACCCGGAAATCAATCCTGCCTTTTGCAGGTCAGATCACCGGGTGCATTCAAACTTTTCAAGTAATCTGATAAATCTCATAAAGCAGTCAAAACTCCCGGGCAATTCGCCTGTATTTCCAGAGGATGATGATCTGATTTTACGGTGAAAACGGATACCGTTCAAAGTTTGGAAAAATTACCGCGGGGAAGAAAAGCCGCGGGGATGGTGTTTTCTAGTGGAACGTGATAAGATAAGGGAGGAAACAATATGTGTAAAACTGAAACTGACAACTTTATCATGCTTCCCATAATAGACTTCTGTTTTAAGGAGCTGATGCGCAATGACAAAGTCCGGCTGGGATTCATCGCGGCGGTTCTCGGGCGAGATCCGAAATCAATCCGTAAGACCATCCTGGTTTCTACAGAACTGCGCAGAGAGTCCCCGGATGACAAGCTTGGGATTCTGGACGTGATGGTGGAGTTGGATGACGGATCGAAACTGAACATGGAAATGCAGGTGCCGTATTTTGAATTCTGGACAAACCGGGTGCTGTTTTATGTGTGCAAAGTATACACCGGTCAGATCAAAAAGGGGGAATCTTACGAGACATTAAAGCCCTGTGTCCATGTAAGTATTCTTGATTTCATTCATTTTCCAAAGGATAACCGCTGTTATCGGAAGATCGCATTGTGTGACGTGGAAACCGGTGAGCAGTATACCGACCTGATGGAACTGCACATTCTGGAACTGAAAAAACTTCCGGAAGAGGATCAGAACGAGGAAGGTGTAATCCGGTGGATGCGCTTCCTGAGTGGGAAGACCCGAAAGGAGTTCGAGAATATGGCAAAGAAAGACGAATATATTGAAGAGGCATATAACGAACTGAAAAAGCTGAGCCTGGATGAGCAGAAACGCCTGGAATATGAGGCGAGAGAGCGGGCTCTTCATGACTATAATACCCAGATGAGCAGCGCAGAGAGGCGGGGCATTGAGATTGGGAAGCAGGAAGGGATCAAGCTTGGAAAGCAAGAGACACTGGTTCAGCTGATCAGTGAAAATCTCCAAAAAGGCCTGGATCTGGATACGATTGCATCCTTCCTCGGGATAGATCGGGATACGGCGGCGGAGCTTGCCGGAAAAGTAAATAGTAAAAAATAAAACCATCAGGTTAAGCAGCAGTGCATTGCATACAACTTCTTTCAGATATTACTGTTTTTAAGAAGATGCAATGCACTGTTCTCCTATTCAAATAAATATGCCATGCCCAGTGGACCCGCTCACCCTCTTTTTCCTTCACTCCGGCATAAACAGCTCATCCACCGTAATCCGCAGCTCCCGCGCCAGATCAAACGCCAGTGCCAGCGTGGGATTGTACTTGTTATTCTCGATTGCATTGACTGTCTGCCGGGTCACGCCGCACTTTCTGGCCAGCTCTTCCTGTGACAGCCCCAACTCTTTCCTTCTCTCCCGGATCATATTCCTCATATCAGCCACCATACTTTCTTCTGAAAAACAAAATCAGAATAAAATAAATAATTGCCATGGTACAAAGCTGTGTAAACGGATTCACACTCATCTCCTGAGCACGCACCAGGCACTCGATAATATTGATAACCAGCGCTCCGGCTGAACCGAGCAGAGTATATGTGCTGGACTTCCAGACGATTATCATTCTCCGCTCGTCACCTCCCCTCGCCAGAGAAATAATCATCCCGATATCCAGGCAGATCATCACAACAAGAAAAATACCAAACAATACAAGAATCAGATTTTCCATATCTTACACATCCTCCATGATATAAGTACAGGTTTTTTTCCTTATCCGTCACCGGACATTCCCGGGAAAACTGCTCTGTTCCATGTGCCGGAATTATCAAAAACTTTTTACATTTTCAGAATAACGGATGACATCCAAAATGTCAAGAGTTTTTGACATTTTTTAAAATTGATTCCGTCTAAAATTAAAAGCCACGGGAAACAGCACTTCTTTTAACATAATCTTCATTGACTTGACTTTCCGTGCAGACTAAAATATATCTGTATTGTTATAAATATAACAATTTGTATCAACGAACTTCAAGGAGGTTATCATCATGGCAAACATTCTGATCAGCCCGGGCAAATATGTGCAGGGCGCAGGCGAACTTGGAAAACTGGGAGAGTATGCTGAAAAATACGGCAAAAAAGCCCTCATCCTTATCACCGCTTCCGGTTACAAAAGATGCGGCGGCATTGTAGAAGAGGGATTCAAAAACAGCAGCACGGAAATCGTTTTCGACTATTTCAACGGTGAATGCAGCAAGACGGAGATTAACCGGCTTACCGCAATCATGGAGAAAGAAGGCTGCGATCTCGTGATCGGTATCGGCGGCGGAAAGATCCTGGATACCGCAAAAGCAGTCGCTTATTACAGATCCGTTCCGGTTCTTGTATGCCCGACGATCGCATCAACTGACGCCCCCTGCAGCGCACTCTCCGTTATTTATACAGACGAAGGAGTATTTGAGGAATACCTGTTCCTTCCGGCAAACCCGAACATGGTCCTGATGGACACGAACATCATCTCCAAATCCCCGGTCCGCCTCACCGTTTCCGGTATGGGAGATGCGCTGGCTACATACTTTGAGGCCCGCGCATGCCAGGCAAGCGGCGCTACGACCTGCGCAGGCGGCAAGGTGACATCCGCGGCAATGGCGCTGGCAGAGCTGTGCTTCAACACACTGATGGAGGAAGGCGTAAAGGCGAAACTCGCCCTGGAAGCAGGCGCATGCACTCCGGCAGTCGAGAAGATCATCGAGGCCAACACGCTCCTCAGCGGCATTGGTTTTGAGAGCGGCGGTCTGGCAGGCGCACACGCGATCCACAATGGATTTACCATTCTGGATGAGTGCCACCACATGTACCACGGAGAAAAAGTTGCCTTCGGAACAATCACACAGCTTGTCCTGGAAAATGTTGACGCCGAAGAACTGGAAGATATCATCGACTGGTGTATCGAACTGGGACTTCCGGTCACGCTCAAAGAACTGGGAATTGAGAATCCGACAGATGAAAAACTTATGGCTGTGGCAGAAGCGGCATGCGCACCCACAGATACTCTCCACAACATGCCATTTGAGGTAACACCGGAAACCGTATGCGCGGCGATCAAGGCAGCGGACGCATATGGAAGATATTTCCTGGGAGAGTAGATAAAAATTTAAGGGCAGAACCATATCTTTGGGATTCTGCCCTTTTCTTTTACCTGTTTAACCGCCTTACCTTCCCTTCTCCACCCGGAACTCATGCTTCCCGGATCCGATCCACTCCGGCTCTCTTCCCGGCAGCTTCACCATTGCCCGGGTGTTTACCGGAATCTCACACTCATAAATCACGCCGTCCTTTTCCTTTTTCCATCCGCTCTGAACCGGACCGTAAGGCGTGGACACGCTTCCCCGTGCTTCCGAAAGCGGTCCGTCAATTCCCGGGCAGAGCACAAACCGGCTGTATCCGGGGTACTCCTCCAGTCTCTGTATACCAAGAATATAGCTGTACATCCAGGAGAGGACGCTGCCAAGGGAATAGTGATTAAAGGAGTTCATGCTATTATTCCCGCCAAATCCTTTCTCCGGTGTGTAGGAATCCCAACGTTCCCAGATTGTTGTGGCTCCCTGTGTCACCGGGTACAGCCAGGAAGGGCATTTTGTCTGGAGCATCAGCCGGTATGCATCCGCGTCATTCCCTGTATCTGTGAGAGCCTGATTGAGAAGTCCGGTCCCGAAAAATCCGGTCCCCACCGTATAGTCCAGTTCCCCGGTCTTTCTCTTCAAATGCTCTGCGGCGCGGATTCGGTCATCTGCCAGCCCGTATTCCAGTCCGATCACATAGGAGCACTGACTGTCGCAGATCTGACCGTCCGCTCCTCTTGTCCTGCCGTCGGCAGGAACGACAAAAGTCTCATTCCAGTATTTTCTGCATTTCTCCGCCAGATTTGCATATCTTTCCTGATCCCCGGTCTTTCCCAGAACTGCTGCGATCTTCCTCATGGTTTCCGCCTCCCGGTAATAAAATGCATTCCACAGAAGCTGCAGATCCGTCTCCTCCGGTGCCAGCCAGTCGCCAAGCGGTCCGATCTTTGCCGGATCCCCCTGGCCCGGCAGACCTTTGTTCTCCATGTAAGCCATGTATTTCTCCATACCCGGATAAAACCGCTCCAGAGTCCGGATATCCCCATACTGCTGATAAAGCTCCCACGCCATAAATATACTTGCACATTCGTAAGTGATTCCCCCGAAGCCGCCTCCTACGGGAGCGATCTCCGGAAATCTTCCCTCCTGTGTCTGCAGGTCTGCCATCGCCTGCAGATTCCTCTCGTAGAACTTTTTCAGACTGCTGTTCTGAAGGGCAGTATGACAGAACACATGGGTATCTCCTGCCCACCCCATCCTCTCATTTCTCTGGGGACAGTCTGTGGGGATACTGATAAAGTTGCACAGCTGAGACCAGGCAACATTTTCCGCAAACCGGTCCAGCAGAGGTTCGGAGCTCGCAAAGCTTCCATCCATCTTCTCCACAGAGGAGTACTGTAATGCTTCCACTTCCGTAAGTTCCGGCGGATTTTCTGTCCCTGTGATCTCCAGATAGCGGTAGCCGTGAAACGTAAACTTCGGCTGATACACTTCTCCCTCTTTATCGCCCCGGCAGATATAAATATCCGTACTTGAAGCATCGCGGTAATTTTCCACCATGGGGCGCCCGGTATTGGGATGCTCTTTGTTCTTCCGGTACTCTTCCATATCCGGATAGAGCACTTCACAGTACCTCAGGATCAGCTTTGTTCCCTTCTTTTCATGGACATGGATCCTCGGCACTCCGGCCATTTCCTGCCCGAAATCATAGAGCCACACGTTCTTTTCCAGTTTCCTGCGTTCCTGCGCCTGACGGGTTCTCACGATCCTCACCGGGGCATCATATCCCCCTTCATACCTTGGTTCTGTGACATTTATCTCGGGCCAGCTCCGCCCGAATCCTTCCGGCATGGTCCTTGTCGCGCCGATCCTGCCTATCGTCTCCGCAACCGGACTTTCCCATCCGCTGTCGTCAAACTCTCCCCTGGAATAATTCTCATAGATTTCCCGCCTGCATGCGTCGAAATGTTCTCCCTGGAACAGTCCGCCGTAGCGGTACGGTCCCTGATCCGAATATTTCCAAGCGGATGTATCGGTCACGATCGTCTCCTTTTCTCCGTTCTCATAACGGATACAGAGCTTCGCCAGCAGAGCTTCTTTATCCCAGAAATAATTATAATTTTTCACCACAAATGTCTGTGCGTCACACCACCATCCGGAGCCCAGAGTCACCCCCACCGCGTTTTTCCCAGGCATCAGTTTGTCTGTAATGTCATAGGTCTGGTAATTGATGCGTTTATCATACTGGGTCAGCCCCGGCGTAAGCCGGATGTCTGTGACCGATTCCCCGTTCACGCGGCAGTCATAGATTCCCCGGGCAGTTATATACAGCCTTGCGGAACGGATCTTTTCATTTTTCAGCACAAATGCTCTCCGGAACATCGGCATCCCGCCTCCGGAAGGATCCCTCGTTATCTGCGCTCCTTCTACTTTGAAGCAGCCCCCGGATTCCTTTAACACGCCGTGAAAAATCGACTTCTCCCCATACATGTTTCCCTCTGGCGTCTCTTTGATCACGACACGTCCCGGCTCTCTTAAATTTCTGACAGTAATGTCTTTAAAATATGCCGTCCCCTGTTCCTCTGCAAAAAATCCGATCTCATTGAGCCGGGGATATGTGGGGACATCATTAAACCCGCGGGGATTGAGCGTCCTGCCCGCAATGGTCTGAAGGAGCTGGTCCGGGACCGCATCCACGAGGATTCCATCTATATACGCCAGCGCAGAATTCCCCTGCACCTCGATCTTCAAAGTATGGAAATCATATCTGTTCTCCTCTGTGATCAGGCATGGTCCGTCCGGCACACCGTATTCTCTCAGATATACCGATGCATAGGGCACATCCGCACGGTCATCCGCCGCATATCCTACCCGGTAAATATCCAGATATGCCCCGTCCCCCCTGATACAGATCTCATAGCGGATATAGTTCTCCCTCTCCAGACCATATTCGTTCAGATGGCTGCTCTTGAGGCGGTAATCTTCTGCGCCAAACACGATCCCCGCTCTGCCGGTGCCTTTCTCCATCCGGAATGTGCTCTCGATTACAAACACACCTCTTGTATCCGCCTGCACGTGAAACCGGGGCGCGCTGATCCATTCTGCGCCATCCCACGCTTCTATATCCGGACAGAGAAATCCGGTCTCAAACCAGCTCTCCTGCTCCGCTTTTCTTCCGTAATTGTCCCATACTTCCACATTGACCCGATAGCGGGTACATGCTGCCAGTTTTTCTCCATCGTATGAAATCCCAAGCGAACAGTCCGTCTCCATCCTCCCTGAATCCCACACCGGCATCTGAACTTCTTCTGTAAACACCCGAATCCGGCAAGCCTCCTGGAACGTGTTCTCCCGGTCGGACGCCAGTATCCAGGCAAACTGAGGCTTCTCACAGTCCAGCCCCAGAGGATTGTCCATATCTTCTGTTAATATCTTCGTTATCTCCAGTCCCATACTCTGCTCCTCACTTTCATCTGTATCCGTTTCCGCTGCTTTGCTGTCATTATATCATCGCTCCGTCTGTCCACACAGATAGTTTTTTTATCAAAAATCTATTGTTTTTTTCCTTTTCTGTATTTAGAATTTAACTTACAGAAACAGGGGCACAGCATTCTACAGACATTTGCACCGGATTGCCTGCCCGGATCCTGCAAGAGAGGAGGGATACTGCAAAATGTTTTCAGACAAAGACGGAAAATATTATCATGAGATTGTTTCGCCGGAGAAGAGTGTGCCGGTCCGCATCTTCTTCAGCAATGACCGGAGGCCTTCCTATGTCCCGCCCCATTTTCATGAGGATATTGAAATGATATATCTCCTCTCCGGAAGTCTGACTGTTTCTTCCGGATATAAACGGCGCACCTTTTTTCCAGGAGATCTCCTGCTGTTTAACTCAAACGAGATCCATTCCACGCTTTCGGAAGTATCCGACACTACAGCGTATGTCCTTCAGATTCCTCATGGGCTTTTTCAACCTTATTATCCTTCCGGAGAGACGTCTGTATTTGAGGTTCCCGCCGTTTCTTCCGGGACACTTTCCTGTGATGCTTCGGCTCAGATCAGCCATTTAAAAGAGCTGCTCCTTACGTGTTATGAACTGCAGTCCCGCAGACCGGAGTTTTATCAGATTCTGATCATGAATAATATTTACCGGATTTTATATATTCTGTTTCATTCTTTCTCTGTTTTTCAGCCGGCATCCCGGAGACAGAATATGAAACACTATGAACGTCTTTCGTTTCTTACAACGTACATCAATGAGCATTACAGCGAATCGCTTTCTCTTGAAAAACTTGCGGATATGGTATCTGTTGCCCCGTCCTATCTGTCGAAATTCTTCCGGCAGGAAACCGGTACCACTCTGACCTCATATATCAGCAGTGTCCGTCTGGAGCACGCCTACACCGATCTGCTTACCACGGATTATTCGATAAACTATGTTGCAGAGAAAAACGGATTTGCAAGCTATGCAATGTTTGTCCAAAAATTTAAAGAGAAATATCTGTGTACTCCCAATCAGGTAAGGCGCAGAAAATCTTGAAAAATATTAACACAACGCAGATAACTTTTTATAACTCATGTAAGTTTGTTGATAACCCTGTTTTTTCCAAAACAGCTGTTGTAATATCAAACTCGTCGTGATATGGTAGATGCACTGGAAGACCAGAACGAGGAAGGTGTGATCCACCGGATGCGCTTCTTAAGTGGGAAGACCCGAAAGGAGTTCGAGGATATGGCAAAGAAAGACGAATATATTGAAGAAGCATACAACGAACTGAAGAGGCTGAGCCTGGATGAGCAGAAACGCCTGGAGTATGAGGCAAGGGAGCGGGCGCTTCATGATTATAATACGCAAATGAACAGTGCAGAACGGCGGGGCAAACGTGCCGCTTTAAAAGAGTTGATCCGAAAAAAGCTGGATAAGGGCATGTCCCCGGAAGATATTGCCGAATTCCTTGAATTAGATACAAGCGTGATCTTGGAGCTGGCAGGTGAACCCGTCGCAAACGCAGAAAATCTGCCCCACTGATTTCCTTCTGTCAGATAATCAGATCACTCTCTCAGCTCATGTCCATAAACTAATGGGGATAACCGATCACTTCGAATGTCCATTGCCCTTTAAAAATCAGGGCATTGCCTTAACCGTGTTCAGATATTACAGTTATGGCAATGCCCCACTTCTTATTCACATTATTCACTTTTTTTCTGTGCAAGCCTTTTCACTGTTTTTAAAACCCGGTAAGCACTTGTCATCAAATCTTTTCTTGTAACCGGATATAAAGCATCCGGCTGTTCTGTTGCTCTGATGATATCTTCATAATCCGCTTTTCCTCCCGGCATAAAGAGATCATTCCCGGCACGAACTGCGGCCGAAGCAGATGCCGAAGGATATTTATACTTTTTTCCACTCACCACGCCTGTGACAACCCAGTCAGACATGACGAGGCCGTCAAAGCCCCATTCGTCCCGCAAGATTCCGGTTAAAAGATCTTTTCTGGAAGAAGTGTGTTCGCCATTGAGCAGATTGTAGGAAGTCATGACGGCAGCCGGCGAAGAATCTTTTACAGCGATCTCAAATCCGCGCAGATACAGATCCCGCAGCGCCCTCTCACTAACAATACTGTTGGAATGCATCCGGTTTTGTTCCTGATTATTGCAGGCGAAATGTTTCAAAGTTACGCCACACCCGCTCCGGCTCTGGACTCCCCGCGTAACTGCTGCCGCCATGCACCCGCTTACGAGGGGATCCTCTGAATAATATTCAAAATTTCGTCCGCACAGCGGATTCCGGTGAATATTCAATGCCGGAGCGAGCCAGAGCGAAATACCATACTGCTCCATTTCTTCCGCAACAAGTTCTCCACACTGTTCTGCAGCTTTTCTGCTGAAGCTCTGGGCTATGGCGGTTCCCACGGGAATTGCAGAGCAGTACTGCTCAAAGATTTCACCCTTCCGCTTTTCTGTCCTGTCTTTCTGGAGGAATAATCTTCTCATCTCATCCGGAAGAATATCTGCCAATTCCTCCAGATTCCCGCCGTCTACACTATAGACGCCTTCTTCGTCTCTTCCATATTTCGGCGCGATCCGGATGCCTGTCGGACCATCTGCCATAACAATTGAAGAGATTCCTCTCTCCTGAAAAATTCGGGTAGTCTCCCCTGCTGCTCCGACCACAACGGTTCCGGCATTCCCGATTACACTTTTATTTCCCTCGTCCTGAAAATTACCGACACAGAGGTATGCAAGTTCACAGTTATCCATTGTTTCCATCACTGCAAGAATTTCATCATCGGTCTTTTTCGGGCAAATCTGCCTCATATCTTCACAGGATGCAAAATCCTCCCTGGTGATATACAGCGTCTCCCGGCGTTCTTCTTCCTGTGCCTGCCCGGACTGGCATTTCTTCTCCGGACGGTAATCCATAAAATCCGGCTGGTCTGCAATTGACGTGACTTTTTCTGTAATAATATCTTCATTCAATATAACCGTGCCCGCAGGTACTGTTTCTCGGCTCGAATTCCCGATATAGATCCGGTAGCTTCCCTTTTCCAGGATCCGCGCAGAGATTTCCCGGCAGTAGGAGGCCAGGTCTTTCAGATTGAATTCCAGGGAAATAACCTGAGACTCCCCCGGCTTTAATTCGTCCGTCTTTTCAAACGCCGCGAGCACCTGATACGGCTGATCAAGCTTTCCCTCCGGAACTGAGACATAAGCCTGAACAACCTCTTTCCCGTTTCTTTCTCCGCAGTTTGTCACGGATACTTTTACGCGGATCCTGGCAGCTTCTTTCTCCAGTCCAAGCAGTTCTGTCTGAAATGAAGTGTAACCAAGTCCAAAACCGAAAGGGAACAGGGGATTTTTACATACAGTGTCAAAATACCGGTATCCCACATAAATACCTTCCCGATATCTTGTGTCATCCTGTTTTCCGAAATCTCCCTCGTGGCAGTAATCCTCCCATGCAGCCCATGTAGACGCAAGCTTTCCGGAGGGATAACTTTTTCCAAGGATTACATCGCACAGGACTTCACTTGTCATCATCCCCGTCTGCGACAGAAGAAGAATATTCGGTGCCGCATCCACTACAGGCGAAATGTCAATCACTCCTCCCACATTCAGGACGAGCAGAAATCTTTCATATTTTTCCCCTGCCTTTCTGATATCCCGGATTTCTGTGTCTGTGAGGAGGAAATCTCCTTTTTTCACCTCTCTGTCTGTTCCCTCTCCGCTGTTTCTTGAAAGAACGTACAGACATACATCTCCGCCCGCTTCCATTGGGAAATCATACTCCATCTCCGGCATGGCCGCCCCCATACAGGAGAGAAATGCGGAAAGTCCCTGTTCCGCGATCTGCCTGCGCAGAGAATTCCGGAATTTTCTCCAGGCCTTTTCGTAAGCCGCATCATAACTGTCCAGCCATTCTGTTGTTGTGATCTCGAAACCCGCTTTTTTCAAAGCTGTTTCTATATTTAAAAACTGCTTTACATTAACGTCCCCCGAACCGGTTCCGCCCTTTTTCGTATACCTGGCTCCATTTCCATACAGAGCGATGCTCTGCGGACCGCTTAAAGGAAAGGAACCATCTGACTTCAGCAGAACCATACACTCCGGCGCTATCTTCCGGAGAAATTCCTGATGATTTTTCACTGTCATTTTATTTATCCTTTCGCTGCTGTTTTCTCTTGCACCACTATGAATCTCGCCAGTTTCCGAACACCATTCTTTCCACTTCTCTGCTGATATAACTTCCCGAGCCGTTCAGATCTGCACGGTTTGTCACAAAGACAAAATCAAGTCCGTCTGCCGGGCTGACAACCATATGTGTGCCGAATGCTCCGCTCCATCCATAAGCCCCCTGTGAAGCATAACTGTCCCCTTTCACCGGATCCTGGCGTATCAAAACACCCAGGCCCCAGACCATTCCCGGCTGGAATTCTATGTGCTTATCCGGACCTTCCTGATGCATCCGCTGAACGATCTTCTCAGAGAGGATCCGTTTTCCCTCAAAGACACCGCCTGCTGCCAGCATAGCCGCAAATTTCTCAAAATCCTTCACCGTAGAATAAATGCCGCCACAGGGCTCCTCAAAAGATTCCGGCTCCATTGAAAGGAATCCATACAGATCTTCTTCTGTCCCGGTAATATTTTTCAGCGTTCCATCCTCTCTCTTATACAGATCAGCCAGGCGCTTTTTCTGACTGTCCGAAAGGAAAAAAGTGGTATCCTTCATCCCCAGCGGTCTGCAGATATGTTCCTGGATATAGTCTTCAAATCGGCATCCGGAAACAATCTCTACGATCCGCCCGAGGATATTCCAGCTGCCGACTGCGGAATATCCCGTCGCGCTCCCCGGCTGGAATCCCAGCGGATACTCTGCATATCTGCTCACACGCTCCTGAAGTGAAACGTCCGTTCCTTTCCTGGTGAAAAGAAGAAGGACGCCGATCACTCCCTCATCAATACCGGAACAGTGGGAAAGAAGATCCCGGATCGTCAGCAGTCTCTCACATGGAACGGTTTTTACAGCAGAAACATCAAAATCTCTGCTCCATTCTAATACTTTCAACATGTTATCCGGATCATCCAGCACATAGCGCGGATCGTCCGCCACCCGCTTATCTGCAAATTCCGGCAGGAACTTTTCCACCGGGTCATCCAGCTGTATCGTTCCGGCATCGATCTGCTGCAGTACCGCTGTCGTCGTGATCAACTTTGTCATTGACATCATCCGGTAAATCGTATCATATTCCGCCTTCTCTCCTGTCTCCAGCGAACGGTATCCCCATGTTCCCTGAAAAACGACATCTCCTCTTTTCCTTACTATCAGCGCTGCCCCCGATGTTTCCTGATTCCGGAGATAATGGTTCATCTGCTCATCGATATCAAATTTCAGGATCTGCAGGAACTCTACTGCATTATTAACCCAGTTTCCGTCTCCGATCCGGGAGCCGAGTCCGAAGCCATGACCACCTTTTTCATGTCTCTCAACCAGGTTTTTAACATGAGCCCGGTTCAGAGCGTCTTCCATTATATATGAATGGCTGATCGGAACCGCATCGTCATCCTCGCACTGGATCAGATAGGTTGCCGGATAGTCCGACTCAACATTTTTTTCGATGCTGTATGCATCCACATCCGCAGATGAACTGTTTTCTCCGGTGAGCCCTTTCTGCAAAATATCCTTAAATTCCCCCTCCAATGCGCTGGCAGAGATCAGGGGATAGACCAGGATAAGGCCCTTCGCCTGAGGGATCCCGTATCTGGCAGCACCCAGTGCGGTCCCCCACATACCGGCGAGATGGCCTCCCGCAGAGAAACCTGCCACATAGTAATTTTCAGGATCTACCCGGAACTTCTCCCGGTTGTCCCGGATAAATTTCCACGCCGATGCAAGATCGTCAAGAGGAGCAGGCATCAGCCCCGTCTTCATGCTCTCTTCATCTGCCGTTGTATAATTCAGGCAGAAACAGTCGATCCCCATTTCATTGAGACGTGCCGCGACGGGAATGGCCTCCACCATACTGCACACTGCTCCGTATCCGCCGCCGGCATTCAGGATAACAAAACAGTCTGTTTTCCGCTCCTCTGCCGGCATATAGATCAGATGAACATTTTCTTCCTTTCCGGAAGCCGGACAAAAAACGCACTGCTCTGCAGACTTTGCGACTTTCTGCAGTCGCTTCATCCCATAGATAATATCATTCACATACCAGGTTGGCTGTTTTTCATACAGCTGGGCAAGTGTCATATTGCCCATTTCTCCGTAAAACATCTGCCTGCCTCCGCCGATCAGTTTATCTCTGACCTGTATAAGACTTTCATCCTGATTCAATTCATATAAAGTTGTATTCTCTGTTATATTTCCCATAAATAGTCCCCGCTGCCTGTCTCAAACTGTTTTCCTTTCCAAATCACCGTGGCCGATGCGTTGCATGGTACAGTGATCTTCAAGGATCTGTCTGTCCATGTCACTTCAACCTTTCCTTTTTCGCTTTCAAAAACCCTGTGGCAGTATGAAAGTCTCCGATCATCTTCCGGAGCTATGATGATATGCGAGAAGCCCGGAGTATCTGAATCGATACCGCAGAGTCTCCGACAGATCCAGTCGTCCACACAGCCAAAGGCATAGTGGTCAAAACTGACAAAACGTCCTGTTCTTTCTGCATCATCCGCATCCCAGGCTTCCCAGATACAGGTTGCTCCGTGTTCTACTTCATACAGCCATGACGGTCTATTCGTCTGCCACAGAAGGTCATGGGCCATCTCTTTTTCATCCAGCTTTTCCAGTACATCCATCAGGAACGGCGTGGCAAGGAATCCTGTTCCCAGGCAGTCTCCGTTCTCATGGATCAGACGGATCAGTCTTTCTTTATATGTTCCGGTCAGATGCTCCGGCACCAGATCAAATGCAAAGGCAAGCACATACGCCCCCATCAGATTCTCCGGCATCCTGTCTTCCGCAAACAGTGTCATCCGGATCGCATGTTTCATTTTCTTTCTCCTCACATCTGTCTGCCGGGATCACAAAACTGAAATAGTCTATGCTTTCTTCTCCCGCTTCTGTCACGATCTGTTTAAAAATCCGTCCGTCTACAGGAGATGTCCATACTTTCTCCGTATAGGGCAGATATTTATCTATATTTTCCAGAATTCTTTCCGCCATATTCCCCGGAAGCGGGAAATCGTCATGTGCGGAACAGACCTTTGTTATATGCAGTCCGGCAATTTTTCTTAATCCTGATTTATATTGTTCCAAAGGCGTCCAGTCAGACAGTCCGTACAGTATCCGCCTTGCAATAGCATCACCTCCGAACAGTATTCCCGTCTCCTGTTCATATAAAACCATGCTTCCTGCTGTGTGTCCCGGCACACTGACTGCCGTAAAGCTCCGGTCTCCAAGGGAAAATCTTTTTCCTTCCGGCATGTCGTTCAGCTTATAAGGGAGCCCTCCCGCCGTATCTGTTTTCCCACTGCGGAATATCCCGCCGCCCGCTGCCAGGTTCCAGTCTTTTCTGGACATATATACCTCAGAAAACTGTCTGTTACATCCGATATGGTCAATATGACCATGGGTATTTATCATTATGGCAGGCTTTTGAAAAATATCTTCTATATATTCCCTCAGTCCCGGGATTTCCGGTGCCGGCGAGTCTACAGCGAGCACGCACCGGCTTCCACATACGGCCCATGTCTGCATAATTGCACCACCTTTTTTTCCACGGGTCATCCATACAGGTGCGCTGACGGAAAAAACCTCTTCCGGAAACTCCTTCACCATAAATTTATCCTTATTCATTTTCTATCCTTTCACTGCACCCATAGTAATTCCTTTTGCAAAATATTTCTGGAAAAACGGATAAACAGCCAACACCGGCAGAATCGCAATAACTGCTATGGCAAGTCGCATCGTTGCCGTGGGCAGAGCTCCCGGATCTACACCTCCAAGCATAGAACTGTTATTGGCAAGAAAATTTACATTGTTATTTATCTCGTTCAGAAGCTGCTGCATACTGTACAGATTACTGTCCGTAATATAATACAGACCATTATTCCAGTCATTCCAATACGACACAGCTTCCATAAGCCCTATTGTCGCAAGGATCGGTTTTGACAGCGGGAGGATCAGATGTCTGTATATGTAGAACGTTCCCGCCCCATCGATCCGCATAGCTTCCGAAAGTTCTCCCGGTATACTGGATCTGAAATAATTTCGGACAAGCACCACCGTAAAACCATTTAAAAGAAGATTCGGTATAATCAGCCCGAAGATTGTATTTTTCAAATGAAAGAAATTGTTATATATCATATATTGTGGGACAATCCCGCCATTAAACAGCATAGTGATCAGTATAAGCGCAAATATCACTTTCCCGCCCGGCAGTTTTTCCTGTGCCAGCCCGTATGCAAGCATGGAAACAATAATAAGAGACGCCGCCGTTCCTGCTACGGTCACCACAATAGTCACAAGATATGCCCTCCCGATCTGCGCCCACTGACGGAGAATATATTCATAGGCATCAAGACTTAACACCTCCGGGAAAAACTGATATCCTTCCGCCACAGCATAATTGGTATCTGAAAAGGACGCTGCAATCAGAAGCCAGAACGGCACAACAGCCATAACTGACATCGCCGCGAGTATTATATGTGAACAAATCTGCATGATCTTTCCCTGTTTTGACATAACATCACTCATAATCCGCTCCTCCTTTTAAAATATCGCATCTTCTCTGCTGATCTTACGGATCAGTGCATTTGCACCGATTACCAGAACAAATCCCACGATTGCCTGAAGAAAACCTGCCGCAGCCGACATTCCCGGATTGTTCTGCTTCATCAGCGCGTTATATACATATGTATCAATCGTCATAGTTGTCGGATACAGAATCCCTGAATTTTTCGGAACCTGAAAAAACAATCCGAAGTCCGAATAGAACATTTTGCTGACACTCAGTATAAACATCGTGATAATTGTGGGCTTCAGACAGGGCAGTGTGATCCTTGTGATCTGCTGCCATCTTGTCGCCCCATCAACGCTTGCCGCTTCATAATAATCTTTGCTTATCCCGACAATAGCGGCAAGATATATGATCATAGAGAACCCGATATTTTTCCACTCGTTTACAAAAAGGAGAATCCAGGGCCAGTATTTCGGTTCCTGATAGAAATTAATCTGGGTAAGTCCGAGTTTTTCCAGAATACCATTATTAATAAATCCGGTCTCATTGCTCAGGAAGGCAAAGGCAAGATAGCTGACTACAACCCAGCTCATCAGATATGGAAGAAGAATGACCGTCTGGTAAATTCTGTTTGCAATTTTAGCGCGGATTTCGTTGAGCAGTATTGCAACTGTGATTCCCAGCACCGTATTAAATATGATAAAAACTCCGTTATACAAGATTGTATTTCTTACCATTGTCCCGAACTGTCCGGAAGCAAACAGAAACTCAAAATTTGCCAAACCATTCCAGTCGCTCCCGAAGATTCCTTTGCTGTAGTCAATTTTCTTAAATGCCATTACAATCCCCGCCATAGGCATATAATTATTAATCAGGAAATAGACCAGTCCCGGGATCATCATAATGTAGAACGGCACCATCCACTTCCATCGTATCTTCTTATACTTTTCTTTCCTTTTCATCGTTTTCTCCTCTCCTGTTGCCTGACTCTTTCATTTTGTATTCCCTTGGCGTCATGCCGTAAAATTTTTTAAACTGCTTTGTAAAATAGGAATAGTTTCCATAGCCTACCCTGTCCGAGATCATCGTTACAGACATTCCGGAATCCTTAAGGAGCTCTCCTGCCAAAATCATCCTTTGTTTGGACATATAATCTCCGACAGACTGCCCGAACTCTCTCTGAAACAGACGGTTCAGATGCCTTATGCTCACATGTGACCTTGCCGCAAGAAATTCTACCGTTATATTCTCCGAAATATGATCATGAATATATTCTGCTGCCTCCTCTACGGCATTCCCCCCTGCTTCCGGTGCAGCAGTTTCTTTCATCTGCTTTATATATGTCTTCCCATAATTTTCCAGTAATACCGCATTCTGCTGAGACTGTACCTGAGCTTTTGTGCGCAGCAGAATTTCTGTCAGCTGTCCATAAGGAACCGGTTTCAGGATATATTCCAGACACTTTAGTTTCACTGCCCTGCGGGCAAAATTAAAGTTTTCATGACAGGATAAGATCAGGCAGGCTGTCTCTGGCGAATGTTCATTCACCCACTCAATAAGATCCAGACCGCTTTTTCTGTCTAATTCGATATCGGAAAGCAGAATGTCCACCTGCGTGGATTCAAAAATCTGCACAGCTTTATCGTATCCCTTTGCGGTAAATACCCTGTCAAACTTCAGCTGATCCCACTGTACTCCCTGCATAATTCCCTGAATGATCTGCTGTTCATCATCAACGATCAGTAGATTCATGATCATATCACCTCTTTTTTATTCTGCCGCCTTCTGCCAGCATACCGGTCCGATCAGCCCCAACCGTGGCATACATACATATGCGCACGGACTCACAATAGATTCCATATCCTGATCTCTTATATCCGGTATTCCTCTTGCAGGGGAAGGCTGTATGTGTATCTCTACAGCATTGCTTCCTTCTTTTACCACTGAAGAAACATCAAATATGTACGGTGCCGCAATCCGGTATCCTGCATCTATCCCGTTTATATACACATGAGCGCTGTCACAAACTTCCCCCAGGTTAAGGAAATCGGGAAGCAGTCCAATAAAAACAGCTTTCGTCCTGTATACCAGCTCACCGGTGAATCTTATCATATCCTGTTGCATTTCCAGATCTTCCGGTTCCGCCAGTTCCCGAATCTGCTTTGTTCCTTCTTTTTCGTACTCTGCCGTCCATTTTCCCCGAGACCACCCGATCTTCGGAAGTCTGCCTGACAAAGTCCCCTCCGGTACATGGTTCTGTTCTTTTTCTTCCCGGAGAGGTTCCCCGATAATATACAGAGCACTCCCTAGACAGCCCAGAGACAAATCCACCATTCCGGCACCAGTTGTCTCAATCCAATTTTCCTCTGCATCTACCCTTCTTATATACCTGTGTTCCGATCCGGGAAAAATGATTTTTGTCTGAAGGCCATTTCTGTCATCCTCATTCAGAAACAGGTAATAATCTCTTTCCTCCTTTTTCCAATGAGCATACCGCAGCCAGGGGGCCGATCCTATAACGCGGACATCATATATTCCTTTTTCCTTAAGTCTCACCGCCGTCTTTTGCAGCGGTACCGGAGAAAAATTTTTATTTTTCCACTCGATATTCCCTGCCCTTTCACAGTAGCCGACCGGCAGGGAGTCGATAAACATGATCTCTGTCCCATTCTCATGCAGCTCCAGAACGCCTTTCAGAACATCTTCCCGGATATAACTGCATTTCGGAATGATCAGTGCCCTGTACTCCTGTCCGTTTACCGAGAATCTGCCCGGCATAATCATGGTATGATAATACTCCCTCTCTACAAATACATCTCCAGGAATTACATCATAAGCGATCTGTTCCTTTTGCAGCACTGCCCCTGCCTTCTGGAAATACATGCAGCTCCCGCTCCATTCAGCCTCTGCATGGTACAGGACTGCAGCCGGTATCACTGCCTTTCCTCCGGACAGCATTCTGCATATCTTTCCGGCATAGCGGAAAAGTACCGCGCCTTCTTCCGGAAGAAGCGCTTTTCTGATCACCGGCACAAGATGGTCAATCCCATTAACAAATAAATGGTCTAAAAGGAATTTATAAAACTTCCCATTCGATAGTTCCTGGTACACCGCATTTATTTCACAGAAGCTGCCTCCTTGCTTTTCCGGATTAATATGCGCTTCCGATGCGGCAAGCCTGCACAGCCCATAATGGTAAAATTCTCCGTCTCCATCCGCGCATCCGTACCAGCACACCCCCTTCATATCCATCCCCGGCCGCAGCTGACCTCCTATCAGATCCACCCCCGCCATGTCCTGATGCCGCTGTGTTCGGAAAAAATGTCCGGTTCCGCACCCAAGCCTCGTATGGGAATTCTCATCCTCTACAACATGACCGATATAGCGGATACCTCTGTCACGACACCATGAAAAAACCTGACCATTATAATTTTCCTGAATTGCTCTTGTTACCGCATCCATATAATGATATCTTACTATCCGGCTTGTTTCGCCACATTCATACCACAATCCCGGAAGAAGCTCCAGCCATTTTTCTCCCAGCCTTTTCTTCATGGCTTCAGGCATCCCTCTGCTCCATGGCATAGCTGCCGGCGTTCTCCCCTTCACATCCCCCGGAAGACAGTTGAAATCATATCCTCCTACATTTCCTACTTCAGGCTCATCATAGAAAAATCCCTCCCACGTAATTCCAAGCTCATCTTTTAATCTGCTGTAGTGCAGTTCATGAACCTTTTCTATCTGTACTTTTACGGATTCTTTATCCAACAGGTTCATGTAAAACTTCCTGCCGTTTCCGATATGTGTCTCAAAGATAAAAAATATGCGCCATATACCTGCCGGAAGATCAAACTGAAGTATGCCGCTTTCTTCATTCAGGTATTCCGTAAGGCTGATCGCCTTTCCTGCATCATATTCATTTTCCTCTGTCTCCGGCATTGCTGTCACTCCAAGAAGTCGTGCCCGGCTGTTTTTCTCCGGACCGGTCTTTTTCATTCCTGCAATAATATTTTCCATTCCGCCTGTGAGCAGTCCGTTAAACCGGTCTGCTGCAATCCGGGCACTTTTTAACGGTCCCCGCACATTTGTATGACGTTCTTCTATATAAAGCTTTCCTCTTTGAAAATATTCCTCCTGTCGAAACGCCCCGTTTGCAGCTCCTGTAGGAAAAGGCGCCGCATCCTGCGTCCAATATGTCATCTGCATTTCCCGGCATATATTCGATATCTTTCCAAGTACCGAAAAATATCTCTCGTCAAAAGGGCTGATGCCCCAATTTTTCTGTCCGTCGTTTTCTCTGGCTGCGTACTGAATCACAAAGGAACTGATCCCCATCTTTTTCAGTTCCTGAAGTCTGCTGCGGATCTCATCCTCAGTATCTGTATCCCAGATATTCAGGAACGGCTGAATCTCCGGACTTTTCTCTCTCCTCACTGCCTTTTCCCTCCGTATAGCAAAGAAGCGCCGCACCTCAAATGATTTCTTTGCCTCATTTTTCTGTACAGCGCTTCTTCTGAATCTCCTGTCTGTATTGGTTTATTTTCCTTTCAGGAAAGCGTCAAGCTGTTCCTGTTTCTCAGCGATCACGTCGTCCACTCCGGCTGCCTTAAGTGCATTGATGAACTCTTCATAATACTGATCAAGATCTACGCTCCCGGTCTCCAGAGACGGCTGATACTGTTCAACAACCGCTGTTATCGCTGCGATCTTCGTCGAAGCTTCTGCCGATGGACTGTAAAGCACTCCTATATCTTTCATGGGATTATTCATTGCTTCTTCCGTATATGCATCATTCTTTTCCTGAGACTGGCTCTCGCTCCATACATATACCTCCCTGGTATCTCCCCAGAGCCCCAGTGTGTTGTAGTATCCGCTGTTTGTAGCATCTTTTCCCTCAGGAAAACCGATCAGATTTTTTTCTTCATCCAATACTACATAATGTTCGCCCTCAATTCCCCACTGGATCAGATTTGCTATGTCCGGATTCTCCCATACATAGTTCAGAAAACGCACTGCCGCTTCCGGTTCTTCCGCCGTATTTGGTACAACCCATCCTCCCATAGCCTGAGTCGGTTGGAAAACCTCTGTCAAACGGATCATATACTCTGAATCATCTGCCTGTACCGGGGCACTTACCATAAAATAGCCTGCTGCGACCCCGGAATCCACCAGTTCTTCCTGGCTGGAATCCGTCACGGCAGCATCCGGATAAATATATCCCGCCAGATTCCAGTCCCGCATATGCTGCAGATAATCTCTGTACTCATCTGTCTCATAAAGATTAACGATCTCCGTACTTTCCGTATCCATCAGAACTCCTGTCGCCTGATCGCCGCCCATCGCATCAAACATTCCTACATATCCGTAGCTTGCAGTGGCGCCTGTCTGTCCACACGGATACATATCCGGATGATTTTCCTTGATTGCTGCGAACAGTTCTCCGAGTTCATCGAGAGTATATACTTTATTCTCATCGTAAGCCCAGTCCGTCTCATCTACATACTGCTTCTTTACCACAAAGCCGCCGCCCGATCCTGTCACATTCGGCACAGCCATTACCGACCATATCTCCCCGTCCATAGTATTGTTGCTCGCATAAGTCCATCCCTCATCTGTCATCTGCTGGATATACGGCGCGTTCTCGGCGATCAGGTCTGTCAGCGGTTGGATAAGCCCCTGCTCTTTATATGTGTTCAGATCCTGCAGAAGAGGCATCATCAAATCGTATCGTTCCCCTGTGGCAAGCCATGTTGTGAACTGGGACATGGCATCATATGCCGATACCGGCTTAAATTCGACTTCCACCCCGATATCTTTGACCGAACGCTCATTCAGAGCATCCTGCACCTCCTGCAGATCTGCAGGAGTCTGCCCCAGCGTCAGGTAAGTCACCACAATGTGATCCGTCTCACTGGTGTTTTCCTTCTCACTGCCACTCTGCTCCGGTTCTGTCTGCATACTGCATCCTGCTAAAACAGACAAGGCCGTTGCTGTGCACAGCAGGACCGCCGCTGCCTTTTTGAACTGTTTTCTCATACAATTTCCTCCTTTGCTTTCCTTGTATTTGGTAAGCTTATTATCTCTTTTCCACTTAAAATTGTATGGATATAAATCGGGCATAAACTAACACAAATCGGACATCTCATCTTTGCTCACCGTAAATGGCAGCGTGATCCATACTTGTGTGCCTTCTCCCGCCGTACTGCTGATGTGAAGTTCTGTTTTGTCGCCGTAAAAGGCCTCCAGACGTTTCCGGCAGTTATATACCCCTATGTGCCTGTCTCCGTTTTTATCAATATACATTTTTCCCTCATTCAGACATTCCGCCAGATCCGATTCCATTCCCTCACCTGTATCATTTACAGAAATGCAGAGTTTATCCTCTTCTTTTCGCATATAGATGAGTATCTCGATCGCTTCATCTGATTTTCGTGCATATTTCACTGCATTTTCCACAAAATTCTGGATAAGGAGTGACGGTATCAAAGCATTCTCAATACCCTCTTCCATATAATATACACTTGATATTTCTCCCGGATACCGTATCTTCTGAATATCAAGATAATTTTCAACAAAGCGCATTTCTGCCTTAACTGTAACGAGATCGTTATTTTCCCTCAGACAGTATCGGAAATATTCTACCAGATTCATCGTATATTTCTGGATTACTTCATACTGTTTGGTCTGCGCCAGGGAATAGATCATGTTCAGGGAATTCAAAAGAAGATGCGGATTTACCTGAAGCTTCAGATTATTAAGCTGAGTCTCGTACAGCATTTTTTCCTGTTCTCTGGCCATCTGGATATCTTCTGCCATCTCATTAAACTTACAATAAATATAATCGTAATCCTCCGTCGCCGCACGTTCATTTATCCTGAAAGCCCAATTGCGCTGTTCTAACTGTTGGAGGCCGTTCTCCAGTACCTTCATAGGATGAACTGCCTGTCTGCGGATCAACATCCACAAAAGCGCCAGTATCGCTATTCCAAGCCATGCGATAAACTGAAGGATCAAATAAGCGGCCGGAGTCGCAGTCCATCTGCCATAGTGAAAGAGCTCAGCGTATATTCTGGATCCTTCATTTGAGATTCGGCTCACTGACGTCCAGCTTTCTTTTCCCGTGATATTCTCGGTGCCTGCCTCTTCCGGAAACATGTCTATGGCATTCCCCGGCCGAAGAAAGAGCTGGTTCTCAGAATCTGAATAAAGTATGCCGCACTGTTCCATGTGATCTGACATCAGCCACTGCTCAGCCTCTGTATTGAAGTCCAGACCGATGCACACATTGTAATTGCGGTATGTAGTAAAAGAGAGAAAAAAATACCTTTCCTGAAGACATGTAAGTTTCCATTTTCCCATACTGCCGGATTCTTTTTCCTTCGTCTGCAGTTCCGCCTTCATCCGCTGGATGTCGTCCGGATTGGCCAGTTTGGAAGAAGAACTCATGTATGTCTTTCCGTTCTCCTTCTTCTCCTCCAGATAAAAAAAGCCACTTATACCATATAAGTTCAGCGCCTCACCGGCCTCATTTGCCAATACAATACTGGTCACCTCATTCACTTCTGCCGGTCCCATAAACTCCATCTGGTTTTCCGAGATCAGCCCCGCGTACCATCTGTCCAGTGTTTCCAGATTTCCAAGCTGTTTCTCCATAAAAATCTCGAATTCCGTCCTGTAAGAAACGGCGATCCGTTCTCTGGCTTCACTGATTGCCACGTAGCTTAGAAGAATAGCCAGGATATTGACCGGGATCACAGTAAGACAGATAAAGAACATCAGGCGCTTATCCAGCTGTCTCAACAATTTCTTCATTTTCACTCTCATATTTTCACCTTTTTGCATAAATTTTCCGCTTAATCAAATAACTTTTCCGTTATTTTTTCATTGTATCATTCTGTATTGTGAAAATCCAGAGCCTGATCGGACATATCATATTTCGGTTTATTTAATGGGCTCTTCTGTCAGAAACTCATTATAAGAATCCTCATTCTGCGGAAAACTTTTTCTATCTCCTGTAAGTTTGTTGATAACTCGTTTTTTTATGCTTCAGCTATTGAAAGAATCTTTCCAGCGTGGTATGGTTGGCCTACTCCAAAGAAGAGACGAAACATTAACGGTGGTGTTTTCCAGTGGAACGTGATAAGATAAGGGAGGAAACGATATGTGTAAAAATGAACATGACAACTTTATCATGCTTCCCACAGTGGACTTCTGTTTTAAAGAACTGATGCAAAATCCCAAGGTCAGGAAAGGGTTCATCGCGGCAGTCCTCGGGAAAGATCCAGTATCAATCCGGAATACGATCCTGATTCCCTCGGAACTGCGCAGAGAATCTCCTGACGACAAGCTTGGAATCCTGGATGTGATGGTGGAGCTGGATGACGGATCAAAACTGAACATGGAAATGCAGGTACCGTATTTTGAGTTCTGGACAAACCGGGTGCTGTTTTATGAATGCAAGGTTTACACCGGTCAGATCAAAAAGGGAGAACCTTATGAGACATTAAAGCCCTGTATTCATGTAAGTATTCTTGATTTCATCCATTTTCCAGAGGATAAGCGTTGTTACAGAAAGATCGCATTCTGTGATGTTGAAACCGGAAAGCAGTATACAAACCTTATGGAACTGCATATCCTGGAGTTGAAAAAACTGCCTGAGGAAGACCAGAACGAGGAAGGTGTGATCCGCTGGATGCGCTTCTTAAGTGGGAAGACCAAGAAGGAGTTCGAGGATATGGCAAAGAAAGATGAATATATTGAAGAAGCATACAACGAACTGAAAAAACTGAGTCTGGATGAGCAGAAACGCCTGGAGTATGAAGCAAGGGAGCGGGCGCTTCATGATTATAATACGCAGATGAACAGCGCAGAACGGCGGGTCAAGCGTGCCGCTTTAAAAGAACTGATCCGAAAAAAGCTGGATAAAGGCATGTCCCCGGAAGCCATTGCCGAATTTCTTGAATTAGATACAGATGAAGTTATGGAACTGGCTGCTGAAAAAGATTCTGAATCACCCCTTCACCCTTAAGGCATTTCCGCCCGTAAATTCAGCGATAAGACCGGGGAGCGCACTATCTGACATTCCCGTACGCTCCCCGGTCTTATTCTTTCTTCTGTCCTTTTCTATGAAAACTTTCGCCTGTTTCCAGACCGCTTCTTCAACATTCCTGCTTCTACAGTATCCCTACGCCATGATCGGCTTCATAGCCTCTGCCAGCTTGTCCTTCTCAGCCTGTGCCTCATCCAGATCTTTTCCGAGAGTCGTGTAGTAGATCTTGATCTTCGGCTCTGTTCCGGACGGGCGGACGATAACCGTCTCTTTATTCTCCAGCTTGTAGATCAGGACATTTGCCGACGGAAGACCTGTCTCCTCCGGCTTCGTGTAGTCTGTCACAGATACTACCTTGTATCCTGCGATCTCTGTCAGCGGTTCCTCACGCAGTTTCTGCATGATGCCTGCCATCGTGTCCATTCCACTGAGTCCCGGGAATTCAAAGCTGTCAACCTTGTTGAGATAACGTCCGTACTCTGCGTAGATCTCTTCCATTCTCTGTTTCAGAGAACTTCCGATACTTCTGTAGTAAGCCGCCATCTCGCAGATCAGCATGGAGCCGATGACAGCGTCTTTGTCGCGTACATACGGCCCTGCAAGGTATCCGTAGCTCTCCTCGAATCCGAAGATAAAACGGTCAACCTCTCCGACCTCTTCCAGCTGTGCGATCTGATCTCCGATCCATTTGAATCCGGTCAGCACACTTCTGAGCTCTACTCCGTAGTGCTCTGCGATCGCATCTGCAAGCGGAGTGGAAACGATGGATTTCACTGCCACCGCATTCTCCGGCATGGTACCTTTCTCGATCCTTCCTGCGCAGATGTAATCGAGAAGAAGAACTCCAACCTCATTTCCGCTCACCAGCTCATAGGATCCGTCCGGGCACTTCATGGCGATACCCACACGGTCTGCATCCGGGTCTGTGGCGAGCATCAGGTCCGCGCCTGTCTCTTTTGCCAGATTCAGTCCCTGCTCCAGAGCTGCGAAGATCTCCGGGTTCGGGTAACTACATGTTGTAAAGTAGCCGTTCGGATACTCCTGATCTGGAACGATCGTGATATCCGTGATGCCGATGTCTTTTAATACCTGTGTCACAGGCACGAGACCGGAACCGTTGAGCGGGCTGTAAACAAGCTTCAGCCCTGCAGTCCTGCAGAGACCCGGACGAACCTGTCTGGACTCGATGGCATCATAAAGCGCTCTCTTGCAGTCGTCGCCCACAAAGCGGATCAGACCTTCCTCAACGCCCTGTGCGAATGACATGTATTTTGCACCTGTCAGCACGTCCGTCTTCTGGATCTCATCGTAAACGATCGCTGCCGCGTCGTCCGTCATCTGGCATCCGTCCGGTCCGTATGCTTTATATCCGTTGTATTTTGCCGGGTTATGGGAAGCTGTCACCATAACTCCTGCATTGCAGTTATAGTAACGGGTTGCAAAAGAAAGTGCCGGAACAGGCATCAGTGCATCGTAGATCCTTACCTTGATCCCGTTTGCCGCCAGAACGCCCGCCGCGTTCTTTGCAAATACATCGCTCTTGATACGGCTGTCATAGCTGATCGCCACCGTCTGTGTACCGCCCTGGGTCTTTACCCAGTTTGCAAGTCCCTGTGTAGCCTGGCGCACAACATAGATGTTCATCCGGTTCGTACCTGCTCCAAGAACGCCTCTGAGTCCTGCTGTTCCGAATTTCAGCGCCACAGCAAAACGCTCTTTGATCTCATCGTCATTTCCTTCGATCCGGGATAATTCCGGGTTCAGATCCGGGTCTTCCAGGTCTGCTTCCATCCAGCGCTTATAATCTTCCTGATACATTTTAACCACTCCTACTACTTTCTTTTTATATTTTTTGTGTAAATAATACAACACCTGCTATTAATATACCATGTTTGAAGCGGATGGGCAATGAAAAAGGGGGAAATCCGGTTACTTTTCACAACTGTGCGAAGTTTCCGGCAGAAGAGCCCCATACTGCCACGGCGGCCGCGCTTTCGCTCGGGAGCGGAGCGCAGCGGTACATAGGACCGCAAAGGACGCGGTCCAAGGACCGGCGCTCCACTACGGGCCTTCATGGCAGCATGGGGCTCTTCTGCCTGGGCAACGGCGCAGATAGGAAAAGAAACCGGATATTTACAAGATGGAAAGAGGACGGAAATCCGTCCTCTAATCGTCGTAGTGTCCTCGATTTCTTCATCTGCAGGCTACTCCTCTATCAGTTCATGCTCCGCAAACTTTAGCCGTCCTGCCTTGTAGTCTGCCATTTTCTGTTCCAGATAACGAATATTGCTTTCTGAATAGAACGGGTTGACTGCGCGCCGGAATTCGGATGGGGTCATGCCATATTTTTCTGCGAATATGCGGTTGAAATAGTAACGGTTGGAGTAGCCCATCTTTCCGCATATCTCTTCAATGCTCAGATCCGTGTCTTTTAACAGCACTGCGGCTTTCTGGACGAGGAACTCTCTTCCGAACGCAAGAAGGGTCTTTCCGGTAAGCTTCTTTACGATCCTCTCCACGTAATCTCCGTGATAGCCGGTGATCTGCTCGATCTCTCCCCGGGAAAATAGTCCGTCTTTTTTTCTGTACGCCTCGGTGATCTTCCAGATGACCTGTTCCTCGTTTGAAAGCTTTGCCCGGTGTACTTCCCCGCGGTAGATGCGGCCGTCCTCCAGCATCTCAAAAAAACGGCACAGCAGAGCTTTCATCATGTGGCATTTGCCGGATCCCGTTCCCGCGATCTCCGTGATCATCTGATTGACGATCCCCAGAGCAGACTCTAAAAACTCCGCATTTTTACATCTGTAATCTGCATACACTTTTGCGTCGTACATCGGATTTTTCCGGTTGTTTGAGAAGAACACATCAAATACCGTCCTGATCGGATGCGGATTGCCCAGACGGTCATAATAGTAATTTCTGTCAAAGACGTCATGGATGTACTCTTCTTTCATCAGGACTAGCAAGATCTCCGCATTTTTTTCCATAAACTCGAGATGATGGATATTTTTATTGCACAGACAGCAGTCTCCCTGATGATAGACGACAAATTCGTCCTCGATCTTCATCGTCAGTTCTCCGGAAAGTACGAAAGTCAGCTCATAAAAATTGTGAAAATGCTGTTTTTCCGTCTCCGTGGCAGCTATGAATTCTGCATATGATGATCCTGTCAGTACCTTGGAGTTTTCACTGAATTCCTGATAAACATAAGTATCCGCTCTCACATCCACAGATTTGTACAGAATAAGATAGGGCATGTTTATATCAAAGGACTGATATACGGAGCCATCCTCATCGTGAAGGATCAGATGCGTATAATTCATGTCGTCTGCCCGGATGATCCTTCTCCCGGAGATATCATCCTGCTCCCTGGTGTTTTCCTCTTTGGTAAAAGTCGATTTCAGATACATTTTATGTATTCCTTTTCTATTTCCGATATTATTTAACTTATATCACGATTATATAATAAGCCCGAAGGCACATCAAGCGCGTTTAGCCCTGACTGTTTTATCCCTGACATGAAACAGCAGGAAAAATACGAAGAACAAGGAGGAAAATGTCCATGGTTATCTATGTAGATGTCAACGCAGGAAAAGACGGGAACGGAAGCAGGGAGTATCCTTATAAGCATATAAACGACGCAGCCCGGGCTGCATGCCCCGGCGATGAAGTAGTCGTTGCCCCCGGCGTCTACCGCGAATATGTAGACCCGCGAAATGCCGGACGTGAGGATGCAAGGATCACATACAGAAGCGAGATCCCTCTGGGAGCTGTCATCACAGGAGCGGAAAAGGCGGAAGGCTGGCAGCATTTTAAGGAGAATGTATGGGTGCTCTATGTGGACAACGGAATATTCGGCGCATATAACCCTTACACCACACTGATCATGGGGGACTGGTATTTCGGACCGTTTGTAAGGCACACGGGCGCAGTCTACCTGAACGGGCGCCAGTTCTATGAGACGCAGACACTGGAGGAGTGCATAAAAGGCGAGACCTATATCCACTCCTGGGAGCCGGAATGGTCTGTATACAAATGGTATACCGAACAGGACACAGAAGAGAACAGAACCGTGATCTACGCAAACTTCCAGGGGAAGGATCCAAACGAGGAGGATGTGGAGATCAATGTCCGGCGCAACTGCTTCATGCCTTCCAGGACAGAGATCGGATATATCACGGTAAGCGGTTTTAACATCAATAAGGCCGCAACCACATGGGCTCCGCCTGCGGCGTACCAGGACGGCATGATCGGTCCCCACTGGTCGAAGGGCTGGATCATCGAAGACTGCGAGATCAGCAACAGCAGATGCTGCGGCATCTCCCTGGGGAAATATTATGACCCGGAAAATGATCACTATTTCACAAGAAAACATGTAAAAAGTCCGACACAGATGGAGCGGGACGCCGTGTGCAGGGGGCAGTATCACGGTTGGACGAAAGAGCGCATCGGAAGCCACATCGTGCGCCGGTGCCATATCCACCACTGTGAGCAGACAGGAATTGTGGGAAGGATGGGCGGAGTTTTCTCCACCATAGAAGACAACCATATCCACCATATCAACTGTATGCAGGAGCTGGCCGGGGCCGAGGTGGCAGGGATCAAGCTCCACGCGGCGATCGATGTCACGATCCGGAGGAACCACATCCATCATTCGACGATCGGGGTCTGGTGCGACTGGCAGGCACAGGGAACACGGATCTCCCAGAACCTCTTCCACGACAACCATGCCCCGGATGAAAAGATTCCCCTTGTCCCGGGCGGAATGTCAAGCTGTGATGTATTCGTGGAAGTCAGCCACGGTCCGACTCTGATTGACAATAATATCTCTCTTTCCAGGGTGTCATTCCAACTCGCCACCCAGGGCTGCGCACTGGTCCACAACCTGTCCCTCGGCGCAATGAATTCGATCGGAAGCGGTACGGACATGGCTTTGAAAGACGGAACCATGACTCCCAGATATACGCCTTATCACATCCGCCACAGGACAGAGGTTGCGGGAATGATGACGATCCTCCACGGCGACGACCGTATATACAACAATATCTTTATCCAGAACTGGCCGGTAAAACCGGCGGAAGAAACAGAAGATATGGGATTCGTCAAGTATGACACCAAAGTGCAGGGAACAGGGGTATTTGACGATTACCCGACCTACGACGAGTGGATCGTTCCCTTTGAACTGGAGAATCCCCAGCCTGATATGGGCGCGATGCAGGACTATCATTTCGGAAAGCTTCCTGTGTGGATCAACGGGAACGCATATTTCAACGGCGCAGTGAGCTGGAAGAACGAAAAAGAAAAATTTATCGCTTCCGATGATGTGAAAGCCTGTGTAAAGCTCACAGAAAAGGACGGGAAGTATTATATTGAAACAAATGTCTACGAACTCCTGAAAAACTGGACCACCGGCATAATCGACAGCGATACTCTCGGGAAAGCCTTTGAACCGGAGCAGCGCTTCGAAGAGCCGGACGGAAGAGCGATCATCTTCAACAGAGATTACTTTGGAGATCCCCGCGGATTGAACGCCCTTCCGGGACCTTTTGCAGAAGGTTTTACAGAAAAAGAAGTGTAGAACGGATATCTCCTGCTACCTGATCTGCGTTCTCCGGTATACAAGGAACAGAACCGGAAATACCAGGCAGAACAGGATCAGGTACAGCGGGATGATGACGGTTACCCCGCCGAATATACCGCCGCCGATATGGTAGAGGCTGAAATCTTCCAGATTTTTATTGATGGACAGAAGCTGGTCCGGAAACAGTGTCATGATCCGTGCAAAGGCTTCCAGCCGTCCCACAAAAGGCGGAACGCAGGTCAGTATAAACGGGACCGTGATTGCAAATACCGTGGAACGGGTTTTTGCGGAGACCAGCATGGCGAGTGTTGTAATAAACAGGCTTCCCACGTATCCGCCGGCGGTACTGAGCAGATAATCCTGAAAATACGTAATATTGTAGATACTGTTCCAGTTGCTCACACCGGTCTGCACCGCACAGTTTCCCCCGCCAAATCCCAGTACAGCCAGTACGATAAAGCCAAACAGGAACACCGTGCTCCAGTACAGGACAGTTGTGATCAGAAAACCCGCGCCCATTTTGGAGAGAATGGCCTTTCCCCTCCCCAGTCTTGCGGAAAAGAAAATCGAGTCTGCTTTCCAGGCAAATTCATCGGAGAAGATTCCGGATACCAGAAATCCGGTAATCAGAACCGTAATCATCATCAGTGTGGGAAGATACTGGGAATCCATCAGCGCCTTCCATCCATCCACATACTCATAGTACAGAGGTGTATCCAGACTTTCATACTTCTTGATCAGCCATTCTTTTTCTTCTTCCGTGAAACTGTCTGTTACATCATCGCTGTTCAGATAGTCTTTCAGCCCGGCAATTCTCTGCTCATAAAAGCTCCCCGCCTCGTCCTCCGATACACTGTTGATTCTGTAGTAGTCATAATTTTCCATTTCTCCAAAGGCAAGGTTGATCATCTCCCGGATATCGGCAAATCCCTGCGCCTCTGCAGCAGCCTTATTGTTCTCCTGCGCATCTTCCGACTGCGCTTCCGGGGAAGCGGAAACCGCCGCATTTTCCTCAATGACCTGCCTTATGACATCCTCAGTCAGATATCCTTTGTACTGATTCTTTTCTGCCCGCAGACTTCTGGCCGCCGATATGCCTGCGGATGAATTTCCGTCCGCATCAATATACTTCACATCTCTTATAGTCAGAATACTCCCTATGATCAGAACTGCCGCCAGGATCAGAAGGGCAGCTTTATTTAAAGGTTTTGAAAGAACTTTTTTTATTTCAAATAACAGCATCATGAACACCCGCCTTTTCTCCGAAATAATACAGAAATACATCCTCCAGATTTGCCTCCTCCATAACCGCATCCGGCAGGGGCTTTTCTCCGGAGATAATCCTTAATTCCACGCCATGGGCTTCGGATTTGATATTGGAAATCTTATACCGCTTCATCAACGCCGGAACATCCGATTTTGCCGCATAACACTTCCACACATTTTCCTCCATGGAACCGATCAGTTCATCGGATGTGCCCTGATGAAGAAGCCGTCCGTCCTTCATCAGCCAGATCTCGTTGGCGATATACTCCACATCAGACACAATATGTGTGGAAAGCAGCACCAGCCGGTCCTCGGAAAGTTCGCTGATCAGATTCCGAAAACGGATTCTTTCATTTGGATCCAGACCTGCCGTAGGTTCGTCCAGAATCAGGATCTTCGGGTCGTTCAGCATCGCCTGTGCGATTCCCGCCCTGCGCTTCATTCCGCCGGACAGCTTTTTCATTTTTTTGTTCGCCGCTTTGGAAAGACCGACCTTTGCAGTCAGTTCCCGCACGCGCCTTTTTGCCACCGCCGGCCGGAGCCCTTTCAATGCCGCAATGTAAAGGAGATAATCTTTCACCGTAAACTCCGGATAAAATCCGAAATCCTGAGGCAGATATCCCAGAAGCCTGCGGTAATCTGCACCCATTTTAAAAATATCTTTCCCGTTGCAGATGATCTTCCCGCCGGTAGGCTGCAGCAGCGTGCAGATCATCCTCATAAGAGTCGTTTTTCCGGCGCCGTTTACACCGAGCAGACCATAGACCCCGTTTGTCATAGTGAGACTCATATGGTCGACTGCCGTAAAACCGCCGAATTGTTTTGTAAGATTAATCATTTTCAGTTCCATCTGATTTTTCCTCCCATATCTTACTGCACTGACGGACAGACCGGTATGCAGTAAATACCATAAATATCAGAGCAATACCAAAAAGTGCGATCCATACAGGAATCGTAATGGCAGCGTAGAGCCTTTCATCCAGCAGGATAAACCACCAGAGCGCGCTCCAGATCATGCACATTCCCACAGCGATCACTTCATTGAGCGCCCGCCTGCTGCATAAAATTCCAAAACAGATGCAGGCAGTGACCACCATGGGGAACAAAAACTGTATCAGCAGATCCGTTAAGGATAATTTCAGCGAGACAGACGCCGCCGCGCAGAATACCGTGAGAATAGCGACATCTGCAACGCCAAACAGCAGCATTCTCGCAGAGTAAACCTGCCGGAGCGAATAATAGGTGGCAGATTCAATCTCCATGCACTGATTCGACCGGTTCTTCCAGAGTTCCGGAATGATCAGGATAATAAACAGCGCCGCCGCGACTCCCATACTTCTGTATGCATACAGGGCGTCGTCCGCAAGAGGAAACACTGCCCATAAAGCGGCCAGAACCAGGATCTGGAACAGCCACCATCTTTTCTTCAGCAGCCGGAACTGTATATACAGGAAGGAGCGGTAAGACAGGGTTTTCTCCGCCTCAGCATGAAGGAAGTTCTCTTTTGAGGTCTCGACAGCCTCCTGTATCTTTTCTTCCCTGGGGATTCTTTCTTTCTTTTCTTTATACTCCCTGATCTGTTCGTCCAGATTCATCCTTCCGTCTCCTCCTTTCCCAGTAAATCCTGCAGACGTTCTCTGGCCCGGGTCAGCCGGTATTTTACCAGCGACAGCCCGATCCCCAGAAAGCCCGCGATCTCTGTCAGTTTCATTTCCTGAAAATAATACAGCTCGATCACTTCCCGGAACTCCGCCGGGAGCTGTCCTAACGCCCATTCCAGCGTAACCTTGTCCGTGATCGTCTCCTCCTGGCTGCCAGACGTCTCTATTTCCGACATTTTTTCATCGTCAATAGAAACCGGTTTCTTCTGCTTATAATAGTTTTTGCACAGATTTCCTGCTATAGTGTACAAATAATTTTTGGCTTTTCCTTTATGACGATAATCAGACAATTTTGTGAAGAAGCTGGCGAAAGTCTCCTGTGTCAGATCTTCGGCGTATTCCGCGTCGGAGCAGTGATAGCCGCAGTATTTCAGAATGTCTCCGTAATATTTGCGGACAAATGTATCAAAGGCTTCATCGTCGCCCTGCTTCATCTTTCTGATCAAAAGAAAATCAATATCCACAAAATCCTCCTTTCCCGTCTGTTGAAGTTCAAAACGTTTATCCCTTTCTATCGAGTATAACAACTGAGGAGGGCAAAAAGTCAGGATGGATAAAAATTTTTCGACAAAAGGAAGTTAACAAGGATATACTCCTTTTGAAATGAGGTGAACAGCTTGAAGTGTACCCTGATGCATAAACGGATCGCTGTGGCGGAGATGGAATTGGATGACGCCACCGGCTTCATACGCTTGCCATAAGCCAGGCACCGGTGCAGGAACATTCTACGGAGGATGATATGAAAGAAAATATTGCCGCAGATTATGCTCCAGAAATGTAAATCCCACAGGGGCCGGCGTGATAAGTCGTAAATCACGCCGGCCCCTCTTATTTTCCTTGCCATCCCCTCACCCCCGCGCTACAATATCCCTGGAACGTAATGTACACAGATCTTTCCGTACATCACGCCCCAATTACAGGAAAGAAGGGATACATATGTCAACTGACACAAAGAAAGCCGCTTCCGTGGGCTGCGGCGTTATCGGCTACAGCTGGGCGCTCAAATTCGCCATGGCGGGCTATGAGACCTACGCATGGAACCGCAGTGAAGCATCCTCGGAAGGCGCCAGAGCCAACGTGGAGGAAAGCCTGAAATCACTGATAAAAAACGAAGTGCTCACAGAAGAGGATGCACAGAAAGTAAGGGAACGCATCCACTACACGACCTCCATTGAGGAAACAGTCCGGGACGCGGCGTTTATCCAGGAATCTTCAGCAGAACATTATGAGGTAAAGCACGAGCTCGTAAAGGAGATCGAGAAGTACGCTCCTGCAGATACGGTAATCGCAAGTTCCACCTCGGGTCTGCTTGTCACAGAGATTGCAAAATATGCAGAACATCCGGAGCGTTTCGTCGGCGGACACCCCTACAATCCGCCCCACCTCATTCCCCTTGTGGAAATCACGAAGGGCGAAAAAACCTGTGACAGCGCAGTGGAAAGAGCGAAGGCATTTTATAAGGAAATCGGAAATGAGCCTGTGGTCCTGCAGAAAGAAGCCCTCGGATTCATCTGCAACCGTCTGCAGATGGCGCTCTACCGTGAAGTGTGCAATCTGGTGATGAACGGAGTCTGCACGGTGGAGGATGCGGATAAAGCGGTCACTTTCGGTCCGGGTATCCGCTGGGGGATCATGGGGCCCTCTCTTGTGTTTGAACTGGGCGGCGGCAAAGGCGGCGTATCCGGTCTGATGAACCACCTGAACGACTCTATCACCCTCTGGCTCAACGACATGGCTGACTGGAAGGAATTTCCGAAGGAGTGGGCGCAGGTCGCGCAGGACGGAGTGAACGAGGAGCTGAAAAACCGGACTCCCGAGACCGGAAACACCCGGGAATCTCTGGAAGAATACCGGGATAAGATGCTGATTCAGCTGCTGAAAATGCACGGGAAACTGTAACCGGAAGGAGACTCCCCATTGAATAAAATCTTAATCATCGAAGATGACACCGACATCAACAACATGACAGCCGAAGCCCTGAAAAAAGCAGGGTATGAATCCACCCAGGCGTTTTCCGGCACGGAAGGACTTCTGTATATTGAGAGAGAGCCCTTTTCCCTGGTGATCATGGATCTCATGCTTCCGGGATTAAACGGCGAGGATCTGCTCCCGAAGATCCGGGCAAAGCAGGACATTCCTGTTATTGTGATTTCCGCAAAGGACAGCATTGACAGCAAGGTGAACCTTCTGACTTCCGGGGCGGAAGACTATCTCACGAAACCCTTTGACATCCAGGAGCTCATCGCCCGGGTGGGAGTGCAGATCCGGCGCTTTGCCAGAGATTTATCCGGGAGCGGTTCACCGGAGGCGGATGTCCTCACCTTTAAGGAAATGGAACTTCATATGGATTCCTATTCTGTATCGGTCTGCGGGAAACCGCTCGACCTGACAAGGCAGGAGTTCAAGATCCTGGAACTTCTCCTGCTCCACCCGAACAAAGTATTTTCCAAACAGGACATTTACGACTATGCCTGGGATGATATTTACATCGGTGAAGATAAGACCATAAACGTACATATCAGCAATATCCGGAAAAAGCTGAAGGCGGTTACGGAAGAAGAATATATTGAAACCGTATGGGGGATCGGCTTCCGGCTGAAGAAATGATCTTTAACATTTCTTAAACTTTGCTTTGCGCTTTTTTAGAGGTTGACAGATAAGATAAAGAACGTAAAGCAAAGGAGGCATACATGATGGAATACTTGTTAAGTACAAACAGCCTGACCAAACAGTACGGCAGGCATAAAGCGGTAAATTCCGTGAATATCCACATCCGTCAGGGCGACATCTACGGGCTGATCGGCCGCAACGGAGCGGGAAAGACCACGCTCCTCAGGCTGATCAGCGGGCTGGCGTCCCCGACGGAGGGGGATTTTACTCTGTTCGGCGCGCGCGGAAAAGAAGCCTGCAGATATCTCTCCCGCGTGGGAACTCTGATCGAGTCTCCCGGCGTCTATCCGAATATGTCCGCGGCTGACAATCTCCGCCTGAAATGTCTGGCAATGGGCGTCCGCAGGAAAAATGAGGTGGAGGAGCTTCTCCATATCGCAGGACTTGCAGATACGGGAAAGAAAAAAGTAAAGAACTTCTCCCTCGGTATGAAGCAGCGCCTCGGTATCGCCCTGGCTCTTGTGGGAGATCCGGATCTTGTCGTCCTGGATGAGCCCATCAACGGACTTGACCCCCAGGGGATCGCGGAGATCCGCGACACACTGTCCCGCCTCAACCGTGAGCGGAATATCACCCTGATTATCTCCAGTCATATTCTGGAGGAACTTTCAAAGATCGCCACCCGCTACGGCATCATCCACGACGGTGTGCTGCTCCAGGAGCTCACGCGCGAGGAACTGCTGGAAAGATGCAGTGAGCGGATCGAGTTAAAGACAGACGATACCCGGAAAGCCTGCACTGTGCTGGAACAGATGGGAATCACCCGGTACAAAGTCGTGGAACCGGATACCATCCACATCTTCGAGCGGCTGGGTGACAGCGGTGAAATTACCATGGCACTGGCGGAAAATCAGATCCGCACCATGGGCATTACCGTGAAAAATGAAGCTCTGGAAGACTACTACTTAAATCTCACAGGAGGTGACCGCAATGCTTAATCTGATAAAAATGGATCTCTACCGCATGTTTCACTCCCTCTCAACCTGGATCGTCCTGCTGTTTGCCGCGGGAGCCGCGCTTTTCTGCGTTTCCATGGTAAACATCGATATAGAATCCATGGCGGAGGATCCTGCCTACCTGGAGGAAATGTTTGATGAAGCCCCCGCTGCCGAAAGCGCCCCGGAGGATCTGCAGATCGGACTCTATTCCGTGACAGACCCGAACTGGGTAAATGGAGACATCGACGCCGGAGAGCTGGTAAGCACACAGATACAGAGCGGAATTCTGGCGCTTCTGTGCATCATTTTCACCGCAGTATTCGTAAACGCAGAACAGAGAAACGGCTACGTCAAAAACATCGCCGGACAGCTGTCCAACCGCGGAATTCTTATATTATCCAAGCTTGCCGCGTGCGCGGTCCAGGTGCTGTTTATCATGGCAGTATTTATCCTGGCAACTCTGCTCTCCGGAGAGATCTTCTGGCATGGACGGATTGTCGCAGGCTCTTTCTCAGACCTTCTTGCCTGCCTGGGAACGCAGTACCTGCTGAACATGGGGTTCTGCGCGCTGATTCTCCTTCTGTGTACTCTGACCAGAAGCTCCGCCTTCGGCATGACAGCGGGGATCCTCATGGTCCTCGGCGTGCTGTTTTCTGTCTACGCCCTGATCAGCCGGGGAATCAGCAGCATCCTGCCCGGGAAAGATTTCAACCTCAGCCTTTATATGCTGGAAGGGAATATTCAGATGGCAGGGATCGGCGCACCGGCCGGAACCATGCTGCGCGCCGTGGCAGTGGGATTAGTTTTCCTCATTGTATCAGCGGCAGCGGCCATGACTGTCATGCAGAAAAGGGATGTACGTTAAAGCCCTTTTTTCAGAAGTATCTGCGGTATGCAGCCACAAAATTTATCCGTGGAATTCATCCACGGATCTAAGAAATTATCTTGCAGAACACGAAACATACAGGAGGGACTTCTATGCTGATCTGGGCGCTGGCCGCAACTGCAGCGGCGATTATTTCCATTATCCTTTTAATCCTCTACCGCAGGCAGATCCGCAAAATCATCCGGCAGCTGGATTTTCTGAAAAACAATCAGACCAATCTGCGGCTCACCTCAGATCTGCCCCTCCCGGAATTCAACGATCTGATCGATTCGGTCAACGACGTACTGGACCGTGAAAAAGAGAACCGCAGGGAGACGCAGAAGGAAGAGGCGCAGCTTAGGGAAACCGTCACCAATCTCTCCCACGATATCCGCACTCCCCTGACCTCCCTGGACGGGTATTTTCAGCTCCTGAGCACAAGCGGGTCGGAGGAAGAGCGCCGGAAATATACTGCCATCATCCAGTCCCGGATCGCAAGTCTGAAGGATATGCTGGAAGAGCTCTTCACCTACGCCCGGCTTCAGGACGCCGGGTATGAGATGGATCTGGAGAGAACTGACTTTGCCGGCTGCGCGTTCGACACAACCTTCTCCTTCTACGATGAATTTCAGAAGAAAGGAATCGAACCGCAGATCGATTTCTGTGAAGGTCATCTCTTTATCCTCGGAAATGCGGAAGCCATACGCCGCGCCATGCAGAATATGATTAAAAATGCCCTGGTACACGGCAGTTCCTCCATCTCGCTCACCCTGGGAGAAAAAGACGGAATCGCCTTCCTCCGCTGTTCCAACGATACAGAACATCCGGAGGAGATCGATATATCACAGGTATTTACCCGGTTTTACAAAGCTGATTCTGCCCGGACACACACGTCTGCCGGACTTGGTCTCTCTATTGCCGGAGGACTCGTCGAAAGAATGGGCGGGGAGATCCATGCAGATCTTGAAGGGAATACCTTTATGGTTGAAATCCGTTTTCCTTTGGAGCGACCGCAGCAGAATCCGTCATAAGCTTTTCAGCATATTGCCTGCTCTGCTGCGTTGGGCAGGCATCGTCTATATTTCAGAAAATTTATCAAAAAATACGGAGAATAAAAGAAATGAAAACAGAAAATCAGAAACAGATTACTACAGCACGAGCTGTGGGCGGGTGCATTTTGTCTTTTTTTGCCCTGATTGCCGCACAGCTTCTCGCACTTCTGGCGGGGCAGGCTGCGGGAAATGCAGTCAGCACTGTGTTGGGAACTACGGCAGGAACTGCAGCAGAGTCTGTGGCGGGGACCATAACCGGTTCTATCGTATCCAGTGTTATCTCCGCCATCCTTTATGTGGCAGCGGCATTGATCTTCATAAATCTTATCAGCAAAAAAATATTAAAAACTTCTCTTTCGGGCTGTCGGATCACTTTCCCGGTATCCGTCAGACCAATATGGGCAGTCTCGTCAGCGGTCATGCCTCTTCTCGTCATCCTGATGGTCACTCAGACTTCCGGCAGATGGATTATAACTGACATGAATATGGGAGAATTGATCTATACAGTTGCAGACGCAGTACTGTTTTACGGGATCGCAGTGGGGATCGTGGAAGAGATCACTTTCCGGGGAATCATCATGACTGCTCTGGAAAAGCGTTGGAATAAAGTCGCTGCCGTTCTTGTTCCATCTGTAATCTTTGCACTTTCCCATGTAATCGGTGCCTATCTGGATCTTCCCAGTATCCTCCAGCTTCTCATCGCCGGAAGCCTGACCGGGATCCTGTTTTCTCTTGTTACGCTGGAGAGCAGAAGTATCTGGAACAGCGCACTTATGCATGCGGTGTGGAATATCCTTCTGGTCGGAGGGATATTCTACATCGGTACGGAGAAAAATGACCTGTATATTTTCAATTATGTCTTAACCAGCCGGGATTTTCTGGTCACGGGAGGAGATTTCGGCGTGGAGGCGTCTGCATTTGCGGTTGCCGGGTATGGTATTTTTATTCTGGCGGCAGTTTTGATGATGAGAGGAAGGAGAAAGGCGGAAGATGACGATCCGGAAGAAAAGTCGGAAGCAAAACAGATTGTATGAAGCAGACTGATTTCTGCAAAGCTTCCGAAAAAGTAATGCCAAATCACCGATTTTTAAAGCGCCAAAGTGCCGAAAAATTTCCCGCCAAATCACCGATTTTTAAAGTGCCAAAGTATCGAAAAATAACTCACAGCCCGCAGAAGGTTTTTTCTCCTCCTGCGGGCTGCCCTGCTCCCGGTTCCATGTAAAAGCAATGTTCATTGACCGTTTTTTGTATTCTCCAGTAACCTCTTTTTTACAGTTTACAGGCTTGTCTCTCTCACAGACTTGTCGCCGCGTAGAATCCGTCTCTCACAGCCTCGCCGATCTTGCCGATCCGTGCGCTGTCTCCCACGACTCTCGTCTTGATGTGATATTTTTCCTTGATCTTATCTACCACAGACAGATCCTGGCGCATGCCGAATGCCGCGATAATCGTATCCGCCGCAATCTTCTTCTGTTCTCCGTCTTTTCCTTCCACTGTGAGGCCGCTCTCGTCCATCGCCACGACTTTCGTGTCCGTCATCAGTGTGACGCCTGACTCCTCCAGTTTCCGGAACAGTGTGATCTGGTTGATGAAGAATACATCTTTTCCACACTGCGGAAGCATCTCCACAACCGTCACCTTTCTGCCCATCTCGGACGCCAGTTCCAGGGCGCAGTCCAGACCCGACGCACCGCCGCCGCAGACCACGATATTGTCGCCTTTGATCCTGTCAAGATCCCTGTGTGCATCCAGGACAGAGATGACATTCTCCCCGTCAATTCCCGGGATAGCGGGCATCACCGGAACTGCTCCGCAGCCCACAATAATCCTGTCGCACTCTGCAAGAATGTCCTCGTCTCCGGTAATCGCCGTATTCAGCCGCACATCCACATTCAGCTTCTCAAGCTGTACGGTATACCATTTTGTCAATATGTAATCTAGCGTCTCATAACAGCCCGCATCCACGTCAAATGCATCCACGCCTGCCGCTTCCAGGATCTTCAGAAGCTTCAGGCTGTCCTCCATTGTCCGTCCGCCCGGGAAGCGGTGATCCAGGGAAATACGGAAGATAACCGGCATGGAATTTCCGACCACGCTCTTGATCGCCTGGACAATCTCCACCGGGAACCTTGCACAGTTCTCCGGGCTTCCGCCGTACTCGTCTGTCCTTAAGTTCCATACCGGGGACATGAACTGGTCGATCAAGTATCCGGGAAAGCATTTCTTCCGGTTCCCGGGCTCACCTGACAGACGATCTTCGTCCCATATCTGTGCATGCCGTCACAAACCGAAGTCAGAAACGGGAGTACCGTATAGGAATCCAGGTAGCCCTCCATAGATTCCTGGGCGATCTTCTCGTTGAGCATCTGGCATCCCATGAAAATGATGCCTGCGCCGCCTTTCGCCCTCTCAATAAAATAATCGATCCCCTGTGCGTCTTTCCTTCCGTTTGTAAAAGCGGAGTTTGTTCCCATGGGTGACATACCGATGCGGTTCTTCACTTCCATGTTTCCCACTGTGACCTCCTCCCGCCACTTAACCTGACGGTTTGAAGTGGGAGCTTCCTGCTCATTAGCCCCAACGGGCTAAGTATCAACAGGCTATCCCCGCCGGCCCGACGGTTCTTTTATTGTCCGGATACGGACATCTTTTTCCGCGCAGTTATGCGCATAATAACCGCTTTCCTTCCTCCCGGATATTGATCGCCGCGTTTACATCCCTGTCCATATGATTTCCACAGCCGCAATGATAGGTCCGCTCGGATAATTCCAGTGTTTCTTTCACCTTCCCGCATTTGCTGCACTTCTTGCTGGAGGGATAGAACCGGTCTGTCTTTACGAGTACCTTTCCCCGTTCTTCCAGCTTATAGGACAGCATGTTCAGAAAGCTCCCGTATCCATTATCCAACACACTTTTCCCGAAGTTCAGGCTCCGGCTCATTGCTTTCAGATTCAGATCCTCCACTGCTATAGCATCATATTCCTCTGCCAGTCTGAAGCTGAGCTTGTGAAGATAATCCTTCCTCTGGTTTCTGACCTTTTCATGGCGTCTTGCCACTTTACGCTTCTGCTTCTGGTAATTCCGGCTGCCTTTCTGGCAGTGGGACAGCTTTCTTTGTTCCCTGGCCAGCCTTTTCTGTGCCTGACGGTAGTATCCCGGATTCCCACATTTCTCTCCTGTAGAAAGGACTGCCATCCCCTGCATCGCATAATCAATCCCCAGCACCTTCTCTGCTCTGACCGTTCCTGCTTGGTTTTCACAGGGCTCAAACGAGAACAGAAGACTGGCATAATATTTACCCGATGGCTCCATGGAGACAGTGACAGATTTCAGAAGCCATCCCGCAGGGATCTCCCTGTGCTGCCGGATCCTAACCGTCCCGACCTTTGGAAGGCGCAGCCTTCCCTCTGATATCCAGATATTCCCATTCACTACATTGGTGGTGTAACTCCTGCGGCTGCCGTGTTTGAACTTGAACTTCGGAAATCCCGTCCCCGGTTCCCGGAAGAACTTCCGGTATGCACGTTCCAGATGAAGCTGCTCATTCGCAAGTGCAAGGGAATCGACCTCTTTCAGCCAGGGATATTCTTTTTTATATGCCGCAGGGGTGATCTTTCTCATTTGTTTTGTTTCCTCATACGCCTGCTTCTTATCTGCCAGCATATGGTTATAGACAAACCTGCAGCAGCCAAAGGTTTTATTGATCAGAATCTCCTGCTCCCCGGTCGGATAGATCCGAAACTTATGTGCTCTGTTCATCCTTCTCCCCCCTGATTCTCTATGTACGCCCTGATCACTTCAACCGGCGCTCTTATACGCATTTATAAATTTACTGTTCTCCGATTTCGGCTGTGCACGGAACATAACATGGACATGATCCTGATCATGATTCCATTCTTCTAAAGCAATCCCGTACTTTGGTGAAATATACTCAAAGATATCCTTTGCCCGGTCAGAAATCTGGTCATCAATCACTTTTCGGCGATACTTTACGACCATTATGAGATGATAATAAAGAAGAAAAACTGAATGTGCATTATGATCCATATTTCTCAATATAATCAGATCCTTTCGTATTTCGACTGATCATATTATATTACATCCTTGAAGGAAGAACAAGTGTTCTTTTACAAGTGAGAAAAAGTCAAAATATTCAGATAATAATGACAATTCATCCCTCCACCTGCAGAGGTTGGGGGAATTCTTGCTTAACATTAGTTAAACGGTGTAAAAAGTTTTTCATATCCCATTTTGATCTGTCCTCCTTCTGTATATTTATAATGGTTATACTTATAATTATACGTTTATACATAGACAGATTCAAGAATATGAATGTTAGAATGGTGTTAAGAATGTGCCCCCACAGTATTTACATAATCTCGTATTTTGTTCCTCTTGCCATCCCCTTTTTCCTGATAATATTTTTCTCCAGCAGAGAATTCAAAACACGGAGTACCATATCTTTTCCCATCCCTGTTTTTTCTGTCAGTTCATTTCTGGTCATCACGCCCTTATCCCGTATAAGAACATAAATTATCTTTTCGTTTTCTGTAAGCGCGTCTGTTGTCATAATTACCGGGAGCATGATCTGAATCGAATTGTCAAAAATTCTGTATTCCGGTTTTTCCAGAGCTTCTGCATAAGCCTGATTGATCCTCAGAATTCCTGTTCCAAATTTTTCTATATACTTTAATCTGAAGAAAACATTTCCGATAATAGGATTTCTGAAAATTGATATCTGTCCGTTCAGGTATTCTTCTCTACTGATTCCGGCAGGAAGCCCGCCTGGGGAGCTGATTTCTATTCTGTCCGGAAACATGCTCACCTTAATCGATGCATTAACATCCCATAACCGGTGAACCAGTGCATTGGCGATTGCTTCACGGAAAGCCTTTTCCGGAACCTTCTCAATCGTCCTTCTTTCTGTTCCATCTATTTTTTCATACTGATAATATTTGCAGTACATTTCTATACTTCTGCTGAACTGGGTTAATATTGAAATTCCTTCCAATGTTTCTCTGTCCAAAATTTCATCAATATTATTGCCAAATCGGATAATATCCACCCCTTTAAAGTCATTTTCATCAGCCAGAAGAGCGGCAGCATTATTATACCCATTCTTATCTGAATACAGCTCCAAAGTTTTGAGAATATCCTTATTCAGTCTGGTTATTCCCATTGTACGTACAAATTCCTCTTCCAATTTTGCGAATGTCAGTTCTTGTCTGGCAGAAACAATCTCTTCAAAAGACTTGTTCTGCCCCTCAAGAATCAACCTGCCAAGCTCCAGACGATCTACTTCAACGGTTGCCGTATCGTTCCGTCTGTATGCCTTTCCCTTGTACAGGTAAGGCTTATAAATCCCTTCAGATACAGACAAAAGAATCGTAGAGTCATTCTGAATATCTATTGAATATTCTGGTACCGGCTTCATACTGTCATTAATTTTATTTTCCAGATCGAGACAGGCTTCCTCCGGTTTTTCTATCCCCACTACTCTTCCGTCATCTGTTATTCCAAATATAATTTTTCCGCCTCCGTAGTTTGCATATGCACTTATCGTTTTCATATACGTAGTAGATTTCATATTTTCTTTTACTTCTAAATTCCTGCCTTCTTTCATCCCATCTCACCTCTGATTATAGTATAAAATCGTCGCAAACGATTTGCAACGATTTTCTCTTTCGTTGCAGAATATTTGCGACGATTTCGCTTTTCGGTGCATATCGTTTTGCGACGATTCTGCTTTTCGGTGCAAAACATCTGCATCGATTTCTCCTCTTATTTCCCGCCGATCAGCACCCTTTTTCCCTCAAAGGCAAATCCATAGCGGCGGATCCTGTTTTTCGGGAATCCCTTTTCTGTCAGTTCCGTGTCGTACTTTTTCTTTTCAATCTGCGCAAGTGCCGCCTGTACGGTTTCTTCCAGATTCTTTTCCTCTGACGGGTCGTGAACCTTAAACTCCAGTATTATGGCGTCATCATTCTCTGACAGCGGTATCAGCATCACGTCATATCTTCCATAACCACTTTCCCTGTTTGATTTTACTTCATAGCGGTCCCGCAGTTCCACCGGCATTCCGAGAACAAAACCATGGTAGAAACGTTCCGGCTGCATTTTCCCGGACGGATGATTTCCTCCGTCAAAACTGCTGATCACTGCAAGAGCGACATCATTCATATATGCATTCATTTCTTTTACATCTCCCCGGAGCAGCGCCCGGATAAATGCATTATAATCTGATGCTGAACTGCTGAACCATCCCTGGAACATTGCGAAAAACATACTCATGGTTTCCAGATTTGTGATGCTGAGGTGATACCATGGTTCGAGAAGAATTCCCCGGTATTCCACATTTTCCACTTTCAGATATCCTCCTGCAACCAGAAGGCTCCAGATGGCATTCTCATCCCGGTCCAACTGTTCAAATACAATCTGCTCGTCAAAGGTTACTGCGATCTCTTTTCCGTTCAGAAGATCTTCCATCAGCTCCTTGATGTTCGGCGGGGCTGTTTTCAGCAGGCTGCTCACCAGCTGATTGGAACTTGTCATAGCCCAGTATGCGGCGAATTTTTTCTTATCCAGGTAATTCGTAATCGACCAGGGATTATAAATATTCCTGCTGCTTCCAAAGGTAAAACCGTCATACCACCGTTTCACCTCGTCCTTTTTGTCTTCGAGACCGAAAGAATCCAACGCTTCATCCACTTCCGTTTCCGTAAAACCGAAACATTCCGTATATTGATCGGAAGTCGTTGTAATTACGTTCAGATTATTCAGGTCCGAAAAAATGGATTCTTTCGATACCCTCGTAATACCGGTCATCAGAGCTCGTTCCAGATACGGGTTTGTCTTAAATGCAGAATTAAACAGGCTGCGGATAAATGCAGTAAACGGATCCCAGTATCCGTACATGTATGCTTCCTGCAGCGGCGTGTCATACTCGTCAAGAAGGATGATCACTTTCTTTTTAAAATACCTGCTGAGATAATTTGACAGATCCATGATCGCGCACTGAGCCGTAACATCATCCATATCAGGGGTCACAGACAGGAACTGCCGGCGCTCTGTCTCCGTCAGCCCTTTCCATGAAGAGAGCTCGATATATTGCTGATACAGATCTGTTATGATCCTTTTGATCTTTTTGACCGCATCCTCACAGTTTGTCTGTTTCACATCCGCAAAACTTATAAATATAACTGGAAATGTTCCCTGGAGTCTTCGGTATTTTTCTTCTTTCCAGATGGAAAGGCTGCAGAACAACTCCTCTCTCTGTGCATACCGGTTTGAAAAAAAGCACTTCATCATATCCATATTCAAGGTTTTTCCAAAGCGGCGCGGACGGGTGATCAGCGTAATATCATCCTGCGATTCCCACCACTCTTTGATCAGACCTGACTTATCAACATAAAAGCAGTCGTTTTTAATCAGTTCTTCAAAACTTTGTCTGCCGATACTTATTACTTTTGACATAGCAGTTTCCTCCGGTACGCTTCTGATTATACTAATAGTAGTATAAAATCACCTAAGCTATTTTGCAACGTCCCTTCTTCATACCTTATCTCATCCAGCCCCACAGACTTCCTGATCAGGTCGTTTTCTTGTCTGCCTCCATCACTCTTCAAACCATGCAACCGCCCTGACAGGCGAACCGTCGCAGTTATCCAGTTTCAGCGGGAAACAACTGAACCAGAACAGACCGTCCCCGCACAGCTCAAGATTTTTGAGGTTTTCAATATTTACAATGTCGCAGTTCTGAAACAGTTTTCTGTGCCGTGTCAGCTCCTCGTCGGCAATCGGATCAAGCCCGATCACATCAAATCCGATTCCTTTATAGTTATGAGACAGCACAAAGTCCAATACCTCATCATCAATACACGGATAATCGCCAAAGTAAGCATCGGATTCCCAAAGCTTATCCCATCCGGTATTGAACAGTAAGAAATCCGCCTCTTTCACCTTTTCTCCCTTTTTTCGGATGTATTCCATCGAAATCGGCTCCCCTTCTTTCAGATCCCGACAGTCTATAACCAGAGCTTTTCCGATAAACTGTTCCGGCGGGAAACGATCCAATGTCGTTCTCCCTGCAAAAAGATGTGCCGGCGGATCCATATGAGTCCCTGTATGTGTGTATATCTGCAGCATGGTTTCTTTGAACCCGTTTTCCTCATAACTGTTTGCCGGAATAAACTTAGGCTTATCTGTTCCGGGATAGACCGGCATCTCTT